>ERZ500994.509-NODE-509-length-11612-cov-5.138271_pt1 | contig 11612 bp, 10 predicted proteins | sample MGYA00248878_ERZ500994 | MGnify/ENA primary metagenome ERZ500994 (study PRJEB25958, sample SAMN03398533) | human skin metagenome | study: EMG produced TPA metagenomics assembly of the Human Skin Microbiome Metagenome (human skin metagenome) data set. | reverse complement strand
TCGACCGCGACAGGCGCAACGCCTTATCCAACATCCGCTCCGCGATCCCCGCGCTCACCCGGCACGCGGCCGAGATACCGGCCGCGGCGATCTGCCGGCGGGTCACCCACGAGTCCGAACAGTCCCCATCGGCCTCACGCACCGCGTGGCGGCGGTAGCCGCCCGGCGACGCGTCCTCCGGCAGCTCATCGTGTGCGGTCGCGTGGGCCTTGACCATCGCCCGCGCCTCCACCGCCGCGATGGTGCCGCTGATCCGCTGGCACATCTCCACGACCTCCACCGCTTGCCCGTGCTCGGACTCCAACGCATCCACATGCGCGAGGTAGCCGTCGATCTGGTCACGCAACGCCGCCAACGCCTCGCGCGGACCGGACGGCCGGGAGCCCGCACCGGCCGTGTCATCCGTAGTGTCGGCCAGTTTGTCGCTGGACGGTTCAGCCGGGGCGTTCGGCGTACTCGAAGGCGTCTCGCGATCGGGCATCGGGCACGTTCCGTACAGCAGCGACAGCAGGTCATCGACCTGCCCATCATCGTCGCGCGAGTGCCCTTGCTTCATGACTTGGACGCTACACGTGGCCACCGACATTGCCCCTCGGAAACGGGGCGAAAGTGCGCATATCGCACATATATCGAGGGTGTATACCGCATCGTTACGAACGGAGCCGCGTCACCGGGGTCACGATCGCTTGCAGGCTTGGGAAGTGGTTTCGACGGACACTCAGTCGCTAGCGCTCCCTCGTTGCTCAACCACCAATCAAGGGGCGGGATCGCTTGCCTGCTTGAGAAGTAGTCTCGACAACCGCTCAGTCGCGGGCGGGGGCGCGCTCCTGGACGAGCGGCACCAGGTCGGCGACCGAGTCCACGACGCGGGTCGGGCGATACGGGAAGTTCTCGACTTGGTGCGGGCGGGTTGAGCCGGTCAGCACGAGGATGGTGCGCAGGCCCGCCTCCAGGCCCGAGACGATGTCGGTATCCATCCGATCTCCCACCATCACCGTCGTCTCGGAGTGCGCTTCGAGCCGGTTGAGTGCGCTGCGCATCATCAGCGGGTTCGGTTTGCCGACGTAGTAAGGCTTTCGCCCGGTCGCCGTCGAGATCAGCGCGGCCACCGATCCGGTGGCCGGCAGCGTCCCCTGCTGGCTCGGCCCGCTCGGGTCGGGGTTCGTCGCGATGAACCGCGCCCCGCCCTCGATCAGCCGCACCGCACGGGTGATCGCCTCGAACGAGTAGGTCCGGGTCTCGCCGAGTACGACGTAGTCCGGGTCGCGGTCGGTCATGACGTAGCCGACCTCGTGCAGCGCCGTGGTCAGCCCTGCCTCACCGATGACGTACGCCGAGCCGCCCGGTCGCTGGTCTTCTAAGAACTTCGCCGTCGCGAGTGCGGAGGTCCAGATCGCCTTCTCCGGGACGTCGATTCCGGCAGCGAGCAGCCGGGCGCGCAGGTCGCGCGGCGTGTAGATCGAGTTGTTGGTGAGCACCAGGAAATGCAGGCCGGAAGTCTTGAGTGCGTCAATGAACTCAGCGGCACCAGGTATCGGGTGCTCCTCGTGGACGAGTACGCCGTCCATGTCGGTCAGCCAGGTCTCGATCGGGTTCGGTTCGTTCATGGACCAATTGTGCCGGACAGTGCCGCACCCGACCCGGCGCATGGGTCACCGCCGCCGGGACACCCGCGACTCGGTCCAGACCGGCTCGCTGCTCTCATACACCGAACCGTCTGCACCAAAGACGAGGTAGCGGTCGAAGGGGCGGGCGAACCACCGGTCGTGGGTCACCGCGATGACCGTGCCGTCGAACTGCTCGAGGCCCTCCTCGAGTGCCTCCGCCGACTGCACGTCGAGGTTGTCGGTCGGTTCGTCAAGTAACAGCAGCGTCGCCCGGACAGCTCCAACAGCAGCACCTGAAACCGCGCCTGCTGCCCGCCGGACAGCGACTCGAAGCGCTGCTCGGCCGAGCGCGCCAGCTCATACCGGTCGAGCTTGCGAGCCGCCTCCTCCCGCGGCAGGCCGGCGCGATGCTCGTCGCCGCGATGCAGGATCTCCAGCAACGTGCGGCCGGCCAGCTCAGGATGGGCGTGCGTCTGCACAAACCACCCCGGCCGCACCCGCGCACCCAGCCGCACGCGCCCGGAATGCCCCACCGGCTCGACGACGAAGTCGCCCACCGGCCGGTTCTCGGGCTCCGGATCGGTGCCGCCGGATGCTAGCAACCGCAGGAAATGCGACTTGCCCGACCCATTCGAGCCGAGTACGGCGACCCGCTCGTCGTACCAGATCTCCACATCGAACGGTTTCATCAACCCGGTCAGCTCCAGGTCGTCGGCGACGACGACCCGTTTGCCCGTGCGTCCGCCGGTCAACCGCATCGACACGTGCTGCTCGCGCGGCACTGCCTGCGGTGGCCCTGCCTCCTCGAATCGGCGCAGCCGGGTCTGCGCTGCGCGATACCGCGCCGCCATGTCCGAGTTGTACGCCGCCTTGTTCTTGTGGAGCAACATCAGCTCGCGCAGCTTGTGATGCTCTTCGTCCCAGCGCCGCCGCAGCTCCTCCAAGCGCGCGAATCGGTCGGCGCGCGCCTGGTGGTACGACCGAAAACCGCCGGGATGCACCCACAGCGTGTTGCCCGCCGCGCCCAGCTCCACGGTGGCGATCCGGGTCGCGGTGTTGGCCAACAGCTCACGATCGTGACTGATATACAGCACCGTCTTCGGCGATGCCGAAAGCTGCTCCTCGAGCCAGCGTTTGCCTGGTACGTCGAGGAAGTTGTCTGGTTCGTCCAGCAGCAGTACGTCGTCCGGCCCGCGCAGCAACGCCTCCAGCACGAGCCGTTTCTGCTCTCCACCGGACAACGTGTCCAGTGCGCGCCACTTTGCCCGCTCGAACGATATCCCCAGTGCCGCAGTGCAACACGTGTCCCAGGTGACCTCGAGGTCGTAGCCGCCAGCGTCGGCGTACTCGGCCAACGCCGACGCATAGCGCAGCTGCGTCGGCTCGTCGTCGTGCTCCATTAGCGCGAGCTCGATGTCGTCGACCGCCCGCGCCGCGTCGCGGATGCGCGGCGGTGCGACGGACAGCAGCAGCTCCCGCACGTTCTCGTGGCCGGCTCCGACCATCTGACGCATCACGCCGATCCCGCCGGACCGCACGACAGTGCCGCGATGCGCATCGAGATCGCCTGCCACGATGCGCATCAGCGTCGTCTTACCGGCGCCGTTCGCCCCGACCAACGCGACCTTCACCCCGTCGCCGACCCGCAGCGAGACGTCATCGAGCAGCACGCGTCCGTCGGGCAGGTCAAACGAGAGTCCCGCGATATCTATATGGCCCACGGTCGTCCACCCTCAGCCAAACCTCCGGGCAGCGCAACCGAAATTCTCCGCGCTACACCTCGACGAGCGCGAACCCGACGTACGTCTGCCCCTCGTCGTCGACCCGGCACGACTGGTCCACGACGGCCCGGGCCTGCTCGTCGACCGGCGTCGATGGGTCGAGCACGCTCAGGTAGCGGTCGTGCTCGGCCAGCGAGCGGACCGCGGCCTCGACGTCCTCGCGCGACACCGTGACGATGTGGGTGTACGTCGGGTCGTTCTCGAACACCCATCGTGGCCGCACGTCCTCCGGCAGCGCGGCAATCGCTTCCACACAAGCGTTTCCGAACTCGATGTGGTCGCTCTGGTTGGGTGCGCCCGGCGCCCACTCGGGTCCGCGGTAGGTCACGATCGCGACGTCGGGACGTCGCGCTTCGAGCTCGCGGCGTACCAGCTCGCGGGTGTGCTCGTCGTTGGCAAGCCGGCTGTCCGGTAACCCGAGGAAGTCGATGTCGGTGACGCCGACCTGGGCACCCGCGCGGCGCTGCTCGTCCTCGCGCAGTGGTCCGCACTCGACCGGGTCCAGGCCTTCGATGCCGGCCTCGCCGCTGGAGGCCAGCACATAGTCGACACGCTTGTCCTCGCGGGTCCAGCGCGCCACCGCCGCGGCCATCCCGTACTCCGGGTCATCGGGGTGCGCGACCAGGATCACCGCGTGCTGCCAGTCGGTCGGAAACTCGGTCGTCACAGCATCTTTTTCAGCCATAGCGCCATCATGCCGCACGCTAGGCGAGCATCTTGCTGAGCCGGTCGTTGACGATCTCCCGTGCCTCGCTGACGATCCGCTCGATCAGCTCGGCGACGGTCGGGATGTCGTGGATCAGCCCCGCGACCATGCCGCACGACCAGGCACCGGCGTCCATCTCGCCGCCCTGCATGACGCGCGGATAGACGCCGGCGACCTCCGGGGCGATGTCCTCGAAGGTGATGTCGGCGCCGAGAGTGCGCTCCTTGTCCAGCAGCCGCTCGACCGCGGCGTTGGTCAGCACGCGCTCGGTGTTGCGCAGCGGACGCATCACCAGACGGGTATCGAGCTCGGTCGCGTCGACGATGGCCTGCTTGACCGCGTCGTGCACCGGCGCCTCCTGGGTCGCGATAAACCGCGTGCCCAGGTTCATCCCGTCGGCGCCGAGGGCGAGTACGGCGGCCAGCGACCGGCCGTCGGCCATGCCGCCGGAGGCCAGGAACGGGATCTGAAGCTCCTCCGCGGCGCGCGGCAGCAGGATCATGTTGGGGATGTCGTCCTCGCCCGGGTGCCCGCCGCACTCAAACCCGTCGACGCTGACTGCGTCACAGCCGATCGACTGCGCCTTGAGCGCGTGCCGCACCGACGTGCACTTGTGGATCACCTTGATGCCGTTCTCTTTGAGGATCGGCAGCCACTTCGCTGGGTTATTGCCTGCGGTCTCGACGATCTTGACGCCGCCGTCGATCACCGCCTGCACGTACGCCGGGTAGTCCGGCGGGTTCAGCATCGGCAGGAACGTGAGGTTCACGCCGAACGGCTTGTCGGTCATCGAGTGCGCCTTCTCGATTTCCGCGGCGAGATCATCTGGCGTCCGCTGGGTCAGCGCGGTGATGATGCCGAGCCCGCCCGCGTTCGAGACGGCCGAGGCGAGTTCGGCGTACCCGACGTGGTGCATGCCGCCCTGGACGATGGGATAGGTGGTGCCGAGCAGTTCGGTGATCCGGGTCTTCATTGCGGGCTCCTCGCTGGATCTCGTGATCAGCATGTGTCTACCACGACGCCGCCGTGCGGTAGACATGAAGGCGTCCCGTCCCCCGCCATCGAGAGGCCAGCCATGAGCACGACCAGCAGCACCGAGACCAGCACCGGCGACTACACCGAGATCACCTACGACGTGCGCGACCGGATCGCCACCATCACGCTGAACCGGCCGGACAAGCTCAACGCGTTCACCGCCACGATGGCGCGCGAGCTGATCTCGGCGTTCAAGGCCGCCGATGCCGATGACAACGTGCGGGTCGTCATCCTGACCGGCGCCGGCCGCGGCTTCTGCGCCGGCGCCGATCTGGGCCGCGGCGGCTCGACCTTCAACGCGACCGACGAGAAGCGCCAGGCCGAGCGCAAGGACTTCGGCACGATCGACGGCGTCCCGCGCGACGGCGGCGGCGCGGTCACGATGACGATCGCCGCGTGCCGCAAGCCGGTCATCGTCGCGGTCAACGGCCCCGCTGTCGGCATCGGTGTCACGATGACGCTGCCGGCCGACGTGCGCATCGCCGCCGAGTCGGCCCGTTTCGGCTTCGTCTTCGCCCGGCGCGGCATCGTGCCCGAGGCGGGCTCGTCGTGGTTCCTGCCGCGGGTTGTCGGCATCTCGCAGGCCATGGAGTGGGTCGCGACCGGACGGGTCTTCCCCGCTCAAGAGGCCCTCGCCGGCCGCCTCGTCTCGCGGGTCGTGCCCGACGATGAGCTGCTCGAAACCGCCCGCACGCTGGCTGAGGAGATCGTGCAGAACACCTCCTCGGTCTCGGTGGCGGTCGCGCGGCAGCTGCTCTGGTCGATGCTCGGTGAGACGTCGCCGTGGGACGGCCACCGCGCCGACTCGCGCGCCATGTACGAGCTCGGTCAGGGCGCCGACGTCGCCGAGGGCGTGCAGTCGTTCCTGGAAAAGCGCCCGGCGAACTTCCCGGCAAAGGTCTCCACCGACTACCCGGACCTGCACCGGGCGCCGTGGCCGCAGCGGCCGGACGACGTCGACTCCGCGCTGTAGTCGCGCGCGTGACAGATCACAGCCGACCGTCTTTGCAACTTGTTGCACAGAGGGTCGGCTGTTCGTACGCTGGTCGCAGTCCGCTTGATCTAGGAGACCTCATGTCGCTGCCCGAGGCACTCACCCGCCCGATGTCCCTGCCGGTCGTCGGGTCCCCGCTCTTCATCGTGTCCAGCCCCGAGCTGGTCATCGCCCAGTGCCAGGCCGGGGTCATCGGATCGTTTCCGGCCCTCAACGCGCGGCCGCAGTCGGTGCTCAGCGACTGGCTCGACCAGATCGACGACGAGCTCGCCCGGTTTGCCGCCGATAACCCGGACAAGCCGGTCGCGCCGTACGCTGTCAACCAGATCGTGCACCGCTCCAACGACCGCCTCGAGCAGGACGTGCAGAGCTGCATCGACCACCAGGTGCCGATCGTGATCACCTCGCTCGGCGCGCGGCCGGAGGTCTACGAGGCCATCCACTCGTACGGCGGCATCGTGCTGCACGACGTCATCAACAACGAGTTCGCCCGCAAGGCAATCGACAAGGGCGCCGACGGGATCATCGCGGTCGCCGCGGGCGCGGGCGGCCACGCGGGCACCCAGTCGCCGCTGGCACTGATCCAGGAGATCCGCGAGTGGTTCGACGGGCCGCTGCTGCTGTCCGGCGCGATCGCACACGGCCGCAGCATCCTCGCCGCGCAGGCGGCCGGAGCGGACTTCGCCTACATCGGCAGCGCCTTCATCGCCACCCAGGAAGCCAACGCCGACGAGCGCTACAAGCAGATGCTCGTCGACTCCACCGCCAGCGACATCGTCTATTCCAACCTCTTCACCGGTGTCCACGGCAACTACCTGCGCGGCTCGATCGAGGCGGCCGGGCTCGACCCCGTCGCGTTGCCGGAGTCCGACCCCTCGAAGATGAACTTCGGGTCGGGCGGCAACACGAAATCCAAGGCCTGGAAGGACATCTGGGGCTCGGGCCAGGGCATCGGCATGGTCAAGGACGTCCCGCCGGTCGCCGAGGTCGTCGCGCGCCTGAGCCAGGAGTACGCCGACGCGCGCGCCCGGTTGTTCGCCGCCTAAGCGATGTCGCTGCGCTTCGCGATTCTCACTGCGCTGACCGAGAAGTCGTCGTCGGGGATCGAGCTCGCGCGGCGGTTCGACAAGTCCATCGGCTATTTCTGGCCCGCGTCGCACCAGCAGATCTACCGCGAGCTCGACAAGCTGCAGGCCGACGGTCTCGTCGCGCCCGCGGACGCTGCGCCGAGTACGACGAGGGGCAATCCCAAGGTCATGCAGGTGACCGCCGCGGGCACCGAGGCACTGCGCGAGTGGGCCGGCGACATCGAAACCACCCGCAAGCCGCGCGACCCCCTGATGGTTCGGGTGCGTGCCGCTGCGGCGCTCGAGGACGTCGACGTACGTGAAGCGTTGCGCCAGAAGCTGGCGGAACACGAAGCGCGGCTTGCGGAGTACCTCGAGATCGAACGTACCTTCGGCGGCGATCTGGACCGGCGCGTTGCGCTGCAGCTGCAGATCCTGCGCGCCGGCATCGCGAGCGAGCGCCTGTGGATCGACTGGTGCCGCGAGACCCTCGGCGTACTCGACGCGCTGGACTAGTCCGGATTGCGGATGGCCTCGATGACGTCGCTGTAGTCGGCGGTCGGGTCCCGGCCGAGTACGCCGGCCCACGTCGGCACGACCTCGTCGCGGTAGACGTGCCCGTGCCCGACGTCGACGTCGGTCGCGACGGCCATGTCGGCGCTGACCTGCAGCAGCGTCGCGATCGGCAGGTAGCTCAGCTCCCCGGTGACGTCGTCGCCGCGCGGCTCGGTCATCCAGCCGGGTTCGCTGAAGGCCAGGTCCATCGACCACCACACGACCGGGTCGCTCGGGTGCTGCACGTAGGCGATGCGCGGCGCCTCCCAGGGCCCCAGCGGTCGCCCGAACTGGTCGGCGACGAGCTCGGCCGGCTTGGAGACAAACCGGAAGTGCAGCCCGTTGTCGATGACCGGGTTGACCTCGGTCGAGCCCGGCGTGCGCATCGCGGTCAGCGTGCGGTGCAGCTCGGTGAAGCCCGGCGTACCGGTCCAGACCGCCCCGTCGAGCTGGTCGAGCATGTCCTGCGGGTCGTCGAACGCTGAGTTGCCGCCGTAGGAGCCCAGCGACTCCCCCGCCGCGTAGAGCTTTGGACGCTCGGGCTCAGGGATGGCCTGCAGCCGGTCCTGGACCGCGGTCAGCAGCGCGGTGCCGGCCAGCTGTGGCGTCGTCGTGTCGGTCAGCAGCGCGAGCGCCGAGGGGAAGGTCGAGTACTGCATCGCCGCGATCGCCGTGTCACCGCCTGCGAGGTACTCGAACGACGCCGCGCTCCACTCGTTGACCCAGCCGGTGCCGGTCGTCGTGTAGAGCAGGATCGCCGACCGGTCGAAGGCGCCGGTCCGCTCCAGCTCATCGGCGACAGCCTCGGCGACCTGCTCGATCGTGCGGTCGCCGAGGCCGGCGTACACCCGGATCGGCTCCAGCGCAGGCGATCCCGCGACGTCGCTGATCTGCTTGGCGGTCGGCCCCGACGAGACGAACTGCGCCCCCTGCGCGCCCAGCGACTCCCAGGACTCCGGCGAGCCGGGTCCGCCCGAACGCAACGTCGAGGTCGGCGGATCGATGCCCTCTGGGGTGACGGCGTTGGCCTGCGCCGAGGTCCGTTCGACCATCCGCATGATGTTGGCCAGCACCACCCGGTCGATGACGAGCATGACGAGCAGGATCGCCACGAGAGTCGCCACCACCCGCGAGACCGCGGGCGGCAGCACAAGGCGGCCGATGCGGTCGATCCGCCCGCCCGCCCAGTGCACGAGCCGGAAGCCCAGCACGATGACGCCGAAGACGACCGTGGTCACCAGCAGGCTGGCGAGCACGTAGGGTCCGCTCGGCTCCGGCGCGCCCACCAGACGAGCCGCGTCGCGCTGCCACTGCAGGCTGTAGACCTGGCTGCCGATGTAGAGCACCACGACGAGCATCACCCAGAGCACCGCGAGGGTGCGGCGCGCCCGGTCGGCCATCGTGTACTCGAACTCGGCCCACCGGGCCACGCAGGTGATGACCCACTCGATCAGCACGCCGATCGGGTAGAAGACCGCCAGCACCAGTCCGCTGATCACGCCCTGCATCAACCACGGGCGCGGCAGCAGCGACGGAGAGAGCGAGGCAAACAGCCCGAGCAGCGCGACGACCGTGCCGCCGGCCGAGAGCCCCTTCAGGTGCTCGCGCCGGTAGGCCAGCAGCCGTCCGCCGATCCGCTGGATCGGCGAGTGCCACCTATGCGGGCGCTCTGCGCGCTCGGCCGTCACGCTGGTCTACGACTGGCTGGTCGAGACCTGCTTGCCTTCCTTGGCCTGCGACATGTCGATGATCTGCTCCCAGGTGTCGGCGACCTCGGCGAGCGTCGGGACCTCGGTGAAGGTGTGTCCGGCACTGGCGAAGTAGGCCACCCGCTGCACCTGACCACCGCCGGCGATGAACACCGAACCGGTGTCGGTCGACTCGTCGCTCATCAGGTAGCCGACGATCGGGGCGACGTACTCCGGCGGGAGTTTTTCGAGCCACTCCTGCGGCGCGATGTCCTCGGTCATCCGGGTAGCGGCGATCGGGGCGACCGCGTTGGCGTTGATGTTGTACTTCGCGCCTTCGAGCGCGAGCGTGTTGATGAGGCCGACGAGGCCGAGCTTGGCCGCGCCGTAGTTGGCCTGCCCGAAGTTGCCGTAGATGCCGCTGGTCGAGGTGGCAACGACGATGCGGCCGAACTTCTGCTCGCGAAAGTGCGGCCACGCGGCGTGGGTGACGTTGTACGCGCCATAGAGGTGCACCTGCAGTACGGCGTCCCACGCGGCGTCGTCCATCTTGGCGAAGGAGACATCGCGCAGGATTCCGGCGTTGTTGACGACGCCGTCGATGCCGCCGAACGCGTCGATGCAGCTCTGCACGACACCCTGCCCGCCCTCGGCGGTCGCGACACTGTCGTAGTTGGCGACGGCCTCGCCACCCTCGTCCTGGATCTCCTTGACGACGGCGTCGGCCATCGCCGACCCACCGCCCGAACCGTCACGCGCGCCACCAAGATCGTTGACCACGACCTTCGCGCCTTCGCGGGCCAGCAGCTTGGCGTACTCGCGGCCGAGCCCGCCTCCTGCCCCAGTCACGACGATCCGACGTCCGGCTACTCCGGTCATGCTGCTCCTACCTTCGTTGGGCTGAGGGACCTCGTCATCGTATGCCGCAGCCCGCCCCGCTACGGAGTGGCGCGGGAGCGCCGACCGTCAAGGCTGCGCGAGGGTGATCCGGATGGCGGCGCGCGGCTTGCCTTGACCGAGCCGGGTGAGCAGCCCCTGAAACGCGTTGCCGACTCGGGCAAGCGGATACTTCGCGGCGAGGGCCCGTCGGGCGGTGTCCAGCGCGACCGGGTCCCGCTCGACGACCGCGGTCCCGGCGTACGCCGGTGCCCCGGGCGCGACCGTGCCCCGGAAGTCGCACGGCGACAGGACGACCTCCCGGTCCCTCGCGAGCCGCTTCGTCTTGCCGACGTTGTCGACCGAGACGAAGACGAGGTCCGAGCCAAGCGGCGCGATCCAGACCGGTGTGGCGACGGGTTCACCGTTCTTGCGGAACGTCGTGAACGACACGTATTTCGATCGCGCGAGCTCGGCATGAGCATCAGCGGGGTTCGTCATTGCTCCAGCCTGCCACGATGCCGTGGCGGTCGGTTATGTTCGAAGGCACCCCGTCCCCAACACCACGGAGCGCGCACATGTCCCAGACATCCGAAACATCGATCGGCTCACTGAACCCGCTCGACGAGCTCAACGATCTGCGCATGTCACAGAAGGCGCTGCCGTTGCTTGAGCACGTGAAGGCGTTCATCGCACAGACCGTGGAGCCGGCGTACGCCGAGTACCTGGAAGCCGGCAAGGACCACAAGGACCGCTGGAGCTTCGCGCCGGGACAGCTTGAAGCGCTGCAGAAGGCCAAGGACAAGGCAAAGGAAGAAGGTCTGTGGAACTTCTTCCTGCCCGATGCGGACACCGGTGAGGGCCTGTCAAACCTCGACTATGCCTATATCGCAGTCGAACTCGGTAAGAACCCGCTGGCCTCCGAGGCGATGAACTGCTCGGCGCCGGACACCGGCAACATGGAGGTCTTGGAGCGGGTCGGTACGCCGGAGCAGAAGCAGCAGTGGCTCGAGCCGCTGCTGGCCGGTGAGATCCGTTCGGCGTACGCGATGACCGAGCCGGACGTCGCGAGCTCGGATGCGCGCAACATCCACACCAGCGCCGTGCGTGACGGCGACGACTGGGTGATCAACGGCGAGAAGTACTACATCTCCGGCGCCGGCGACCCGCGCTGCAAGGTGCTGATCGCGATGGTGCAAACCGACCCCGACGCCGCCGGCAGCGGCAAGCACAGCCAGATCCTGATCCCGACCGACACCCCCGGCTACGAGGTGCTCGGTCCGATGGAGGTGTTCGGGCACGG
>ERZ500994.508-NODE-508-length-11641-cov-5.712498_pt1 | contig 11641 bp, 8 predicted proteins | sample MGYA00248878_ERZ500994 | MGnify/ENA primary metagenome ERZ500994 (study PRJEB25958, sample SAMN03398533) | human skin metagenome | study: EMG produced TPA metagenomics assembly of the Human Skin Microbiome Metagenome (human skin metagenome) data set. | reverse complement strand
GCTCACCCAGGACCCGCAGCCGACCAGCGCACGCTACACCAACACCAGCGGCGTGCCGGTGTACGCCGGACCGGGGTCGGGATTCCTGCTGCTGGGTCAGGTGTCGGTCAATACGGCGCTCTACACCGACGGGGTTGTGACCGACGGCTTTGTGCGGGTGCATTGGGGTACCAGCGGCGGCTGGGTCCCGCAGCAGTGGCTGACGACCGCCCGCCCCAGCGGGTTGGCCATTCCCAGCGGCAACCCGACAAGCACCCGTCCGATGTTGACCAACACCGGGGGCGTCCCGGTCTACGCCGGGCCGAGTGCCTCGAGCCAGATCGGCGGGCTCAGCGCTGCGGTACCGGTGACCGCCGGCTACGAGGTAGTCAACGGGTTCGTGCACATCGCGTTCGGGACGAACGGCGGCTGGGTGCCGCTGCAGTGGTTGAGCTCTAACCCCGTCCCGACGCGCAACCTGTTCACCACGACCAGCGGAATCCAGGTTTACTACGGCCCGGGCAGCGGCTATGCCAAGGGCGAGTGGCTCTCGGTCGGCACCAAGCTCGCGGCGACCGGTGGATCGGTCAACGGCTATGTCTGGATCGTGTATGGCGATGTCGGCGGCTGGATCGATGCCAAGTGGACCTCGACGTACCCGCTCGGCAACCCGATCGGCGAGCGGTTCGTGGCGACCAACACCGGCGGCGTCCCCGTCTATTCATCGCCGAGCACGTCCGCCAGTAGCTTTGGCACCTACCCGGCCAATACGGTGCTGCAGGCCGAGTACGCCGAGTACAACGGTATGACGCACATCAAGTACGGCGGCACCGGTGCGTGGATTCCCTCGCAGTGGCTGACCACCAACCCGGTGGCCAGCTCGACGCAGATCACCAACACCGGCGGTGTGCCGGTCTACCTCGGTCCCGGGACCGGCTACGCGCAGGCTGGCGTACTCAACGGCGGCCAGCAGGTGGGCGTGAGCGCAGAAGCGCCGGTGAACGGCTACGTGCACATCTCTTACGGGCTCGCCGGCGGCTGGGTATCGCAGCAATGGCTAGCCTCCAATCCGACGTCGCTAACCGGCACTGGATATACCAACACCGGCGGCGTGCCGATCTACCTCGGACCCAACTCGGGGTTCAATTTGGCCGGCTACGCGAGCGCGAATACGGCGCTCGGCTACTCCGGCAGTCCGCAGAACGGCTACGTGCGGGTGCAGTACGGTTCGTACGGCGGCTGGGTCGCGGAGCAGTGGTTCGAACGCCCGCCGACTCCGTCCGGAGTAACGGCGTACACCAACACCGGCGGCGTGCCGGTCTATCTCGGCGCGGGCTCGGGGTTCTACCAGCTCACCACGATCGACGCCGTGACGCCGGTGCAGAGCAGCACCACCGTCTCCGGAGGCTATCGTCATATCATCCTGCCCGGGGGTCGTAGTGGCTGGATCTCAACAAGCTGGCTTGTGCAGAACCCGACGCCGGTGAAGACGATGACCGCGACGACGAGCGGGATCCCGGCCTACCTAGGGCCCGGCTCGGGCTTTTACCGCGTGCCGGACATCTCGGTCGGTACGAAGGTGCAGGTTGGCGCGGAACGAGCCAACGGCTACATGCTGATCGTGTATGGAAACACCGGCGCGTGGGTCCCGACGAAGTGGTTCGTCTAGCTCAGGAGGGCGTAGCGCAGGCCCCACGCGATCAGGACGAGGCCGTAGAGCACGGTCAGTAGCGAGATGATCCTGCGGTTGTTGAAGAGCAGGGCAAACATCAGCAGCACGCCGGGAATCACCGCTAGGCCTGCCTGGGTGGATGGCAGCGCGAGGTAACGGTTCGTTGCCCAGAGCCAGATCGTCAGCAGCGGGAGACCGATGACACTCACTAGGGCGACCGAGAAACGCGCCGTATTGATGGTGAGCCGAGGTCCGTCGGGACGGGTCAGCAGCGAGCCGAGTACCCCGAAGACCGCGATCCACACCAGGGCGCGCCCCAGGTAGGCAGGCATGGGAAACGCGAGGTCGGCGGCCGCCCGAACCGACACGTTGTAATTGAGCGTGCCGGCGATAACTCCGATGGCCTGGCCGCCGAGGGCGTTTATCCCGAGCGAGTCCGGGTTGGCTGGCATCGGTGAGGGACCGACCGCGGTGACGATTCGGACGACGTCCCAGGCGCCGAGCGTGACCAGGGCTGTCACGGTCGCGGCGATCGCGACCAGCGGGGTGCGGTCAGGGTCGCGCCACAGGGCGCGTGGCAGCAGGGTTCGCGCTCGTCCGCCGCGCGGCTGGCGGAGCAGGTGGTCGGCCAGCACGTACGCCGTTGCGGCGAATACCCCAAGCAGGTTGATCTGGGCAAAGATGACCGCAACCGCGGACACCGGCAGCAGCCACCACGCGCGCAGCGCACCGTCGACCGCGAGTTTCGCCAGCAGCAGCAGCCCGGCACCGAAGGCGAGCGCCGTCGCGGCCGGAGTGAGATAGGAATAGGTCCAGTTCGCCACCGGCGATCCGATGAACGTCAGCCCCAGGCCAAGGCAGAGCAAGTTGGCGATCTCGAAGCGACGCAGCAGCGCATACAGCGTCACCATGGAGAGCGCGAGCCAAAGCGTTCCGGTCAGCCGCGCTGCAAAGAGCGGGTTGCCGACGCCAGCCGCCTCAATCAGCTTCCCTCCGGCGTACGCCGTCGCGTAGTACGCCGGCGTTTCGTCGTCAGCCGTGGTGATGCCCTCCTGCGGGAACTTGTCAAGGCGTAACCGCTCGCGGTCACAGTCATCGCCCAACCGCCCGACGTGCGCCTCACCTACGCAGGCGAGCTGGCGCAAGGTGAGCTCGCCGACCTCCTCGCCGCGATGCACCATGCCCTGTGTCGGGATCTTGGTGACGTAGTCGTACTGCAGCCATTCGGTGCGAGGTGCGAACTGCTGGCCGTGGCTTGCGGTGACCGGCGCCATTACGACGAACGAGGCGATGACCAGCAGCACCGGGCACCAGAAACGGCGCACCCAGCCCGGCGCCCCACCGCGGGACGCGCGCGGTGGCCCGGCTGTCGAGTCATCGATCTCTGCGGCGCTCATCAGTAGTGCCCCGCGGTGAAGGCGTATCCGATCGCCCAGCCGATGGTGATGATGCCGTATCCGAGCAAGGCGGAGGTCAGATAGCGCTTGGGAAAGACCGTGCCGATGAAAAGCAAGAACACCGGCAGCAGTGACAGCGCGTAGCGCCCAGGGATGGAGAAGTAGTAGCCCTGGGTGAAGTAGAGGGCCGCGGCGAGCATCGGCGCGGCAAGCAGGCCGGCCCACACGGCGGTGACCTGCAGCGCTCGGCCCGTCTCGTTGCGGCGCGGCGGCAGGATCAGCAGCGACCCGACGACCGACAGCAACACCGTCCACATCAGCGGCATCGACAGGTACGGCGGCATCGGGTAGATCGGCCCAGGACTGACGTTCCAGTCGAAGGTGGAGGTGACGAAGTTGGTGAACTGGTTGATTAGCTCGCCGACGCCGAACTTCGCGGGGATCACCGGCGGCACCGGCCCGACTGCGTTGGCGGCGCGGATCATCAGCCAGATCACCTGCGCGGTGACGGCGAGTACGCCGCCCGCGACGCAGTAGCCGATCCACGACAGGTTGGGCAGCTCGCGCCAACGCCGCGGTGAGCGCAGCAGGGCCGGCTGCTTCGCGGAGACGCGGAAGTAGAACGTCGCGAGCACATAGAGGATCGCCGCCCCGATGGCCAGCACGTGCGTGACCTTGAAGATCACCGCCACAACGGCCGCGAGCACGAGCCACCAGCCGCTGGCCCGCTTGGTGACGAGCAGCCGGGCGAGCAGCATCAGCAGCGCGCCGAAGAAGAGGCTTGGCGCGTCCGTGGTCAAGAACGTCCCGCTCCACCAGGCGATGGGGCTACCCAAGTAACACAAGCCGAGGGCGAAGGCAAGCAGCGGCCGCAGCCGGAAACTGCGCAGCAGCGCAAAGAGCACGGCCATGCCAGCGGCGAGCCAGAGGGCGCTGGTGAGCCGGGCGGCGGTCAGCAGGTCCTCGACGCCGAGCGCCTGGAACACGTGCGCGCCGTAGTAGGCGGTCGTGATGTACGCCGGCGTGTACGCATCGGCCGTCGACTTCCCGTCAAACGGGTAGGGCTCCGGCTCGTTGTCGAGCGCCGGGCACCAGGTGCCGAACTTGCCCTGGTAGAAGACGCCGACGCATGACACGTGCTTGCGAGCCTCTGAGCCGGTGTCATCGCCCTGACGCACCATGCCGTGCTCCTCGAACTTGAAGAGCGCGTCGTAGTACATGTACTCATCGACCGGTGAGAACTCCTGGGTGTGGCGTAGCGTGATCGTCACCGAGTAGACCAGTGAGATCGCCACCAACAGCAAGGCGAACCCGTATCGCTGCCAGGCTGAACGGGTACGGCGTCGCGGTTTTTCCAGCTCATCCTCGGTCGAGGCGTCGACACGTGCGCGGACGGTGGCCATCAGATCTTGCTGAGGTTGCTTTCTGCGTCGGGAGCGAGCTGATTCCTACAGGTTGCAGTCTGTCACGTGCCCAGTGCCAGAGCCTCGCTTGCGGCGATTTCCGGCTGGGCGTTCGATTCGGCGGACCACTCGCGAGCGCACGCAAGAAGGTACCAGATTCCCACAGCGACAGCGATGCCGGTGGCAATCAGCACCAGCGGAATCGGCCCGAGCCATGGCTGCCAGGGACCGGTCCAGAAGTTGGGCGCGTAGATGCCCCCGACGTTGCGGTGCAGCTGGGCGATGATGCTCTGCACGTGGGTCGCCAGCATCACGATCACCGCGATGGGCAGGCCAGCGAGGATGAAGACCTTGACCGCCGGGAACCAGCTGCGCAGCGGCCGCGGACTGGCGGCCGCGAGCAGCGCGACGGTGATCGGCACCATCACCAGCAGCGGCAGCGAGTAGCGGCCCTGCCAGACCGCGCCGGTGGTGTTCCACTGCCATGCCTGCAGCGCGATCGGGACGGCGTACGCCGAGAAGGTCACATAGAGCACGATGAGCAGCTGCCGCAGCGCGAGCGTGACGGCGAGTACGCCGAGGACGATGACGACGGCGAAGAAGTAGCGTCGGATCGAGCCGAGGGGTGCCGCGGTGTCCAGCCATCCGAAGGCGCCGATCGCCTGGGTGAGCGTGCCGTCTTCGATGAACCGTTTGGCGCTGAAGAACGCCTCCATCCCGGTGAGGTCCGCCGGTGGCGGGATGTTCAGGTCCCCGACGTCGAACTTGATCGTCCATAGTCCGTTGGCCAGGATGCCGAGCGCTGGCAGCGAGGCCCAGGCGAGCTTGCGCCCCCGGTCGACTCGTAGCTGACGACGGGTGTGCAGCGCCAGGAATGCGACAAGCCACACTAACGCCCAGCCCGGAGCGAGCAGCCGAATTGAGACCATCACCGCAGCCGCGAGCATCGCGCGCCGGAAGAAGATATGACTGATCGGGCTACCCGGCGGCGCCGCGAGGTAGGCCAGCGAGCACGTGGTCATCGCGATCGACGCGGTGATCTCCAGCCCGTTCGGGTTCACCACGCCGCTGAGGTAGAGCACCATCGGCGTCGTCGCGGCGAAGACGCCGAAGAAGGCGATGGCGCGGCGCCGGTAGCTCAGCGCGGCGCTGATCGCCCATCCGAGCAGCACCGCGCCCGCGGCGATCGCCACGACGCGCATGGCTGGCACGGTGTCCGACGGCTCGGTGAAGAGGGACGGCAGGCCGGTCAGCAGGTAGTACGTCGGTACGTTGCGTCCGGCGGAGTTGACCTGCTCGGTGAGCGTCTCGTCGTCGTCGATCGGCAAGATGCAGGCCGCGGAGACCTCGGGCTTGAAGAAATAGCACTCCACCGACGCGGCGCTCTCGACGATCGAGGAGGGCGCGATGGCAATCGAGTTGGCTCGCCCGCCGTGTGACCAGTCGTCGTTGGGGACCGGCGCGATGCGTCCATGCGCGACGTTGATGGCGTTGACGACGTGCGAATCGGAGTCTGGGGAGGTCCATAGCGGTGTGCAGATCGACCAGAGCGTCAGCGCGAGCACACTCCAGGCGATCGCCGCGATGGTGCGCCGCGCCAGCTTGGGCCGGGCATCGACCGCGATCGCCGATGGCACGGCCGTGCTGCCTGCGGCGACGACGGGCGAGTCGGTCGACGTCGTGTCGGCGGGCTCGGTGTCCGCGGGATCAGTGTCGTCTGCAGGCCCAGTGAGATCCGGGTCGTGCGCGAGATCGGTATCGGCGGCGTACTTCGGGGCATCGCCCATGCTCATGCTTCACCCCTACGCTGCCTCGTGCACCAGGGTCGTGAGTCCGTCCCAGCCTGCGCAGCAGTGTGCCATAGCAAGCGGCGATGGCCGGTGACCGGCACGCGGAGGCTGCCCGTGGCGCGGGCGACGGGGTGTCGAGTCTCGCACGTGATTCGGCGCGCTCGGGGCCCAGAAGCCGATATGCGAGGATTGCGGGTCGTACAATCTCTTGCGGTGTTCGCTGAGCGCGGACCGGCAGAAACCCACGTCCACCCGATGTTTGCGAGCGTCCGTGACCTCGCAGCACAGCCACTCCTACCGCACACAAGAACGTTAAGGACTCAGGTGAACCAGGACATGATTCCAGCTGCATCGCCGATCATTGGAGACGAGGAGCGAGCGGCTGTCGACCGGGTGATGCGTTCGGGGATGATCGCCCAGGGTCCTGAGGTCGCCGCATTCGAGGGCGAGTTCGCAGAGCTCGCCGGCGGTGCTACCTGCGTGGCGGTCAACTCCGGTACGTCCGCCCTGCACATGGGTCTGATCGCCGCCGGTGTCCGCCCTGGTGACGAGGTCATCGTGCCGTCGTTCACGTTCGCCGCGACCGGCAATGCGGTCGCCCTGGTCGGCGCGACGCCGGTCTTCGTCGACGTCGAAGAGGACTACTTCTGTCTCGACCCGGACGCCGTCGAGGCAGCGGTCACCGACAAGACCGTCGGCATCATGCCGGTCCACCTCTATGGGCACCCGGCCGACATGTCTGCTCTGCGGCAGATCGCCGACAAGCATGGCCTGGCGATCTACGAGGACGCTGCGCAGGCGCACGGGGCCGAGTTCGCTGGTCAGCGGGTCGGCTCGTTCGGCAGGTTCGCCGCGTTCAGCCTCTACCCGACCAAGAACATGACCTCCGGCGAAGGCGGCATGGTCAGCACCGAAGACGAGGATCTCGCCCGTACGGTGCGCCTGCTGCGCAACCAGGGCATGGAGAAGCGCTACGAAAACGAGCTGGTCGGCTTCAACACCCGGATGACCGATATCCACGCCGCGATCGGTCGGGTGCAGCTGGGCAAGCTTGCCGACTGGACCAAGACCCGCCAGCAGAACGCGAAGTTCCTTGACGAGAATCTCTCCGGCGTCATCGTCCCGCCGGTCGCAGACAACGCCACCCACGTCTACCACCAGTACACGATCCGCGTCGACGCCGCCGACCGCGACGCGTTTGTCGCCGGTCTGGCCGAGCGCGGCGTCGGATCCGGTGTCTACTACCCGATCCCCACGCACGCGCTGCCGTCGTTCGGGCTCGACCTCGATCTGCCGACCACCGCGCGCGTCGCAAAGGAAGTGATCTCGCTTCCGGTTCACCCCGCGCTGCAGGACGGCGACCTGGAGAAGGTCGTCGCCGCGGTTAACGAGCTCGCATCGGCAGGTGCCTAACCCATGGCCAACCTTCGCGCTGCGCTCGTCGGACTCGGTTCGATGGGCCGCAACCACGCCCGCAACCTGCGCGCGCTGCCGGACGTCGACTTTGTCGCGGCGGTCGACCCCCAGGGCGATGCCTACGGGGTCGCCGGCGACGTACCCGTCCTTGCCGACCTCGATGAGCTGATCAAGCTCGGTGTCGACTACTGCGTCGTCGCGGCGCCGACCGCGCTGCACGGCAACATCGCCGAGCAGCTTGCCGACGCCGGAATTCATATGCTCGTCGAGAAGCCGGTCGCCAAGGACTCCGCGACCGCCCAGGCGATGGTCGAGGCGTTCGATCGGGCCGGCCTCGTCGGCGCCGTCGGGCACATCGAGCGCTACAACCCTGCCCTGCAGGAGCTCAAGCGGCGCCTCGAGGGTGGCGAGCTCGGTGAGATCTTCCAGATCGCTACTCGCCGTCAGGGTCCGTTCCCCGCGCGCATCGCCGACGTCGGTGTGGTGATGGACCTCGCCTCGCACGACATCGACCTCACCGGTTTCGTCACCGGTCGCGAGTACGACGCCATCTCGGCGCGAACAGCGCACAAGTCCGGTCGCGAACACGAGGACCTTGTCGCCGCAACCGGTGTGCTCAGCGGCTCGCTGGTCAGTAACCACCTGGTCAACTGGCTCTCTCCGCAGAAGGAGCGCTCGACCGTCGTGACCGGTGAGCTCGGCACCTTCATCGCCAGCACGCTTGATGCCGACCTGACCTTCCACGCCAACGGCACGGTCGAGTCGCAGTGGGACGACATCGCACACTTCCGCGGCATGACCGAGGGCGACGTGATCCGCTACGCCTTCGCCAAGCCTGAGCCGCTGCGCACCGAGCACGAGCTGTTCCGCGACGCCGTACTCGGTAAGGAGTCGGCGATCGTGACACTGCGTGACGGGCTCGCGGCGGTCCGGGTCTGCGAGGCGATCCTCGAGTCGGCAGCCACCGGCCGGACCGTCGAGCTGAAGGGCTAGCGATGGCCAACGACATCCACCCCACCGCGATCATCGCCGACAGCGTCGAGCTCGGTGATGGAAACGTCGTCGGGCCGTATGCCGTGATCTCCGGCCGAACCGTCATCGGCGACGGCAACTGGATCGGCCCGCACGTGGCGATCGGAATGCCGCCCGAGGTCTACAACTACGAACACACCGCGGTGTGGAACGAGCCCGAGGGCGAGCGCTTCGTGAGGATCGGCAACGGCAACGTGCTGCACGAGTTCAGCAACGTCCAGTGCGGGTGGGCCACCGACACCGTCATCGGCAACGACTGCTTCTTGATGACCCAGGCGCACGTCGCGCACGACTGCGTGCTCGACAACCGGGTCACGGTCTCCAGTGGCGTCACGCTCGGCGGGCATACCCACATCTGGAGCATGGCCAACGTCGGAATGTCCTCGGTCGTGCACCAGCGTGCCCAGATCGGCCCGGGCGCGATGATCGGCATGGGCTCGGCGGTCCGCAAGGACGCACCGGCCTTCTCGATCACCGTCGGCAACCCGGCGCGCACGACCGGTATCAACGTCGTCGGCTTGGAGCGCAATGGCTGCGACGCTACGACGATCGACGCGATGACGGACTTCCTGCTCGGCCGCGGCGAGCTTCCGGCCAGCGCCCCCGAGGCGCTACGCGAGCTGCTCACAGCGTGGGCTGACCGTCCCACCGACCACTAGTTCTTCAGATATATCCGCGAAACAGAGGCGACAGATGACCAACGAAGACAAGCTCAAGGACGCGTTCGTGGAGGCGCTCGACGTCGAGGCAGCCGACATCGACTGGGATACCTTGAAATACCGCGGGATCGAGCAGTGGGACTCCGTCGCCCACATGCGCCTCGTCGGAGAAATCGAGGACACTTTCGACGTCATGCTGGAGACGGAACAGGTCATCGACATGAGCAGCTATCAGGTGGCCAAGGAGATGCTGATCGAGATGGGTGTCGAGTTTGCCTGAGGCGTCGCAGATCGCCGATCCGCTGTCGCTTGCCGGGCGCGCCGCGTTCGTCACCGGCGGGTCACGCGGCATCGGGCTGGCGTGCGCTCGAGCGCTGGCCGAGCGTGGCTCCGACATCGCGATCTCCGGAAGCCACGACCTAGACGGTCTGCAAGCGAAGGCGGCCGAGCTCGCCGACGAGTTCGGCGTCACCGCGATCGGGCTGGTCTGCGACAACGCCGAGCCGAGCCAGATCCCGGCCGCCTACAAGACGATCCGCGCCGAGCTGGGTCGGCTCGACGTACTCGTCAATAACGCGGGGATCATGGAGGGCGCGCTGATCGGGATGATCGGCAACGACGTGCTGCGCCGAACGATGGCGGTCAATGTCGAAGGAGCCATCGCCCACCTGCAGGCGGCTGCCAAGCTGATCCGCCGCTCTAAGGGTGGCTCGATCATCAACCTCACTTCAATCCTCGGGGTCCGCGGCCGCGCCGGGCAAACCGTCTACGCCGCGTCGAAGGCGGCCGTGATCGGCGCGACGAGGTCGGCGGCCAAGGAGCTGGCCGGCGAGCAGATCCGGGTCAACGCGATCGCTCCCGGGTTCATCAGCACCGACCTGACCGCGGCGCTGGAAGAGTCCGAGCGTGAGGCAACGATCGAGGCGATAGCGATGGGCCGGGCTGGCCACCCGGAGGACGTCGCCGACACCGTGCTCTATCTCGCCAGCGACCTGTCGAAGTACGTAACGGGCCAGGTGATCGGCGTCGACGGCGGGATGCTGGTGACCGAGCAGGGCGAGGCTCTGAAGGAACGTCGTCACGCCTCGACCAACGGCGTGCTGATCGTCAGCTTCGCCCTGGACAAGCGCGGCCGCATCGTCAGCGACATCGACATCCGCAGCGTCGGCCTGCCCGGCGACACCGCCACCCCGCTCGGCGATGCGCTGGACCTGGCCGAACGGGTCGAAAACGTCGTCTCCAGCCTGAAGGGCGAGGCGCTGAAGGACGAAATGGTCATCGAACAGGCCGTCGCCCGCGCCCTGAAGAAGGCCAGCCAGCAGATCTGGGATCGTCGCCCGATCGTGGAAACGGTCGTGCTGCGGCTGTGATGCAACCTTGACCGTTCGGGCGCATTGGTCGTGCGCCTGAACGCTCGGGGAAACGCATGTCGAAAAAGCCCGCCCGAACGCGCCGCCTGCTGGAGCGCATTCGGCACGCCCGCTATCCGCTGCGCGGTTGGCGCCGATGGGCGGTGATTGCGGGGCAGGGGCTGGTCGGCTTCGTCGCCCTGTTCGCCGTCGTCAATCTGGTGCTCAGCCTGTCGACGTTCCGGGGCGAAGATCCCCTGGCGCGGACGGTTCACGAACTGCGCGTTCTATGGTTCAGCCCGCCCGACGGTCAGCCGATGTCGCCGACCGCCTTTCCGACCGTCTATGGCCGCGATCTGGGCCCGGCGCCCGACTCCGCCGCCATCCACGCCTATCTGGAGCGCGAGGCGGAGGACGGCGTCTTTCTGCTCGACCACGTCATGGTCGATCGCATCCTGAAGTTGAACGGCCGGATCGATGCGCGCAGCGTGCCGTCGGGCGTCTATGTCGGGGCCCATGCCCTGGGACCGGACGGTATGCCGCTGGTGCCAGTGACCAAGTTCATGGCGCAATACCTGCTGTTTCCGCGCCACGCCTATATTCTGGTCGTTCCCGAAAGCGGGCCGGCCATCGCCTTCTCCGCCAGCCAGAACGCCAAGTTCGGCATCGACATACATCCCGAGCGCCTGTCCGCCGAGATCGCGCCGTTCGATCCGAACGCCTATGACTTTCCCAGTTCGGGTGAGGCGCTGCACGAGATGACGCGCATCACCAATGATCCGGCGCGCGTCGCGACGGCGGTCGAAACGTTGAAGGGCGCCCAGGCGCGGCTGGCGCAGGAGGGGCCGTTCGAGATCGGCGAGGGGATCGGCGTGGCGCTGCGCCTGTCGGACCCCCCACAGATCGTCCCGGACCCGCCGGCAGACGCCCGTCCCGTCGGTGGC
>ERZ500994.507-NODE-507-length-11686-cov-13.826756_pt1 | contig 11686 bp, 11 predicted proteins | sample MGYA00248878_ERZ500994 | MGnify/ENA primary metagenome ERZ500994 (study PRJEB25958, sample SAMN03398533) | human skin metagenome | study: EMG produced TPA metagenomics assembly of the Human Skin Microbiome Metagenome (human skin metagenome) data set. | reverse complement strand
CACTGCTGCCTCCCGTAGGAGTCTGGGCCGTGTCTCAGTCCCAGTGTGGCCGGTCGCCCTCTCAGGCCGGCTACCCGTCGTCGCCTTGGTGAGCCATTACCTCACCAACAAGCTGATAGGCCGCGAGCCCATCCCAAACCGAAAAACTTTCCAGACCATAACCATGCGGCTTGATCTCGTATCCAGTATTAGACGCCGTTTCCAGCGCTTATTCCAGAGTCTGGGGCAGGTTGCTCACGTGTTACTCACCCGTTCGCCACTGATCCACTCCAGCAAGCTGGAGCTTCACCGTTCGACTTGCATGTGTTAAGCACGCCGCCAGCGTTCGTCCTGAGCCAGGATCAAACTCTCCGTTGATGATTAAAAACCCCAACACCCACCAAAGCGAGCATCAGAGCCAATCAGTAACCCAACAAAGGGCTGAACCATGACTGAGCAAGAACAACCAGCGCAATCGCTGAGTTCATTCATTGTCAACCAAAGGAAAAAATTCATCCGACCAATCACACCCAACCCCACGAACGCAGGACCAGGCACAACCAGCCAAGACGAGGTATTGGCATCGATTTTTGACACGCTGTTGAGTTCTCAAGATTCACACGCACACCCATCACCACCCACCGTCTCCGGCCAGATGCTTCAAGGGGCAACTTCTTCAAGCTACTACTGTGATTGCTACAGGGCCAAACTCGCTCGTCTTGGTGGATCGAAGGGGGTTTGTCGCCTGCGGCGATCTCCCACTCTAGCAGGTGACCTGCTCGTTTCCAACTCGCTTCCCGCGGCACCGAAGTGCCTGGGGAACTCTCACTGGGAGTGGGTGTCAGCTCGTGGGACCGGCCTGCTTGGTGCAACCCTGCAAGGGCTGCCGCGTGGTGTCCGTTCCTCCCTCTCGGGCTGACATCGAGAACAGTAGGTCACGGATCATCACTTCACCAAATCGGGATCGGATCCCCCGAGAATCCGGGCGATCCGACCCCGTCGGACGTGGTGGCGCGGCTCAGCTCTGGCGTGCAGCCGCGAGGTTCTTGCGCCCCCGACGGAGCACGGCCACCCGCCCGTGGAGGTAGTCCCCGGGACCGAGCGCGAGCTGCTCGTCGGAGATCTTGGTGCCGTTGATCGAGACCGCGCCGTCCGCGATGGCTCGTCGTGCTGCCTTCTTGGAGTCGACCAGCCCCGTCGCGATCAGGGCCTCGAGCAGCCCGGTGCCTGCCGGCACGTCAGCCCCCGGCAGCTCGGCGGTCGCGTCGAGGAGGGTGCGGACATCCAGCGCAGTGAGATCGCCCTTGCCGAAGAGCGCCTCGGACGCTGCCTGGACGGAGGCCGTCGCCTCCTCCCCGTGCACGAGAGAGGTCATGTCCGCAGCCAGCGCCCGCTGCGCGGCACGGCGGTGGGGCTCGTCGGCCACGAGCCGCTCGAGCTCGTCGATCTCCTCGCGACTGCGGTCGGTGAAGACCTTGAGCAGCTTGACCACCGAGGCGTCCTCGACGTTGAGGAAGTACTGGTAGAAGGCGTACGGACTCGTCATGTCCGCCGACAGCCAGATGGCATTGCCCTCCGACTTCCCGTACTTCACCCCGTGGGAGTCCGTGAGCAGGGGCGAGGTCAGCGCATGCACCGAGGCTCCCTCGGTCCGGTGGATGAGGTCGACGCCAGCGGTCAGGTTGCCCCACTGGTCGGACCCACCGAGCTGGAGGGTGCATCCGTGGAGCCGGTAGAGCTCGAGGTAGTCGAGGGCCTGGAGCAGCTGGTAGCTGAACTCCGTGTAGGAGATGCCCTCCTGGCTCTCGAGCCGGGCCGAGATCGCGTCCTTGCGGATCATCTGGTTGACCCGGAAGTGCTTGCCGATGTCCCGCAGGAAGTCGAGCGCGGTCATCGGTGCGGTCCAGTCGAGGTTGTCGACGAGGATCGCCGGGTGCGCGACGCCGCTGCTCCCGTCGAAGTCGAGGAAGGGCCGCACGAGCTCCTTGATCCGGGAGACGTTGTGCGCCGTGTGCTCCTTGGTCCGCAGCTGGCGCTCGCTCGTCGGCTTGGGGTCACCGATGAGCCCGGTGGACCCGCCGACGAGGCAGATCACCTTGTGGCCGGCCTGCTGGAGCCGTCGCAGGGCGACGAGCTGGACGAAGTTGCCGAAGTGCAGTGAGGGGGCCGTCGGGTCGAAGCCGCAATACACCGTGATCGGTCCGTCGGCGAGGGCCTGTCGCAGCGCGCTCTCGTCGGTGGTCTGCGCCACCGCTCCGCGCCACTGCAGCTCGTCGAGGATGTCGGTCACGGTCGTCTCGGTCCTTCCGGGAGGTACGGGGCCCGCGGTCACGGGCCCCGTCACAGCCTGCCACGGACGCACCGGTCCCCCGGCAGGCGCACCGGTCCCGACCACCCCCGATCCGCCATGTGGAACACCCGGTGACATCTCCCCCCTTCGTCGGGCTAAGGTATGCCTCACCTCACGAAGACGAAGGGAGACCGGGCGTGATCGTCTGTCACTGTGCCGTGGTCGGCGAACGCCAGATCGCCGACGCCGCCGCCGCGGGTGCCACGACCCTCTCCCGGGTGTGCGCGAGCACCGGAGCCGGCCGCGATTGCGGTGCCTGTGTCTTCTCAGTACGGCGGATCCTCTGCGAGAGTGTCGGGAGCGAGGTCGACACCGACCTCTTCCCATCTCCCGCGGAGGTAGACCGTGCAGCCAGCTGACCCCCGAGTCATCACGCTCCTCAACGACGCGCTCACCCTCGAGCTGACCGTCGTCAACACGTACTTCCTGCACGCCCGCATGCTCGACAACTGGGGCCTGCCCCGCCTGGGCAAGGTCTTCTACGACCTGTCCATCGGCGAGATGAAGGACGCGGACGAGCTCATCGAGCGGATCCTCATGTTCGACGGTCACCCCAACGTCCAGAAGCTCAACAACATCCAGATCGGCGAGGACGCCAAGGAGATGCTCGAGCTGGCCCTCGCCAGCGAGATCGTCGCCGTCAAGCAGTTCAACGCCGGGGCCAAGGAGTGCCACGAGCTCGGTGACCACGCGACCGCGGCGGTCTTCGAGGAGATGGCCCGCGACGAGGAGGGCCACGCCGACTGGTTCGAGGCGCAGCTCGACGCGATCGCTCGCGTCGGCCAGGAGAACTACCTCGCCCAGCAGGTCGACGTCGGGGTCAACCCCGCCTGACCCTCGGCCTGCCCGGGCGGTAGGCCGACACCGTCGGCTCACCGGCGATCGAGAAGCGCCACGGGTAGGCGTCACCATCGCCTCCCGGCCCCGACACCCCAACCCTCGGCCCCGTGCTCACGAGCGCGGGGTCGAGTGCGTGCTCCGGTGCCACGAGGGCGAAGGGAGCACCCCGGCCGACCACGCCGGCGCCGTTGTCCTCCCCCGTGAGCCCGAGCGCCTTCGTCAGTCGGCCCGGGCCCCGCGCCAGGTCGCGCTCCGAGGCGCCCGGCCGGCGGGACGATGCGACGTCGACGCCGTCGACGACCTCGCCGGCGCGCAGGAGCACCGCAGCGCACTCCCCCTTCGTCCCGACGACGACGTTGGCGCACCAGTGGACGCCGTAGGACCGGTAGACGTAGAGGTGGCCGGGCGGGCCGAACATCACCTCGGTGCGCGGGGTCGGGCCGCGGTAGCCGTGGGACCCGGGGTCGTTGCTCCCCCAGTAGGCCTCGACCTCGGTCAGGCGCAGGGTCACCTCGCCGACGACGAGGCACGCCCCGAGGAGCAGGGGCGCGACGGACAGGGGGTCGCCCGCCAGGTCGGACCTGACGAGGCGACGGCCCCCGGTCGTCACGTCAGCGGGCCTCGATGCGGCTGCCGGCGAAGGTCTCGAGCTCGTCGAGCACTGCCGCCGCGTTGTCGAGCTGCTCGCGCACCCGGGCCGGGGCGGTGCCGCCCTTGGCATCGCGCGAGGCGAGCGAGCCCTCGACCGAGAGCACCTCGCGCACTCCCGGCGTCAGGTGCTCGCTGATCGCGGTGAGGTCCTCGTCGGAGAGGTTCCACAGCTCGATGTCGCGCTCCTCGCAGACCCGCACGCAGGCCCCGGCGACCTCGTGGGCCACGCGGAAGGGCACGCCCTCGCGCACGAGCCACTCGGCGATGTCGGTCGCGAGCGAGAACCCCTGCGGCGCAAGGGAGGCCATCCGCTCGCCGTGATAGGTCATCGTCACCATCATCCCGGAGAAGGCCGGCAGCAGGACCTCGAGCGTGTCGACGGCGTCGAAGACCGGCTCCTTGTCCTCCTGGAGGTCGCGGTTGTAGGCCAGCGGCAGCGCCTTGAGCGTCGTCATCAGACCGGCGAGGTCACCGACGAGACGACCGGCCTTGCCGCGGGCGAGCTCGGCGACATCGGGGTTCTTCTTCTGCGGCATGATGCTCGACCCGGTCGAGAAGGCGTCGTCGAGCGTGACGAAGGAGAACTCCTTCGTCGCCCAGAGGATGACCTCCTCGGCCAGGCGCGAGATGTCGACGGCGGTCATCGCGGCGACGAAGCAGAACTCCGCGACGAAGTCGCGCGAGGCCGTGCCGTCGATGGAGTTGTCGACCGCCCCGGCGAAGCCGAGGTCGGCGGCGACCGCCTCGGGGTCGAGCCCGAGCGAGGAGCCCGCGAGAGCGCCGGAGCCGTAGGGGCTGAGCGCGGTGCGCGCGTCCCAGTCGACGAAGCGCTGCACGTCGCGCAGCAACGGCCACACGTGCGCGAGCAGGTGGTGGCTCAGCAGGACCGGCTGGGCGTGCTGGAGGTGGGTGCGCCCGGGCATGGCGACGTCGATGTTGGCCCGCGCCTGGTCGAGGAGCGCCCGCGCCACGTCGAGGACGAGACCGGAGACGATCCGGGCGTGGTCGCGCAGGTACATGCGGAAGAGCGTGGCGACCTGGTCGTTGCGCGAGCGTCCGGCGCGCAGGCGCCCGCCGACGTCGGCACCCGCCCGCTCGATGAGCCCCCGCTCGAGTGCGGTGTGCACGTCCTCGTCGTCGAGCGCCGGCTCGAAGGCCCCACTGGTCACGTCGTCGGCGAGCCGTCGCAGGGCGTCGAGCATCGCGTCGAGCGTCGCGTCGTCGAGCAGGCCGGCGCCGTGGAGGACACGCGCGTGAGCGCGGGAGCCGGCGATGTCGTAGGGAGCCAGACGCCAGTCGAAGTGCGTCGACTTGCTCAGGGCGGCCAGCGCGTCGCTCGGCCCCCCGGCGAAGCGGCCACCCCACAGGCTCACCCGCTCACCGGGCGTCGCGGTCTCGTCCTGGGTCACGGTGCCTCCTGGCTGTCGGTGGTCTGGGCCAGGCCCAGCAGCTGTGCGGTGACGGCGGCACCCTCGTCGGGGCCACCGGTGATGATCATGATCGTGTCATCCCCCGCGATCGTCCCCAGCACTCCCGTGAGGCGTGCGTGGTCGATCGCCGAGGCGAGGTAGTTGGCGGCGCCGGGGGGCGTGCGCACGACGACGAGCTGGGCGCTCGCCCGAGCCGTGACGAGGAGCTCCTCGCACAGCCGGCGCAGCCGGTCGTCGTACTCCGCCGGGTCGACGGCCGCGCGCGGGGTGCGGTCACCCCCTTCGCCGGGGATGGCGTAGACGAGGCCACGGCCCACGCGGACCTTCTCGGCACGCAGCTCGAGCAGGTCGCGCGAGAGGGTCGCCTGGGTGATCTCGATCCCGTCGGCAGCGAGGAGCTCGAGGAGCTCGGGCTGGCTCCGCACGGCGTGCTCGCGCAGCAGCTCGACGATCCGCGCCTGCCGGCCGGGTCGGGTCGCGGCGATCATGACGAGGCGCGCAGCAGGAAGGTGAGCAGCGCCTTCTGCGCGTGCAGCCGGTTCTCCGCCTCGTCCCACACGACCGACTGCGGCCCGTCGATGACATCGGCGGCGATCTCCAGACCCCGGTAGGCGGGCAGGCAGTGCAGGACCATCGCGTCGGTCGCGGCGTGGCCCAGCAGATCCGTCGTCACGGCGAAGGGGGCGAAGGGCGAGGTCTGCCCGGTGCGGTCCCCCTTCTGCTCCTCCATGCCCATCGACACCCAGGTGTCGGTCGCGACGACGTCGGCTCCCGCCACTGCGGCCGTGGGGTCGTCGGTGACGAGGACCGATCCACCCTGCTCGGCAGCGATCCGCGTGGCGCGGGCGAGGACGTCGGCCGAGGGCTGGTGGCTGGCCGGGGTCCCGATGCGCACGTGCATCCCGGCGAGGGAGCACGCGAGCAGGTAGGAGTGGGCCATGTTGTTGGCCCCGTCGCCGACGTAGGCGATGGTGCGGCCGGCCGTCGAGCCCTTGTGCTCGCGGATCGTCAGCAGGTCGGCGAGCAGCTGGCAGGGGTGGTAGTCGTCCGTCAGCGCGTTGACCACCGGCACGTCGACGTGGTCGGCCAGCTCCTGCAGCCGGTCCTGGCCGTGCGTGCGCCAGACGATGGCGCTCACCTGTCGCCCCACGACCCGGGCCACGTCGGCGATGGACTCGCGGGTGCCGATCTGGGCGAGGTTGCCGTCGACGACCATCGGGTAGCCGCCGAGCTCGGCGACACCCGTGGTGAAGGACAGCTGGGTGCGCAGGGTCGGCTTGTCGAAGATGATGGCCACGGCCTGCGGCCCCGCGAGCGGCTGCTCGGCGTGCCGGTCGGCCTTGAGCGCGGCCGCGAGGTCGAGGACCTGCGACTGCTCCTCGGCCGTGAGGTCGTCGTCGGCGAGCAGGTGTCGGACGGTCATGCGGACTCCTTGGCGGCCTCGTCGAGGATCCCCGGCAGGGCGTCGACGAAGCTCGTGAGCTGGTCGGTGGTGATGGTCAGCGGCGGCGCGAGACGCAGCGCGTCGGGCGCGACCGGGTTGATGATGAAGCCGTGACGGCGGGCCACGAGCGCCGCCGCAGGGGCGATCGGCTCGGTCAGCGCGATGGCACGGAGCAACCCGGCCCCGCGCACCCCGGCGACCAGCGGGTGCTCCAGCGCCGTGACCCGCTCGACGAGCAGCTCACCGGCGGTGACCGCGTGCTCGACCAGGCCCTCGGACTCGATGGTCGACAGCACGGCGAGGGCTGCGCTGCAGGCGAGCGGGTTGCCGCCGAAGGTCGAGCCGTGCTGGCCCGCGGTGAGCAGCCCGGTGGTCTCCGGCCCGAAGGTCACCAGGGCACCGATCGGCACTCCCCCGCCGAGACCCTTGGCGACGGTGATCGCGTCGGGCACGACGCCGTCGAGCTGGTGGGCGAACCACGCACCGGTGCGCCCGACCCCGGTCTGGATCTCGTCGAGGACGAGCAGGACGCCGGCCTCGCGGGTGATCTCGCGGGCTGCGGCGAGATAGCCCTCCGGGGGCGTCACCACTCCGGCCTCGCCCTGGATGGGTTCGAGCAGGACCATCGCGGTGTCGGGGCCGACGGCGGCACGCAGCGCCTCGACGTCACCGGGCGCCACGTGCGTCACCCCGGGCAGGAGCGGTTCGAAGGGGGCCCGGTATGCCTCCTTGTGGGTCAGGCTCACCGCTCCGGTGGTCCGGCCGTGGAAGGCGCCGCCGACGGCGACGATCCCCGTGCGGCCGGTGCGCCGGGAGAGCTTGATCGCCGTCTCCACGGCCTCGGATCCGCTGTTGCAGAAGAAGACGCCTGACCCCTGCGGCGCCTGCGCGACGCGCAGCAGCGCCTCGGCCGCCTCGATCTGCGCGGGGGTCGTGAAGAAGTTGCTCACGTGGACGAGCTCGCCGGCCTGCTTCGAGATCGCGGCGACGAGCTCGGGGTGACCGTGACCGAGCGCGTTGACCGCGATGCCGCCGAGGAGGTCGAGGTAGCGCGTGCCGTCGACGTCCCACACCCAGGCGCCCTCACCGCGGGTGAGGACGAGGCCGGGGAGGCCGAAGACGCCGATGTGGCTGGCGCGGTAGCGCTCGAGCAGGGCCTGGTGCTGCTCGCTGGGGGTGCTCATGAGGGGCTGCCCTCCCCTTCGTCGTCGGTGTCGGCGGGGTCCGGCAGGATCATCGTGCCGAAGCCCTCGGACGTGAAGAGCTCGAGGAGCATCGAGTGCGGCTGGCGGCCATCGACGACGTGAGCCTGGGGCACGCCGTGCTCCACGGCCCGGATGCACGCCTCGAGCTTGGGGATCATCCCGGAGTCGACGCGGGTCAGCAGGTCGCGCGCCCCGGACGCCGTGAGGTGAGACAGCAGCGAGTCGCGGTCGGGCCAGTCGGCGTAGACGCCGTCGACGTCGGTGAGGACGACGAGCTTGTGCGCCCGCAGGGCGACCGCCAGCGCCGCTGCCGCGGTGTCGGCGTTGACGTTGAGCACCTGCCCGTCGACGTCGAGGTCGGGGGCGATCGTCGAGACGACCGGGATGCGGCCGGCGTCGACGATGTCGAGGACCGCGGCGGGGTCGACGGACTCGACGTCGCCGACGAGCCCGATGTCGACCGGCTCACCGTTGACGACGATGCCCTTGCGGCGGCCGCCGAAGAGGCTCGCGTCCTCGCCGGAGAGGCCGACGGCGACGGGTCCGTGCTGGTTGAGCAGGCCCACGAGCTCGCGGCCGACCTGACCGGTGAGGACCATCCGCACGACGTCCATGACCTCGGGGGTGGTGACGCGCAGCCCGCCCTTGAACTCGCTCTCGAGGCCGAGCCGGTCGAGCATCGCCTGGATCTGCGGGCCGCCGCCGTGCACGACGACCGGCCGCAGCCCGGCGTAGCGCAGGAAGACGATGTCCTCGGCGAAGGCCGCCTTGAGCGCGTCGTCGGTCATCGCATTGCCGCCGTACTTGATGACGACGAGGGCGCCGCGGAAGCGCTCGAGCCAGGGCAGCGCCTCGACGAGGGTCGTCGCCTTGGCCTGGGCGACGCGCAGGGCGGCCGCGTCGATGGCGCCGCGCAGGGTGGACTCGGCAGTCATGCCGACCTCCGATCAGGTGGAGTAGGCGGAGTTCTCGTGGACGTAGTCGTGGGTGAGGTCGTTGGTCCACACCGTGACCTCGTCGTCCCCCGCATGGAGGTCGACCTCGACGCGCACCTCGCGGGCCTCGAGGTCGACGAGGGTGCGGTCCTCGCCGACGCCACCGGCGCGGCAGACCTGCACGCCGTTGATCGAGACGTCGAGCCGGGCCGGCTCGAAGACCGCGGCCGTCGTGCCGACGGCCGCGAGCACCCGACCCCAGTTGGGGTCCTTGCCGAAGATCGCGCACTTGAAGAGGTTGTTGCGCGCGATGCTGCGCGCGACCTCGAGACCATCGGCCTCGCTCGCCGCGTGGTGCACCACGATCTCGATGTCGTGGGCGGCGCCCTCGGCGTCACCGATGAGCTGGCGCGCCAGATCGGCGCACACCTCGCGCAGCGCCTCGGTGAGGTCCTCGCGCGCGACGCTCGTGCCCGACGCACCCGAGGCCATCGCGAGGACGGTGTCGTTGGTCGACATGCAGCCGTCGGAGTCGATCCGGTCGAAGGTGGTCCGGGTCGCCTCGCGCAGCGCGGCGTCGAGGTCGGCCGCACTCGTCACGGCATCGGTCGTCACGACGACGAGCATCGTGGCGAGGGCCGGGGCGAGCATGCCCGCCCCCTTCGCCATGCCGCCGACGCTCCAGCCGTCACGCGTCACCGCGGCGGTCTTGGGCACGGTGTCGGTCGTCATGATCGCCTCGGCGGCCCCGGCTCCCCCGTCGTCGTCGAGGACGGTCGCGGCGGCGGTGACGCCGGCGGTGAGCTTGTCCATCGGGAGCAGCTCGCCGATGAGGCCGGTGCTGCACACGACGACGTCGCCGGCGGAGACCCCGAGGGCCTCGGCCGTGTGCTCGGCGGTCGCGTGGGTGTCCTGGAAGCCCTGCGCGCCGGTGCAGGCATTGGCACCGCCCGAGTTGAGGATCACGGCATCGGCGCGCCCGTCGACGAGGGTCTGGCGCGACCAGGTGACCGGTGCGGCCTCCACGCGGTTGGTCGTGAAGACCGCGGCCGCGTGGCGGTCGGGGCCGTCGTTGACGACGAGCGCCACATCGGGGCGACCGCTCGGCTTGAGGCCGGCGGTCACGCCGGCGGCGCGAAATCCAGCCGGGGTCGTCGTGCTCACGGTGCCACTCCCGTCGTCGGCAGCCCCGTGGTCTCGGGCAGACCCAGGGCGAGGTTCATGGACTGCACGGCGGCGCCGGCCGTCCCCTTCGTCAGGTTGTCCTCCGCCGCGATGGCGACCACGCGGCCGCTGCGCTCGTCGAGGACGACCTGCACGTGCACGAGGTTGGAGCCCACGACGCTGCCGGTGTGGGGCCACTGCCCCTCGGGCAGCAGGTGGACGAAGGGCTCGTCGACGTAGGCCTGCTCCCACGCGGCACGGACCGTCGCGGCGGTGGCACCGGCAGCCGCCCGGGCGGTGACGGTGGCCAGGATCCCGCGCGGCATGGGCGCGAGCGTCGGGGTGAAGGAGACGGTCGCGTCGCGGCCGGCGGCGCGGGCGAGGTTGCGCTCGATCTCGGGCGTGTGGCGGTGGACGCCGCCGACGCCGTAGGGGCTCATGGCGCCCATGACCTCGGAGCCGATGAGGTGCGGCTTGGCGGACCGGCCGGCGCCGGAGGTGCCCGACGCGGCGACGACGACGACGTCGTCGGGCTCGACCACTCCGGCAGCCAGCCCGGGCGCGAGGGCGAGGCTCGCTGCCGTCGGGTAGCACCCGGGGACGGCGATCCGCCGGGCGCCGACGAGGGCGTCGCGGTGCTTCGTGCCGTCGGCCCGGACGAGCTCCGGCAGCCCGTAGGGCCACGTCCCGGCGAAGGGGGTGTCGTAGTAGTCGTCCCAGTCGCCGGCGTCGTCGAGCCGGAAGTCCGCCCCGCAGTCGACGACGGTCACGTCGTCGGGCAGCTGCTCGGCGATGGCGGCCGAGTGTCCGTGCGGCAGCGCGAGGAAGACGACGTCGTGCCCGGCCAGGGTCTGTGCGTCGGTCGGCTCGAGGACGCGGTCGGCGAGGGCCTGCAGGTGGGGCGCGAGGTCACCGAAGCGGGTGCCCGCGTTGCCCGACGCGGTGAGCGCGCCGATCTCGACGTCTGGGTGGCCGAGCAGGAGCCGAGCGATCTCGGCTCCTGCGTAGCCGCTGGCTCCGGCGATGGCTGCGGTGATCACCTGCATGACCATACGCAGACGCGAAGTTTCATGCAAACGCGTCCCGGGGCGCTCCTCGGATCAGCGCTGCTGGGCACCCGTCGCCGAGGCCGCCGAGGCGACCGCCGTGTCCCGCAGGGCGCTGACCTCGTCGGTTGTGAGGGTGCGGTCGGCGCGGAAGGTCAGCCGGTAGGCCAGCGACTTGCGCCCCTCCCCCACCTGGTCGCCACGGAAGACGTCGAAGAGCGTCAGCGACTCGAGGTCGTCGCCCGCGCCCGAACGCAGGGCCGCGGCAACGGCGGCCGCGGGGACCCCCTCGTCGACGACGAGCGCGACGTCGGTGTTGGCCGGGGGCTGAGTCGACAGCTGGGCCGGGGTCACCGGGTCACCGGCGGCCGCGATGATCGCGTCGAGGTCGAGCTCGGCGGCGACGGTGCGCTCGGGCAGCTCCAGGGCCGTGCAGACCTTCGGGTGCAGCTCGCCCGCGTACCCGACGACGGAGCCGTCGGCCAGGGTCACCGCGACGCATCGCCCGGGGTGGAAGGGCTCGCGCTGCGCCGCCTCGACCTGCAGGTCGAGGCCCAGCGCGGCACCCACTGCGAGCGACCAGCCGACGACATCGCTCGCGCCCACGGCTCGGGCCGGACCGTGCGGGCCGGCGGGCACGGC
>ERZ500994.506-NODE-506-length-11741-cov-6.379685_pt1 | contig 11741 bp, 11 predicted proteins | sample MGYA00248878_ERZ500994 | MGnify/ENA primary metagenome ERZ500994 (study PRJEB25958, sample SAMN03398533) | human skin metagenome | study: EMG produced TPA metagenomics assembly of the Human Skin Microbiome Metagenome (human skin metagenome) data set. | reverse complement strand
GAGGGTGTGATCGGGCTCGTGGACGCGCGCCACCTCAATCGCGGGAAGCGGGACATCGATGCTCGCATCGGCGCAGCCTTGAGTGAGCTTGGCGCGAAGGGGGCGTCGCGGTCGTCCGGCACGACCAGTCGGACTCTCGACCGGCTGCGGTGGATGTTGGAGGAGGACTACGGCGACGCGATCGACCTTCCCAGCGAACGAACGCTCTACCGGATGGTCGCGGCGCACCCCACTGCCCGCAAGCTCAACGGCTCCGCGAAGTCGCGCCAGACCGCGGCCAACAAGCCCAGCAGAGCGTTCGGTGTGCACGGGTCCTTGCGCCCAGGCGAGCACGTGCAGATCGATTCCACGGTCATCGACGTGCCCTCCCGCCTCCTCGACGGCCGACTCAACCGGGCTGAACTGACTGTGATTCACGACGTCTCATGCCGCTCGATCCTGGCAGGGGCCGTGCGCGCCGTGGCGACAAACTCCGCAGACCTCGCGGGCGTGCTCGCCCGAGCGCTCACTCCGTATGAGCTTCGACCGCCTGGGGCGCGAGAGCAGCGCGAGCGGGTCGCGGCGACCTGGACGGGGCAGTTCATGATCGACCAGGAACGGCTGGACCGTTACCGGCTCGCGCAGCCGTACATCTTCCCCGAGACGATCACGACCGACAACGGCAAGATCTACCGATCTGAGGCGTTCCGCCGCGGATGCGAGCGAGCCGGGATCTCACTGATCCATGCGTCTCACGAGACCGGCACCGACAAGCCGCACGTCGAGTCCGGGTTCGACGCCATCAAGGACGGATTCGTTCAATACCTCGAAGGGTTCACTGGAGGCAGCGTCGAGCGACGGGGCCGCGACGAGCCGACCGACCGTGCGCTGGCGCTGAGCCAACTCCAGGAGCTGCTCGAGGACTGGATCGCGATCGAGTGGCAGAACCGACCGCACGCCGGGCTGTCCGACCCGATGCTCCCCGGGCGATCGCTCACCCCGAACGAGATGTTCCGCGCCTACCGGCGCATCGCACCCGAACTGCATGTTCCGTTCGGCGTCGACGAGTTCATCGGGTTCCTCCCCGCGACGACGTGCACGCTGCAGGACTACGGCATCAATCATCGGCGGCGCGTCTACCGGTCGAATCGTCTCCCCGAGCTCCGCGCCGCCGGGGCTAGCGGTGAGGGTGCGACGCGGCCATGCGTCATCCGCTACGACCCCCACAACCCTCTGTTCGTGTGGGTCGAGCACGGCGACGAGTTCGTCCCGTTCCGTTGCTTGCGCGACCTCCTCGACGAGCCCATGGGCGGCGAGATCTGGCAAGCCGCGCACGACGTCGATTCAGCCGAGGATGCTGCAGCCCGCGATGACGCCGCGTACATCGCCGACCGAATGAAGCGCGCCCAGTGGGTCAGGCCGGGCAAGGAACGCAACCGCGCTGTGCGTCGCGCTGAAGTAGACCGCGACCCCATGCACCTGACGGGCATCTCGAAAACGATCGCCCGAGAGGAGCCGCCGGCAGAGCCCGGCGGCGACGAGGTCATCTGGGAGCGTGGGGGCGGATTCTCGCTCCTGGACGATGACGACGGCGTATGGGAGCGGCTGACATGACGGTGGCGATCAACACAAGAGAGGGGTGGTCGGCGTTCGTCAGCGAAACGCTCGACCAGCCGCTCCCGATGACGCGCGAAGAACTCGAGGCGCTCTCACCCGGCGACCGGGCGATGAACCGTGAGGCGCGCAAGCGGTTCATGATCCGCGGGCCGGTCGTGAACACCGCTCAGTTCACGGCGATCGAGCGGGAGATCCTACGGCGGCTGATGCTGAACCAGTACAAGTCACACGGGAAGCTCGGCGTGATCGTTTCGGGCGAGCCCAACATCGGCAAGACGACAACCGTTTCTCATATCGCCCGAAGGTTCGAGCGTCGTCGTCGCGATATCGGCCGCGCCGGCGGAAGCAACTCGATCCCAGTGATCTACGTGTCCGTGCCGCCATCGTGCACCCCGAAACTGATGCTCGGCGAGTTCGCGCACTTCCTCGGCCTCCCGATCCGGCCGCACTACAACACCGGTGAACTGATGAACACCGTCGCGAGCGTGATCGCCGCGTGCGGGACCGAACTGGTCGTGGTGGACGAGATCCACAACATCAACCAGAAGTACAAGCAGATGGGTGAAGCGTCCGACACCCTCAAGCAGCTCTCGGAGAAATGCCCCGGCACCTTCGTCTACGCCGGAGTCGATGTCGAGGCGAGCGGTCTGCTCGACGGCACCCGCGGCCGGCAGATCAGCAGCAGGTTCCAGATCATGCACCTGCAGAAGTTCGAGAACTCCGGAAAGGCGAGAACCCACTGGGCCGATCTCCTCGTCGCGGTCGAGACGTCGCTCGGGCTGCTCGACCAGGAACAAGGAGCGATCCTGAGGCACGCAAGCCACCTGCACACGGCCACCGGCGGCGTGATCGGAGATCTCACAGGAATGCTGCACATGCTCGCGATGGACGCCATCGACGACGGAACCGAGCGGCTCGACCTTGACGCGGTGTTCGGCACGAAACCTATCCCTGCGCCCAGGGACGTGCCCGCAGCGAGATGAGAAGGATGCTGCGACCGGAGCAGGTTCGTCCCTTGCCGATCGCGGTTCGTCCAGTTGCGGGCGAGACGGTCACCGGGTTCCTCTCCCGGCTCGCCACCGCAAACTCGCTCACGGCGCGAGACCTGCGCCTGCACGTCACGAGTGCGGCGGGTCTCTCGCCCTCGCGCGCGAACCTGGAGCGGGCTTCGGCGTGGGCGGAGAGACTCGGCAACCTCCCCATCGGCCACTTCGAGCGGGATGCCCGTCGGAACTCCATGTACGTCCGCTGCCCGCACGCCGACTGGCGACCCTGGGCCTGCAGTCAGTGCGGATACACGCAGCAACCGAGAACCGCCTGCCGGCGATGCGCCAATGGCGCCCAGACCACGGTCCGCAGCCGGGGCGGCGCCGTCTGTAACCGCCATCGCCGATGGCACATCGACGGCAACGATCTCGACCTCGCCCCGTTTCCCCAGTACACCCACGCGGAGCGCTGCCTCTCCGGGACGCTGTGGAAGCGCGGCATCGGCCTCACGACGGGAGAGTTGCAACTATCGGCGACGCTGATTCGACACTGGGCCATCGACAGCGACCTGTCGGAACGAATCCGGGAACGTGCCGTTACTCTCGGCGCCGAGCGATTGGAATCTGAGGCCATCTTCCTCATCGCTTACCCGGAGATCGTCACTCTCACCACGGTGATCACCGATCCCTCATTCGCCAGCTACCTCCTCACCCCGAGATTCACTCTGGCTGAGCAGGTCTGGGCGCTCGAAGCCGCAGTCGTGACGGTCATGGCAAGCTCCACCACCGAGCAACTCCATACTGTCGCGGAGCAGATCGTGTCACGAGGCAAAGCGGCCGTGGAATCCGCATTCGGCATGCGCCAGAGGACCCACAACAGGCGACCCGCGACCCTCGAGAAGGCACTGATCGCCAGTTCGCAACGTCACCGCAGTTGCCTGCTCCGACATCTCAGCACCGTCCGGATCCAGATCCGCCCGTTCAAACCCGTCCTCGCGGCCCCCAGGAACCGCGTGCTCGTCAGCCGCCGGCCGCAGCCGGACTGAGTCTTTAGTCGACGCTGCACTGAGACGTGAGCTGCATGTGAATGAGTCCGTCGATCGTTGTGGAGTCGCGGATGCTCATCTTCTCCACCGGCAACGTGTCGCTGTAGCGGATGTCCTCTTGCATGGCGCGGTCTGGGGAGTAGCCCTCGGCATCCCAGACTTGGAGGATTCGTGCCAGCGAGGAGCCGTTATCCGCGGTCGCGAATGTGAACCCGAGCCCGCTTCGGGAACCGTTCTGCCCGCACGCGGTCGACACCACTGAGAGCTCAGCGGGGTCGAGTAGCCCTCCTGAGGAGCCGCGCACCGGGCCGACCGCTGCGTCCAATGACGCCGCGACCATGTTTTGGAGGCCCGCTCGTGCCTCATCCGCGTCGTAGGTCGGCGTTGCGGGGGCTGGAGCGATCGGCGTACGTGCGCCTGTGCTGATCCCGCAAGAAGGCGTGCGGTCGGTCAGCTTCGGGAGCGTGAACGCCGGGTCGCCGTCGGCGGACACCGGCGTTGCGGAGTAGTCGAAGGCGAAGCTGTACCAGACGTCGAGTGAATCGCCCGTATCGACCACGGTATATGCCCCGTCCGCGAAGGGGTGGTAACCGTCATCAGCGGTGAACTGGTCGACGGAGGTGACCAGCAGACCATCCCTCCGGTACACGGTCCCCCACGCCGCAAAGAGGAACGACTCCTCTTCGATGACGTATCCGGTTTCACAGCCGGCGGCCACCAGCGGCACGACGGTTGCGGAGGAAGTGAGTATCCACATGGCCCCGGTCAGGGCGGTGGCACCGATGGCGACGATGCGGGCAGGAACGAGCAGGAGGAGCCAAGCCCTACGTACCGGAATAACGCACAGCCCGACGGAGAGAGCGGCGAGAGCGATGCCCAACGCAAGAGCAGCCAGTCGATCCGAATCGAGAGTGCCGATTAGCACAGAGGTCTCGCCATCCGATGCGGTGGAGACGAGCAATAGCATTGCAATTGCGGCAGTGGCGCACAAAAGGCTCGCCCCGGCGGCCAGGAGAGCGATGCGTCGACCTCTGCGTGGCAGCGGCGGCGGACCGCCCTCAGCCGCAGTTGCTGTCACCGGTGCAGTCGACACACCTAGAGCCTACGAGAAGCGCAGATCAACCTGTCGCGGCCTCAATCGAATCCGCTACGGTCATGTCATGAAGCTCGCTGGCAAGGTCACTACGGGGATCGCAGTTCTCGTCGTGGGTGGGCTCGTCGTCTTGGCTGCACCGGCCGTCGCTGCCGTGCATGGTGAGCTGTCGTCATGGAGGGTCTTCGCTCCGGCTGGAGAGGAAGAACCTGAGGTTGCGTCGGCAGACGACCCACTCGGCGAAAAGATGATCGACGAGCTGGGCGACGGTTACGTGTATGTCGGAGGTGGGACCGCCATTCCGAAGGACAGCCCAGCCGGCTGCGATGAGCCCGCCTGGATTCATCTCGGTGCGATGAGTGCGAGCCTCAGCGGTAACCTCATCGACCGCGGCTCAAGCGACTTCGCGGCGGGGACCGTAGGCCTCGGTGAAGAAGGTCAGATCCTCACGTACACCGTGGCGGCCGGCGACGCGCTGTATTCGATCGGCGACCGATTCTGTATTGCGAATGCTCTGACGATCGCCACCCTCAATCACACTCGAACGATTCAACCTGGCGAGGTGCTCCTGCTCGCTCCAGACAGCTCGATTCCCTGGATCCCGTATTTCAACCCGGCTGACGCCCCCGCTGGTTATCAGCAGATTCCATATCAGCTGGCCATCGAAGCGATGAGCTCTGCCGCGCAAGCGGGCGACGTCGGCGCGATGCGCGAGATCTTCGAAGGCGAGCTATCCGCGCTGTTCCCCAACCCAGCCGACGCTGACTTGATCGCCAATGCGCTCGAGACCGGCGATCTCAAAGTACTGCGCCAGATGTTTGCATAGTTGACGGCGAGACGAACGTCGTCGGCTCCTCGCGGTGCCGAGCGCGAGTCTGCCTCCACAGGTCCAAGGTGCGCGCAGAGTCCACTCCGCGCGAGCCACGCTTCGATGACGAACTACACATTTCATGGCGCACGACCGCGCCGGGCGATCGGGGCCTCAGCTGCAGGAGCCGCGAGTCCTCCAGGCTCAACCACAACATCGGTGGCGGAAACTACAGATGGGTTGTCATCGGACATTTCGATACGAAACTATGCGCGAGTTTCGCGGGATGAGCGCTGCGGAGAGGGGGGTGCAGGCGCGTCGTGAAGGTCAGCGACGACGTCGGCTAGACCCGTAGTAGTGGCGGATCGCGGCGGTGACGGCGTCGTCCTTGGTCAGACGAACCCCGCTCTGCGCGGCCTCTTCGCGAGCGTTGTCGATCAGCTCGAGCACATCAGGCGGCAGCCGGAACGTGGCCGCCTTCTTGTCCACCTTCTTGACGTTGTACGGGCCCCGGGGCTTCCCCTGCCTGGACGGCTTCGATGCAGTCGGGGTGGTCTCCGTCTCCTCGTCGGGGACGGCCTCCAACGACCGGGGTGCGGTCTCGGGCTTACTGAACGCGGCGCTCCAGTCCGTCTTCGTCTTCGACCTGGGCTGTGTCATCGCGAGCCTCCCGTCAGGATCTCGTCGAGCACTTCCGGGTAGACGCCGAGGTTGGTCGGCGCCGTGCCGAAGGCCTGCGAGTAGAGCAGCTGGAAGGGCACGTTGACGTCGAGCACGTGCAGCCCTTCAACGTCGCCCTCCATTTGCTTGAGCTGCTCCCACGCCTCCCGGAAGCTAATGGTGTTCGGCTTGGTGCGAGTGAACAGAATCGACAGCTCGATCGGCTTGATGCTCGCGACCTCGGCCGCGGCCTGCAGAGTCGGTGTCAACCGAGTCGCCTCAGACGGGGTCGCGCCGATCGGCATCAGCAGCTGGTCGGTGACCATCAGCGCCTGCCGCAGCGTCGTGGAGTCGTTGCCGGTATCGATGATCAGGTGACCGTCGGGCCACATCTCCCGGACCCGCTTGCCAAGCAGCTGGGAAGGCAGGTAGACGACGTTCACCTCGGCGGGCCAGACCTCGCCGGCGTACTCCGACCACTCGAAGCTGGTGCCGTTCGCTCGGTCCGCGTCGACGAGCAGGACCCGCTGGCCGGTGCGCTGCACCAAGGCCAACGCGAGCATGATCGACGTCGTCGACCGCGCGACCCCTCCCTTGAGGTTTCCCACCGTCAACCGGAGCGGGTTCTCCAAGGGCGTCTTCTTCTCAGTCATCATGTCTCGTTCCTCGTCACGACCTGCGGCGGCCGCGTCGTTGTCCTTGCTCGAGGCGGGCCTTCTGTGCGGCGCGCGCTTCCTCGGCAGGGCTCAGAGCCCTGCCTCTGCGGGGCCGCCCCTGTGCCTTGAACGTCTCGTATTCGGGTGTCTTGGCGTCCGAGAACACGGTCAGCGTCACCCCGGTGATCGGCTCCTTCGAGACGTCCAGGTTCAGATACCGGTTCTTCGACTCGCCCCGCATCCACTCCAGTGCGCTGCCGCCGGCTTCGTTCACACGCTGCAGCATGGTGGAGGCGTTGTACGTGTTGACCTCCATCACCCGCCCGTTCGCGAAGGTCAAAGTCGCCCGGACCTTCTTCTGGTTCTCCTTCGCCTGCCCCTTCGCTGCGTTACGGATCTGCTTGACGATCTCCGCATCCGCCAGCGCTCGCCCCTTCGCGGTCTTCCCCTTAGGCAGCCGAAGCTCCACCTGACGGCCGCCCTCCGCCATGTAGGTCGTCGAGGCCTGCATCGCGCCACCCTGGCGCGCAGCGGTGTACGTGCCGCCCGGATCCTCGGGAACGACCGTCTTCGCCTTCGCGCCGGCCTTCGCACGCACCGGAACCAGACCACCGGACTTCAGTCGTCGACGGGGAGGGACGCTTGACGCGCGGCCGGTCGTCGCGAGCTCCTCGAGCGTCGACCGGTACAACGCCCCGCTGGTCTCACCGTTGAGGATCTTCCGGACCATCCTGGGGGAGCGGTGCAGTTCCGCGGCGATCTCCGACGTCGATACCCCGCGGCCGCGAAGGAAGCGCACCAGATCCTGAGCCGAACGCTGCTCGTCAGCCACCGGCCATCACCTCGTCCCGTTCGAGCGCAGCCTCGATACCGGCCTTCTCCGCTCGCGACCGGAGCGACAGACGCTGCTGGATTCGCTCAGGGGTGAGGAAAGATCCACCACCGAGGTAGCCCTGAAGGCGAAGACGCCCGGTCTTGCCGTCGTCCCCACCGCCGTTGGCGACCGGCAGCGACCAACCCGGAAGGGTACTGGTGTAGATGGCGTCACCCTGGATGCCGAGCAGTGTTGTCGGGTCGACGGCGAGAGCGCCGGCCGTGTGCAAGCCGAGCGCACTGGGCCCATCGAGAACACGAGCTCGCGCTCGACCCCACACCTGCGCGGCGAGCTCCGGGTGATAGAACGACTCGGTGCGGGCGTTGCGTTCGCTGGGCACGTGGTAGACGAACAGCTTGCCCTGGCGCTGCATCCGAGCCTGATATTGCGCCGGCACCTCGAGGGCGCTTGTAGCGACACGGGTCTGATCCCGCCCCGAGGAGGCGAACGCACCCACACTGTGAAGGACGATCGCGCGGAGCGCGGCCATCACAGCGCGACGGAGCATCGGGTGCATGTCGGGGTGCTCATTGACCCGGTCTCGGGCCCGCATGATCCGCTCGAAGAAGGTGTCGAGAGGCCGGGCCTTCCGGAAGACGATCGCCTCCTGCGGATCCACGACCCATCCCGCGGAGCGGGCTACCTGGATCTCGGCGGCATCGGCCCAGGTCTCTCCGCGAGCTCCCGGCCGGTTGGGGTAGTACCACCCGTCCTCGACCCGCTGGTGTCGAACCCCGAGGATCCCGACATGGTTCCACGTCGTGGGAATCTGGAAACGGACGTAGAACCGGGCCCGTGCGTAGGGATCCTCTTCCATCAGCTGGTAGGCGGCAGCGCGGTTCAGTCGGCGCGCGGGCCCGATGCCGAGCTCACGACCCAGCGCCGCGTACATGAAGCGGCCATCGACGTACGCGAACTCATTGATCTTCTTCTGCTTGGCTGGGTCGACGAGCGGGACACAGTCCTCGTGAGCAGAGGCATCAGGGCCGGCGACGAGATGCTCGATGTGGTGTTGGCCGCTGGTCGCGTGGATCTCCTCAGCGATGTCGGACGAGACCGGCACAGGGTTGACGTTCTTGGGGAGCGAGAGCGCCCAGAGATTGGTGCCAGTGGCGGCGGGGGAGTTGAACATCCGCGCCCGCTCGTCGGCGGCCTTCAGAATCGCGGCGGTCGTATCCCAGGCACTGCGGGCCTGGGCGGGGGAGAGTGGGATATCCCCGAACCATTCCTCGGCCGTGCGCACCTCAATCTTGAAGCCGGTGGTCTCGTGCTCGAAGCGCCCAGTGGGAGGTCCGTTGTTGATCCAGTGTGTGCCGGACTTCCATCGAGGTGTCTGCACGTACAGCCAGTGGCGGACGCCAGGCTCAGGCTCGGGTCGCTTCCCGGTCAGCATGATCCGGTTGGCGCCGAAGCTGGCAGCTGTATCGAGAAGATCGGTCAGGTTCGGGTTCTTGCGTCGGTCGCCGATGACCGGACGCACAGAGGCGCCGTCCTGGGTCACTCCCTGGCCGGTTGTGTGGTCGACCCAGATCGTGGGAACGTCTTTCGGCACCCAGGGCTTCGGGCGGTAGTCGTACTCCTCCATACCCGTCACCCCCATGACCTTATATTAGTAAAAGAATATTGCAATTTGCAAGCAGATTTCACGACTCTCGCGGGCTGCTCGTCGAGGCGAGGTCAGGATGCCTTCGCCTCGAGCATCAGAGCCCGTGCTCGGAAAGCTTTCTGGGTCTTGCGCAGACCGGTCTCTGTCATACCAAGCAGCTGAGCGACTTCTCGGTACGTCATGCCGGCGGCTCGCGCCTCCTCTACGAGACGACCACGCTTCTCAAGCAGCTCGTCCGTGCGGGCGATCTCTTCTCCGACCGCAGCGATCTGCCGGCGGATGATCTCAACGTTCTCGTTCGACATAGAACCATGTTACGGAACCAGGATGCGCAACTAGGTGACTGTCCAGGCGTGTCTGCGAAGTGATTCTGCTGAGAGGCGTCTACGGCGCGTGGTTACATTCATGAAAGGGGCGGCGATCGCTCCGCCAACCAACCAGACCACAGGAGAGTCAATGGGTGACGACAAAGCGGTGTGGCGATGAGTCAGCAACACGGTGGATCCTCCCGGCGGATCAGCAGCGACGACATCGCCAAGAAGATGGGCGTCTCTCTGAATACCGTCTACGTCTACCGGAGCAACGACCGCTCGAAGCTCCCCGGACCGGCGAGGTTCCCCGATCCTGTCGGCTATGACGGGCGCACAGTGTTGTTCGATGAGGCCGAGATCGACGCCTACATCGAGGCTCGCTCGCGAAGATCCGGGACGGCAGGCCGGCCACCCCGCACCGCACAGACAGACGGCAGCAGGGATGCCACATTCGCCGCACGCCTTCGCCAGGCCGTGGCAGCGGGCGCAGGCGAACCCGACGTATCCACCCTGCGCGGACTCGCCTCTCAGCTGTCGCTGAACACCGTCACTCTCGGTGAACGTCTTCGGGGGCGAACGGCTTGGAGGCCCGAAGAACTCGCTGCGATCGAGCATCTGCTCTCCATCTCCACCTCAGACGCGAACGAGCATGTAGAGGTGATGCGCGCGCAGCGCCGCGCCGCACGGAGATCCAAAGAATGACACCTTCCCCGTTGCCCGAACCGCCCGCCGGCATCCGGCGCGCCACGGCTCGAGATCTGTTCCGACAGTCCGGATGGGTGCTGCGGTCTCTTCTCTGGCAGAGGGCGTTCACCTCCAGCACGACAGCTGGCCAGAGAGTCTTCTCGATGCTCCTTCTTCTTCTCGGGGTCGCGTTCGTCGGAGTGGGGGTGAAGTACGGTCCGGTCATCTTCGCCGCGGCCGCCGCGTGCGTCGCCGTGGCGCTGCTCCTGGTGGCGCTGCTGCTCAGGACGCGTGGTGGGCAGTCGCACCGCTTCACTTACGTACTCGAGGACGGCACCTCGACCATGACGATCCACGCCACCAGCGAGTACTGGACTATCACCGATCACAACCGGGCACCCCGAGCCAAGGGTGCGGGGGAGAGGCTCCAGAAGCTGCTGCTGGCATCCGCGGCCGCGGCCGCCGACTCCGTCGACGTCGGGATCAGGCTCACCGCCTCCGCGCCCGTCCTGGCCGCTGAGTACGCAGAGCGGCTACCCGGGCTGATAGAGGTAGGGCCCGCTTTCCCGTACGGCATCGCGATGTACCGTCCCAGCCTCAGCCAGCGCAAGAAGCTGGCTGCATCCGAAAGTATCGACGGCTAGGTGTACCGACCGGGGACGTTGGTCAATCGTGAGAACGGCGGTTGGTTGCCGCATGCCGTGTGGGGTCTGTGGTGGTTGTAGTAGTGCAGCCAGCCGTCGAGCTCGCCACGGCGCTCGGTCTCGGAGGTGTAGCAGCGGGCGTAGGCCCAGCCGTCGGCCAGGGTGCGGTGGAAGCGTTCCACCTTGCCGTTGGTCTGCGGCCGGTAGGGCCGAGTGCGGCGATGTTCGATTTCGTCGCCCAGCGCGTTGCGGAATGCATGTGACCGGTAGCAGGACCCGTTGTCGGTCAACACCTTCCGAACAATGATGCCCTGCTCGATGAACCAAGCGTTGGCCCGATCCCAGAACTCGGCGGCGGTCTCCTTGCGCTCGTCGACCAGCATCTCGGAGTAGGCCAACCGGGAGTGCGCGTCCAGGGCGGTGTGCAGGAAGTGATAACCGCGCACCGGCTTTCGGTTCTTCGTCATTCCGCTGCTCTTGTCGGCGAAAGCGTTGCGCTTTCCGGCCGAACGGCCGAGCATGCGCCAGCCGCCTCCGGCGGGGATCTTGCCCAACTTCTTGACATCGACGTGCACCAGATCACCGCATGCGGTCGATTCCATGCGGCGCACGACGCGGCCGGTGGCTCGGTCGAGCCAGCGCAGCTTGGCGATGCGGTAGCGGCGCAACACGTTGGAGACGGTGGAGACGTTCATCCCCAGCAGGTAGGCGATCCGGGCCGGCCCCCACCGTCGAGTAACGCGCACGCCGATGATGCGCCGCTCAAGGCGTGTAGGA
>ERZ500994.505-NODE-505-length-11745-cov-6.676390_pt1 | contig 11745 bp, 13 predicted proteins | sample MGYA00248878_ERZ500994 | MGnify/ENA primary metagenome ERZ500994 (study PRJEB25958, sample SAMN03398533) | human skin metagenome | study: EMG produced TPA metagenomics assembly of the Human Skin Microbiome Metagenome (human skin metagenome) data set. | reverse complement strand
GCTGTGGGAGCCGTTCGTCGCTGGTGTCGGTGGCCGCCAGGCGGCGGCCAACTCGTGGTATCAGGCGACCTCGGTGATGTTGTTCGACGCGATCTTTCTCGCGCGGGATGCTGTCGCACAGGGGTGGGTCCCCGATGATGAGTGGCACCGACACACCTTGCCGATGGCCTTGCAGCAAGCAGCCTTAACGGCCCAGGCTGCATTTAACACAGTTGTCCGGCCTGAGCATGAGGACGGGGTGTGGTCGTCGGCGGCGTGGTCGGCGGACGGTTCGCTGGTGACCGCACCCGTGCCGTGGTACTGGGATTGCGACGAACCTAAGCCAATCAAATACAACCTTGATCCCGAGGCTCTGCGTGCAGCGCAGGCCCGATTCGGCACCGGATAGCGGCTTTTAAAAGCTGCAATCGCCGAATAGGACTGCCGCGTCGCGGCGGGACAAAACGGCCGGCACCCGAGAATGTCCGTTGATCAGGTGAGCGAGGTCGGCGTCGATATGGCAAACCGATGCAACACCAGTGATCTCAACCGAGGCTGTGCACCTCGCGCCCGGCGCGAACTAACTGCCGCTACGCAACTCAGAGCAAAAGAAGGCCCGGCGGGTTCCACCGACGTGGAGACGAACCGACCGGGCGTGCTCTACAAAGATACCCCCATTCTGACTTTGACTGCGGATTCGGGAGTAGTTTGATCACGAATTCGGGAGTCGGTGTCATTCCCTGCGAAGTCACTGACTGTGAATTCTGGAGTCACCGGTCTGGCACAGCCACGGCGATGAGTGGGCGTGCGGGGCACATCAACACGGCCGCCGATAACGCCCGGACATGCAGATCGCCTACTCCTCCGCGAAGCTGAGACCCCGCTCCTCGAGTTCCTCGCGAAGGATCCGGACGGCCTTCGGACCCACGCCATGGATCTTTAGCAGCTCTTTCGGCGTGAGCGTGGTGAGCTGCCTATAGGTCGTGATGCCGTTGAGGGCCAACTCGCGGGGCGCGACCACGCCCATTCTGCTCGGAAATTCCGTGTCGCTCATGCTGGAGGAGTTTAGGAGGGGTAGCGGACAGATTCAGTCCTATGACTTGTCCGCCGTCGTGGCCTGGTCTTGGGCGAGCCAGTTACACCTCCGCCAAATCTCGGCAGGTGACTCCGAGATACGTAATCACGCCAAGCAGCGCCAGCCACCTCAACGGCTTCCAAATTCGCGATCAAACGACTCCAGAATTCGCGCACGAAATCAACGCGTTCAGTTTCTAACGGGAAAGATGGCCCAGCAGTTAGGTTTTCACGTTATTCAAACGTGGCGGCAGTACGTCAGGCCCGCAGTCGCCCACACCGATGACGATGCGCGCAAGTTCGAGGAACTCAACACTGAACTGTCGTACAATCTCGAACTGCACGAAGGCAGTGTTGAGCCGATGGTCAAGCACTTCACCGAAGTTATCCCCAAGCGCTGCGACGACGCCGCCGCGCGGTGGGGGCTCTTTATCTCGCACCCCAATGTTCCGGATCGGATCCATCGCATGCGCGATGACGCGATCAGCAACACCGATCGTCATGACACGCTCGGCGAGCTTGCGGCGGCAGCCCGCGAGGTGTTCGGCGAGGACGTCGACTGGTTCCACGAAGATGATGAGGGCGAACATCCCGGCATCTGATCCAGAGCATATTCGGTTGCCCAGTGGAGTTTTGGGATTTGGAGGGTGGCTAGGTGGATGGACGGGTCGCAGTAGCAACATCGAGTCGGCGGTGTACCAGCGATAGCGCCGTCGCCAGTTCAAGCAACTGGGTGTCGGTGACCGTTCGTAGGGCACGCGGATCGTGAGCCACTGGGTTTCTGAACATGCCAGCCAGTCCTTTGATGAGATTGGCGAAGCCTGTTTGTTCATCACGATCGGTTTGAGAGGCCAGATCGTTGATTGCAATGACTGGTGCTCCTGATTTCCCGAGGGACAGGGCCGCGTCTATCAGTGGGGCGCCGTCGCCGCTGAGGCCCGACATCTGCCGAACTCGTTCGAACACGCTTTTAGTCGCTTCCAGGGAGGCGTGAAAGTTGTTCTTCTTGAGTAGCTCCACGGTGCAGTAGCGCAGCACCTCGTCGTGGGTGTCTCGGCGGCGTAGCTCTGCCCGCAGTGAGGTGGCGTTGCGCGATGCCTCGTCCAGGGTGGAGGACCGGGGGCCGCGGTGTACCTTGCCGGTGTCTTCAACGCGGAGACCGACGAAGGTCAGGACCTCATCGAGCTGGTCTTGGCGCAGCGTGAACAGCTCAGGTCTGCCGACGTAGTTGGTGGGGTCCATAGCGTGCTGAATGAACGTGATGATCCGCTGCGGATGGCCATCGGTGTTCTGTCGGCGTACGAACGCCTCCTCCAGCCGTTTCCATTTGGTCAGACCGGCTCCGGGGTCTTCCATATTCAGCCGGCCGAGCAGCTGACCAATCTGATATCCGTTGAGGCCGTCTTGGGTGTCGCCAAGCACTTGTGCCACCGCGGTTAAGGTCCCGAGCTTCCAGGCTTGCTCAGGCATTTTGTTGCGTCGCTTCGTCATTTGCGAGATATCGGTAGGCGGTGGCCCGGCCGATCCCAAATGCGGCAGCAAGCTCCGTAACAGGTTCTCCCGTTGCTGCCAGGCGTCGCAGCTGCTCTTGCCGATCGGGGCTGAGCTTTGTTGGCTTTGTCGCTGGTAGCTGCCGTGAACGGCGTGAATGGCGGGAGGCGGCGCGGCGTTCCCGGCCCAGTTCGAGTTCGAGTTCAGCGAGGGTCGCCATGATGGCCGCCACGGCGCGGCCTGCAGGAGTGGCGGTGTCGACCCCTTCCCGGAGCGTGCGCAACATGATCTGGCGTTCACCGAAGTCGGCGATGGTGCGAGTGACTTCGGCAACCGAACGGCCGAGCCGGTCAACAGCCGCCACGACTACCGTGTCCCCAGCTCGCGCGTAGTCGAGCATCGCAGCAAGTCCAGGGCGCTCCGTTCTGGCCGACCCCGAGAGCTTGTCGGTGAAAATTCGGCCCGCGTCGACGCCGGCGGCCGCGAGCACAGCCAGCTGCGCGTCGAGGTCCTGGCCGGTGGTACTGACTCGGGCGTAGCCCAGGATCGCCGTCATGCGACGACTGTCTCATTGGCCGCCGACAGTCGAGATCTGAGACACGCGGAATGAGACAAGAAACGAGACAGCGCGACCTGCAGTAACGCAGGCCCCGTTGAGGGCGGCTAGCCCTGTCTCGTTTCTCTAGAAACGAGACAGTCGATCGTTTTGTCGGCAGTCCAAGATGACCGCAGCCAACCGGGCCCCTGTCGCTGAGCCTGGGCAAGCGTCAGGTCAGTTCTTCGACTGAGCGGCCGCGCTTCGGGGACACGCGAGGTCAATGAGTAGCACCGCTATACAGGGGGGCAGCAGACCCCTTTGTTCAAGCTCGATGGTCGCGGCGCTCGTTTTCTGACAAAATTCTAGGACGCGGGCGTGTGATGCGGTATTCATGGGACATGCCGCTGCTTAGATCTACTTCCAATCCGTCTACATGGGTGATCCGAGTTGCTGGTGCAACGCTGTCGTTGGGCGTCTCTGCGGTCGTCATGTCGAGTGTCGCGGTTGCAAGTCCCGGCCAGGCTGACACCAATACGTCTCCGACCGGTACCCCCGCATCCGCGGAGGCCTCTGCTTTGCACGCCGGCACCTCCGCCCCTCCGTCGAACTCAAAGAGAACAGCAGCCTCAAAGTCAGAGTCGTTGAGGCCCCGCCTTCGCTTACAATCGTTTACGCCTCGAGCAAATCGTAGTGGTAAGGCACCTGTCGTCTCTGAACCCGACGCGGTGACCCATTCGACGCCGGAAAACAACAACCAACAAGTCACACCGGACGCGAAACCCCTGCCTTCCCGCTCGTCGCGCGCTGCACAGACATCAGGTCAGGGGCTTAGCTATGCTCCACCGACTAGACAGTCATCTCGCCATCGCCTGGCGGACACCGCGACGACGACCACATCGCCATCCCTGCTTTCCGTTTCCCGGCATCGTGCAGAAACAGACTCTGATGGCGACGTTCGACCTGCTGACGGCCTCGCAATACTCGACGCCGCCCGGGCTGATCGCCACACCCGCGCCACTCACCTCGACTTGACGAGCCGCGCAATTCGCCCAGGTGACAAATTGTCGATTCTTCGCAATCAGGTTGCGCCCGCAGGGTCGCCGGCCGTGAAGCATCCTATGCGCAGCATTATCGCCCGCTTGGCGACGTCGTTGCTGAGTCCGCTACATGACCCCGCGCCGGTGGCGCCGCAGCTAGCTCCGGCCGCATGGACGCTGCTGGCGGCCTCGCGCCGCGAGCTGGTCGGCGCCGCTGAACCACGGTCCGCCCTGGATAAGGTTCCCGCGGCCGCCGTCAACAACGGAGCCCCATTCACGCCCCCCTCCGTCGACGCGGTCCCCCGCACACCACCCCTGGCGTGGTTACAGCGCATTCCTGTGCTCGGTCCCTTAGCGGTCACGCCGATAGTGGCGTTCATCCATCACATTCCCATTGTCAGCGACCTCATCCACCCGTTAGTCGGCTATCCGCTCGAACGGGGCTTGCCCGCCGGAACCCCGGTGGCACGAGACGTAAAGGTCGTTTCTTTCGACGGGACACCAATTTCGGTTCACTTCATGCCGGCGACGAACCTCGCACCTGGCCAGAAGGCGCCGACAATCTTCGAGGGCCCGGGCCTTCCACTCCCCGGAGCAACAAACATCGACGGCGCTATCTTCGACAAGCTTTTTGCTGACAATCTCGGTCAGATCAGTGTGTTGACGTTGCGCAATGCCGGTTACAACGTGGTCACATGGGACCCCCGCGGGGAATATTACTCCGGCGGTCAGCTCGAGATCGATTCACCGGACTTTGAGGCGCGCGACGTATCGGCCATCATCAGCTGGGTAGCGACCCAACCCGAGGTGCAGCTCGACTCCGGGCGCCTCGATCCGCGGATGGGCATGGTGGGGGTCTCCTACGGTGGCGGCATTCAACTAGTGACTGCCGCCATCGACCCCCGGGTGGACGCCATTGTCCCAACGATTGCCTGGAACACCCTGCCAACCTCGCTGTACAAAAGCCAAGCGTTCAAGACCGGCTGGAGCAGCATCCTGGGCGCCTTACTTAAGCTCACCGGTGCTCGACCGAATCCCCGGATATATCCGGCCTTAACACTTGGTAAAGACACCGGCCTCCTCAGCGCTAGTGATCTGCAGCTTCTTGCCGACCGAGGTCCTGACTTCTTGCTGGACAAGATCACCATTCCCACGCTGTTCATCCAGGGCACCGTCGACACCCTTTTCACGCTGCAGGAAGCCGCAGCGAACGCGCAGGTGCTCGCAGCGAACGAGGTACCAACCTCGGTGCTGTGGTTCTGCGGTGGTCATGGGCTGTGCACCAACAACCTGTCAGACCTCACCGACGGCACAGTGATCACCCAGCGGACCCTAGGGTGGCTCGACCAATACGTGAAGGGCTTGACACCTGCGGAAACGGCTCCGGCGTTCGAGTGGGTCGATCAGCGAGGTCAATACTTCGCCTCGAATACCTACCCGCTGCTGCCAGCCGGTCATCTCACCGCGACCGGGGCAGCGACGCAGACCCTCCCGCTGCGACCGTTGCTCAGTCGATCGGGGCCACTGCTTGGAATTTTACCGATCGGCGGTACCAAAGCACGCGTAGCTATCAACCTCGCCACCACCCCAGTAACGACAACCACCCACATCGTCGGCACGCCCCAAGTGAGTTTTACCTACACCGGCACCGGTACCGGCCGCCACATCTACGCACAACTAGTCGACAACGCAACGGGGCGCGTCGTAGGCAATCAGGTCACACCGATTCCAGTCACTCTGGACGGGCAAACCCACACAACAACCGTCGCATTGGAACAAGTCGCCGCCACGTTAAGCCCGGGTCAAACCCTGTCCCTGCAATTGGTCGCGGCCAGCGCCGACTACCGAGCACCGCGGTCTACAGGCACCATCACAGTGTCGGACTTGACGTTTGATCTCCCAACCGTGACAGACGCACAGCAGCTCCTTTGAGCGGTGCACACTTCTCAATTCAAGACCCCGCCTTCTCCCATCACCGGCTAGGCGTCGTAAACGACCAACCGACTCACGCCCCAACCTGAGCAGTATTTGCCCTACAACCGGGAAATGATTCGTTTGGCGGCGGCCTTTGGTCGTTGCGGTTTGACACTCCACCACTTCTAAAGATGTCTCTGTCAACTCATCCGTTCTGCGTGGGCCAAGTCGTCCAAGGAGCACCCTGGTCCGCGCACGCGCCTACGCAACGTACGACCCGTCAAGCTGTTCGTCGACCTCACCCTGCCCGCGCTCACGGGCGCAAACGGTCTCCAAGCGAGACAAGACGTGAGACGTCTCTAATCTTTGAGACGGCTGCCAAAGTGGGCAGTCGCCGGGCAAGCCTGCGTATTTGCGACCGGAGTGAGGTGCAAGAGTTTGTCCGTGCACTTGACCGAGGAAATGATCTATCAGTTCGCACCATTCGCTGCGACGCTGGGCGTGACGTTTACCGAGCTGACGCCGACCCAGGTCCAAGCCCTCCCGACGGGCCGGTCAAGGACCCCGCCGCGGTCAGCGACGGTGAGCTGAACAGCATCGCAGCAGTGCTCACCATCGTTGATGAATTCCTGCGCAGCGACTCCATCGCTGCGCTACTGGCTGCACACCTACGGGCCCCCGGCCATGACCACCCTGGCTATGACGCCGCGCTGCTCATCGACCAGATCAGTTTCACCGCGCATGCGCTGCGGTCCTCGGTTGTTACGACCGATCAGTCGATACCTGTTTGGCCAATTCCGCCAAGGCGATAACTCCCTGCATCATCTGCGAAGCCAGAAACGAGGGGTCCGTCTCGATCTGCTCGGCGATGTTGGCCGTCAACGCCAGCGTGGCCAACCCGTGAGACAGCGACCACCCCGCCAGGGCGAGTGCACGGACAGCTTCATCGGTGACCGGTTCCGAACGGTGAGCTGACAAACCGGATCGAGCCGAACCAAAGAGGACATCGAACGCCGCGTTCTTGGCCACCAACAACTTCGGATCGTCACCGCGATACAGGCAAGGGCGGAACATCACCTCGAAGTAGCCCCGGTGGGTGAGCGCGAATGTCACATAGGCCTGGCCGCCCGACAGGAATCCGCCAGGGCCCGTCGCGGCCGCACCGATCACCTCTGCCTGCAGGGCGAACCCCTCGGTGGCTACCGCGGTGAAGATGCCAGCCTTGTCGCCGAACTGATAGGCCAGTGCTGAATGGGACACGCCAGCACGACGAGCGATGCGACGCATGCTCACCGCAGCAACCCCGACACTCTCCACCTCCTCGATCGCACCATCGATCGCCGCCCGTTCAAGCTGCCCGTGGTGATACGGCCGCGACTGCGCAGTTGACGCCATATGCGCACCCTACCGAGCAATCTGACCATTGATAAGTTTCCTCAGATCGGGCATGCTGACGGGCAGTTCACAAACTGTCCATTGGTCAGATTGCCGAATGAGGAGCCGCCCTGTGAACGACAGCACCGTGACGAGCGCCGGCGATACACGGTGGAGCGCAGCACGCGTGATCCGATGGAGCGGCGTGATCGGATTTGCGCTGCCGGCGCTGACCTTGCCGGTGTATCCGATCTGGTCCTACCCGCAAACCCAGACCTCAGGCACCGATGTGGCGGCGTGGGCGACCAACCACCATGTTCAGCTGGTCGTGACCCAGCTGCTCAACACCGTCGGCGTCACACTGTGGTTCATCTTCGGCGCCGCGCTGTGGACCTACCTTCGCGATCGGCTGCCTACGCGATCGACTCTGCCAGCGTGCTTTGCCACCAGTTTCCTCGGCTGTGTGATCCTGCTGCTCAGCGGCTTCACCGCCTTCAATCTCTTGCTCTACCGGCAATACTCCGCCGAGCTGTCAACGCTGCTCTACGACTTGACCTTTGGACTGTTGGCGATGTCAGGGCTGCCCACCGTGGTGGCGCTCGGTTCGTTCGCGGCCGCGGTATACCGCTATCGAGTGCTGCCTCGGTACACCGCACACCTTGCGATCGCCGGCGCCGCAGTACACCCGCTTCTGCTCGCCGCATTCATCGTCGAGGACGGCCCCCTTTCCCTGCAGGGCCTCTCCATCACGGCGATGCCGGCCTTCTTGTTCGCCTGGATCCTTGGGACAGCGCTGGGAATGCCTCGTCAGCATTGACCAAGACAGCGACGTTGGCGGCACGCCACGGCCAGCCCCCATGACTCCCATATTCGTGAGCAATCTGGCAGCTCCTACACCCTCAACGACTCCCGAATTCGTGATCAAACGACTCCCGAATCAGCAGTCAAAATCACCCATTCTGTACGCACGGGCCGCTCTAGCTGCTGGAACGGGTTCGGCGTGGGGTGTTGGGGCTGGAGTTCTGTGCTGCTGGGGTGCTATTCTTTAGTCGGAAAACGTGCCCACAGGATGGGTCGTTATTGAAGCAAGCGCTCCGGCCGCAGGGTCGGGGCGCTTCGCTTTTGTAGGGTCTGGGAATGCCGCAGCGCATTACTGCCTTGCTGCCGCCGGCGAGGTTGCAGCCCTACTGGGATTTCTGGACGGCGGGCGGTGCCACCGCGGCGCCGAGCGACGATGCGATCGCCGCGCTGTATGTGTGGCAGGTCGGTATGTGCTCAGCCTGGTATGAGGTCCTGGCCTACGTCGAGATGATCGTCCGGCATGCCCTCGATACCGAGTTGCGCCGGTGGAACTCGGCTCAGGGCAATGGCCCGGAGTGGTTGATGAATCCGGCCGCACCGCTGGGCCGGATCTTGGGTGGGCGTACGTTGAGCGACTTGCAGGCTGCCGCCACTCGCGCGGCCCGCGGCCGAGCGGTGGTCGATCCTCATTTCGGTCCGCACCCGCGCCAAGGTGTCCCGGTCGGCCATGACGACCTGGTGGCCCAGCTGACGTTCGGGAACCTGGTGCACCTGTTGCCCAACGATCCGCCGACTCAGCAGAGCCGCCAGCGGTTCGCCTCGGGGTATTCCCGGCATGAGCAGTTGTGGATCAACGCGACGAGTAATGCGTTCCCGAACCTGTCGACGGTGTGGCAGAACCGGCGGTGGTCACGGTTCCCGCCGGCCCAGCCTGTCCCGGCGACGGTAGAGCAGGGATATGCGTTGGCGGCGGCGTTGGAGAGGTTGCGGCGCGTGCGTAACCGGGTCGGCCACCATGAGCAGATGTTTCGTGTCCGGCACAACCACCGGCACACCGATGCGATGCTGATCGTGCGCGCGGTCTCGCTGGCCGGTGCTGAGGCGGTACGTGACCTGTCGCGTGTGCCAGCCCACATCACGACTCAACCACGTCCGTAGCGGTCCTATTCGGTCAGCGCGGCAAGGGCCGCCGAGCGCAGTTCGTCGTCGTCGGTGATGGTGGCGGGCTTGAGTTCGGCGAGGTGGTGTCGGGCGCGCTCGCGGTGTCGCTGGGCGTGATGGAGTGCGGTGTCGGCGTCGTCGAGTGTCTGGAGTGCGCGGCGAACCTTGGCGGTGTGGCTGCTGTCTAGGGGACTCAGGGTGGACAGCAGTGTGGTGATGGGGACGCCGAGCGCGTCGGCGAGGGCGTGTGCTTCGCCAACGTCGACGCGACGTTGACCGGTCTCTATGCGCTGGATGGTCGATTGCGGCCAGGTGTAGCCGAAGTTGCGCAGCGCATCTGACAGTTGGCTCTGCGATAGGCCGCGGGATTCGCGTGTCGCGCGGACGTTGGTGCGGAACCTTTCGTTGGGGTCGTCGCCGCGGTCCGATTCGATGTGCATGCGATTTGTGTATCACGCGTAACCGCATAGTGCTGTTACGTGCAAGGGTGTCGGTGAGCTTGCCGTGACTACAAAATAGCTTTACACTGAAAACAAATTGTAGTTAAGGGGAGGTTCGACGCGATGCCCACTGCCTTTAGCCCAGCTCCACAAGATGCCGCCGTCGAGGTCCAGATGATGTGTGAGGTGGCCCAGGAGGGTGTGGATGAGCCGTTCGTGGCGACGTTGTACAGGGTGGAGTCACGGCTCTGGGATGACGATCCAACCCCAGATGTCGTCGAGGTCGAAGTGTGCGAGAAGTCGTTGCAGTGTGCGCTTCCGGCGGTGTTCGCCGCGGTGGATGAGTGGTTGCTGAGTGAGCATCGGTTGAGGGTTCCGGTACACAGCTGGCGTGGTGGTGCGACGGGTCCGGGCACGGGGTTGACGGTGTTGTTGACCGGGCGCGCGGCGCCCGCGGTGCCTGCCCCCGACGTTGTGTGAACGTGGTCGATCGCGTCGTATCGCGTCCAGGTGCCGCGGATCGTCGAGCGGTTCACGGGGCGCTTGACGGGGGCCGCCGAGGGTGTGGTCTTGCCGTGAGGTTTCATGATGTGGGTTCGTGCGTCCCGTGTGAATCGTGTTGGTGCGCAAAATGGGTCCGCGATGACATCGTGAGGAAAGCGGGCGTTGATCGGTTCGCCCCGCCTTTGCGGGTCGTGGCCTTTGTGGAGCATGTGGAGCAGCCTTGGTGCGGCGTGGGTGTTCCGCGGGGAGTGCGTGGCAGTGCTCGGTGTGGCTGACATACGGGTGTACGTATCTGGGCCTGACCGGTGTACGCATGATTGCCCTCATGGCGACCAGTAGGGGTTTTGGTGGGCTCACCTCTGCTGGCCGATGGGTGTCTTAGGGGGCGTGTGGGGTGCGGGCGGGGCGCAGGCCGTCCCCTGTGTTCTCCACCTCTGGTGGGGGCACTGGTGGAGGCATCAGCCTGCGGAGGTGGTTCTGCGGAGACACACGACAGACACGGAACCTGCATGTTCGTGTGTGTGTCAATCGTTTTCACGCCCCGGTCACCGGTAGGGCTGGTGGGTGATCTGGTGGACTGGTGCTGCCGCTGGGAGGTGGGGCGTGGGGTGTAGGCGGGGACTGGTTGGGGCGTGGTGTGGGGAGCGGGTGACCGATCGGGGTTCCTCCATGGTGGGACGCCGCGGGGTTTCGAGAGATTGCCATCTCCATCGTGGGTGGAGATGGGTTCCGCGTGGATCATTCGAGGGACGGCTGTGCGGCTCATGGGAGGTGGGTCAGGTGGTAGCCAGTGCCGGTGGTAGTCCGCTCAGGCGGGTGATGGTGGTTGCTGGGAAAGTGTCGGCCCAGGCGTCGAGGACGCCGAGATGGTTGGCGATGGTGTCCAGGTCTTCCCTGGTGAGGTCGAAGGTGAACGCTTCGGGATGCGCGTGGATCAGGGTGACGTCGTCGGTTGAGAGGCCCGCGGTGAGGGTGAGCATGCCGTGGTGAGCGGCGGCGGCGCGGTCGAACTCAGAGACCGTCCCTGCGTCGGCGGAGGCGCGGTGGGTGCCGGCAGCGACCAGGGCGGGGAGGTCGATCACGGTGATCGGTCCGTGGCTGGCTTTGCCGTCGATGGTGGGGACACGGGTGGAGTTGGCGATCAGCCCGACGGGTTGGGCGTAGGCGGCGTGGTGCTGGTGGATGATCGCCACGGTGATCGCGTCGGCATGGTGCAGGGCCGACAGGTCGACGTCGATGGGGGCGCGGTGGGTGCCGTCGTAGGTGGGTGCCCAGCGCAGCCGATCGGTGGTCACCCGCACGTATCCGGGCTCCACGGTGTGCAGCACGTAGATCAGCTGCGAGTGATCGGCGAGCGCCCACATGGTGGTGGGGCCGCTGTTGGTGGCGGTGTTGAGCCACACGGTGGCGTCGTCCCCGAGCACCCCTGCCG
>ERZ500994.504-NODE-504-length-11769-cov-5.756701_pt1 | contig 11769 bp, 12 predicted proteins | sample MGYA00248878_ERZ500994 | MGnify/ENA primary metagenome ERZ500994 (study PRJEB25958, sample SAMN03398533) | human skin metagenome | study: EMG produced TPA metagenomics assembly of the Human Skin Microbiome Metagenome (human skin metagenome) data set. | reverse complement strand
GGTTGCTGTCGCCCATGCTCGCGGCCGGCGCGACCCGCATCGATCAGGTGATCTGGACGCCGGTGGCCGAACTGGAGGGCGCATGAGCGCCAATCCCTTCCCGGTGCGGCCGCTGCGCGCCGCGCGCGATTTCGTCGAGGCCGGACTGGCCTCGCCCGACCGGGAGGCCGGCCTCGCGGCGGTGGCGGCCCGGTATTCGGCGGCGATGAGCAGCGATCTCGTCGCGCTCGTCGACCCGGCCGATCCGGCCGATCCGATTGCGCGGCAATTCGTGCCGGATGCGCGCGAACTGGAGACAGACCCGGCCGAACTCGCCGATCCTATTGGCGACGACGCGTTCTCTCCGACCGCCGGCCTCGTCCATCGCTACGAGGACCGGGTGCTACTGAAAATCGTATCGGCCTGCCCGGTCTATTGCCGGTTCTGCTTCCGTCGCGAGACGGTCGGCGAGGGGCAGGGGGGCCTGATGCCCGAAGCCGACATCGCGGCCGCGCTCGCCTATGTCGCCGCGCATCCGGAGGTCTGGGAAATCATCCTGACCGGGGGCGACCCGCTTGCGCTGTCGCCGCGACGCTTGCGCGACGTCCTGGGACGCATCGCGGCGATCCCGCATGTCAAAACGATCCGGATCCACACGCGTGTCCCGGTCGTGTTGCCGGGGCGGGTGGATCAGGCGCTCGTCGCAGCGCTCCGGTCCATCGACCGGCCGGTCTATGTCGCGCTCCACGCCAACCATCCGCGCGAACTGTCGGATGCGGCGCGGGCCGCTTGCGCCCGGCTGGTCGACGCCGGCATCCCGATGGTCAGCCAGACGGTGCTGCTGGCCGGCGTCAACGACGACGCTGACACCCTGATCGCGCTGATGCGCGCCTTCGTCGAGGCGCGGGTCACGCCGTATTACCTCCACCACCCGGACCTCGCGCCGGGCACGGCGCATTTCCGGCTGCCGGTGGCGCGCGGCCGCGCGCTCGTCGCGGCGATGCAGGCGCGCCTCTCGGGTCTGGCCCGTCCGCGCTACGTCCTCGACATTCCCGGCGGGTTCGGAAAGGTGTCGCTCGAGCCAGCCGCTGTCCGGCCGGCCGAGGACGGCGGCTGGACCGTCCGGGACCGCACCGGGCACACGCATCGCTACGCGGACAGCCTCGTGTCGGCGAACGACGCGGCTGCCACGAAATCACCGGATTGCCCCTGAGTGTCCCCGAAATGTCCGGAAAGCGGCGTGATGTCGGGTCGCTCACGCGACCTCCCGCATATCGCCCGCGCGCAGAAGGATTGATCTTGCACCTCCGCCTGACCGCATTCGCCCGTATCGCGTCGTCCGGCGTCATCCCGGCGCTGTTCCTGGCCTTCTTTCTGACGCTGGGCGCTCCGGGCGGCGGCGTTTTCGCGCAGACGCAGCCGGACGCCCCCGCCGGTTCGCCCGCGCCGCCGCCTGCCTCCATGCCGTCGTCCGAGGATTTGATAGCCAAGATCGACACGGCCCGATCGCAGCTCGAGCAGGTCTTCGCCACCCTGCATCGCGACCATCTCGATGACGCGACTCTCCAGTCGCTTCGCGACCAGATCGATCCGATCCAGCTGTCGCTGCAGGATGTCATTGCGAAGCTTGCGCCACGGGTGGAGGCAATCAAGGCGCGGATCGCCCAGCTTGGGCCCAAACCCGACGACAAGTCGCCGCCGGAAGCGGCGACCGTCACGGCCGATCGCGAAGCGCAGCAAAAGATTCTCAACAACGCCGACGATCTGCTGAAACGCGCGCGGCTTCTCTCGGTCCAGGCCGATCAGGCCAGCGACGCGATCGTATCGCGACGGCGCGCAGCCTTCCTGAAGGATCTGCTGGAAAAGTCGCGAAGCATCTTTTCGCCCCTCTTGTGGAATGCCGTCGTCAAGGATGCTTCGCGCGAAGTCGCGGCAGTGGGGCAGCTCGGCAGCGATTTTCTCTCGCGCGCGTCGAGCAATCTCACCGGCTGGCGGCTTCCCGTCTTTCTTGCGGTTTTCGTGGGGATCATCGCGCTGGCGGTCCCGATCGTGCGGGCGAGTCGGCGGATCCTGTCGCGAAGCTCGACGATCGAGGAGCCGGACGCGGTCCAGAAAGTCCTTGGCGCCTGCTGGCACGCGCTTGTCGCAGCCGTCGTGCCGATCGCGATCACGCTACTGCTGTTGGGGCTTGCCAATATCTTCGATCTGTTTTCGGACAGGATCATGCCGCTCGCTCGGGCGATCGCCGATGCCGTGACGCGCATTGCAATCGGAACCGCGCTGGTGCGCGGCATTTTCGCGGTCGATCGTCCGAAGTGGCGGCTTGTGCCGCTCGCCGACGGTCCGGCGGCGCGGATCAGCCATCTGCTCGTCAGCCTGGTGAGCGTCGTCTCGGTGATGCGCGTCGTGGAGGTCGTGCACGACATCATCGTGTCGCCGGTGTCGACGACGGTTCTCGCGCGGGGCCTTGGCGCTCTCGTCGTCTCCGTGGCGATCGCCGTCACGCTCTACACGCTTCCCGCCGACGAGGACGATGACGAATGCCTCGGGCCCCGTACCGACGGGCAGGCCAACTGGCTTGGACTCATCCGCCTCTGCGGATGGGGGCTGGCGATCGCGATCTTCGCGTCGGTCAGCATCGGCTATGTCGCGCTCGGCGCGTTCCTGGCGGAGCAGATCGTGTGGATCAGCATGGTCGTTCTGGCGGCTTATCTGGCCTTGCAGCTTGCCGTCGACGCCGTCGACGCGCAATTCCGGCCGGGCTCGCTGTCCGGCCGCTTCCTGACGACGAGCGTCGGGTTGCGACGGGATCGGCTCGGCCAGATCGGCACCTTGCTGTCGGGTGTTCTGCGGCTGGCTGTCTTCATCACCGCAGCACTGCTGATCGTCGCGCCGCTGGGGATCGAATCGAACGATCTCTCGAGCACGCTCCGCGCCGCCTATTTCGGCTTCACGGTCGGGGGGGTGACGATCTCGCCGTCCAGCGTCGTCACAGCCATCGTTCTGTTCGCTGTCGCGATCCTGGCGACGCGCGCCTTCCAGTCCTGGCTTCAGGATCGCTTCCTGCCGACGACATCGCTCGACTATGGCCTGCGCAATTCGATCGGCACCGTCGTCGGTTATATCGGCTTCGTCATTGCTGCGTCGCTTGCTCTCGCGCAGATCGGCCTGTCCGTCGACAGGCTTGCGATCGTCGCCGGCGCGCTCTCGGTCGGCATCGGCTTCGGGCTGCAATCCATCGTCAACAATTTCGTGTCAGGCCTGATCCTGCTGTGGGAGCGCGCGATCCGCGTGGGCGACTGGGTGGTCGTCGGCTCCGATCAGGGTTTTGTGCGGCGGATCAACGTCCGTTCCACGGAGATCGAGACCTTCGACCGCGCGATGATGATCGTTCCCAATTCCTCGCTCGTGACCGGCACGGTCAAGAACTGGGTGCGCGGCGACCGCATCGGTCGCGTGAAGGTCGAGCTGAAGGTGCAGTTCGGCTCGGATCCGGAGAAGGTGCGCGATGTGCTCATCGCGGTCGCGAAGGAGAATGAGAACGTGACACGCCTTCCCGCCCCGTCGGTGCTTTTCGCCGATATCGCGGCGGGCGGGCTGTCCTTCGAACTCGTCTGTTTCGTCAATGACGTCGAAACCTCCGCGCGAACCAAGAGCGATCTGCATTTCGCGATCTTCAAACGGTTCGCCGAAGAGAAGATCGCGATCGCGCCGCCTGACGCCGGGCCGACGATGATCGCGCTCGCGCCCGAGACGCGCGAGGCCCTCGCCGGAACGCTGCATCGAGCCGCCGAATGAAGTTGCGCCATATCGGCGTCGCGACGCTGGCGGTCGCGCTCGCCGCCTGCTCCGTGACGCGCGAACCGGAGCCGACCTCCGGAGGGCCGCCGTCGTTCTACCGCTCGCTGGCCTCGGCCGACGGGAAGGTCGACCCCGCCGCGGCGCAGGCGATGATCTCGCAATATCGCGAGAACCACGGGCTGGGCCCTGTCGCGATCGATCCCGTGCTCGAAAACGCCGCCATGACGCAGAGCCGCGCAATGGCGGCGGCCGACAAGCTCGATCACGAGGTGCGCGGGTCTCTGGACAGCCGTCTCAAGCAGGCGGGCTCACCGGCGGGGCTTGCTGTCGAAAACGTCTCCGCCGGCTACCATACGCTCGCGGAAGCCTTTTCAGGCTGGCGCGATTCACCGCCGCATAACAAGAACATGCTGGCGAAAGGCGTGCACCGCATGGGTATCGCGACGGCCTATGCGCCGGGCACGAAATACAAGGTGTTCTGGACGCTGGTGATGACGGAGTGATCCAAGGCGGATCAGTGAACTTTGGGTTTTCGTTTTGCCTTCGGCGTTTTCGTCATATCGGCGTTGTGAGACGCCGCGCCTGCCTGATATTTGCCGAACTTGTAGTCCGGATTGAGCGTGTTCGTCCGCATCAAGGCGTGCGCGGGCAAAGATGATGCGGCGAAAAATATCGCCGTCATCAAGATCGCGGACATTTTTGTCATTTGAATCGCCCCCAAGACTGTTCCAATCCCAGACAGTCCCGGATCGAAGGGATTCCGTCAACGGGAGGCGTCTCAACCGGTTGCGCGATTCGTCAGATCGTCATCGCCGCCGCAAGACCGGTGTTCGTTTCTCCGGCCGCGCGGACGGGAGCGCGAACCTTCGTCGCGCCCTGCCGCCAGCGCGCGAGAAACAGATCGAGCCACCGGGCGACCATACGGTCGTGCTGAAACCAGCCGGCAAGATGTTCGTCGCGCACCTGCGCGTTGGGGAGCGCCATCCGCGCATGGGCCTGCACGGTCCAGCGGCACATCATCGCGTAGGTGACTTCGGGATGGAACTGCAGCCCGAAGGCATGGTCGCCATAGGCGATCGCCTGCGTGCCGAACGTATCGCCTTCCGCGAGAATGTCGCAGCCGTAGGGCACCTCGAAGCCTTCGCTGTGCCACTGGTAGACGGTCTCGGGAAAATGTCCGCAAAGGGCGCGGCCGGCGTCGGTCGGGCGGATCGGATAATAGCCGATCTCCGCCTTGCCTTCGGGATGCCTGTAGACTTTCGCGCCGAGATGCCGCGCCATCATCTGCGCCCCGAGGCAGATGCCGAGGAAGGGCTTCTCCTCGGCGAGCGGTACACCGATCCAGTCGATCTCGCGCTTGACGTAATCGAAGTCGTCGTTGGCGCTCATCGCGCCGCCGAAGATGATGGCGCCGGCATGATCCTTCAGGGAATGAGGCAGCGGATCGCCGCAGGACGGACGACGGATGTCGAGTTGCGCACCCTGGCGCTCCAGCAGCCGGCCGACACGGCCGGGTGTCGAATCATGATGGTGGAGGACGATCAGGATGCTGTCCGGTGCGGGTTTCGCCTTGGCCGCCATGTCCTTCGAAAGCCCTTTCATTTCGTGGTCCGGCGCGACTGCCTCGCAAGAAGCTGCGGCAGGAGAATGGCATGCGGAATCCATGCCATGGCGCGCACCAGCGCCTTGTTGGCCGTTCCGGGAATGACGACGCGCCGTCCCGCCATCAAACCGTCGTAGCCGGCCTGCGCTGTGACCCGCGCCGAAAGGACAGCCGGTCCCATGCTCCTCACCATCGACGGATCGAAGCCGGCGCGCGCCTGAAAGCCGGTGACGACGGGCCCTGGACAGAGCGCCGTGACGCGCACGCCCTGTTTCGCGAGTTCCTCGGCCAGAGCCTCGGTGAACGACAGGACGAACGCCTTGCTCGCGTAATAGACCGCCATGCCCGGGCCGGGTGCGAAGGCGGCGACCGACGCGACATTCAGGATGCCGCCCCGCGCGGCGACGATCTGCGGCAGGAAACGATGTGTCAGGGCGGTGAGGGCGCGGATGTTGAGATCGATCATGCCGAGCTGCGGGTCCACATCCGCGCCGGCGAACAGCCCCACCGTTCCAAATCCGGCATTGTTGACGAGGAAGGCCGGCGCGACGCCGGCGGCGGTGAGCGCTTCGGCCAGTTCCTCCGGCGCTTCCGGTCTGGCGAGATCGAGCGCAACGACCAGCGGATGCGGCCGGCCGGTCGCCGCGATCTCGTTCGCGAGCGCGTCCAGCCTGTCGCGACGGCGCGCGACGAGAACGAGGTCGTGCCCGCCGGCCGCGAAGACACGCGCGAGCTCCGCACCGATGCCCTCCGAGGCGCCCGTGACGATCGCGGCCGGCCTTGATGCCGACGCGGCGTTCATGACGGCGTTTTACGGGCGCCCCACGGCCCGTCCTTCGTCATGTCCTCCGGGCCCTTGCGCTCGGCGCGCTGGCGCAATTCCACGCGCTCGCGCGGCGACACGCCGAGCAGTTCCGAAACGCGCCAGACGATATTTTCCTCGAACTCGTGGGCCTGGCCATCCGCATAGGCCATTTCCCAGAGCTGTTCGACGATGGCCTGCCGCCCTTTCTCGTCGAGGCGGCGTTTCAGGATATGGGTGAACTGGAAGAGATCGACGGCTTCCCGCTCGTCGGCGCTCGCCTGGGCGATCATCTGCCGGGCGGCCGCCGGATCGAGGGCGTAGCGCTCCTCGACGAGCCGCTGCAGGCGTTTGCGTTCAGGCGCGTCGAGGACGCCATCGGCTTCCGCGAGATGCACCATGAGGGCGACGGCGGCGACGCGGTGATCGTCCTCGGCAAACCCCTCCGGCGGGCGGGCGCCCCCGGTCATTTCGTCGAAGAAGTTTCGCAAGGCGTCGAACATCGGCATTCCCAAGGTGCGGTGGTCTTACTTAAGAAAGTGTTGAAGCCTGTGCCATAGCGGGATTTTACGCGAGACGGATGTCGGGACTTTCAGGGAGGCTCCGGTGAAAATTGGCTTTGCGGGCACAGGCAATATGGCGAGCGCCATGGCGCAGCGCCTGATCGATTGCGGTCATGCGGTCGCCGTCTGGAACCGGACGCCGGATCGCACGAAGGCCGCGGCCGCCGCCGGCGCCACGGTCCTGCCGAGCGCGGCGGCGATCGCGGACTGGTCGGACGTGGTGATCTCGGTTCTGTCCGACGAAGCGGCGATCAACGCCGTCTATCGCGGTCCGCAGGGCGTGCTGACCGGCGATCTCGGCGGCAAGCTCGTCATCGACATGAGCACCGTGCGCCCTCATGTCGCCGCCGCGCTCGGCGCGGAAGTTGCCGCGCGCGGCGCGATCTTTGTCGATTGCCCGGTCGGCGGCACGATCGGCCCGGCGCGCGAAGGCCGGCTGCTTGGTTTCGTCGGAGGAAAGGACGCCGACGTCGCACGCGCAATGCCCATTCTTGATCAGCTTTGTCGGCGGGTGGAGCACATGGGGCCGGTCGGCTCCGGGGCGCGCATGAAACTGGCGATCAACCTGCCGCTGCTCGTCTTCTACCAGGCGATGGCGGAGGCTTGGATCCTGTGCCGCTCGCTCGGCGTGGACGCGACGCGCATCATGGACATCTTTGCCGATACGTCCGGCGGCCCGAACGTCCTCAAGACACGCGCGCCCGTCATCGCGAAAGCGCTGAAGGGCGAGCCGACAGGTCCGGTCGGCTTCGATGTCGATCTCATCCGCAAGGATCTGCGCACGATGAAGGAAGAGGCCCAGGCGCTGGGCGCGAACCTGCCTCTCGTGGAGCAGACGCTTGCGATCTATGACCGAGCGGCCGAAGAGGGATGGGGACAGCGCGACGGCGCGACGCTGCCCGCCTACTGGCCGTCGAAATCCGTCTGAAAAGAAAGGAATCTCATGTCCGTCACGCTCGCCCAGGCCAGCCAGATCATCGATGCCGCGCTTGCGAAGGGCCGCGAATTGTCGCTGCTGCCGCTGACGGTCGTCGTCCTCGACGCCGGCGGCCACAAGGTCGCCCTGAAGCGCGAGGACGGCTCCGGCATCGCCCGCGTCGAGATCGCCACGGGCAAGGCCTGGGGCGGCCTCGGCATGGGGTTCGGCTCGCGCGAACTGTTCGATCGCGCGGCGAAGATGCCGCATTTCGTCGGCGCCTATGCGGTGGCGAGCGGCGGCCGCATGATGCCGGCGGCCGGTGGCGTGTTGATCCTCGATTCCCGGCAGAAAGTGATCGGCGCGGTCGGCATTTCCGGCGATACGTCCGACAACGACGAAATCTGCGCGGTGGCCGGAATCGAGGCCGCGAGCCTGACGCCGAAGACCGGGGCCTAGATCACAGCGTGATCGGCCCGAGATCGCCGATCGTCTTGCGGTCGTCCAGAAGGCCGCGCCGGCGGCCTTTGATCGATACGCGGCCTCCGTCTCCGGAGATTTCGTAGAGGTTGTAGGCGGCGCGATGCGTGAGCGTGCCGCCCGCCGCCGAGGCCGAAGCCGCGCCGACCACCGGGATCTTGGTCCCGTTCGCGATATGCGACACCGAAAACCGATGGTTGTGGCCGTGGATCACGAGATCGGCCCCGTGCTTGCGCAGGAGCGCCTCGCATTCGCGTGCGTCGGTGAGGCCGCGTGCGCGCGAAGCCCCGGTCCGATGCGGCGGATGGTGGATCATCACCACGCGCGGAATGCCTTCGGCCTTTACCTCATCCAGCGCCGTCGCCAGCTTCGGACGTTGCCGGCTTCCGATACGCCCGGAGGCGAGAAGCGGCGCGGTCGGCACGGCGGAGGAAGCGCCGATCAACGCCACGCCATTGCGCCGCCTGACGTAGGGATAGCCCGGCTGGCCGGTCGCGTCGTCGGTGGTCCAGGGGGCGAAGGTCCGGGCCACCAGCGGCATGGCCGAGCGCACATAGGCATCGTGGTTGCCGGGCACGAAGCTCACGGCATCGGGCGCGCCGAGATCCTCCATGAATTTCCGCGCAAGCAGGAACTCGCCGGGCAGGGCGATATTCACGAGGTCGCCGGTGCAGGCGATATGGTCGGGCTTCTGCGCGTGGAGGTCGGCCACGATGCGCGCCAGCACGTCCATGTCGTGCGTCTCGGAGCGGCCGCGCGCCCAGTTGAGATAGCCGGTGAGCCGCTTGCCGGCGAGGTCGCGCAGACGGGGTCGGATCAGCGGTCCGAGATGAACGTCGGTGATATGGGCAAGGAGAAGAGGCACGCCCCACCCGTGTCGCTCCCCGCCGCCGCCGTCAAGGCATGGAACGAAGGCCGCGCTGGTCCGCGAACTTGTCAAGGCGGGCGGTCGGGCGTATTTCTGGGCTCGTGGTTATTTGAGCCGGTCGGCTTGCCGCCACGCGACGCGATCCCGTGCCGCACAAGAGCTAAAAGACCGGGTTTCCCGGAAACCCGCCATCTGCACAGCGTCGGCTCTAGGCCGGCGGGGAGAAGCGTAGGGTGAACACGGACGAAGCGAATTTCCCGACAAGCCCCGTCGTGCGGTTCCCGGCCAGCGAGGGTCTGGTGCTAGACGCCGGGCCGACGTTGGCGCCTTTCTCCGTCGCCTACCAGACTTATGGAACGCTGAACGCCGACCGTTCCAACGCCATTCTGGTCTGCCATGCGCTGACTGGCGATCAGCATGCCGCCAATCCGCATCCGCTGACCGGCAAGCCCGGCTGGTGGTCGGCGATGGTCGGCCCCGGCAAGCCGATCGACACCGACCGCTATTTCGTCATCGCCTCGAACGTCATCGGCGGCTGCATGGGCTCGACGGGGCCGGCCTCGATCAACCCCGCGACGGGCCGGTCCTACGGGCTCGATATGCCGGTCGTGACGATCCGCGATATGGTGCGGGCGCAGGCGCGCCTCGTCGATTATCTCGGCATCGAGACGCTGTTCTGCGTCGCCGGCGGCTCCATGGGCGGCATGCAGGTGCTGCAATGGCTCGCGAGCTTCCCGGAACGCGTTTTCTCGGCGATGCCGATCGCCACCGCGCCAAAGCACTCTGCGCAGAACATCGCATTTCACGAGGTCGGGCGGCAGGCGGTGATGGCCGATCCCGAATGGCGCGGCGGGCGCTATCGCGACGTCGATGCGCATCCGACGAAAGGCCTCGCGGTGGCGCGCATGGCCGCGCATGTCACCTATCTTTCGGAAGGTGCATTGCAGCGGAAGTTCGGCCGGCAATTGCAGAACCGCGTCGCGCCGACATTCTCGTTCGACGCGGATTTCCGCATCGAGAGCTATCTGCGTTATCAGGGATCGAGTTTCGTCGATCGCTTCGACGCGAACTCCTACCTCTATGTCACGCGCGCCTGCGATTATTTCGATCTCGCCGAGGACTACGGTGGACGGCTGTCGGAGGCGTTTCGCGGCGCGAAGGCGCGCGTCTGCGTCGTGTCCTTCACGTCCGACTGGCTATACCCGACGGCCGACGCCCGCGCCATCGTCCACGCCCTGAACGCGGCGGCGCTGCCTGTGTCTTTCGTCGAAATCGAGACCGACAAGGGGCACGATGCCTTCCTCGTCGACGAACCCGAATTCATGAAGACGACGCGCGGCTTTCTCGATTCCGCGGCCACCGTTCGCGGTCTCGCGCCAAGAATCCGGCGGACGGCGGCGGTCGCCTGACGTGACCGACACCGTTCCACCGGATGCGCGCGGACTGACCGGCCGCGTTGATCTCCTCGTCCTCTCCGGGATGATCGAGCAGGGCGCGCGCGTGCTCGACGTCGGCTGCGGCGACGGCGCGCTGCTGCGCATGCTGATTGACACCCGCGACGTCGACGGACGCGGCATTGAGCTCTCGCAGACGGGCGTCAACGAATGCGTCGCCAAGGGCCTGTCCGTCATCCAGGGCGACGCCGACACCGATCTCGTCGACTATCCCGACGACGCGTTCGACTATGTGATCCTGTCGCAGACGCTGCAGGCGACCCGGCATCCGCGCCGTGTGCTCGAGAACATGCTGCGCATCGGCCGCCGCGCCGTCGTGTCGTTCCCGAATTTCGGGCATTGGCGGGTGCGCGCCGAGGTCGCGTTGCGGGGGCGCATGCCGGTCACGGGCGTTCTCGGCTATCGCTGGTACGAGACGCCGAACATCCATCTCTGCACGATCCGGGATTTCGTCGGGCTGGTTCGCGAACTCGACGCCTCGATAGAACAGGCGGTTGCCCTCGATTCAGCGGGTGATCGCGTGCGCATGGAAGCGCCGTGGTGGATGTGGAACCTCGTCGGCGCGCAGGCCGTGTTTCTGCTGAAACGCTAGCACAGGAACGTCCGGCCCTGCCGGATGTTCTGCGGTCAGGGAGCTTTCTCATGGCCGCACGAAAATCGCCCACACGGAAGACATCCGCCCGCAAGGGAGCAAGGAAAACCGCGAAGAAAGCGGTCAAGGGTCGCAAGCCCGCAGCGCGGAAGACGGCCGCCCGGAAGGGCACGAAAAAGGCAACCGTCCGCAAGGCATCGCCCCGGAAATGGTCCGCCGACGTCACCGAGCACAGTGATGCGATGGATCTCGCGGACGGCGTCTTCAGGGGACGGAGTCCGCACAAGATCGCCTTGTCGCTAAAGCATTCCGCGGAGACGAGCGATCGGCGCAAAGGCACCGCCTTCCAGTCAGCGATGTCGATGCTGAATTTCTATATCAACCGCGCGGGACACAATCTGACCCCGGCGCGACGCAAGGTGCTCGACGCCGCGAAGGACGAACTGCGTGACCTGTTCGGCCGCGAGGATTGACGCCATCTGGGCGCGCCGGCATCCGACCGTCCCGGTTTCGCCAAAAAACCGTGCAACGGAAGCGGGCTCATGCCCACGCCATCCGATCCCAGACCCGATCCCGCAAAACTCTACCTCATCACGCCCCTGATCGAGGATGCGGCGACATTCCGTCCGATGCTGGAGCGGGCGGTCGCGCCGCCGGTCGAATGCGTGCTGTTGCGGTTCGCGGCGTCGGTGCGGAGCGATGACCGCGGCG
>ERZ500994.503-NODE-503-length-11795-cov-5.451533_pt1 | contig 11795 bp, 11 predicted proteins | sample MGYA00248878_ERZ500994 | MGnify/ENA primary metagenome ERZ500994 (study PRJEB25958, sample SAMN03398533) | human skin metagenome | study: EMG produced TPA metagenomics assembly of the Human Skin Microbiome Metagenome (human skin metagenome) data set. | reverse complement strand
GCGGCCCTGACGAAACTCGTCGGATCGCACCAGCGACAGGGCGAAGCTTCGCCGGTCCGAAAACGTACGCCGATGGAGCGTGATCACCTCGTCGGATTCCGGCGCCCTTTGCAGGAAGAGGCGGTAGCCGTCGCGCACCTCCTTGACGGACAGGCCCAGGGCTTCTCCCTCCTCGGCCAGGACCGGGGCGTCCTGACGCCGCATGCGACTGCCTTGAAGGGCGGCTTCCAGCACGTCCTCGTCGCAGATGACGTCGCTGTGCCCGCCGGTGTCGAACACCGGCGCGGTGGCGGCCGCGGGATCGGCGCCTTCGCCTCGGATGAAGTGCCGTTCGAACACGCGCATCACATGGGCGACGCCGAGGTCCTTCACTTCCCGCAGGTCCTGGGCGTAGTAGCGCCCGGCCCCGCCCGGTCCGGTGATGATCTCGAACGACGGGAAATAGACCACGTCGTCATGGGAATCCGCCGCGTGCTGATCCCGCGGCATCCGGGCATCACGTCCGCCACCGGCCTGCTCACCGCGGACCTGGAATACCACGTCCTGCGCACAGCCTTCGCCGTCAAAGGCTCTATCGACATGGACCGGCTGAACGGCCTCTTCGAGGAGATGGAGGCAGAGTTGACCAACCTCTTCGAGGCGGACGATGTGCCGGCTCCCCGCCGGAAGCTGGTGCGCGAGGGCGCCGAGGTGGCAGCCCTGGAGGCCGGCACGAGCGGCCTCGTGCTCTTCAACCAGACGCCGTTCTACGGCGAATCCGGCGGTCAGGTCGGCGATTCCGGCTTTTTGCGCGGCGCGGGCGTCGCGGCCACGGTGAGGAATACGGCGAAGAAACTCGGCGATCTCTTCGTGCATGACGTGACGATCGACAGTGGCGAGCTGCGCGTCGGCGCGAGCGTCGAACTAACCGTCGATCACGCGCGGCGTTCGGCGATCCGCGCCAATCATTCCGCGACCCATCTGCTGCACGAGGCGTTGCGCCAGGTGCTGGGCGACCATATCGCGCAGAAGGGTTCGCTGGTCGCGCCCGAGCGCCTGCGGTTCGACTTCTCGCATCCCAAGGCGATTTCGCCGGAAGAACTCGCGGCGGTCGAGGACATCGCCAATCGCGTGGTGCTGGAGAATGCACCCGTCGAGACGCGGCTGATGGCCGTCGATGACGCCATCGCCTCCGGCGCGCGCGCGCTGTTCGGCGAGAAATACGGCGACGAGGTTCGTGTCGTGTCGATGGGCGTCGAGCCCGGCGGACCGAATGCCGGCCGTTCCTATTCGATCGAATTGTGCGGCGGCACCCATGTCGCGCGCACCGGCGACATCGGTCTCGTGTCGATCGCGGGCGAGGGCGCCGTCGCCTCCGGCGTGCGGCGCATCGAGGCGCGCACCGGCGCGGAGGCGCGCCGGCATCTCAATGCACGGGCCGCCCGGCTGTCGGACATCGCCGCCGTCATTCGCGCGCCCGAGGACGAACTGTCCGCGCGCGTGTCGGCGCTGGTCGAGGAGCGCCGCAAGCTTGAACGCGAATTGAGCGACGCCCGCAAAAAGCTCGCGATGGGCGGCGGATCGGCCACTGCCGATGCGCCGAAAGATGTCGGCGGGATTAAGCTCGTCGCGCGCGCGATGGAAGGCGTCGAGACGAAGGATCTGAAGGCGCTGGCGGACGATGCGAAGAAGAGCCTCGGATCGGGCGTCGTCGTGCTCGCGAATCGCGGGGCGGACGGCAAGGGCGGCATCGTCGTCGCCGTCACCGCCGATCTCACGGACCGGCTGAACGCGGTCGATTTCGTCCGTGTCGGGGCGGAAAAGCTCGGTGGCAAGGGCGGCGGCGGCCGGCCCGATATGGCGCAGGCCGGCGGCCCGGACGGCGCGGCGACGGAACAGGCGATCGCCGCGATCGAGGACGCCCTGCGCCAGCGCCTCGCATCCTGAGAGTCTGACTCGAACTTCCACGCCCCTTATGCCGAGGAGGTCCTTAGGTCGGCCTCAAAGCATGATGTCCCGTGTTGCACGTGCGGCCGTCGTTCGAGCCGCTTGCTTCGCAAGCTGCTCAGGACGAGGCTGGTGAAAATCCAGTGTTATTTCCGGGCGGACGCTGAAGCATCATCCCTTGCGGAACCGCAAGCACGGCCGTGAGTTAGCCACCCGATTCCAATCGGGAGGCACTCATGAACTTCGGCAACCTGCTTCACTGGGCCGTCGTCTTTCTCGTCGTCGCGATCATCGCGGCTCTTCTCGGCTTCGGCGGCGTCGCGGGCACCGCGATGGAAGGCGCGAAGATTCTCTTCTATGTTGCGGTCATCCTGCTGGTGATTTCACTGGTGTTCGGTCTCATGAGACGGGGTGGTCCTTGACGTATAAATCGCTTCTTGTGCCGGTTGACCTCGCGGAACCGGAGCTTGCGCAGCCGGCGATCGATACGGCCGTCGGTTTCGCGAAGGCCAGCGACGGCAAGCTGCGGCTGCTGACCGTCCTGTCGCTCATTCCCGTGACCTTCATGGATTACGTTCCGCCGGATTTCGACGCGCAGCAGCGCGACAGGTCCGAGGAAGCCCTGAAGGCGATCGCCGCGAAGACCGGCCTGCCGGCCGATCGCGTGAGCACCGTCGTGCGGATGGGCGGCGTCTATCCGGAAGTGCTCGCGGAAGCCGCCGACTGGAAGGCCGACCTCGTGATCGTCGGCTCGCACCGGCCTGCGATGTCGACCTATCTGCTCGGCTCAAACGCCACGACCATCGTCCGCCACGCGACCTGTTCCGTGCTCGTGGTGCGTCCGCCGAAGGCCTGATCTGTCCGGAACGCAGGCGCGGTTCCGGCGTTGGTTTGTGAGACGTCATTTCGACGGAGGCATCCAATGGCATTCGATCCGAAACAGGCACAGGCTGCGGCCAACGAGTCCATGACCTCCTCCATGCAGGGCTTCGCGGCGGCGTCGAAGACGATGCAGGCCGTCACGTCCGAGATGATGGCCATGTCGATGGACGCGATGAAGAAGACCGCGGAGGCCTTCGAGGAGATGCAGGGCGCCCGGAGCTGGCCGGACATCATGCGGATTCAGTCGGAGTTCTTCCGGTCCTCCTTCGAGGATTTCGCCAAGCGCAGCCGGCGGATCGCGGAACTCGCCGCGGCCGGGCCCGTCGACCTCGCGAACCGTGCCACGGAGACCGCCGGGAAGATCGGCGAGCAGACCCAGCAGGCCGTCAAGTCGATGGCGGACGACGCCAGGGTCGCCACCGTCGGGCTCGACACGTCGGTTCCGCCGGCCGGGTGACGCCCCGCGCGGGGCATGGCATAAAGCGCCATGTTCCTGCAGTTCTTTTCCGCCCTTCGCGAAGCGCAGCTGCCCGTCACGCTGCGCGAATATCTGACATTGATGGAAGCGCTCGACAAAGGGCTTGCCGACCAGTCGGTCGACGAGTTCTACTATCTGTCGCGCGCCGCGCTCGTGAAGGACGAGCGCAATCTCGACAAGTTTGACCGCGTCTTCGGCACCGTGTTCAAAGGGCTGGAAAGCCTGCTCGACGCGATGGAAGCGGCGCAGATTCCGGAAGAATGGCTGAAGAAGCTCGCCGAGAAATATCTGACGGAAGAAGAGAAGGCGCAGCTCGAGGCCATGGGCTGGGACAAGCTCATGGAGACGCTGAAGAAGCGCCTCGAGGAACAGAAGGGCCGCCATCAGGGCGGCAACAAATGGATCGGCACCGCCGGCACCTCGCCCTTCGGCGCGCATGGCTATAACCCGGAAGGCGTTCGCATCGGCCAGGAGAAAAGCCGGCACCGTCGCGCCGTGAAAGTGTGGGACAAGCGCGAATACAAGGATCTCGACGGCGACGTCGAGCTCGGCACGCGCAACATCAAGATCGCGCTGCGGCGTCTGCGCAAGTTCGCGCGCACCGGCGCGCCGGAAGAACTCGATCTCGACCAGACGATTTCCGACACGGCGAAACAGGGCTATCTCGACATCAAGCTGCGGCCCGAGCGCCGCAATGCCGTGAAGGTGCTGTTGTTCTTCGATATCGGCGGTTCGATGGACTGGCATATCGCGCAGGTGGAAGAACTGTTCTCGGCCGCGCGCACCGAGTTCAAGCACATGGAGCATTATTACTTCCACAATTGCCTCTACGAAGGCGTGTGGAAGGACAACAAGCGCCGCTTCACCGACAAGACCGCGACCTGGCAGGTGCTGCACACATATCCGCACGACTACAAGGTGGTCATCGTCGGCGATGCGTCGATGTCGCCTTATGAGATCACGCAGCCCGGCGGCTCGGTCGAACATATGAACGAGGAACCCGGCTACGTGTGGATGGAACGCCTCTCGCGCACCTATCCGCATCTCGTATGGATCAATCCTGTCCCCGAGAACCAGTGGGACTACACGCAGTCGATCAAGCTGATGCGCAATCTCGTCTCGAACCGCATGTTCCCGCTGACGCTCGAAGGTCTCGACGGGGCGATGCGGGAACTGGTGCGGTAGAATTTCGAACGCTGCAACATCCGGCCTGTCATTCCCGCGAAAGCGGGAATCCACGCGCAACGGCTCCGGCTGTTTGTCGTATGCACTGAGAAAAAACGATGCGTGACAGGCTGGATTCCCGCTTTCGCGGGAATGACACTTCCGGGTTGCTCGCATGAGTTCCGAAACCTTCAGCAGGCAAACCGGGCGCCGCACCATCCGCCCCTGGCATATCGCGCTCGTTCTCGCGGTCATCTGCGCCGCCGGCCTGTGGGAATATGCGTCCGGTCGCCCGCCGATCTGTCCCTGCGGGCGCATCGCGCTGTGGGCCGGCGAGGTGCATGGCCCCGAGAACAGCCAGATGATCGCCGACTGGTACAGTCTCAGTCATGCGGTGCATGGCTTCCTGTTCTATGGCGCCTTGTGGCTCGTGGCGCGGCGTCTGCCGGTCGGCGCGCGGCTCGTCATCGCGGTGATGATCGAGGCGTTCTGGGAGGTGCTCGAGAACTCGCCGATCATCATCGACCGTTATCGCGCGGTGACGCTCGCTTTCGGCTATTCCGGCGATTCCATCCTCAATTCCATGAGCGACATCGGCTTCATGATCGTCGGCTTTCTCGTCGCCGCGCTCATTCCGGTCTGGTCGTCGGTCGCCGTCGTCGTCGCGCTCGAACTGATCGCGCTCGTTGCGATCCGCGACAATCTAACGCTCAACGTGCTGATGCTTCTCTATCCGCTCGATGCGGTGCGCGAGTGGCAGAACCGCTGATGGTCGGTGCGGGGACCGATCGCACGAAGCCATCCATGGAAGGCGGCCCGGCCATCGTGCTGGTGCGGCCGCAGCTCGCCGTCAATATCGGCATGTGCGCGCGCGCGATGACGAATTTCGGTCTCGCCGATCTGCGTCTCGTCGCGCCGCGCGAGGGCTGGCCGCGCACGGACGAACATCGCGAAACGGCCTATGCGGCGGCGGCCGGCGGCGGACATCTTCTCGACCAGGCGAAACTCTACGCGACGACGCGCGAGGCGATCGGCGATCTCGACCATGTCTTCGCGACGACCGCGCGCGAACGCGGACAGGCGAAGCCGGTGCTCACGCCGTCGACGGCGATGGGCGAATCCGCCTTGCGCATCGCACAGGGCGAGAAACACGGTATTCTCTTCGGCCCCGAACGCACGGGTCTCGACAACGAGGATGTCGTGCTCGCCGATGCGATTCTGACGTTCCCCGTCAATCCCGGTTACGGTTCGTTAAATCTTGCGCAGGCTGTCTTGCTCGTCGGCTACGAATGGTTTCGCCATGCGGTCGGCGATGCGCCGCCGTTTGAAGCGCCCGAGCGTTCGCCGCCGGCGAAGCGCGAGTCGCTGATCGCCTTTCTCGAAAATCTCGAGGACAGGCTCGACGAACGCGGCTTCTTCCGACCGGTTTCGAAGAAGCCGCTCATGCAGCGCAACCTGCGCAACATCTTCCATCGCCGTGGATTGACCGAGCAGGATCTGCGCACCTTGTGGGGCGCGGTCGTGCGGCTTGTCGAAGGACCGCGTGCGACGCCGCAAAATCCGCGCCGCAGACGCAAACAACCGGAGTGATGCCGCGTTGCGATTGCGAATCGCGCACGCGTGTCGGATGCTGGCACATGGTTTGCTGAATCGAGATCGTATAGCGGAACATCGAGCCGCGTAGCGTACGGCCCGGTATCCGCGTCATGGAGACCGCGCCATGTCCGAAGCATCCGTGGGCCAGGTGAACGCCGAGCCGAAACGCGTTTCGAATGTCGTCAGCCTCGACGGCACGACCTTCACGCCACCGGATAATCCCCAAGTCAGCGCGACGCTCGTCGGCGAACTGGAGCGATTGCTCGAGGCCGCGAAGCTCGGCGACATCGTCGGCATGGCCGGGTCGTTCATCCATGCAGACCGGCTGGTGTCCTATTCCTTTGCCGGCGCGGTTGGCGGCTTCGGCGTCATCGGCGGCCTCGAATGCCTCAAGGAGAGGCTGGTCCGGCACGCATTGACGTCGGATTGAGCAGCACGCGGCAGGCCGCACCGGACTTCATGATGACCGCGCCACCGACAGCGGCGTCGCCACATCCTCCAGTCCCTTGCCTTCCGCATCCAGGCCGAACAGCGCCTGTATGACTCCCGCGAAGATCATCAGCACCGCGCCTGCGAGATAGAAGGCGAAGACGCCGCCGCGCGAGCCGCTCTCGATGACCGCTGAAAAGATCGCCGGCGCGGCGACGCCGCCGAGGCCCGTTCCCAGCGCATAGAAGATCGCGATCGCCAGCGCTCGCATCTCGAGCGGGAAGGTCTCGCCGACCGTGAGATAGGCCGAACTTGCCGCCGCCGAGGCGAAGAAGAAAATCGCCATCCAGCAGAGCGTCTGGGTGAAGGCGGTGAGCAATCCGGTATCGAACAGCCAGCCAGTCAGCGCCAGCAGCACGCCTGAAATGACATAGGTCGAGCCGATCATCACGCGTCGTCCGATACTGTCGAACAGCGGGCCAAGTACGATGGGCCCGAGAAAGTTACCCGCGGCGAAGGGCAACAGATACAGACCGACGGACGGGGCGGGCACCTGATAGAACCGCGTCAACACCAGCGCATAGGTGAAGAAGATCGCATTGTAGAAGAAGGCCTGCGCCGACATCAGCGTCAGGCCGATCAGCGCGCGCTTGCGATGCACGACGAGCAGCGTGTGGAACACTTCGCGCAACGGCGTGTGGCTGCGCGCGACAAAGGTCATCGGCTTCGCGTCGGCGCTTTTCGCCGCATGTTCGTGCGCCATCGCCTCGACGTCCTTCATCGCCTCTTCGGCCTCGCCTTCGCGGCCGTGGATGACGAGCCAGCGCGGGCTTTCGGGAATGAAACGGCGGATGAGAAGAATGACGAGGCCGAGCGACGCGCCGAGGAAGAACGAAATGCGCCAGCCGTGATCCGGCGCAAAAATGTTCGGATCGAGGACGACGATCGCGACGCCTGCGCCCAGCCCCGCGCCGAGCCAGAACGATCCGTTGACGAGCAGATCGACGCGGCCGCGATAGCGCGCCGGCACGAATTCCTGGATCGTCGAATTGATCGCCGAATATTCGCCGCCGATGCCCGCGCCGGTGAGGAAGCGGAACAGGCAGAAGCTCCACAGATTCCACGACAGGCCGGTCGCCGCCGTCGCGGCGAGATAGAGCGCGAGCGTGATGAAGAAGAGTTTCTTGCGCCCCCAGCGGTCCGTCAGCCAGCCGAAGAACAAGGCGCCCACGACCGCGCCGGCGAGATAGGCGCTCGCGCCGAGACCGACGTCCGACGCTGTGAAGCGGAGGACGGGGCTCCCTTCCAGCGCCGGCGCGATCGAGCCGGCGAGCGTGACTTCCAGCCCGTCCAGCACCCAGGTGATGCCCAGCGCGAAGATGACCAGCGTGTGGAACCGCGACCACCGCAGCGAATCGAGTCGCGCCGGAATGGTGCTCGTCACGCGGCGGGCGGCGGGCGATGTAAGCGTGGCTGTCGCATGCGTCATGGAGCGCCAACGTCTGGACGCGCCGATGGCTCCCTCGGTCTGGCAGGTCTATAGGAGGGCATGTCCCTTTCGCTGACGCGGCGTTCGGCGCTTGGCCTTCTCGGCGCGGTGGCGGCCCCGGCCGTCCTGCGGGCCGATCAGGTTTTTGACGCGGATGTGCTGGTCGTGGGGGCGGGCGTCGCGGGTCTTGCGGCGGCGCGCGACCTGCGGGCGGCCGGCCGCAGCGTGCTTGTCGTCGAGGCGCGCGACCGCATCGGCGGCCGTGTGCTGACCGTGCGGGACTTAGGCGGGGTTGACATGGGCGGCCTCTACGAGGCCGGCGCGCTCTACATCCACTGGGCGGAGCGCAATCCGCTGTCCGCGATCGCCGCGCGTGCCGGCATCGCGACGGTGTCCGATTTCGCGGCTGGCGCGCGCATCCGGTCGTTCGACGGCGGCGCGGAGACGGGCGTCGCGGCGCGCACCGCTCGCATCGCGGCCTTCGGCCGGCTCGGCGTTCTTCTCGATGGCGACAACGTTCCGGACGTGTCGATCGCCAAGGTCGCGCATGATGCGTCGCCGTCGCTGGACGAAGCGGCCGCCGGCCTGTCGCGGCTGGCGCTCGGCGACGAAGCGACGGTCGTGTCGGCGCGCGACTACGCTGTCTTGTGGTCCGGCGACGATCTGCTTGTGCCCGGCGGTTATAGCGCCCTGATTGACGAATTTTCGCGCGGCGTGGACGTGCGGCTGTCGACCTCCGTCACCGCGCTCGACTGGTCCGGCGCGGGCATCGTCGCGCAAACCACGTCCGGCGTGATCCGTGCGCGCCGCGCCATCGTCACCGTGCCGATAGGCGTGCTGCGGGCAGGGGCGATCCGCTTCGATCCGGTCCTGCCTGCGGCGGCCCAGGCCGCCATCGCCGGCATGGGCATGGGCGCGCTGTCGAAGATCGGCATGGCCTTCGATTTCACGAAGCTCGATCTGCCGCGCGGCGATATTTTCGCGCGCACGTCTGGCAGCCTGTTCGATTTCGATTGCCGCCCCTTCGACCGCGACATCGTCGTCGCGATTTTCGGCGGCGACTTCGCACGAAGCATTACGCATTCAGCGACGGAGGCGATGGACGCCGCGTTGAATGCTTTCGTCGGTGTCGTCGGTGGCGATGCGCGGAACGCCTTTCGCGGTGCGCGGCTGCATGCCTGGCACAACGAGCCTTTCAGTCTCGGCTGCTATTCGCACTGCCTGCCGGGCCACGCCGATGCGCGCGTCGCACTCGGCGCGCCGGTCGGCGACCGCATTCTGTTCGCGGGCGAGGCGAGCGCGCCCGAAGGCGCGGCGATGACGACGGGCGGCGCGTTTCTGGCGGGGCAGGCGGCGGCGCGATGGGCGACTGCATGAGGCCGATATGCAAGCAGGTTTGATCCAGACCTTCCGCGCCTTTGCCTACAACAACGCCTGGGCCAATCACCGATTGCTCGGCGCTTGCGAAAGGCTGGGTGACGAGGCGTTCGAAGCGACGCGAACCGGCTTCTTTCCGAGCCTGCAGCGGACGTTGAACCACAACCACGTCATCGACCTGTTCTATATCGATGCGCTCGAGGGCGGGACGCTCGGGCCGAAAGCCTGGGAGAATGAAGTTCCATACGGAACCGCCACGCTCTTGAAAGCCGCGCAGAGGGATGTCGACAGACGTCTTGTCGCGCATTGCGACGCACTCACACCGGACAAGCTGAACGGTTTCGTGCGCGTTCATCGCGAGACGTCTGTGCAGGTCGAGCGGCGCGATCGCCTGCTCATGCATCTGTTTCAACATCAGATCCATCATCGCGGACAGGCGCATGGCATGCTGTCCGGCACGCCGGTCGCGCCACCGCAACTCGACGAGTTCTTCGCCGCCGGCGCGGCCCCGCTGCGTGCCGCGGAATTCACGGAGCTCGGATGGACCGAGGACGCGATCTGGGATGCGGACGGAGCTTGAACTCCGCACGTCCCGTCACGCCGAAATGTTCGTCTTCACCGTCTCGATCAGCTGCTTCAGGCTGAACGGTTTTGGCATGAAGCCGAAATCCTCGCCCTCGGGCAGGTTCTTGGCGAAGGCTTCTTCCGCATAGCCGGACACGAAGATCACGCGGGCCTTGATGCCGCGCCGGCGCAATTCGCCGAACATCGTCGGGCCGTCCATTTCCGGCATGACGACGTCGGACACGATGAGATCGATCTTCTGGTCGGTCGCGCCGACGACTTCCAGCGCCTCCGCGCCGGATGCCGCCTCGAGCACGGTATAGCCGCGCGAGACGAGCGCGCGGGCGCCGAAGGCGCGCACGGCTTCCTCGTCCTCGACGAGCAGGATCGTGCCGTTGCCGGTGAGGTCGGCGGCGGCCTTCGCCGCGACATTCGTGTCCTGCGGCGCGACGTCTTCCGTTTCTGGCTCGGCGATATGGCGCGGCAGGAAGATACGGAATGTCGTGCCCTTGCCGAGTTCGCTGGCGACGAAGACATAGCCGCCGGTCTGCTTGACGATGCCATAGACCATCGACAGGCCGAGGCCCGTGCCCTTGCCGACTTCCTTTGTCGTGAAAAACGGCTCGAAAATCTTCTCGAGAATATCCGGCGCGATGCCGGTGCCGCTGTCCTCGACCTCGATGAGGACATATTCGGCGGGGCTGAGGAGGTTTTCGCGGAACTCGTTGCAGTCAGCCACCGAGATGTTGCGCGTGCGGACCGTGATCCGCCCACCATCCGGCATCGCGTCGCGCGCATTCACCACGAGATTGACCAGAACCTGTTCGAGCTGGTTGAGGTCGGCCTTCACCAGCCAGAGGTCGCGGCCGTGCCGCAGATCGAGCTCGATCTTCTCGCCCGCGAGCCGGCGCATCAGCATCTGCAGGTCCGACAGCATATCGCCGATCTGCAGGACTTGCGGCCGCAGCGTCTGGCGGCGCGAGAAGGCGAGCAACTGGCGCACGAGACCAGCCGCGCGGTTCGCGTTCTGCTTGATCTGCATGATGTCCTGGAAGGACGGATCGGTCGGCCGGTGGTTGGCGAGCAGCAGGTCGGAATAGCCGATGATGGCGGTCAGCACGTTGTTGAAGTCATGCGCGACGCCGCCGGCGAGCTGGCCGATTGCCTGCATCTTCTGCGACTGCGCGAAATTCTCCTGCAGCGTGCGCTGTTCGGTTGTGTCGAGCGCATAGAGCAGGGCGGATTTGGCGCCGCTCTCGGTTTCTTCCGGCGTCAGGAACAGGCGGATCGAGCGCTGGCCGTCCCCGGCGAGCGCGAGGTCGAGCGACGGCAGGTCGGCCTGTCCCGTGGTCGCGGCGGTGAGCGCGGGTTCCGGCGACGGGATCACGATCAATGCGGGCGTGGCTGACTCCGTATCACTGGAAGGTTTCGCCATTGATGGCCTGGGGACAGGGCAGAACGGGATTACCGTGAATACTGTCCGGGAACTGAAACTCGTCGGATCGAAAATTTCGGGTTTCACAGGCGTGGGTCTTTCATTCACGCCGTCCTTGCTGCTGAATTTGCCGAGCCTGACGATCACCAATTCGACGATCTACGGCACCTATCAGGGATCCCTCGTCGTTCGGCCGTCGGGAAACACGCCGCCGACCGTCGCGGCGAATATCGTGTTGGCGGAGGGTTCCACCTTCATCGCCGGACCCGTTACCTTCGACACTTCAAATATCGCGGGAAATATCGACGCCGTACTCGACAATTGCATTGTCCAGAACATGCCGCTTGGCGGTGCCGTCGTTGCAAACTCGCCAGCAGGCGCGAAAGTCAACGTGCATTTCGTGCGATCGACGATGCTTTTCACGGGAATGGGATTTTTCGCGAATGGAGGTGGCG
>ERZ500994.502-NODE-502-length-11809-cov-5.590097_pt1 | contig 11809 bp, 8 predicted proteins | sample MGYA00248878_ERZ500994 | MGnify/ENA primary metagenome ERZ500994 (study PRJEB25958, sample SAMN03398533) | human skin metagenome | study: EMG produced TPA metagenomics assembly of the Human Skin Microbiome Metagenome (human skin metagenome) data set. | reverse complement strand
TCGACCACGCCCGCCGCGCAAGGGCCTGACCCTCGGCAGCCTGCACATCGGCCAGGTTGTCGTGTGGCAGGTCGCGCTGCTCGCTTCGGTCGCTGCGCTTGGCCTCCCGGTGGCCTGGACTGCGGCCATTATTGCGCTGAGTGTCGTCGCGGTGGTCCTCACCGCGGTCCCGCTGCGCGGGCGCTGGCTCTATCAGTGGGCAGGTCTCGGTATGCGGTACGCCGCCCGCGGCAGGTCCGGAACGACCAAGCAACGAGAGCTCGATGACCTAGCCGCGCCGGTCGCACGCGGCGCGAGCTTGCAGACCATCGAGATCGATGAGCAGGACTACGGGCTCGTCAGTCACGCGACCGGATACACCGCCGTACTTGAGGCGGTCAAGCCGTTGTCGAGCGGTCAGCTGGCCAGCACGGTCGACCTGCCCGACCTCGACACCTTGATCCCGGCGTACGACCCCGACGAGCCGCCGGTGTCGGTGCAAGTCGTCGTGAGCACGGTGCCGGCACCCGGCTTGCGAGGCGACGACGCGGTGGGGCTGTCGTACCGGGAGCTGACCGAAGGGCTGGTCCCGGCGCAACGCCGCACCTGGATCGCAATCCAAGCGCTGCACACCCCCGATGTGCACAGCGACAGCGATATGCGCAAGGCGCTCATCAACGTGCTGCGGCGGGTCGAGCGCAAGTTGGAAAAGGCCGGCCTGTCAGTGCATGTGCTGCGCAAAACCGACCTCCACGACGAGTTCGGCGCCCTCGTCGACGTCATGGGTGGCCCGCAGGGAGACGGCGCGAAGTACCAGGAACGCTGGGACCACTGGGCTGTCGGCCAAGCGCTGCACGTCACTTTCCGAATCCTCAACTGGCCAGACCTATCCAACGCAGACGGTGCGGGCCTGATCCAGAGTTTCGCGACCGTACCGGCGCTCTCGGTGACGGTTACTGTCGCCGTGTCGCGCGAGAGTGGCCGCAACGAGCTCGAGGCCGCGGTGCGCGTGGTGGTCCCTGACCGGGCTACGCTCTCTCGTGCGGTCGACCAGATGGAACGGATCGCGGTCGCCAGCGGCGCCGAGCTGCAGCGCATGGACGGTGAGCACATTTTCGGCGTCGGGGCCTCCGTGCCGCTCGGCGGTTTTGCTTCCTAGATCGGAGACGGACACGTGCGGCACTACCTGCCGACGCTAATCGGCGTCGCTGAGGCGGACGACGCAACGATCAGCGCGCTGCAGATCACCTCCGGTGGCGCCGGCTTCGTCCTCGGCACCACCACCGACGGACGCCAGGTCGTTGTGCAACTTTTCGGACCCGAGCCGATCAACTACGCGGTCGTCGGCGGCCTCGCGATACGACAGGTGATCGTGTTCCGTGCGCTCGCGCTTGGCGCGCAGATCATCGTCAAGACCCACCGGCCGCACACGTGGGGCTCGTTCATGCGTATCGCCGGCGGTATGCGCGGTGACCTGCACTGCGTCGCCGAGCTGGGTTCGCTTCCGCCCGCGACTGCGCAGCGGCCGTTGCTCGCTGTCCTGGACTCCGACTCGTCGCTGGGTAGTGGCCGGCTCGCCGGCGGACCGTGGACGGCGATGATCTCCGCAACCGACCACGCGACGCAGTGGAATGCCGATGACCTCGCGCGCGTCGACGTCGTCTTCGCGCAGTCGCTGTCGAGTACGTCGGCCAAGGTCCTCGCCAATGCCCTCAGCCTTCCGGACAACGGCGCCGGGCTCGTCGGCCTGTCGGATGGACAGTTGTCGCTCGCCGCACGCGGCGCACTGGAGCGGGTCGACGTGACGATGACGGCGACCGAGCGGTGGATCACCGGCGCCCGCAATCCGCAAGATTCCGACAACGCAGCGCCGGCGGCCATATGAGTTCGCGGTTGCGAGTGGCGGCAGCCGCGTCTGCCGCGCTTTTGCGCTAAGCGCATGCGGTGACGCGAAGCCGAGCTCGTTAGCTTTCGAGTGATGCGGATCGTTCGGCGGCCTCGTCGAGCCCTGCGGTCGAGAGCAGCGTGATCCGCCGGTGCCGGTCGCGGACCTCCTGCGCCGGGACCGTTACGCGGAAAACCCCTCGTTCGACCTCGTCGTACCCCAGCTCGAGCGCCTTCGGCCCGTCGCCGTCGGGGTACTCGATGGTCACCGTGTCGACGTCATCGGACAGCACCAGCGCGTCGTTTCCGTTCCACGTGCCGACCTCGTCGCGATAGCCGACGACCTCACAGTCCGCCATCGCGACAGAACGGGCGTGGCGCCCGGGTGCGACTTCCGTCCACCCGTCGGCGGGGGTATCTCGATATAGCCGCACCTCGGTGAACGTGACAATGGTGCGCAGCGAGCACGGGTACTCCTCACCGTCAAAGCGGGCGAAGTAGCCCGCGAGGCTGTCGGTCACGAGTCGTCCTCGATGAGTTGTAGTAGTTCGTCGCGCTGCGCGACCCACTCTACGTGCAGCCCGGCCGGCACCTCGTCAAGGTCGCTTGCGCGAACGATCGCGAGCCATCGGTCAGCGTCGCCGGAGAACACCGCAACGCGACGGTAGTCACCGTCGGGGCGGAGCTCGCCGATCTCCGCGGCATCGGGCAGCACGATCCCGTTGACTTTGTACTCAGCGACGATCGAGTTAGGGTGCGGCGCCATTCCGAGCCCGACGAAGGGCGCTGGCTCGATCACCCACCCGGCTGTCGCGGCTCGCTGCTGCTCGTCGCGGCCGCCAAACGGCACACGATATAACTCGTTCCCGACGGCATACCAGCGCAGCAGACGCAACGACCCCTGTTCGGTGAGGTAGGGCGCGTGGTCGTAGATGCCGCACGCGTTCAGCATTGCGTCCGGTGTCTGGAAGCGGGTGGTGTCCATCGACTTCTGGACATACCCCGATATCCGGTTGGCAGTGTCGGTGAGCACGGCGGCGGTCTCGTCGATGCGCAGCGGCTTCTGCACAATGGGAATTGGTAGATCTGGCGTCGCGTAACGCTGCATGTCGAGGTCGGGGCAGGCCAGACGACCGACGTACCCCGATTCGAACTCGAACTGCAGCGGCGTGCCCGGGTTGATCGACAAGATCCACGTGTTGTCCGGCCAACCCGAGCAGAGGTGGGCCATCGAGGTGCGCTGACCGTACGTGGCTCGACCGCCGGAGACCTCCTGCATCAGGGCAACCGACGTGAACGCGATAATCGCGACTCGACCGTCCGGCGTCGTGATCGTCGGCCACACGACCGGCTCGCGACCTTCGTGCATTGCGTCGGTAATCGGCAGCACAAACTCCGACTGCCGAAGCGCTGCGACACACTTATCCTGCTCACCGTTGTGGAGCGCGATGGCGAGGTTGCGTTCGAGCTCGGATAGGGTCTGCTCGCCGGACATGCAGCCAGCCTATCGGCTGGCCTAATGCAGCGTTTCGAAGCCGGTGGCCGGTTGGCGTGCCCCCTTGCAATAATCGAGAACGCTGGCCGGGCGGCTCGCCCGGTCAACTCGGCCGTGTATCGAGCAGAGTGGGGACATGTCTCAGACGATCGAAGTCGACCCGAACCGTCCGGGCAGCTATGTCACGATCAGCGAAGCGGTCGCTGAGGCGCCGTCCGGCGCCACGATTTCGATCGCGCCCGGCGAGTACGCCGAGTCGATTGATGCGACGGGTCGTGAGTTGACCCTCAAGGCGAGTACGCCGCCGCCGGACGATTTCGAGGCCGAGGGGCCCCGGGTCCGCATCACTGGTGGCGACGACTGGGCACCGACCATTCAGTCGTTAAGCGGCTCGCTCACCCTCGACGGGCTGAGCATCTACTCGAAGGAAAGTGACGCGGTCCGGGTCGCCGACATCAAGTTCACGGCCACTGCAACCGCGTTCACCTCCGACTACGCGACCGGGCTGCGGCTTGGTGACCGCAGCGATGTTTCGGTCTCGAAGTGCCGGATCGAGAAGTCGCAGCAGGGGCTCGTCGTAGAAGACGCCACGGGCGTGGTCGACGACTGCCAGATCCGTGCCTCCAGCGACGACGCGGTCATCGTGCGACTTGGCGCGACCTTGACGCTGCGAAACTGTCACATTGACGACTCGGGCAACCGCGGGGCCTACATCTACCAGTCCGCGAAGCCGACGTTCGAAGGCTGCGAGATCTCCCGCTCGCGCAGCGAGGGAGTGCTCGTCTCGCAAGGTGCCGCCCCGAACCTGAGCCTCTGCAAGATCTCTGACGCGGCAGGGTCAGGCATCAAGTTTGAGCCCGGCACCAGCGGGTCGGTGACGAACTGCCAGGTTGAGCGCAGCGCCGCACCACCGATCGATATTGCTGACGATGCCGACGTGACGGTCAGTGATGCGAAGGCAAAGTCGGCCGGGCTCGGGGCCGTGGAGGCCCCGAAGGGCGACCCGGAGAAGGTCGATGAACTGCTCGCCGAGCTCGACGCGATGGTCGGACTCGAGGGTGTGAAAGCCGAGGTACGCGCGATCATCGACGAGATTCAAGTCAACGAGTGGCGCCGCAGCGCCGGGCTGAATATCGGCGACACCTCCAACCATCTCATCTTCGCCGGCGCGCCGGGTACCGGTAAGACGACGGTCGCTCGGATCTACGGGAAGCTGCTGGCTGCGCTCGGCGTACTGCCTGGGGGACCGTTGAAGGAGGTGTCGCGCCGCGACCTCGTCGGTCAGTACATCGGCCACACCGCCGAGAAGACGGCGGCGGTCTTCGACGAGGCCAAGGGTGGGGTGGTGTTCCTCGACGAGGCCTACACGCTCACTCGCCAGGCGGGCTCCGGCGGCAACGACTTCGGTCAGGAAGCAGTCGACATGATCGTGAAGCTGATGGAGGACATGCGCAGCGACATCGCGGTGATCGCGGCCGGCTACACGACCGAGATGCGTGACTTCCTCGATGCCAACCCCGGCCTGGCCTCACGCTTCGTCAAGACGATCGAGTTCGAGAACTACTCCGCGGACGATCTGACGCTGATCATCTCGCGAATGATGTCCTCGGGCGACTACGAGGTTGGCCCGGGCGCCGAAGAGCTGCTGCATAGGCACTTCGAGGCGGTGCCGCGAGACGAGAACTTCGGCAATGCGCGTGATGCGCGCAAGCTCTTCGAGAAGTTGCGCAAGGTACAGTCGCAGCGGCTGCGGACGCTTGGCGCGCGCCCCGAGCTCAGCCAGCTGATCACCATCACCGCCGACGACGTATCGGTAGCCACGACGACCGCGGACTAGCCCTGAGCGAGTGCCTGCTGGTACTCGTTAGAAATCTGGCGGTACGTGTCGCGCACGACGGCGAGCCGACTCGGGCGGAACCGTCCGGGCTCGGTCGCCAGGAAGTGCTGTGAGTCGGCGCTGGTGAGCGAACTTGGCTCGAGCTGGTCGGCGTCGGGTACGGCGAACATCAGAGCCTGTTCCATCGCCTCGGTCGCGACCCCCAGGCGGTGGGCGGCTGCTCGGAGCTCGGCCGGATCGGCCGGCGGACTGGGCGGCACCGATGCGGCGTAACGGTCGGCAATGAACAGCCACTCGCCCGGGTCGATGAGGTCGGACGGGCCGTCGCCGTAGAAGACCGGGCCTCGGGTTGGTGCCTGCGGAAGTTCGGTCAGCCAGAAGCGGAACTCGCGCTCGCGGCCGCATTGCGCGCACGCGCCGGCGTACCGGCTGATGAGGTTGCCCCCGGACTCCAGCAACTGGTTGTCGCGGGGGAAGTTCGCCGAGCCGCATTCGCAGCGGCGCAGGTCCATATAGAGGTGCGCTTCGTCGTTGGTGCGCGCGGTTCCTGCGATGTCGGCCATCGGGCTCCTCTATCCGGCCGACAGTGCGGCCTCGATGCTCACGCTGGTCAGGTCGCGTGCGGCCTTGCGGGTTCGCTCGCTCAGCGCATCGTAGCTGAGCTGGCTGCCCGGGCTCAGGTGCGGATCTGTGGGGATCGTGACGAGCCCGCGGCACAGCTGCGCGAAGCGCTCGCGCGTGGCGGCCAGGTCGACCTGCGGTGGCGTGGCGACGTTGGACATCGCAACGATCGTCCGCTGGAGGAGGTCCGTGTAGCCGAGCGAGGCGAGCCACTGTAGCGCGTTGTGGCTGGCCAGGATGCCGTCCATGCTCGGCGAGGTCGCGATGACGAGCGCGTGGGAGGCGGAGATGACCCGCTGCATGAGAGGGCCCGCCATGCCGGCGCCGCAGTCGGTGACGATGATCGGGAAGTGCCGGTAGACGGCGCGCATCGCCTCGACGTAGGTGCGGTCGGTGAAGTTGGCGCTCTGCTCCGGTGACCGGCCGGTGGGGAGCACCCACACGTCTTCCTCGGTGCGCGACACCGACGTGGCGAAGACCTGCCGACTGCCCGGATCGCCCATTCGGGCGATGTCGTGCGCGCTGGCGATTGGGACAACACCCGTCCGCAGTGCCAGCGAGCCGTATGTCGTGTCGGAGTCCAGGATCATCACCGGCTGGCGGCGCTCACGTGCGGCGGTCTTGGCCAGCAGGATCGACAGGGTCGTCTTGCCGACGCCGCCCTTCAGCCCCACCACGCTGATCCGCCGCGGCAGGTCGATGCGTGCGGTGAGCGCCCCGCTGGTCGGGTTGTCGGCGGTGACGTCATCGGGCGCACGGTGGAAGAACTGACTGACCCGCCCGCGCCGCTGCGGAGTCGTGGTCAGACCTGCCACGCGCGGATCGAGGTGTGCCGGCGTCGCCTGCGCGTTGAACTCGCCGCCCGGGGTGAGATGGCCGCGACCGGGTTCGGCGAACTGGGTGACGCCCTCGGTAGGCGCCGGCGCCGTGTACGCCACCGGCCGGGGCGGCTGCGCCGGTTGCGACGACGGCGACGCGTGCCTCGGGGCGGACTCCGGGCGCGGCGGGGTACGCCGTGTTCCGTCGGGGTTGACCGCTCTCAGTCGTGCCGAGGTGTCCTGCGCGGAAGGCGGCTCGTGCTCGCTGGTTCGGGGCAGTTGGCTCGGACCGGTCTGCGGGGGAATCGGCGGGGTGGGCGGCTCGTGGGTGATCGGTGCGCCTTGCGGTGGCGGTGGTGGCGACTGCGCGGGGACGGGGATTTGTGGCGCCGCGTCCGGCGTGGGAGGTGTGGGTGGGGCGACGGCTCCGAGGTTGGGTCGGCGCAGCCGGAACCCGCCTGGATCTCCCGGAGCGGCGGCGGGCGATTCCGGTTGCGCAGGCACCGGCGGGGCGGGCGGCGTACCCCCCGGCTCGGGGGCGAGCAGCGGTGTGTCCGGCTGCATTACCGGTGCGGCCGGTGCCGGGGCGGTGCGGCCGGCGAGACTGGCCGCTCCGGCGGGAGCGGGGTTCGCGGGGGCCGGAATCCAGCCGTTAGTGCGGGGCGGCAGCGGTGTCGAGAACTGGCCACTAGGCGAGCCGTTGGCGGATGCGGATTCGGTGGCCTGGCGCGGCGTAGGCGGCTGAGCATGGGTGTGATCGGGCGTGGGCGCGCCACCGCGTCCGGAGAGGTGCTGGGCGGAGAAGTGCCGCGGCGGCGGGTTCGCAGAATCGCGAACGTCGTCAGGGCTCGACATCAGGCTCCTAGGGGCTTTGCAGTTCGCCGTACGGCGTGGATAGTTGACACCGCATCTGGCAGTTGCCGCGTAGGTAGATGGCGCTGCGGCGCGCACCGTTCCACTCTAAGACACTGCGCGCCTACCCGCATGACGGGTAGGCGCGCAGGTAAAGCTTTCGTGTGACGCGGCGTACGGCGCCCTACGGCATCGTGATGCCGCGCTCGTTGAGCCACGCCATCGGGTCCATCCGCTGACCGTAGGCCGTCTTCTGCACCTCGAAGTGCAGGTGCGGGCCGGTTGAGTAGCCGCGGTTGCCGACCTCGGCGATCTGCTGGCCGGCGGTCACCGTCTGGCCGGTCTGCACGAAGTAGGCGTTGATGTGTCCGTAGACGGTCACGTCACCGTTCGGGTGCTGCAGGTAGACCGCGAGCCCGAAGCCGCTCGCCGTACCCGCGCGCAGCACCGTGCCGCTGCCGGCCGCGTAGATCGGGGTCTGCATCGGCGCCGCGAGATCAAGGCCCTGGTGCGTGGTTCCCCACCGCGGTCCGTACGTCGAGGTGAGAGTCGCGCCGTTGATCGGCTTGGCCCAGTCACCGGTGACCTGGCCGGTGGCCGCGTTCGGCGGGAGCGTCGAGGCGTACGCCGGAATGTCCCCGCCGCCGCCGGCGCCGGTCTGCGCGCCCTGCGCCTTGAGCGCATCGAGCTGCTGCTGCGCCGTCGTGAGCTTGGCCTGAACGTCGGCGGAGACCTTCTGTGCTTCGGCGAGCTTCGCGTCGGCGTCGGCCGAGGCCTGATCTGCGGCGGCCTTCGCAGCCTCCTGGTTGGCGACAGCCTGCACCATCTGGTTGACATAGCCGGACTGGTAGGCCGAGACCTGCTGCATCATCGTCGACTTGTCGATGAAGTCCTGCGGACCGTTGGAGGTCAGCAGCGACATCTGCTCCAGCGACAGCGGGCCCTGCTTGTACATGTCCGCGGCGACGTCGTACGCCTTCGCCTTCGCCTCGTCGGCGGCAACCACAGCTGCGTCGTAGTCCTCGCCAGCCTTCTTGGCCGCTTCCTTGGCGACACTCGCCTGGCCGGTGGCCTGGTTGGCGGCGTCGGCCGCGGCCAGCATCTCCGCGTTCAGCTTCTCTACCTGCGCCTGCAGCTCGGAGATCTGGCCGGACGTGCCGCTGTTGCCCGCATCGCCGGTCGCCGGCGCTCCCGAGTCCGAGGGGCTGCTGCTCTGGCTGCTCCCGCTCTGCGAGCTCTCCGAGCCCGAGCTCGGGGCAGCGTTCGCGGTCGACGGGTTGCCGAAGGTGACGGCGAGCGCGATGCCCGCGGCAGCAACGACAGACAGGTTGCGACGATGCACGAGGTGAGAATCCTTAGTAATTAGACGTCAACGGCCGGTGACGGCAACACACGATAACGGACAGATAACCGTCCTGACATCTTCCACCCTTCGTGTGTGCTCACGGACCGTTTATCCACAGGCAGCGGGGGAAGCGACCCAGGGAACCAGGCAAGCCGTTTCCGATCACGATCGGTAACGAACAGATAACTACGGTAGCGCGCTTCGGCCAATCGCGATACCCGCGAGTGGCGTTCCTAACATCTAGGTGACTGGGCGGTAGCCAATGCACTAATGCGCCGACGTGCACTTCTTCCGTGGCCCGCGGGGCTCCGGACCGTACGCCGTGATGCTCGGCATACGATCGGCGCATGACTAGCCCCGCACCGTCCGAGTCGGCCATGCGGCGGGCGCTCGCCCGAGTCGAGCGTGGCGTCACCATCGATCCGAGCGAAGCCGCAGTCCTTATATATGCACGCGGCGCGGACCTTGAGCGATTGTGTACGGCGGCGGGACGGGTCCGCGACAGCGGGCTGCAGGCGGCCGGTCGCCCGGGGGTCATCACCTACTCCAAGAAGGTCTTCATCCCGGTCACCCGGCTGTGCCGCGATCGCTGCCACTACTGCACCTTCGCCACGACGCCGCGCCGGGTGGAGTCGGCGTACCTCTCTCCGGACGAGATCGTGCAGATCGCCCGCGACGGCGCCGCCGCCGGCTGCAAGGAGGCGCTGTTTACCCTTGGCGACCGGCCGGAGGACCGCTGGGACGCCGCGCGCTCTTGGCTGGACGCGGCCGGCTACCCCGACACTCTTTCTTATGTGCGCGCGATGGCGATCCGGGTGCTGGAGGAGACCGGCCTACTGCCACACCTCAACCCCGGAGTCATGTCGTGGGACGAGCTACAGCGGCTGCGCCCGGTCGCGCCGTCGATGGGGATGATGCTCGAGACCACCTCGCGGCGGCTGTATGAGACTCCTGGTGAGGCGCACTACGCCTCGCCAGACAAGGACCCCGACGTACGCCTGCGAGTGCTCGAAGACGCCGGGCGGCTCAACATCCCTTTCACCACAGGACTTTTGATCGGTATCGGCGAGACCGTCGAGGAACGGGTCGACTCGATCTTCGCGCTGCGCAAGGTCGCGCGCACGTACGGCGGCATCCAAGAGGTCATCATCCAGAACTTCCGGGCCAAGCCGGACACCGCGATGCGCAGTACGCCGGACGCCGACCTGGAGGAGTTCGCCGCGACGATCGCGCTGACCCGCGTCGTACTCGGCCCGAAGGTCCGGCTGCAGGCCCCGCCGAACCTCGCGCCGCACCACCAGGCGCTGCTGCTGCGCGCCGGCATCGACGACTGGGGCGGGGTCTCGCCGTTGACCCCCGACCACGTCAACCCGGAGTACCCGTGGCCGCAGCTGGACCGGCTGGCCGCGCTGACCGCCGAGGGCGGATTCGAGCTGCGCGAGCGGCTGACCATCTATCCGGAGTACATCGCGCGGCGCGAGTCGTGGCTGGACCCGCGGCTGGGCGCCCATGTCGCCGCGCTGGCGCTTCCGTCGGGTCTCGCCGATCCGGACGCTCTGCCTGTGGGCCTGCCGTGGCAGGAGGTCGCGGCCGGTCTGTCTTCCAGCGGGCGGGTCGACCTGCACACCGAGGTCGACACCGACGGGCGCACCGACGACCGGCGTACCGACTTCGACGGGGTGTACGGCGACTGGGCGGCGATCGGCGAAGCTGCCGGCCCGCAGGCGGTGCGCTCGTCGGTCGTCTCGCAGCGGGTGCGGGCGGAGTTTGCCGCGGCGCTCGCCGAGGCCGAGGCCCGCACGTCCGGGATGTCGGACTCCGCGGCCGCCGTACTCTTCGATGCCCAGGACGGCGCCGAGGTCGCCGCGCTCGCGTCGCTAGCCGATGACCTGCGCCGGGAGGCGGTCGGCGACGACGTCACGTATGTCGTCAACCGGAACATCAACTTCACCAACGTCTGCTACACCGGCTGCCGGTTCTGCGCGTTTGCGCAGCGGCGTACCGATGCCGACGCCTATACCCTCTCGCTCGACCAGGTCGCCGACCGCGCGGCGCAGGCGTGGGAGGTCGGCGCGACCGAGGTGTGCATGCAGGGCGGCATCCACCCCGACCTACCTGGTACGGCGTACTTCGACATCGCCCGCGCGGTGAAGTCGCGGGTGCCGGACATGCACGTGCACGCGTTCTCGCCGATGGAGGTCGTCAACGGCGCGGCCCGCACCAACCTCTCTATCGCCGACTGGCTTTCGGCCGCTCGCGCGGCGGGGGTCGACTCGTTCCCGGGGACCGCCGCGGAGATCCTCGACGACGACGTGCGGTGGGTGCTGACGAAGGGCAAGCTGCCGACCGCGTCGTGGATCGAGGTCATCCAGACCGCGCACCGGCTCGGGCTGCCGACGACCTCGACGATGATGTACGGCCACGTCGACCACGCCGGGCACTGGCTCGCGCATCTGCGCCTGATCGGACGCATGCAGGACGAGACCGGCGGGTTCAGCGAGTTTGTGCTGCTGCCGTTCGTGCACAACTCCTCACCTATCTATCTGGCAGGTATCGCGCGGCCCGGCCCGACGGCGTTGGAGAACCGCGTCGTGCACGCCATGTCGCGGATCCTGCTCGACGGCAAGATCAAGAACATCCAGACGTCGTGGGTCAAGACGACCGAGGAGCACGTGCGTGCTCATCTGCAGGGCGGCGTCAACGACATCGGCGGCACGCTGATGGAGGAGACGATCAGCCGGATGGCCGGCTCGGAGAGCGGCAGCTATCGCACGATCGCCGACCTGGAGGCGATCGCGGCGTCGGCCGGTCGCCCGGCGCGTCAGCGCACTACCGAGTACGGCTCGGTGTCTGACTCGCGCCGTGCTGCCGCGGTGAAGTCCGGGGGAGTGCTCCCGGCCGACCTGCTACGCGCCATCCCCATTGCCGGCACCGTCCACTAACTCCCTCGGCGACCCCGTGAGGTTCCTCGAACTCGG
>ERZ500994.501-NODE-501-length-11811-cov-4.765737_pt1 | contig 11811 bp, 12 predicted proteins | sample MGYA00248878_ERZ500994 | MGnify/ENA primary metagenome ERZ500994 (study PRJEB25958, sample SAMN03398533) | human skin metagenome | study: EMG produced TPA metagenomics assembly of the Human Skin Microbiome Metagenome (human skin metagenome) data set. | reverse complement strand
CATCGCCGCCGAACTCGCCCATGTCTTCGCCGCCGCAGGCAGCCGGATCACGATCATCGAGAAGTCGGGACGTCTTCTGGGCGGACCGCAGGACGACGCCGTGCGTGACGTGTACACCGACCTGATGCGCGACACCTACGACGTGAGGTGCGGCACTGAGCTCACCGGGATCTCCGGCAGCCCAGGCGATCTCAGCATCGAGCTCGACGACGGCACGTCGGTGAAGGCCGACGCGCTGCTGGTGGCCGCGGGACGGCGCCCCAACAGCGACCGCCTCGATGTCGAGAAGGCGGGCATCGACACCCACGACGACGGGCGCATCGCCGTGGACAGCTACTGCCGTACCTCCGCCGAGGGAATCTTCGCCCTCGGCGATGTCAGCACCCCGATCCCCCTCAAACACGTCGCCAATCGCGAGGCCGGCGTCGTCAAACACAATCTGCTGCACCCCGACGACCTCCGCGAGATCAGTCACGATCTCGTGCCGTCGGCGGTGTTCACCAACCCGCAGATCGCCTCGGTCGGGGCGACCGAGCAACAGCTGGTCGCCGACGGCGCCGACTACCTGGTGAAGATCCAGAAGTACGGCAACGTGGCCTACGGATGGGCGATGGAGGACCAGATCGGCTTCTGCAAGGTGCTCGCTGACCGCGCCACCGGGCACATCCTCGGCGCGCACATCCTCGGCTACCAGGCTTCGACGGTCATCCAGCCGCTCATCCAGGGCGCCTCGTTCGGCCAGACCGCGCACGAGGTCGCGCGCGGCCAGTACTGGATCCACCCCGCGCTGGCCGAGGTCGTCGAGAACGCCCTCCTCGGCCTCGAGCCACCCGCCCGGTGACCCGCACGTCGGGAGTACGGCGCTAGATGTGGTACATCAGCGCGGGCTCGGCGTCGTCGACGTTGACCGCCTTCGCCGGGATGCCGACGGCGACGCAGTCCGGCGGTACGTCGCGGACCACCACGGCGTTGGCGCCCACCTGCGAGCGGGCGCCGACGACGACCGGGCCGAGGATGCGCGCGCCCGCGCCGACCGTGACCTGGTCGCCCAGGGTGGGGTGGCGTTTGACGCGGTCCATGCTGCGCCCGCCGAGGGTGACCCCGTGATACAGCATCACGTCGTCGCCGACCTCGGCGGTCTCACCGATCACGACGCCCATGCCGTGGTCGATGAAGAACCGCCGGCCGATGCGGGCGGCGGGATGGATCTCGACCCCGGTCAGCATCCGGACGAGGTACGCCGCGAGCCGCACGAGCAGCTTCGGCGTACCGCTGTGCCAGAGGCGATGGATCAGCCGATGCGCCCAGACCGCCTGCAGTCCCGGATAGGTCAGGGCCATCGTGAGGGTGCCGGCGGACGCGGGGTCCTTCGACTTGGCGACCGCGATGTCCTCGCGGAACCGGGTGAGCACACCCACCCGCTCGGGGAAGTAAGTGTGCTCACCGCGGGTCAGCAAAGCCACACCTAGTCCAACAGGTCCTTGTAGAGGTCGGTCGACAGGTAGCGCTCACCGAACGACGGGATGATCACCACGATCGTCTTGCCGGCGTTCTCCGGGCGCGCGGCGACCTCCGAGGCGGCCTTCAGCGCGGCGCCGGAGGAGATGCCGACCAGCAAGCCCTCCTTCTTGGCGGCCTCGCGCGCCCACTCGATCGCGGTGTCGGCGTCGACGTCGATGACCTCGTTGTAGATCTCGCGGTCCAGGATCTCCGGCACGAAGTTGGCGCCCAGGCCCTGGATGCGGTGCGGTCCCGGCTCACCGCCGTTGAGGATCGGCGACTCGGCCGGCTCCACGGCGATCAGCTCGATGTCCGGCTTCTGCTCGCGCAGGTAGCGTCCCGCGCCGGTCACGGTGCCGCCGGTGCCGATGCCGAGTACGACGATGTCGACCTTGCCGTCGGTGTCCTTCCAGATCTCCGGACCGGTGGTCTCATAGTGGATCTTCGGGTTCGCCTCGTTGGCGAACTGGCGGGCCTCGACCGCGCCACGCTCCTTGGCGATCTCCTTCGCCTTCTCCACCGCGCCCTTCATGCCGAGCTTGGGGTCGGTCAGCACCAGCTCGGCGCCGTACGCGCGCAGCAGGGCGCGACGCTCCTTCGACATCGACTCCGGCATGGTGAGGATGACGTGGTAGCCGCGGGCGGCGCCGACCATGGCGAGTGCGATGCCGGTGTTGCCCGACGTACCCTCGACGATCGAGCCCCCGGGTTTCAGCTCGCCGGACGCCTCGGCGGCGTCGATGATGGACTTGCCGATCCGGTCTTTCACCGAGTTGGCCGGGTTGTAGAACTCGAGCTTGGCGAGCACCGTGGCCTGCTGGGGGTCGATGATCCGGTTGATCTTGACCAATGGGGTGCGGCCGACCAAATCGGAGACGTTCTCGAAGACGTTCATGCGCAACCTCGCTCCGGTAGGAGATTTCTCGGTAGAAGATTCAACTTTCATCCGCGAGCCTACGCCACGCGGCTACCGCAGGGGAGGGATGTCCACCAGGTGAATCGCTCGCCGGTAGCCTTGGTGCCTTGATCGACGCTGCCGCCACCGGCCAGGCCCTCGCCGCCGGATTCGTCTCCGACCGCTTCTTCGCCACCGGCGAGATCTCCCGACTCGACCTGGCCGCAGCGGTCGCGATCGCCGTCCTGCTGGTCGGCCTCGACGGGACCTGGCGCTACGTGCGCTACGCGATCACCACGGTGCACGAGCTTGGACATGTGGTTGTCGGCTGGTTCGTCGGGCGCACGATCGAGTCGATCAGCCTGCACCACGACACCAGCGGGCTGACGTTGTCCCGGGGCAAGCCGCACGGGGTCGGCATCTTCTTCCTCTACGTCGCCGGCTACACCGCGCCGCCGATCGCCGGGTTCGTGCTGCTCGCCTTGGTCATCTATCGCCATGCCGGCTGGGGGATGGCCGCGCTGATCGGGCTGCTGCTGGTCGCTCTGGTCTTCGTGCGCAACGCGTTCGGCGTACTCGTCCTGCTCGTCCAGCTCGGGGTGTACGGCGCACTCTGGTACTGGAACGACCAGCGCGTGCTGGGCTGGCTGCTAATGCTGGTCGGGGCGCTGATGAGCATCGGCGGCGTCCGCGCGTCGTTCGGGTTGGTCGGGCTGCACCGGCGGCGTAAGGCGCGTACGTCGGACGCGGCGATTCTGGGCCGGCAGACGCGGATCGGCGCGATGAGCTGGGCGCTCGGCTTTGCTGGTTTCTCGCTCGCGCTGCTGGCCGCGACCGCGCTGATGGTGTGGGCGCAGGCGCCGAGCCTCGGCTAGCCGCGCCGGTCAGCGGCCGGCGCGCCAGTCGCTGACGACCCGGTCGACGTCGTACGGCGCCAGGCGCAGCGGCGGCCCGAACTGCGGGCTGCGGATCGCCTCGCGGATCTTCTCGTTGAGCTCGGCCAGGGTGCGGCGTACGTCGGCCTCGTCGTCCAGCTGCCCGATCGCCTCGAGGGTCACCTCGGCCTCCTTGCGCAGGGCGAGCGTCGGCGGGAGGTACTGCACGCCCTCGCGCTTCATCAGCTTCTTGACCCACATCTCGTCGGTGTCCGACAGATCCAGCGGCTTGCCCTTGCTAGGCAGGTTGTCGAACTTGCCCGCGGCCTCGGCATCGGCGATCTGCTTGTCGATCCAGCTCTGGGAGCCCATGCCCGGCGGTTTGCGCTGCGTCATCGTGTGCCTCGCTCCCTCCCGGTCCCACGATAGTGACCGCGCGTGGGGCTATCGCGCCACAAGGCACCGCGCGCGGGCTAGCCGAAGGTCACGCCCTGGGCGAGCGGCAGCTCGGTGCTGTAGTTGACCGTGCTGGTCGCGCGGCGCATGTAGGCCTTCCACGCATCCGACCCCGACTCGCGGCCGCCGCCGGTCTCCTTCTCGCCGCCGAACGCCCCGCCGATCTCGGCGCCGGACGGCCCGATGTTGATGTTGGCGATGCCGCAGTCCGAGCCCGCGGCGCTGACGAACGTCTCCGCCTCGCGCACGTCCAACGTGAAGCACGACGACGACAGGCCCTGGGGTACGGCGTTGTTCATCGCGATGGCGTCGGTGAAGTCGCGGTAGCGCACGACGTACAGCAGCGGCGCGAACGTCTCGGTGTGCATCAGCTCGACCTGCTCGGGTAGCTCGACCACGGCCGGCTCGACGTAGTAGGCGTCGGGGTGCTCGTCCGCGGCGACGCGGTTGCCGCCGGCGTGGATCGTGCCGCCGGCCGCGACCGCCGCTTGCAACGCCGCGCTATAGCCGTCGTACGCGCGCTGGTCGATGAGCGGCCCGACGAGCGTCGACTCCTCCAGCGGCGAGCCGATCGGCAGTGTCGAGTACGCCGCCCGCAGCCGCTCGATGAGCTCGTCGGCGATGTCCTCGTGCACGATGACCCGGCGCAGCGTCGTGCACCGCTGGCCCGCCGTCCCGGCCGCCGAGAAGACGATGCCGCGGACCGCGAGCTCCAGGTCGGCGCTCGGCGCGACGATGGCCGCGTTGTTGCCGCCGAGCTCGAGCAGGCAGCGGCCAAACCTCGCGGCCACGACCGGCGCGACCTCGTGGCCCATCCGGCTCGATCCGGTCGCGCTCACGAGCGCGACCCGCTCGTCGCGGGCGAGCTGCTCGCCGACCTCACGCCCGCCCAGGATCAGCTGGACGACGTCGGCGGGCGCGCCCGAGGCCTCGGCTGCCTGCCGGGCGAGCGCGTGCGTTGCGATCGCGGTGAGGTTGGCGTTCTCGGATGGTTTCCAGACGACCGGGTCGCCGCAGATGAGCGCGAGGGCCGCGTTCCAGGACCAGACCGCGACCGGGAAGTTGAACGCCGAGATGACCCCGACCACGCCCAGCGGGTGCCACTGCTCCATCATCCGGTGCCCGGGCCGCTCCGAGGCGATGGTGAGCCCGAAGAGCTGGCGTGACTGACCGACGGCGAGGTCGCAGATGTCGATCATCTCCTGCACCTCGCCGAGGCCCTCAGAGCGGATCTTGCCGGCCTCGATCGACACCAGCTCGCCCAGCGCCACCTTGTGACGTCGCAGCAGCTGCCCGAGCTCGTAGACCATCGCTCCGCGCACCGGCGCCGGCGTCGTACGCCACACCTCGAAGGCGGCCTGCGCGGCACCGATCTTGGCCTGGACGCTCGACGCGTCGTCGGCAGCCAGCTGGGCCAGCGCCTCGCCGGTCACCGGGGAGATCGCCGTCAGGTCGCTGCCTTCGGGGAGCTCGGCGCCCATCGCGCTGAGCAGCTCGCGGGCTCGCGCGGTCAGGTCCGTGGTGACTGTGGTCATGTGGTCTCCCTTATGGCGTGTCGAGCCCGGCGAAGCGGGCGCCGTTGGTGGTTGCCAGGAACTGCTCGAAGCAGATCGACTCCTGGCGGATGAAGCCGCGCGGCGGCAGCGTTCCGGCGCGCACCATCTCCACGACCGCGACCGCGGACGCCGCGGTCGTCCAGCTGATCGCGCGCCAGGTCCGGCCGTCGATCTCCTGCGGGTAGTAGGCGCGCACGTACTCCTTGCGGAACGGCTGTCCTGGGGCGTCGGGGGCGTCGTCGCGGAGGACGCCGCCGACCGCCGCGTGCAGGTAGACGACGTCGGAGTCGACCGGCGCCTTCGCGTCGACCAGCAGCTGACCTGCCAGCTCGCGCCGATCACGCAGGCCGAGCTCGTCGAAGAAGAACCGCATCTGCTCGAAGTGCCCGGGGTAGCGCAGCGTCTTATAGTCCAGGCGCTGCACCTCACCCTCGTAGGTCTCGCACATCGTGCCGAGGCCGCCAGAGGTGAGCGCCGCCTCGAACTCGTTGCCGCCGATCACCACCCGCTCGAGGTCGGTCATGGCGGGCACGAACTGACGCACGCCGGCCCGGACGACCTCACAGTCGTTGAGGTACTCGTTCACCACGCCCTCGGCCGACCAGTTGAAGGCATAGCCCAGCAGCCCCACCGGGTTCTGCGGCAGCGCACCGACCTTGAGCTCGATGCTGCGCACCTGGGCGAACTGGGCGGTCAGCGACGCCCCGACGATGCCGATCAGCCCGGGCGCCAGCCCGCACTGAGGGGCGAGTACGACGTCGGTCCCGCTCTCGGCCATCTGGCGCACGCGGGTGGTCGTGGGCACGTCCTCGGTCAGATCGAAGTAGTGCACCTGCTTCTCGTGCGCGACCTCGGCAATCGGCAGGTTGAGGTGATAGGGCAGGCATGAGATGACCGCGTCCGCGCCGGCGAGCGCATCGGCGATGCTGGACCGGTCGTGGGCATCGACGGTCCCGGTCGGGAACGGCAGCCCGAGCGCCGAGCGGTCCTGACCGTCAAAGCCGCGCACCTCGAACCCTGCGTCGTTGGCCAGTCGCGCGACCAGCTCGCCGACCTTGCCGAGACCGATGACGTGCACCGTGGAAATCAACCCAGCTCCTCCTGAACTATCGCTGTGGCTAACGATAACGGATCGGTGCCGTAAGAAAAAGCGATGGGTCGGAGGGTGGGTTATGGTGACGTCATGAGTGAGCCCACGCCCGACCCAGCCGAGCTGAATGTCGAGCGTCTGCAGCTGCTGCGCAAGGTCGGGCTCAGCGGGTCGATCGCCGCGGCCGCCCGGGAGGCGGCGATCAGCGCGTCGGCGGTGTCGCAGCAGATCTCGGCGCTGGAGCGGGAGGCCGGCGTGCCCCTGGTCGAGCGCATGTCCCGCGGCGTGCGGCTCACCGGGGCCGGGGAAATGCTCGCCGAACGTGCCCGGATGATCGCCGCGATTCTCGAGGAGGCGCGGGCCAAGCTCGACCTCGCCGGCGGTGGAGTGTCGGGAAAGGTGCGCGTCGCCGCGGTGGCGAGCGCGTGCGCGGGTCTCGTCTCGCCGGCACTTCGCGAGCTCGCTGACTCCAAGGCCCTGGTCGAGGTCTCGGTGCAGAGCTGTGAGCCGTCGGAAAGCTTGGCGCTGCTGGAGACCGGCCGTGTCGACCTCGCCATCATCGACGAGTACGACCATGTGCCGTTGGCGGTCCCCGACGAGCTGGTCAGCACACCGCTCTGCGAGGACCCGTTGGTCGCGGTGGTCGCCCGCTCGAGCGCCGATGACGACGGGCCGACGAGTCTCGCTCGGCTTGCTGACCAGGCGTGGATCATGCCGCCGGACGACGCGGCCTGCGGCCGGGCCGTGCGCACCGCGTGCCGGGCCCAGGGGTTCGAGCCGCGCGTCGTGTGGGAGACCGACGACATGTTCCTGCTGACGCGCGCGGTCGAGCTGGGGCACGGGATCGCCGTGCTCCCTGAGCTCGCCGTCGCCGACTACGGGCACGACGTGGTCCGCCTGCCGCTGCGCCGGCCCGCCCTGCGCCGCAGGCTGCAGCTGCTTGCGCGCAAGAGCAGCGCATCCCGGCAGTCGGTCGCGGCGGTTGCCGCAGCGCTCGCGGCGGTCGCCAAACGCCGCCGATGAGCAGCGCGGCGCGGTGCCCGCTCAGCCAGCCAGGTAGCTGCGTCGCTCTCGAAGTAGCACGTCGAACACCGCGGCGACATCGGCGACGCCGGGCACCCGCTGCGGTGCCGCACTCGGACCCGGTCCGACCTTCACGCCAAGATCGCCCTCCCGGAGTACGGCGAACGCGTGCTCGTCGGTGACGTCGTCCCCGACGAAGACGACGGCGTCGGCGCGTTCGCGGGCCCGGAGCAGCTCGAGGGCGTATCCCTTGCTGGTCTGGACCGCGGCGATTTCGACGACCTCCTTGCCGGTCGTCACATGGGCGCCCTCGATGAGCTCTGGTCCGGCCGCGATCGCCGCAACGGCCGCGGCGCGCTGGCCCGGGGCGACGTGCCGGTAGTGGATCGCGATGCTTGCCGGCTTGCGCTCGACCTGCAGGCCGGGGAAGCGCGCCGCGAGGGCGGTGGCCTGCTGGTCAATCCGCGCGAGCCGCTCGCGGTCGTCGTGGCTCATCTCCGTGGCGAACGACTCGTCGAACTCCATGCCGTGGCTGCCGACAAGATGCACCGCCGGAGGAAGTCCGGTGAGCTCGCGCAGCATCGCCAGTGACCGCCCCGACACGACGGCGACGATCGTGCGGGGTAGCTCGACGAGCGCGCGGAGCGCGGCGTCGGTCTCCGGGACCGTGCGGGCGGCGGCCGGGTCGTCCACGATGGCGGACATGGTGCCGTCGAAGTCGCTGGCCACCAGCAGCCGGTCGACGCGCGCGACTCGCGATATCTCAGCCAGGAGCGGTCCGGCAAGCGTGCTGCTCATCGGAGGGCTCAGCTGTGCGCGGCGCGGTTGCGGGCGGCGTCCATATCATCGACGAAGGTCTGCGCCCAGTGCATGACGTCATGTCGCTGCAGGTAGCGACGCATCGCGCGCATGCGTTTCTTCAGATCGGCCTCATTGGCGCCGAGCACCTCGAGGTACTTCGCCTTCAGGCCCTCGATGTCGTAGGGGTTGACCAGGAACGCCTGCTTGAGCTCGAGTGACGCGCCGGCGAACTCCGAGAGCACGAGCGCCCCGGTGTCGTCCAGCCGGCAGGCGACGTACTCCTTGGCGACGAGGTTCATCCCGTCGCGGTACGGCGTCACGACCATGACGTCGGCCGCGAGATAGAGCGCGACGAGCTCCTCCCGCGGGAGCGAGCGGTGGATGTAGTTGACGGCCGGATTGCCGACGCTGCCGTATGTGCCGTTGATCCGACCGACGGTGCGTTCGATCTGCTCGCGCAGCATGCGGTACTGCTCGACGCGCTCGCGGCTCGGGGTGGCCACCTGCACCATGACCACGTCGTCGGCGCTGATCTTGCCGTCGTCGAGCAGCTCCTCGAACGCTTCGAGTCGCTTGTCGATGCCTTTGGTGTAGTCCAGCCGGTCGATTCCGAGCATCATCCGGCGCGGGTTGCCCAGGTCATGGCGGATCTGCTGGGCGCGGGCGATGACATCGGGGGAGTTGACCAGGTCGGTGAAGGCCTCGGCGTCGATGGAGATCGGAAAGGCGCGCACCCGCACGGTGCGGCCGTCGACCTCGACGCTCTGGCGGGCGGGCTTGAGGTGCAGCAGGTCGCGGGTCAGCCGCAGGAAGTTCGCCGCCGCACCCGGGGTCTGGAAACCCACGAGGTCGGCGCCGAGCAGTCCCTCGACGATCTGGCGCCGCCACGGGATCTGGGTGAACAGCTCCGTGGGCGGAAACGGAATATGCAGGAAGTAGCCGATGCGCAGATCCGGACGCAGCTCACGCAGCATCTTCGGCACGAGCTGCAGCTGGTAGTCGTGCACCCACACGAACGCGTCCGTGTCGGCGATCTCGGCAGCCGCATCGGCGAACCGCTGGTTGACCGCGACGTACTTGGTCCACCACTCGCGGTGGTACTCGGCCGGGACGATCGCGTCGTGGTAGAGCGGCCAGAGTGAGGTGTTGGAGAAACCCTCGTAGTACCAGGCGATCTCGTTCTCGGTGAGCGAGATCGGGTAGAGCGAGAGGCCGTCGTTCTCAAACGGCGGCAGCGGATCGGCACCTTCGGCGGTCGCATCTCCGGCCCAGCCGATCCAGGCGCCGTCCCGTTTGCGCATGAGCGGCTCGACAGCCGTGACCAGCCCGCCAGGGCTGCGGCGCCACGAGCCGGACCCGTCGGCGCCGACCACGCGGTCCACGGGCAAGCGGTTGGCGACCACCACGAAATCGCTCTTGCTGCTCACGCATCAGACCCTACCCGCACGACCCCCGAGCCGCCGCTGCGACCTGCACCACGTCTCACTTCCCAAGTAACTCGAAACATGAGATAACTCATGAGTAGGTTACGAGGAGGCAAAGTTAGGGTCCGCTATTATGACCGTTATGGAAAAGACTGCTATCACGGGCGCGAGGGGGCCCGCTCCGGCGGGGTCGCGCCCCGAGAAAAACGCCGAGCTCGCCGAGCTCGTCGACCGGCTCAGTAGGCTCAGTTTGGCCAACGAGCAACTGCGTTCCGCGCTGGCCAAGGAGCTGGAGATCGGGCTGCCCGAGCTCAGCGCCGTGGCGTACATCGAAAACGAGGGATACACGACGCCGAAAGCCCTCGCGAACAGCCTGTCGATCGCGACCGGCTCGGCGACGGCGCTCATTGACCGGCTGGTGTCCGCGGGTTTGGTGACCCGCGAACCCAACCCGAGCGATCGGCGCAGCGTGCTGCTGACCTTGACCGCACGCGGCAAGCAGGCGATGGGGCGGGTCCGCGAGCGGTACGCCGGCGCGATCGAGGCTGCGCTCGGCGACGATCGCGCGACGGTGACGGGGGTGTTCGGCGGCTTCATCGAGCGACTGGCCTCTCAGCTGCTTGAGGTCCGCCCCGCCACCTAGCTCACCGATCACCCACCGGCACGGTCGACAACCGTCCCGACTCACGTACGCCCCCGGCACGGCCGCCACCCGCCCCGCCCCCCGTGCCCCCCGCCCCCAGGGCGGGGGCGCACGCGTGTCCGGCGCCGTCGCGCGGAAACCACTTGAGCTGAAGTATCTTGACGATCAGTAAGGATGTGAATGAGACCACTTCTAATCAAAGTAACTTGAGATCAGAGTAATCGGTACCTAGAGTAGTTCTTGTCGATCCACCACCGCCATCGACACCACCTACGGAAGGACCCTTACATGGCCGCCACCACCTCCGCTCCCTCGAACCGCGCGACCCGCGTCGCCAAGTGGAGAACCATCCCGGCGGGCACTGATCCTCAGCGGCGTACTCGTCTCGCAGGCCTCGCACTCGGCGTTCTCGGCCACGTCGACGACCCACGCGTGCAGGCCTTCAACGGGCTGGTCGACGACATGGCGATCTACCACAAGTCGCTGACCGGCGAGCAGGTCCAGGCGCACTACCAAGCCGGCCGCGCCTAACCCGCCGGCGCGCAGCTACCAGCCGCGCTCGGCCCACTCCGCGAGCTGAGGGCGCTCGGCGCCCAGCGTGGTGTCATCGCCGTGACCGGGATACACGTGCGTGTCGTCGGGGAGCCGGTCGAAGATCCGCTCCTTCACGTCGGCAAGCAGCTGCTCGAAGTCCTCCTTCGACCACGTCTTGCCGACGCCGCCGGGAAACAGCGAGTCCCCGGAGAAGAGGTGGCCCTCGCCGTCCGGGTCGCGCCAGTAGAGGGCGATGCTGCCGGGAGTGTGGCCACGCAGGTGGATCACCTCGAGCTCGACGTCGCCGACCTTGACCTTGTCGCCGTCGTTCAGCGGGTCGCTGGGGATCGGCAGCTCGCTCGCGTCGTCGGGGTGCGCGAGCGCCTCGGCGCCGGTGACGCCGGCGAGCATCTCCAGTCCCAGCCAATGGTCCTGGTGGCGGTGGGTCGTGACGACCTTCTCGAGTACGCCGTCGCCAAGTCGCTCGCGCACCAGCTCGACCAGCCGCTCGGGCTCGTTGGCCGCGTCGATCAGGATGCCGTCGCCGGTCGCGACGCTGCGCAGCAGGTAGGCGTTGTTGTCCATCGGCCCGACGGAGGACTTGGTGATCTCCAGCGCCCCCGCCCGGCGTACTCCGGAGGTCGCTCCGGCATCGACGTGGGCGGTGTACTCGCTGGTCATGGCGGCTCCCGAGAATCGCGTGGGGACAGGGCGGGCTGTGTGTTCCACCATAGGGTGTCCGCCGCGGCGGGCGCCGTGTCGGTGGGCTTCACTACCCTGGCGAGCATGGACCGTCTTGTCATTCGTGGCGCCCGCGAGCACAACCTCAAGGACGTCAGTCTGGAACTGCCGCGTGATGCGATGATCTGCTTCACCGGCCTGTCCGGCTCGGGCAAATCGAGCCTGGCCTTCGACACGATCTTCGCCGAGGGCCAGCGCCGCTACGTCGAGTCGCTGTCGGCGTACGCGCGCCAGTTCCTCGGCCAGATGGACAAACCCGACGTCGATTTCATC
>ERZ500994.498-NODE-498-length-11836-cov-5.581954_pt1 | contig 11836 bp, 13 predicted proteins | sample MGYA00248878_ERZ500994 | MGnify/ENA primary metagenome ERZ500994 (study PRJEB25958, sample SAMN03398533) | human skin metagenome | study: EMG produced TPA metagenomics assembly of the Human Skin Microbiome Metagenome (human skin metagenome) data set. | reverse complement strand
GGCGCTAGCAAGGCAGGCGGCCGCCAGTCTTTCCGCAAGAGTTGCCCGCGCCGCGCCTTCCGCGACGATGAAACGCCATGGCGTGAGCGTGCCGTGGTCCGGCACGCGCGCCGCGATCGTGAGAAGCATGTCCCGCTGCGCCGGCGTCGGGCCGGGCCCGGCAAGACGCATCGCCGGAACGGAGCGACGATGCAGCAAGAGGTCGGCGAACATCGTCGTCTTCGACGCGGCTGTGTCAGGCCGCGTCATCACGTCTGAAGTCATGGGTGGCACCCGATCTGCTGATCGGGCCTTGTCCCAGCGCCGGCCCGGGCGCGCAAGCGCAAAAGGCTATTTTGGCCGGCTTCCAAATTGGCGATTTGACTCAGCCTCTCGAATCCTTCGCCGCCTGCGCATTCTTCGTCGCCTGCGACACACTCCCGATCTTCGCGCCGGGGACGCTCGTGCGCGCGCGACCGCTGACCTTCGCGGTCATGCCGCTTCGGCTCGCGCGGCCGCCATGGGGATAGTGTCGCTTCGCGTTGTTCTTGAGTTCGAATGCGCGGCGCGCCGCCTCCTGCATTTCCTCGCGCGCGGCAAGCGAGCGGCGGCGTGCGATCTCGCCGTTGACGCGCTTCAGGGCGTTGGCGAAAAGCTGCTTGCGGCGCGCCGGCTTCTCGATATTGCCCGGAAAGCTGCCGCCGCGCGCGTCCGCCTTGCCGCGGATGCTGCGCCGCATGTTGTGGACAAAACCCTTCTCCTTCTCGCGAAGGCCGCGCAGCCGCGCGCGCATGTCGGCCAGCGCCTCGTCCTCGATATCGAGCAGCGCCGGATGATGCGTCCGCGAAAGCATCTCGAATTCGTCATGCTGGAGAAGCGTGCGCTCCATCTTGATCGCAACCGACATGATCCACCTCCCGATTTTATGCGCGTCAGACTAACGCGCGAGCACCCGCCGTCCAGCTTTGACTCCATCGGTCCAGGCAATCGGCGCGCGGAGTCGATCTATCCCGCGCGTCGCATCTCCCACTCCCAGCAGGCGTCGCCGCGGTCACGCCGCCGCCTGACGTCGATGCGGATGAAGCGATCATGCGCGACGGCCGCGCCGACCCATAGTTCATTCCAGGCATCGAAGACGGCTGGCGAAAGATCGGGGCGTTCGTCCATCAGACGCCATGTCGTCTGCCTGAGAACGTAGACGCCACCGGCGTCTTCTTCGAGTTCCGTATCGTCGCCCTGCCCGAGCGCGAGCCGCAGAAACGCCTGCGCGAATCCGGCGACGCCGGGCGTGACGCCGCCGAGCATGGCCGCGACGTCATCGAAAACGTGCATGCCGACAAGACGCGCGGCCGCGCCGGCAAGATGCCCGCCTTCCTCGGGGCCGAGCACGGCCACCGCTTCGGGAACGATCGAGGTGATGTATTCCATCGCGTAGTTGCGCAGGACTTTCTGCAACCGCTCGTCCGGCCAGTCGGTCGCCGGCAGGCGCGGCGCCTTCGCCGGATCGAAGGGCGGGCAGACTTCGCCAGGCGAGAACTGCAGTCGTTCCTCCGGCGCGAGATCGTGATCCCATTCCTTGTAATAGCCTTCGAGACCGGGCTGCCCGTCGACCGTCTGGCCCGTGCAGACGAAGCCGAGACGCGGATTGCCGAGCACGACGCCGTTGTTCGCGTGCCAGCCGCGCAGCATCGCGCGCGAAACGTCCGACGGGATGCCGCAGATCGCCGTGCCGGACCACACCCAGCGCGGCGGTGGATAACGAACCCAGGCTTTCCGGTCGGTCTCATAGACATATTCGACCTTCACCCCGCCGACCTGATTGGAGAGATAGTGATATTGCGCGCAGGCCACGGCATGCGGCAGATCCGCGAGACCGAGTTTCTTCAAGCCGGGAAGAAAGCGCGCGCGCTGCTGACGGCGGAACGTGCGGAAAACAACCTCGGCTGCCCGCGCCGCGCCAGCCCGCGACGACAGCATCAGGATCAGGCCGGTCAGATAGGAATGATAGATATGTTCCACCGCCTTGAAGGCAGCGGCGTCGGGTTGTTGCGGTGTCATGGACGAAGGGCCTATTCGCGCGGTTCGGCCGGCGCGCCTGTCGCGGCATGAGCGCCGGTCAGTTCGGTCAACAACCTCATGAAAACCTCGCGATCGCCGGGCGCGAACGGTTCGAGAAGCCGTTTCTGCACGCGCGCCACGGCCGGACCGACGCGCTTCAGCACATCCCGGCCGTCCGGCGTGAGATCGAGCAGTTTTACGCGGCGATCCTCGGGACTTCCCCGCCGGGCGATCCAGCCCTTCGCCTCGAGCCGTTCGAGAACGCCGCCGATCGTCGACCGGTCGAAGGCGATCTGTTCGGACAGTCGCGTCGCGTCTAGATCGGCATTCGCCGCGATGGCTGCAAGCGCCGCATATTGCACGGCGGTCAGGTCGAGCGCGCCGCATTCCTCGGCGAAGAGCGCGCCCGAAATCTGTTGCGCGCGGCGGATGAGATGGCCGGGCATCGATCGGAAATCGGGCGTCGGCGCGCGGCTCATTCTACTCGGCATCCGGCTGCCGGCCTGGCGCCGCGTCGGCGAAGGCCGGCAGTTTCATGCAGGCCTCTTCGGCACGCAGTAAAGCCGGAAACCGCGCGACATCGACGCCGAAGCGCCGCGCATTGCCAAGCTGCGGCACGAGGCAGATATCGGCGAGCGTCGGCGCCGCCCCGAAACAATACGGGCCCGCCTCCCCGGCGAGCAGTTTCTCGCAGGCGTCGAGCCCGGTGGCGTTCACGGCGGCGGCCCAGGCCGTCACCGCCTCTTCCGGCTGCCCATTTTCACGCAAGGCGTTGAGCACTTTCAGGTTCTGCACGGGATGCGTGTCGGCGGCGAGCGCGAGCGCGAAGGCCCGCACACGCGCCCGCGCGTAGGCATCGGCCGGCAGAAGCGGCGGTTGCGGATGCGTCTCGTCGAGCCATTCGACGATCGCCAGGGATTGCGTGATCACCCGGCCGTCTTCGAGTTCGAACGCGGGCACGAACCCTTGCGGATTGATCGCAAGATAGGCCGGAGCCCGCTGCTCCCCGCGCCGCAGATGATGAAACACATGCGTGACCGGAACGCCCTTCAGTCCGAGAGCGATGCGCACGCGCCAGGATGCTGCGCTGCGGAAATAGCCGTGAAGTTTCATGTTGCGCGTTTTCTCCCGGAGGCGTCCGATCCGTCAAACAAAATCCGGAAAGGGATATTGACAGCATACTGTCATTCAGCATACTGTCAATTTAGCAACGGGAGAGAAGCATGGCGTCGGACGTCATCATTCAGCCGACGGAGGACACGCCGGAACGGCGTGCCTTCTACGACAAGATCGACAAGAAGAACCTCACCGCACTGTGGCTGTCGCTCGCTGATCTCGTCACGCCGACGCCGCGCAGCGCTTGCCGCCCGACATCCTGGAAGTTTTCCGAGATCAAGGACTACATGCTCGAAGCCGGCGCGCTGATCACGGCGAAGGAAGCCGAGCGGCGCGTTCTGATCCTCGAAAATCCGGGGCTGCGCGGCCAGTCGAAGGTGACGACATCCCTCTATGCCGGCGTGCAGCTCGTCATGCCGGGCGAGGTCGCGCCTGCGCATCGCCACACGCAATCGGCCCTGCGCTTCGTGCTCGACGGCGAAGGCGCCTATACCGCCGTCAACGGCGAGCGCACGATCATGCGCGAGGGCGATTTCATCATCACGCCGCCGATGGCCTGGCACGACCACGGCAACCCGAGCGACAAGCCGATCTTCTGGCTCGACGGCCTGGACATTCCCGTCGTGCAGTTCCTCGACGCGTCCTTCGCGGAACATCTCGATGTCGATGAACAGCCCATCGACCGGCCCATCGGCGACAGCGATGCGCGCTACGGCGCGAATCTTCTGCCGGTGGACCACAAAGGCGGCGGCGGCACCTCCCCGGTCTTCAACTACCCGTACGGACGCACACGCGATGCGCTCGAACGCATGCGCCGGCTCGACCAGTGGGATCCGTGTCACGGCCTGAAGATGCGCTACACCAATCCGATCACCGGCAATCACGCCATGGCGACCATGGCGACCTTCATCCAGCTTCTACCGAAGGGTTTTGCGACCTCCGCCTATCGCTCGACCGACGCGACGGTCTTCGTGCCGGTCGAGGGCAAAGGCCGCACCCGCATCGGCGACGATTTCGTCGTCGAATGGGGCAAGCGCGACATTTTCGTCGTGCCGTCGTGGCACCCGGTACGGCATGAGGCGGACGAGGACAGCGTGCTGTTCTCCTATTCCGACCGGCCGATCCAGGAAGCGCTTCATCTGTTCCGGGAGGATCGCGGCAATGCGCGCCACTGAATTCGTCCTGCCGCCCGCGCCGCCCGCATCGGTCGCGATCCACGGCTCCGATGCGCGCTTTCCGGTGCGCCGCATCATCTGCGTCGGCCGCAATTATGCGGCGCATGCCCGCGAGATGGGGCGCGACCCCGATCGCGAGCCGCCGTTCTTTTTCTACAAGCCGTCCGACACGATCGTGGACGAAGGCGCCACGGTCCCCTATCCGCCCGAGACGAAGAACTTCCACTACGAGATCGAACTCGTCGTCGCGATCGGCACGGGCGGCGTCGACATTCCGCTTGAGAAGGCGCTCGACCACGTCTGGGGTTACGGCGTCGGTATCGATCTCACGCGGCGCGATCTGCAGTTGCAGGCGCGCGAACAAGGTCGGCCGTGGGACTGGGGCAAAGGGTTCGACCAGTCCGCGCCGATCGCGCCGCTACACCCGGTGTCGGAGGTCGGCCATCCTGCGAAGGGCCGCATCTGGCTCGCCGTGGACGGCGCCGTGAAGCAGGACTCCGACATTGCGAAGCTGATCTGGCCGGTGGCCGACATCATCGCGATCTGCTCGCGCTCCATCGCGCTCAAACCCGGCGACATCATCATGACCGGCACACCCGAAGGCGTCGGCCCGGTGAAGGCCGGCGAGACCATGACCGGCGGCATCGACGGTCTGGGCGAAATCAGGATCGCGGTCGGCTAAGCCCGACAGACGATAGTTAACTGTCATGCCCGCGAAGGCGGGCATCCATACGCGAACCGTAAGGTGGATTCCCGCTTTCGCGGGAATGACAGACCCGATGATTCCGCCGGAGCGTCATGACTGAGGCGTGACGGCAGTCGCGTCGCAACGAACGATATCAAGGGAGGGCTTTGTGGCTGACGACCGTTTCATCATCGCCGGCGGCGGCATCGGGGGGCTCGCGACGGCGCTCGCTCTCGCGCAGAAGGGCGTGAAGAGCGTCGTGCTGGAGCGCGCGCCGCAGCTCGGCGAAATCGGCGCGGGCATCCAGCTCGGGCCCAACGCCTTCCATTCCTTCGACCAGCTCGGCGTCGGCGACGCCGCGCGCGCCATCGCCGTCTACATCGACAATCTGCGCCTCATGGACGCGCTGAGCGCCGAGGAAATCGTGCGCATCCCGCTCGACGCGCCGTTCCGCAAGCGCTTCGGCAACCCTTACGCGGTCATCCATCGCGGCGACCTCCATGGCGTGCTGCTGCGCGCCTGCCGCGAGAACAATCTGATCGAATTGCAGACGGCCACCGAAGTCGTGGGCTACGAGAACGAAGGCGCGAGCGTACGCGTGCACCACGCCAAAGGCGCGCTCACCGGCGCGGCGCTGATCGGCGCGGACGGCCTGTGGTCGAACATCCGCAAGCAGGTGGTGGGCGACGGCGCGCCGCGCGTCTCGGGCCACACGACCTATCGCTCGGTCATCCCGACCGAACAGATGCCGGAAGATTTACGCTGGAACGCCGCCACGCTGTGGGCGGGGCCGAAGTGCCATATCGTCCATTATCCGCTGTCGGGCTGGAAGGTCTTCAACCTCGTCGTCACCTACCACAACGATGCGCCGGAGCCGGTCGCCGGCAAGCCGGTGAGCGACGCCGAGGTTCTCCGCGGCTTCGGCCACGTGCATCCCAGGGCGCAGGAGATCATCCGGCACGGCAAGGACTGGAAGCTGTGGGTGCTGTGCGACCGCAATCCGGTGTCGAACTGGGTGGATGGTCGTGTCGCGCTGCTCGGCGACGCCGCGCATCCGATGATGCAATATTTCGCGCAAGGGGCGTGCATGGCGATGGAAGACGCTGTGTGCCTCGCCCATCAGGTCGACGCCCATCGCGGCAATATCGACGCCGCGCTCGAAGCCTACCGGCAGGCGCGCGTGTTGCGCACGGCGCGCGTGCAATTGCAGTCGCGCGAGATCGGCGATCATATCTATCATCCGGCCGGCGCGCATGCGCAGCTGCGCAACGCCATGCTGCGCGCGAAGACGCCCGATGAAATGTACGACACCGTCGCCTGGCTCTACGGCGGCAGCGGCCTCAGCGACGACGCGGTCAAGGCCGCCTGCGCGATCGGCACGGCGCGCGCGGCCTGACAACAATCACAAAACATCGGGCGGCGACCGTCGCCCGCATCGTCGCAGGAGGAATGATATGCGTAATTTTGGTCTCGCGGTCGGCATGGCCGCTCTGCTGGCACTCGGCGGCGGCGCCGTGGCGCAGACACAGCAGAAAATCCGGATCGGCGTCCTCAACGACATGTCGGGGCCGTTCGCCGACCTGTCCGGCAAGAATTCCGTCGTGGCCGCGCAGATGGCCGTGGAGGATTTCGCGAAAGAAGCCGGGCCGAATGCGCCGGCCGTCGAAATTCTCGGCGCGGATCATCAGAACAAGGCGGACGTCGGCCTCGGCATCGTGCGCAAATGGGTTGATCAGGACAATGTCGCCGCCGTCGTCGACGTGCCGAATTCGGCCGTCGCCCTCGCCGTCAACAGCCTGCTCAAGGAGAAGGATCGGGCTTTCCTCGCGTCCAGCACGGCGACCTCCGATCTCACCGGCAAGCAATGCGCGCCGACGACCGTGCAGTGGACGTTCGATACCTGGGCGCTCGCCAACGGCACCGCGCGCGCGCTCGCGAAATCCGGCGGCAATACATGGTATTTCGTCAGCGCTGACTATGCCTTCGGCAAACAGCTTGAGGAAGACGCCACACGGGTCATCACGGCGACCGGCGGCAAGGTGCTCGGCGCATCCCGCCTGCCGCTGAACACCGCCGATTTCTCGTCGGCGCTGCTGCAGGCGCAGAATTCCGGCGCGAAAGTGATCGCGCTCGCCAATGCCGGCGCTGACACCACCGCCTCGATCAAGCAGGCGACGGAATTCGGCATCGGCGCGGACGGCAAGCAACGTCTTGCCGGGCTGCTCGTGTTCCTGACCGATGTCGATTCCATGGGTCTCGAGGGCGCGAAGGGCCTTCTGCTGACGGAGGCGTTCTACTGGGATCTCAACGACGCGACGCGCGCGTGGTCGAAGCGTTTCGCCGAGCGCGCCGGCGGACGCATGCCCACGATGAACCATGCCGGCGTCTATTCGAGCGTTCTCGCCTATCTTCGCGCGGCGCAGGGCGTCACGGGCTGGACCGGCGCACCGTCCGGCGCGGCTGTCGTGGCGCGGATGACCGAGGCGCCGATCGACGACAAACTGTTCGGACCGACGACCATCCGCAAGGACGGCCGCGCCGTGCATGACATGTATCTGTTCCAGGTGAAGACGCCGGCCGAAAGCAAGGGCCGCTGGGACTATTACAAGGTCGCGGCGACGATCCCGGCGGCGGAGGCGTTCCGGCCCCTCAAGGATGGCGGCTGCCCGCTGGTGCAATAAAGCAGACAGGCCGTCCTAGAAGGGCAGGACGTAGTTCAGGATCGCCGTCTGTCGCAGGACGACCTGACGGATGACGTGGGCCGCCTTCACGTGTTCGGTGTAGATCGCCGCCGTTCCGATTGCGCCCGCCGGCAACCGGGACACGACGTTGCGATCGTCGAGCACGATCCGGACGACGAACGGCGCCGCCTGGATGTCGGTCGGCGTCACCGCGAACCCGCCCGGCTGGACCTGCCCTGTCGAGATCGCCTGCACAACCGCCTCGACGCGACCGGTGAAGATCCGCCCGGGAAGTATCTTGAACGTGATTTCGGCCGGCTGCCCCGGCTCGACGTAGCGCGCATAGATCTGCCCGATTTCCGCGCCGATGACCGGCGTGGACGTGTCGATGAAAGCCATGACCGGCGCCTGGCTCGTGGCGCGCGCGCCGGACTGCAATGCGAGATTCGTCACGTACCCGTCCGTCGGGGCGCGCACGGTGGTCTGATCGAGATCCCATTGCGCGGAACCGAGTTGTGCCTCCAGACGCGCGACATCCGTGTTGACGCCGTCGATCTGCGAGGCGACGGCGAGCTCGGCGCTGGTCTGGCTTGCCCTGGCGGAGGTTAGCTGGGCCTCGAGCGTATCGACCTGCTTCTGCTCGTCCTGAAGACGAAATTCCGTTGCCGTGCTGCTGCGCGCGAGCTGCGCGATGTCGTCCCGCCTCTTGCGGGCGAAATTCAGTTGCGTCGTGACGGCCTCGACGCTGGCGTTGGCGGCATCGAGACTCGCCTTCAGCTGCGCCGCTTTCTGCTGCGCGGCGACGACATCGGCCTTGAGCGCGCGGACCTTGTACTCGAACGGCGCCGGATCGATGCGGAAAAGAACCGTACCGCGCTTGACCGGCACGTTCGCCTTGGCCGCAACATCAATCACTTCGCCGGAGACGTTGGGAACGATCTGCACGGAATTGCGCACGACGCCGGCCGGCCCGGAGGGCGCGCCCCAGCCCATCGGAATGAACAGCCCGATCAGCAGAAGGACGAGAACGATGGCTGGCGAGATCTTCCAGAACAGATTGAACGGAAGCCAGCGCATCCACACGAACAACGCCAGAATGGCGATGTAACTGTTGAGGAGGACGACGATCATTGATGCGGCTCATGACGGACCGGCACGTCGACATAGGCCCATATGAGAACAAGGGGCCACAGAACGAAGCCGAAGATCAGCGTCGCCCAGCTTCCGACGGTGACCGCCTCGGCCCACGGATGTCCCCGCCGTTTTGCGATGTGCCCAGGCATCATGCCGAGCGCAACGATGATCGCCACGATCGTCGCCAGCAGGACGACGAGGACGATCCATGCGAAAATATCGATGAACGCCATGGGACCCCATTCCGTCGGCTGTCCGACACGACTTGCGCCGGCGGGCGGCGCTGCGTCGGGCCCGGCGCGTTTCCTCGACGCCGAGCATAACACGGCCGAAGGAGCCGGGCACTATGCCCGGCGCGTGTCAGGCGGTCTTCGCCGCCTTGAGGCCCATACGTTCCTCGACCTGCTGCCGCATGATGAACTTCTGGATCTTCCCCGTGACGGTCATCGGGAATTCGCCGACGAATTCGACGTAGCGCGGCACTTTCTGGTGGGCGATCTGGCCGTGACAGAAAGCGCGCACGTCTTCGGCGGTCATCGTTTCGCCATCGCGCAGCTTGATCCAGGCGCACAGTTCCTCGCCATATTTCGTATCGGCCACACCGAAGACCTGCACGTCCTGAATCTTCGGATGCCGGAACAGATATTCCTCGATCTCGCGGGGATAGAGGTTCTCGCCGCCCCGGATCACCAGATCCTTGATGCGGCCGACGATGTTGCAATAGCCGTCGGCGTCGATGGTCGCGAGATCGCCGGTATGCATCCAGCCCGCGGCGTCGAGAACGTCCCGCGTTTTTGCTTCCTCGTCCCAGTAGCCGAGCATCACGCAATAGCCGCGCGTGCAGAGTTCTCCCGACTGGCCGCGCGGAACGATGCGCCCGTCCGCATCCACCACCTTCACCTCGATATGCGGCTGGATGCGGCCGACGGTCGAGACGCGGCGCTCGAGCGGATCGTCGGTCGCGCTCTGGAACGAAACCGGACTCGTCTCCGTCATGCCGTAGGCGATGGTGATCTCGCGCATGTTCATGAGATCGTTGACCCGCTTCATCACCTCGATCGGACAGGGCGCGCCGGCCATGATGCCGGTGCGCAGCGACGACAGGTCGAATTTCCTGAAATCGGGATGGTCGAGCTCGGCGATGAACATCGTCGGCACGCCGTAAAGCGCCGTGCATTTCTCCGCTTCGACGGCCTGGAGCGTCGCGAGCGGATCGAACCCCTCGCCCGGATAGACCATCGCGGCGCCATGCGTGACGGCGGCGAGATTGCCCATCACCATGCCGAAGCAATGATAGAGCGGAACCGGGATGCAGATGCGATCCTCAGGCGTCAGCCGCATCGCGTGGCCGACGAAATAGCCGTTGTTGAGAATATTGTGATGCGTCAGCGTCACGCCTTTCGGCGAGCCGGTCGTGCCGCTCGTGAACTGGATGTTGATCGGATCGTCGAACTGCAGGTCGCGCGACAGGCGCTGCAGTTCCGCCCGGTCTTCCGCGCTGGCGCCGCTGGCGACGTCGTCGAACGCAATCGTCCCGCCCGCCTTCGGGCCGCCGATCTGGATCACGATGCGCAGATGCGGAAGACGCGCGGCCGAAAGCCGTCCCGGCGCGGCGTCCGCGAGTTCGGGCGCCAGCGTGTTCACCATGCCGATATAGTCGCTGTTCTTGAACGCCGTCGCCGTGACCAGCGCCGCGCAGGCGATCTTGTTCAGGGCGTATTCCAGCTCCGACAGCCGGTAGGCCGGGTTGACCGTCACGAGGACCAGCCCGGCTCGCGCGGCGGCGAATTGCGTGAGCGCCCATTCCGCCCTGTTCAGGGACCAGACCCCGATCCGGTCGCCCCGCCGCAGCCCAAGCGCCAGCAGGCCCGCCGCAAAGGCGTCGGCGCGATCCCTGAGCTCCGCCCAGGTCCATCTTATGCCTTGCGTCGGCGAGATCAGGGCGACGCGATCGCTCCACCGCGCGGCGGCCAGCTCCAGCGCATGGCCGATGGTGTGGCCGAGAAGCGGCTTGTCGGACACGCCGGATACGTAGCTGCCCGCAACGTCGCTCATGCAAACCTCCCGCCGTTTCGCGTCTTTCTCGGCCATCTCGCCGGAAGGCGCAACGGTACGGGTGCCGGTCAGTCCGCATCCAGATGCTGGATGACCTTGAAACCCTCGAATTGCGGATGTCCGGCCGTCATCGGGCTCCGGCCCTCCGCCCGCTGGTGCGCCGCGCGAAACTGCTCGGACTTCGTCCAGTCCTGGAAATCGTGCTCGCTCGCCCAGCGCGTATAAGACGAGTACAGAGTCGTTCCGTCCGTCATCTCGGGTCCGCGCAGCATCTGGAATTCGAGGAAGCCCTTGAGCTCCCGCAGGCGCGTCTCCCGCGACAGCCACACCTGCTCGAAAGCGTCTCCCTGATCCTTGAGAACCTTGAACCTGTTCATCGCTATAAACACGAACCAATCTCCTTCTTCTTGTGATCACCGCATGTTGTAGTTGATGGCGGTGGTGAAGCTTGCGCGAGCGCCGCCCGCCGGCATCGGCGGGAACGGCGCGGCGCGGCGAACCATGGAAAGCGCCGCGTCATCCAGGATCGAAGCGCCCGAGGAACTGACGAGCGACAGCGAGACCACGGCCCCGGATGGCGACAGGGAGAACGCGACGACCGGCCGGCCGACGACGTTCCGCTCTCGCGCGGCGGACGGATATTGTTTGAACCCGGCCAGATGCGCGAGAACCTGCCCCCGCCAGTTGGCCATCTGCGCCGCCCCGGCAGCCGCGCCAGCCGTGCCGCCGCGCGTCGCCGCCACGCTGTTCATGGTCTCATGACCGACGCCGGTTCTGCGATTGACCTGCTCGGCCTCCGTTCGCGCCTTCTCTGTCCGTTCCCGCTGCGCCTTCTGCTTTTCGAGTCGCTGTTTCTCGCGTCGTTGCGTCTCGCGTCGTTCCTCTTCCAGTTGCGCGAGACGCTCCTGCCGCTTCTGCTCCATGCGCCGGATCCTGCGTCCCTCGTCGAGACG
>ERZ500994.497-NODE-497-length-11850-cov-6.120899_pt1 | contig 11850 bp, 9 predicted proteins | sample MGYA00248878_ERZ500994 | MGnify/ENA primary metagenome ERZ500994 (study PRJEB25958, sample SAMN03398533) | human skin metagenome | study: EMG produced TPA metagenomics assembly of the Human Skin Microbiome Metagenome (human skin metagenome) data set. | reverse complement strand
CCTTCCCGGTGCGGGTGCTCCCGCGCGATCTGCTCGGGCTCCGCCGAGCGGAGTGAGGCGCGCGGGCCGCGCGGGTCACGGCCCGCTCGGTCGGGTTCTGGCCGCACGCCGCGACGCCGAACACCAGCCCGCAGGCCATCACAACACCAAGTTTCTTCATCGCTCATTCTCCCGTTTACGAAAATCCGGTGGCCCTGCGGCCTGTGATAAGTAGCGCGCGAGGCACTGTTTTTGTTCCCGGAAAGTTGAGCGGGGGCTGCGGGGTGAACGCCGGGACTGACGCGGCCGTCAGCGCCAGACCGCGCGAATCTCTAGCGAGACTACAATCCGCCATGCTACATGTTGCGGCATGACCCGCCATGACCCCCATATCCGCCCGGTCATCCGCCAACTGGACGAGGCTGCCGCCAACCGCATCGCGGCGGGAGAGGTGGTCGAGCGTCCGTCGTCGGCGGTCAAGGAGCTGGTGGAAAACGCGCTCGACGCGGGGGCGCGCCGCATCGAAGTGGCGATCGCGGGGGGCGGCAAGCGGCTGATCCGGGTGACCGACGATGGCTGCGGCATGACGCCCGCCGACCTGCCGCTGGCGCTGTCGCGGCACGCGACGTCCAAGATCGACGGATCGGACCTTCTGGACATCCGCAGCTTCGGGTTCCGAGGCGAGGCGCTGCCGAGCCTGGGCGCGGTCGGCCGGCTGACCATCACCAGCCGGGTCGCGGGCGGCGACGCCGCGCAGATCACCGTCACCGGCGGCCGCCAGTCCGAGGTGCGCCCCGCGGCCGGCAATCGCGGCACGGTGGTCGAACTGCGCGACCTGTTCTTCGCGACACCCGCCCGCCTGCGCTTCCTGCGCGGCGACCGGGCCGAAACCCAGGCCATCGCCGAGGTCGTGCGCCGCCTGTCCATGGCCGAGCCGCTGGTGACCTTTGCCCTGATCGACGAGGATGACGGACGCACCCTGTTCCGCGCCGACGCCGAAAGCGGCGGGGGTGACGGCGGGACCGCGATGAACGCCCGCATCGCGCGGGTGATGGGGCGCGACTTCGCCGAGAACGCGATCGCCATCGACGCCGCGCGCGACGGGCTGCGGCTGACCGGCCTTGCCGCGCTGCCGACCTATTCGCGCGGCGCGGCGGTGGCGCAGCATCTTTTCGTCAACGGACGCCCGGTGCGTGACAAGCTTCTGACCGGCGCGCTGCGGGCGGGGTATTTCGACGTCCTCGCCTCGGGCCGGCATCCGGCGGCGGTGCTGTTTCTCGCCTGCGATCCGCATGGCGTGGACGTGAACGTCCACCCCGCCAAGGCCGAGGTGCGGTTCCGCGAACCCGACGCCGCGCGCGGGCTGGTGGTGTCGGCGCTGCGGCACGCGCTGGCGGCGGCGGGGCCCCGCGCCGCGACCACCGGCGCTACGGCGACTCTGGCCGCGTTCCGCCCCGAAGCGCCGTCGCGGGCGGCGGTGCAGGCGGCATGGACGATGCAGGCGCCGCTGGCCGCAGCCGACGAGGGGCGGGGCTTCTTCGAGGCGAGCGGCAGGATCGAGCCGCCGGGACCCGAGGCGGTCGCCCCGACCGGCGTTCCGACCGACACGTCCGCCGACGCCCCCCTCGGTGCCGCGCGGGCGCAGCTGCACGAGAACTGGATCGTCGCGCAGACCGCCGACGGGATCGTCATCGTGGACCAGCACGCCGCACACGAGCGGCTGGTCTACGAGCGGCTGAAGGCGCAGGCGTCGCAGGCCCGCGTTCCCGCGCAGGCGCTGCTGGTGCCGGAAATCGTCGATCTGGGGGACGCGGCGGCGGCGCTGCTGGCGCTGGCGGGCGATCTGGACCGGCTTGGGCTGGTGGTGGAACCGTTCGGTCCGGGCTGCGTCGCGGTGCGCGAGGTTCCGGCGGCGCTGGGGCGCTGCGACGTGGCGGCGCTGGTCCGCGATATCGCCGACGATCTGGCCGACGGCGACGGCACCGACCGGCTGCAGGGGCGGCTCGACGCGGTGCTGTCGTCGATGGCCTGCCACGGCTCGGTCCGGTCGGGGCGGAGGATGTCGGGGGACGAGATGAACGCGCTCCTGCGCGAGATGGAGCGGACGCCGCGCTCGGGCCAGTGCAACCACGGCCGGCCGACCTGGGTGGAGCTGAAGCTGTCGGACATCGAGCGGCTGTTCGGGCGGTAGCATGGCGCTGGCGGTCGGCTGCGGTATGCTGAAGGAAACGGCCTTCAAGGCCGTTTCCGGGCGATTCATACAGGCCAGCACTCCGGAGGGACGCGTCCGCACGGGTGGGTGCGAACGCACCCGCCAAGGGGCGGGCGGGCGCGTCCCGGTCCGCTTTGGGCGGACCGGGGGGTGCATCGAAGGATCGGAGCTAAGGAACAGATCCTGTGGGCCGCACGTCGGACAATTCCACGCGCTGCCCGCCAATCCCCGAATCCATGGTCAAGTATGAACTGATTCGGCTACGCAGCTTTGCTGCAGGCAATCGGTCACGCACGACCGTAGATGGGTGCGAGACACGCCCGCTGGTGGGCGGGCGCGCGCGTCTTGCCCCGCATCCGCGGAACGGGCGAAAACGGCAGCGTTGCCTCCAAAGGTCCCCGCGGATCACTCCGCCCGCGTCACCCGCACCATCTGCCCGTTGTCGGCGTCGGTCAGCAGCATCAGCGACCCGTCGGCCGCCACCGCCACGTCGCGGACCCGGCCGATCCCTTCCAGGTAGCGCGCCTCGCCCGCGACTCGGTCGCCGTCTAGGTCCAGCCGCACCAGCGCCTGCGCGGCCAGGCCGCCGACGAGGATGTCGCCGTTCCATTCCGGGAACATCGCCCCGTCATAGATCGCAAGGCCCGAAGGCGCGATCACCGGGTCCCAGTAATAGACCGGCTGCTCCAGCCCGTCCTGCGCGGTGATGCCTTCGCCGATCGGGGTGCCGTCGTAATCCTCGCCATAGGTGATGATCGGCCAGCCGTAGTTCAGGCCCTTCTGCGGCTGGTTCAGCTCGTCGCCCCCCTGCGGTCCCATCTCGACGGTCCACAGCCGCCCCTCGCCGTCCAGCGCCGCGGCCTGCACGTTGCGGTGGCCCTTGGACCAGACGTCGGGCAGCCAGCCGGCGGTTCCCGCGCCCGCGGGCTTTCCGTCGGGCGAGATGCGGACCAGCTTGCCGATGTGGTTGTCGTCGTCCTGCGCGGTGGCGCGCGGTTCGGGGTCGGACCGTTCGCCCAGCGTCACGAACAGCATACCCTCGCGGTCCAGCACCAGCCGCGATCCGAAGTGCTTGTCACTGGCCCAGGCCGGCTGCTGGCGGAAGATCTCGGTCACGCCATCCAGCGTGCGGCCGTCCTGCGACAGCGTGGCGGTGGCGACCCCGGTCGAGTTCTTGCCCGGCTCGGTCGCGGAGGGGGCGGCGTAGCTCAGCCAGATGCGGCGCGACTGGGCGAAGTCCGGCGCGACCAGCACGTCCAGCAGCCCGCCCTGGCCGCGCGCATCCACCTGCGGCACGCCCCCGATCGGTTCGGACAGTGTGCCGTCGGCAGCGACCATCCGCAGCGCCCCCGACCGTTCGGTCACGAGCCAGCTTCCGTCGGGCAGCGGGTCCATGCCCCACGGGTGGTCCAGCCCGTCCGCCACCACGGCGGTTTCCAGCCGGACGGAGCCCTGCGCCTCGGGCGCGCGGGTCTGGCCCTGGAAGGCGGGCGTCTGGCCGTCGGCGTTCGCGCCCTCGTCGTTCCAGTCCTGGGCGCAGGCGGGGGTCGCCAGCAGCACCGACGCGGCGAAAAGGGCGGCGGTGCGTCCGCGTGACGGGACCGGGGGGTCGGGTTGGGTTGTCATGGTGATCTCCTCCTCCTGTTAGGGCGAACGCCTGCGGCAGGGCGGCGTTCCGGGCGCGCACGCGGGCTTGATCGCGGGCGAGCGGGCGGGGAGGAGCGTTGGCGTCAGGCGCGGCGAGGGGTGCCCGGTCAGCGGCTTTCCGGGCGGATGGCCTGCGGGGTCTCATCCATGTGGTTCACCTTGGCCATGTGGTCGGCCACATGCCCGACTTCGGCCAGCCATTCTCCGACCATCAGCGGATCGTCGGGCGCGGCGTGCACGCCCGGGGGGAAGGCGCCGCCATCCACCGCCGCCGCCGCCAGCGCCACCGGGTTCGACACCAGCCGCGCCATCGCCGACCCCGTCTGCGCCCCCGTGAGAGGGCCATTCCCCGGCCCCGTGCCCAACCCCGTGCCCGAACCCTGCGCGTCCAGCACCCATTCCTTGTCGAACACCGCAGCGCCGTCCCGTTCGGCGCGCAGCCGCACGAACAGGACGACCCGGTCGGGCTCCTGCGGGTCATAGGCGTGGCTGGCCCACAGCTCGTCCGCCATCTGCTGCAGGCGCACGTCGCCTTCGGGGCCGGTCAGCCCCTCGACCTCGGCGAAGATGTCGGCCCATGCCTCGGACCAGCCCTTCAGGCGGATCGTGCCGCGGACGAAATCGTGCAGCGTCCATCGGGGATCGAAGCCGTAGTGGTCGATGAACTCGGTCGAATCGCGGTTGGGATAGATCTCGAAGCGCTCGGGCGTGGGCAGGGGCGCGTCATAGGGTTCGATCGCGTGCCACGGACGCTCGACCACGCGGTCCGCGCCGCCCCGAATCGACCGCGAGGGGGCGCGCAGCGCACGCAGCACGCCCAGCGGCGACCAGCTGAACTTGTAGCGGAACGGGTTGGGATGGCGCGGGATGCCGCCGCAATAGCTGGTAAAGCTGACCACATCGCCCGGCTGCGCGATCTGGCGGTAGTCTGCGACCAGGTCATGGGCCATCAGGTGGTCGATGCCGGGATCCAGCCCGACCTCGTTCACCAGCGCGACGCCCACGTCGCGCGCGCGCGCGTCCATCCCCGCCATCGCGGGCGAGATGTAGGACGAGCTGACGAAGTTCGCGCCCGCGTCCAGGCACAGCTCGGCGATGCCGGGGTGCAGGTCGGCGGGCAGCATCGACACGACCGTGTCGCCGGGCCGGACGGCGGCGCGGATGTCGTCCAGCGAAAAGCCGTGGATGTCGTCGGTGAGGTCGCCCACCGCCGCCTGCGCCACGTCCAGTTCCCGGTTCCAGACCGTGACCTTGCGCCCCTCGGCCAGCAGCCTCCGCAGGCCGGGGACCGACGACAGCCCCGTACCTATCCAGTGGATCGTCATGCGGGAACCCCCTTCAGCGTGGTGTCGAAGACGTCGGCCGCGCGGCCCCACGGCCCTGTGTCCAGCCGGTCAAGCTGGCGCAGCACCGGCAGCAGCTGCTGGGAATAATCAAGGCTCGATTCGCGCGGCAGCAGCGACGGCAGGTTGTCGATCGCCATCACGTCGAGCGGCGGGTGGTCGGCCACCCGCACGGCGGGCGCGATCCAGTTCGTGATCCGGTCATAGACCGGCACCGGGTTGTAGGGCCCGTCCGGGTCGCAGGCCACGTCGCCGATCACCGTCAGGCGGCGCGGGCCGCCGAGCGCCGCGTGCGGGACGAACACCGGGCTGCCGGGGCGGGCGAAGATGCAGTTGAGAAACAGGTCGTGGGCCATGATTTCGGGGAACGGCCCGCCGTGGCTGGTATCCGCCGATCCCCAGCGGGTGACGGGCAGGCCCATCTCGGTCAGCAGGTCCGACGCGCCGGTGCCGACCCGCCCGAGCGCGCCGACGACGATCGCGTTGGGTCGCGCTTGCCCGGTCGCGTCGATTTCGGCCCGCAGCGCATCGGTCAGCGCGTGGCGGTCGGGATAGGGATCGACCGGGCCGCAGATCTCGCCCCGTTGCTGGGCCGCCCAGCATTTCAGGCTGACCGCCGCGCCCGCGAACCCGGCCCAATAGCCGAACGCGGCCAGCCTGCGCCCGCTTTCGTCCACCAGGTATTCCAGATCGTAAAGCCGCCCCCCGCCGGCGCGGAACCGCCTGAGCAGCGTCTCGGCCGAGCGCTGGCCCTTGAAGGCGTGGCCGAACATGATGTGGCGGTGCGGCAGGACGGAATTGTCCTCGGGCAGTTCCTTGAGGCCGAAGACGATGGCGTCGGGCGGGGCCGCGGTCCACGATCCTTCGGGGGCGATCCGCGCGCCCGCGGCCGCGTAGCCGTCGATCGGCAGGATGCGGCGGGCGCTGTCCTCGACCGTGACGGTGAAGCCCTGCGCGATCAGGTCGGCCACGCCGTCGGGGGTGATCCCGACCCTGTCCTCGTTCCGCCGGCTTTCGGCGCGAACCCACAGATGCGTCATGCGGCGATCCTTTTCATCAAAGACCCGTCAGGGAAACTGGTGCGCCGGGCTGGCCGGGGGGCGCCGCGCGCCCCGGAACGGCCCTTCGCCCGCCGCGTCGATGCGGGCGATGGCGGCGGCGATATCCTCGGTCACGACCGACATGGTAAAGGCGGTCGCGTGGACCATGGTCGAGCCGTCCAGCGCCATGGCGACATGGCCGGGCCAGAACAGCAGGTCGCCGCGCCGGATTTCCTCGGTCTTGGGAAACGCCTGCATCTGCAGGTCGCTGTCGCCGGGGCAGGCGATGGCGCAGGCGTGAAGCGACGCCTGCGCCAGACCCGAGCAGTCGATCCCCGCGCGGCTGTTTCCGCCCCAGAGATAGGGCGTGCCCAGCAGCGACAGCGCCACGGCGGCGGGATCGGCGGCGGGTTCGGCGGCGATGTGCTGGACCGGGACGTAAAGCCCGTCGGTCAGGCGGGCGAACCTGCCCTCGACCCCCGCGACCGACAGCCGCGCGCCAAGGGACAGGCCGATCCGCTCGCCCTGCTTGAAGTCGGGATGGGGATACAGATGCGTCGCGGGCGCGCTGACGCGGTGGGTGATCGGCGTCGGGTCGTCGGTCAGGTGGCTCGACACCACCCAGCCGCAATAGCCGTCGGCTGCCGCCTGCACAAAGGACCAGCCGTCGCGATCTTCGATCACCGTCACGTCGGCGCCCAGCAGCAGCTGCCGGTCGCGGGCGCCCTGCGGCGCGCGGCGCAGGTCCGACAGCGCGGCGGCGATCCGCATCGGGCGGCCGTCGGTCATCGTCTCGCGCTGGACCCCCGCGCCGCGAAGCGCGGTGCGGTCGGTCGCGGGGGTCAGGCGGCGGTCCATCAGGCGATATCCGGCAGCGCGTGCAGGATCGCGCGCATCCCCTGGCCCACGCCGCCCTTGGCGCGTCCGGGCGCAGGCGAAGGCTGCCAGCCGTAGATGTCGAAATGGGCGTAGGCGGCCGCGCCTTCGGTGAAGCGGCGCAGGAACAGCGCGGCGGTGATCGCGCCCGCGAAGCCGCCGCCCGGCGCGTTGTCGAGATCGGCGATCGCAGGCTCGATCAGCGCCTCGTAGGGTTCCCAGAACGGCATCCGCCAGATCGGGTCGGCGTGGTCGCGGCCCGCGTGGTAAAGCGCGTCCGCGATCCGCTCGTCATCGCAGAAGAACGGCGGCAGGTCCGGCCCCAGCGCGACCCGCGCGGCCCCCGTCAGCGTCGCCATGCTGACGAGCAGCGCGGGCTTTTCCTCGGCCGCGAGCGCCAGCGCGTCGGCCAGCACCAGCCGCCCTTCGGCGTCGGTGTTGTTGATTTCGACCGTCAGGCCCTTGCGGCTGGTCAGCACGTCGCCGGGGCGGAAGGCGTTGCCCCCGATCGCGTTTTCCACCGCAGGGATCAGCACCCGCAACCCGCCCGCGCGCCCCAGCCGGGCCAGCGTCTCGGCAAGGCCAAGCACGTTCGCGGCCCCGCCCATATCCTTTTTCATCAGAAGCATCGAGGCGGCGGGCTTGATGTCCAGCCCGCCGGTGTCGAAGCACACGCCCTTGCCGACCAGCGTGACCGTGGGCCCTTCGCCCGGAAAGCGGATGTCGATCAGCCGCGGCGCCTGCGCGGCCGCGCGCCCGACCGCGTGGATCATGGGAAAGTTCCGCGCCAGCAGGTCGTCGCCCGCGATGACCGTGATCCCGGCGCCGTGGCGTTCCGCCAGCGCGCGGGCCGCCGCTTCCAGCGCGTCCGGCCCCATGTCCGAGGCGGGGGTGTTGATGAGATCGCGGGCGAGGTATTCGCCCGCCGCCTGCGCCAGCACCAGATCGGCGTCCACGCCCGGCGGGCAGACCAGCCGCGCGCGGGCCGGTTCGCTCTTCTTGTAGCGGTCGAAGCGGTATTCCGCGAACAGCCAGCCGAGCGCGCCGTGGGCGAGATCGTAGTTTTCGGGCGCCCCCTCGATCCGCCAGCTTCCCGCAGGCAAGGCGTCGGCCGCGCGGGCCAGGGTGAAGCGTTCGCGCGCGGGCCGGTCGGCGGGCGTCGCGGGCGTGCCGATGCCGAACAGCGCGCCGCGAAGGCCGCCGTCGCCCGGCAGCAGGCAGACCTGCCCGGGCTTGCCCGTGAACCCCGTCGCCGCCGGCCACGCCGGATCGACGTCGTCGGGCAGGATCGGCCCGTCCGCGCCCTGCGGCACCAGCCACAAGGGGCGGCTGTCTGCGTCGGCGGCGGCAAAGGCGGGCGGGGTCATCGGCAGGCTCCTGCTGGCAGTGGAATGGTTGTCGGCGCGATCATGGCACAATGGAAGCCCGGCGGGCATCCTGCCAGCGCCCGGCTTCAATCCGCCAGCGCGCAAGGCGCGGCCCACGCGCCGTAAATCCAGCAGGCCCTTCACTTTTCCCGGCGTTTCCGCTAACCGCGCACGTCTGCACCTGAAAGGAACGTCGATGGGCTACAAGGTCGTCGTCGCGGGCGCCACGGGGAACGTGGGCCGCGAAATGCTGAACATCCTCGCCGAGCGGGAGTTTCCGGCCGACGAGGTCGTGGCGCTCGCCTCGCGCCGCAGCCTCGGGACCGAGGTCAGCTTCGGCGACAAGACCCTCAAGACCCGCGACATCGAGGGCTTCGACTTCACCGGCTACGACATCGCGCTGTTCGCGATCGGGTCCGAGGCGACGAAGCAGTATGCCCCCATCTCCGCGAAGGCCGGCTGCGTCGTGATCGACAACTCCAGCCTTTATCGCTACGACCCCGACGTGCCGCTGATCGTGCCCGAGGTGAACGCCGACGCGATCACGGGCTACGCCAAGCGCAACATCATCGCCAACCCCAACTGCTCGACCGCGCAGATGGTCGTGGCGCTGAAGCCGCTGCACGACCGCGCCCGGATCAAGCGCGTCGTCGTCGCCACCTACCAGTCGGTCAGCGGCGCGGGCAAGGACGGCATGGATGAGCTGTGGTCCCAGACCAAGGGGATGTATGTCCCCGGGCAGGAGGTCGCGCCCAAGAAGTTCCAGAAGCAGATCGCCTTCAACGTGATCCCGCAGATCGACGTGTTCCTGGATTCCGGCGACACCAAGGAAGAATGGAAGATGGTCGCCGAGACCAAGAAGATCCTCGACACCAAGGTGAAGGTCACGGCGACCTGCGTCCGGGTGCCGGTGTTCGTCGGCCACTCCGAGGCGATCAACGTCGAGTTCGAGGACTTCCTGGACGAGGACGAGGCCCGCGACATCCTGCGCGAGGCGCCCGGCGTCCTGGTGATCGACAAGCGCGAGCCGGGCGGCTACGCGACCCCGGTCGAATGCGTGGGCGACTACGCGACGTTCGTGTCGCGGATCCGGCAGGATTCCACGGTGGAGAACGGCCTGAACCTGTGGTGCGTCAGCGACAACCTGCGCAAGGGCGCGGCGCTGAACGCGGTGCAGATCGCCGAACTGCTGGGGAACAGGGTGCTTAAGAAGGGGTGAGGGGCGGCCGCAAACAGTCCAGTGGACTGTTTGCAGCCCCGAACGCCCGAAGCGCGAGCGAAGTGCCGGAGGAGCCGGATCAGGAAAGGGTCCAGTGGACCCTTTCCCCGGCGAACGCCCGCAGCGCGAGCGAAGGGTCGGAGGAGGGGCGGTAAGAAAGACAGGGAGGATCGTTGTGCGTCGACTGCTTGTTTTCATCCGCGGATGCTTAAAGGCGAGCCTTGCTGCAACACTCACCGTGGCTGTCGTGGCGTGCTGCTCGCGCGTGGAAACCGATCCACATTATCTTTCGTTGAAGTCCAGCCCCCCCGACAGAGATTCCAACGAGGCATCTGGCGAAGCTGCGGCGGGGGATCACGTCGTGCGATGTGTTTGAAAGGCCCGGGTCAGGGCGATACACGACCTGCTGGTGGCCATCTTCTGGCTCAGACCCTGCTGTGGCTCAACTGACCTACTATCGTGGCGCGATCCTCTCGGCAGAGTCGTACAGCCTATCCGTACCTGGCGGTGAACCGTTGTCAGACTTCCTCGCCATCAACTGAGAAGCACTAATCGGCGGGTTGCTGCCCCGAATGCCTATGGCAAAGCCAAGGTGCCGCAGGTCCACCCCAGCCCCCTCCACGAAAAAGGGCGCCCCACCGGCGCCCTTCCTCGTTCAGATCACGTGAAACCCGCCGTCGTCCAGCTGCCACAGCCGTCCGTCGCCGATGTCGTGGACAAGGCCGTGCAGGGTCATCTCGCCCGCCTCGACCTTGGCCGCGACGAACGGGAAGGTCATCAGGTTTTCCAGCGACACGACCACCGCCTGCCGTTCCAGTTCACCGATTTGCTCGGGCTCGGGCAGGTCCTTCACCCGCTCGTAGCCGGGGCGCAGGATGTCCATCCAGCGGCCGACGAAGCTGGTCTTTTCCTCAAGCTCGGGCGCGTGGCCCGAACACATCGCAAGGCAGCCCGCGACGCCGCCGCAATTCGTGTGCCCCACGACGATCAGGTGCGCGACCCGCAGCGTCTGGACCGCGTATTCCACCGCGGCCGAGGTGCCGTGCTGTTCGCCGTCGGGCGCATAGGCCGGCACCAGGTTCGCGATGTTGCGGTGGATGAAGAACTCGCCGTTGTCGGCCCCGAAGATCGAGGTGACGTGGACCCGCGAATCGCAGCAGGAAATCACCATCGCCCGCGGCCGCTGGCCGTCTTCGGCAAGCCTGCGGTACCAGGCGCGGTTTTCGGTGAACGCTGTCGCCTTCCAGCCGTGATAGCGCTGGACGAGATAGCTCGGCAGGGCCGTGACGTTCCGCATGGCGCACCCCTCGGGTTGTTTCGCGCCCGAGTCTTAGAAGCGAAAAGCCTAAAGTTCGAGAGGCTTATCCGGGCCCGTGTAAGCTTTTCTTGACCCCGACGTGACAATGTTCCTGCGACCCAAGAGGAAGCGACAGGATCGACATGGCGACGTTGGCCAGGCTGGACATCACCGAGGACGTGCGCTTCGACGGGCGCAGGCTGGGCGCGATCATGGACGAGCTGGGCGAAAGCACGGCCGAAAGCGTCATCTGCGCGGCTCTGGAACAGCTGGCGAACGGGCTGTCGGCGACCCGACGGTCGGCCCTGGCGGGGGATCGCGCGGGCACGGTGGCGCAGGCGGAATCGGTGGCGCGGCTGGCGTGGCAGCTTGGCCTTGTGTCGCTGGCGGGCGTCGCGGTGGACGTGGGGCGCTGCGCCGATCACCGCGATCAGGCGGCGCTGTCGGCGACGATGGCGCGGATGATGCGCGTCGGCCGCCGGTCGCTGACCGAGATCTGGGACGGGGTGGATATCGTCGCCTGACGCGGGGGACGGGCGCGGCCCGTTTCAGTTCAGGTGCAGGCGAGGGTCCGACAGGGCCTGCGCGCGCACCCAGCCCGCCTCGGCGTCGAAGTCATGGGGCACGTCCGCCGCAGTGCGCCGCCCCGACAGCGACTGCGAGGCGAAGAAGTCGAAGCCGTAAAGGTCGAGCCGCGCCAGCCCCGAGCGTAGGCAAAGGTCGATCATCATCGCCCCGGTGGTGGGCGGCGCGGCCAGCCGCGACTTGAGCGCGCGATAGTCGCTCAGCGGGTGCAGGTAGAAGCCGGGCGCGCGCGCCGTGCGCCAGTCCAGCCGCTTGCGCTTGGGCGACATCCACAGGACCCGCCCC
>ERZ500994.496-NODE-496-length-11869-cov-5.543508_pt1 | contig 11869 bp, 12 predicted proteins | sample MGYA00248878_ERZ500994 | MGnify/ENA primary metagenome ERZ500994 (study PRJEB25958, sample SAMN03398533) | human skin metagenome | study: EMG produced TPA metagenomics assembly of the Human Skin Microbiome Metagenome (human skin metagenome) data set. | reverse complement strand
GGCCCGGCGACACGATCACCGCCGTGAAACAGGCGCACGAGTTCGGCCTGGACAAGGGCGGACAGAAGCTTGCGGTGCTGCTCGGCTTCATTTCCGATATCGACAGCCTCGGTCTCGAGACGGCGCAGGGCCTGCTTCTGACGGAAGCCTTCTACTGGGACATGGACGACCAGACCCGCGCCTGGTCGAAGCGCTTCTACGAACGCATGAAGCGCATGCCGACGTCGGCGCAGGCCGGCGTCTATTCCGACACGACCGCCTATCTCAACGCCGTGAAAAACGCCGGCACGACCGATTCCGCGGCGGTGATGAAAGTGCTCAAGAGCACGCCGATCGATGATTTCTTCGCCCGCAACGGCCGCATCCGCGAGGACGGCCGCATGGTGCATGACATGTATCTGTTCGAGGTGAAAAAGCCGTCCGAATCGAAGGGGCGCTGGGACGACTACAAGCTTCTCCGCACGATCCCGGGGGACAAAGCGTTCCAGCCGCTCGCGGACTCACGATGCCCTCTGGTGAAGAAGGGGTGATGAGTCACCTCCTCTGAGACGCGTCTGTATTGTCTCTCGCGCGGTTCTTCTTCTCGTCTGCGCGTTTGCGCCGGCGCTCGAGCAACGCCTCGTGCGCGGAGCGCAGGAAGTCGAGCAGATCTCCGAACAAGCTCAGCAGATCGGTGAGTCCGTGCGTCGCCATGCACCACCCCTCCCAGGCTCATAGCGCAAACGCGGTCCTCCCAAAACAACCGCGAAGCGGCTAGAGAGAGGCATGACCAAGCAGCCGTTCCTCGGTCCCCGGCGCGGCTACCACCACGGAAGCCTCAAGGATGCGCTGATCGAGGCGGCGCGCCATCTCGTCTCGGAGCGAGGCCCCTCGGGCTTCACGGTCTCCGAGGCGGCCAAGCGGGTCGGCGTGACGGCCGCCGCCTCCTATCGCCATTTCTCGAACCGCGACGACCTGATGGGCGAACTCGTCCGGCGCGGCTTCGACCTGTTCGCCCTGCGGCTCGAAGAGGCGTTCGACAACGGCCGCCCGGATATCGGGAGCGCGCTCGTGCGCATGGGAGACGCCTATCTGGCCTTCGCACGCGATGAGCCGGGCCTGTACGGCGCCATGTTCGCCAATGCGGCGGCGCTCGACGAGCCGGGGCCGGGCGCCGCCGCCGACCGCGCCCTTGCGGTCCTCCGGCGCGCCGCCGAGGCTCTTCTGCGTGTGTTCGGCCGCGAAAACGACGATCCGCGCCCCCTCGCGTTCCAGATCTGGGCCTTTTCGCACGGTGTCGCCACCCTGATGCTGTCGGGTCATCTTCCCGCCGGCCCCGACTACGATCCGCGCCGGACGCTCCACGATGGCGTCGGCGCGCTGGTCGCCGCTCTGAGACGCTGACCCGAACGCGGGAACAAACGACAAGTCTCATACGTTCCCGTGACGCTTCCGACTCGGCGGCGGGAGCCCCATATTGGGGCCATGCCCCCCGCCAAGAAGCCCCGCTCCAGCCGCGCGAAAGCCGCCAGGCCCGACGTTGCTCCTCTCGACGAGCACCTGGCCGCCCTGCTCAATCCCGGCCTCGCCCCTGCGCCCGGCCTCGAGGAAGCGCCGGCCGCCCGTTACATCCCCGCGCAGGCGACCGATCGCCTCGGCGGTGTCGCGGCCACGGTCGAGTCGCTGAAGGCGCTGCTCGAAACCGGCGACCCCAACATCGTCGGCAAACAGGCCTGGGTGCCGCACCGTCCGCCGCGGCCCGACAAGTCCGAAGGTGGCGTCAAATTCGAGATCGTTTCGGACTATGCGCCCAAGGGCGACCAGCCCGCCGCGATCGACGAACTCGTCGCGGGGATCAAAACCCATGAGCGCGACCAGGTTCTGCTCGGCGTCACCGGCTCCGGCAAGACGTTCACGATGGCGCAGGTGATCGCGCGCACGCAGAGACCGGCCCTCATCCTCGCGCCCAACAAGACGCTTGCGGCGCAACTCTATGGGGAATTCAAGAGCTTCTTTCCCAACAACGCCGTCGAGTACTTCGTAAGTTACTACGATTACTACCAACCGGAAGCCTACGTCCCGCGCACGGACACCTATATTGAAAAGGAATCCTCGATCAACGAGCAGATCGACCGCATGCGCCATTCGGCGACGCGTGCGCTGCTCGAGCGCGACGACGTCGTCATCGTCGCCTCGGTGTCCTGCATCTACGGCATCGGCTCGGTCGAGACCTATACGGCCATGACCTTCGCCATCAAGGTCGGCGAAACCCTCGATCAGCGCCAGCTCATCGCCGATCTCGTCGCCCTGCAATACAAACGCTCCGGCGGCGATTTTTCCCGCGGCGTATTTCGCGTCAGGGGCGACACGATCGAAATCTTCCCGGCCCACTACGAGGATCGCGCCTGGCGCGTCGGCTTCTTCGACGACGAGGTCGAGAAGATCGAGGAATTCGACCCGCTCACCGGGAAGAAGACGCAGGACCTGCGCTTCGTGAAAGTCTACGCCAACTCCCACTACGTCACGCCGCGTCCGACGCTGCTGCAGGCCATTTCCGGCATCAAGAGCGAACTCAAACAGCGCCTCCCCGAACTCAACGACGCCGGCCGCTTCCTCGAAGCGCAGCGCCTCGAGCAGCGCACCATGTTCGACCTCGAAATGCTGGAAGCCACCGGCTCCTGCGCCGGCATCGAGAACTATTCGCGTTACCTCACCGGCCGCCGTCCCGGCGAGCCGCCGCCGACGCTCTTCGAATACCTGCCCGACAACGCGCTCGTCTTCACCGACGAGAGCCATGTCACCGTGCCGCAGATCGGCGGCATGTATCGCGGCGACTTCCGCCGCAAGGCGACGCTCGCGGAATACGGCTTCCGCCTGCCCTCCTGCATGGACAACCGGCCGCTCCGCTTCGAGGAATGGGAGGCGATGCGCCCGCAGACCGTGCATGTCTCGGCGACGCCCGGCTCCTGGGAGATGGAGCGCACCGGCGGCGTCTTCGTTGAACAGGTCATTCGCCCGACCGGCCTCATCGATCCGCCCGTGGACGTGCGCCCCGCCCGCGCGCAGGTCGACGACCTCCTCGGCGAAGTCCGCGAGACGGCGGCAAAAGGCTATCGCTCGCTGGTCACCGTGCTCACCAAGCGCATGGCCGAGGATCTCACCGAATATCTGCACGAGAACGGTGTTCGCGTGCGCTACATGCATTCGGACATCGACACGATCGAGCGCATCGAGATCATCCGCGACCTGCGCCTCGGCACGTTCGACGTCCTCGTCGGCATCAACCTGTTACGCGAAGGGCTCGATATTCCGGAATGCGGCCTCGTCGCCATCCTCGACGCCGACAAGGAAGGGTTTTTGCGCTCCGAGACGTCGCTGATCCAGACGATCGGGAGAGCCGCGCGAAATGTCGACGGAAAAGTCATCCTCTATGCCGATCACGAGACCGGCTCGATGCAGCGCGCGATGGCCGAGACCAGCCGCCGTCGCGAAAAACAGTCGGCCTACAATGTCGAACACGGCATCACGCCGGCCTCGATCAAGCGCGACATCGCCGACATCCTCGGCTCCGTTTACGAGCAGGATCATGTCAGCGTCGACACCGGCCTGCTCGGCGCGCCGGCCATCGGCCACAACATGAAGGCGACGATCGCCGATCTCGAGAAGCAGATGCGCGAGGCCGCCTCGAACCTCGAATTCGAAACGGCGGCGCGCCTGCGCGACGAGATCAAGCGGCTCGAGGCGACCGAACTCATGATCTCCGACGATCCGATGGCGCGTCAGGCCGAAGTCGACATGGAAACCGGCGGCTTTCGCGGCCCGCGCAAATACGGCGCCGCCGCGAACCTGCCGGCGAAATCCTCCCCCGCTACGCGGGGGAGGGGGACCGCCGAAGGCGGTGCAGGGGGCGGTTTCCAGACCCGCGCCCGAAAACCCACCGACGCCGACATGGGCCCGCACAATTTCGGCGGCGGCGAAGCGACGCCTCTGGCAAAGGGCCCGCTGCCCACCCGCCCCTCGCGCTCGACCGGCGGCAAACCGGGAACACGGACACACCGAGGGAAGCGGGGCTAACTCCTTCTCCCCGCCTGCAGGGAGAGGGCTGGGGTGAGGGGCTTGGGGCACGACGCTATGAGAGGTCCGAACGACCACGCCACCAACCGCGCCCGTTCGCTCCGCCGCACCCAAACCTCCGCCGAAGCAAAACTCCGGTCAAAGCTCCGCAACCGCCCGCTGGCCGGCGCGAAATTCGTACGGCAAGAGCCGATCGGCCCCTATTTCGCGGATTTTTGCTGCCGCGAGCAGAGACTTGCCATCGAACTCGACGGCAAGACGCATTCGGCCGATGCCGAACTGGCGCGCGATGCGACCCGCACCCGTGCGCTGGAAGCGCAAGACTATCGCGTGCTGCGCTTCACCAATGCCGACGTCTACGACTCCCTCGATGCCGTCTGCGACACAATCTTCGCCGCCCTTGTCCCGCCTCCCCGACCATAAGGGTAACTCACTCCCCTCTCCCCGCTCGCGGGGAGAGGGTTGGGGGTGAGGGGCTACCGCAGACCTCATCTCTCTCGCCAGACCCGAGCGCCCCTCGTCCATTCGCACGTCGGCGACAGCCGATTTGTCGGTCGGCCTTCTCCCGCGCGCGGGGAGAAGAGACACGGCGGCGAAGCAACGCCCCTGCACAAGCACTCGATGCCAACAAATCCCGCGCGACCAACCACCGGGAAGCCGAAGACACGAACGTGGCGGGGGAGACGGAGGTCGTTCCCTCTCCCCGCGCGCGGGGAGAGGGCCGGGGTGAGGGGCTGCCGCAGACCTCATTTCTCTCGCCAGGCCCGAGCGCCCCACCTTCTCCCCGCACGCGGGGAGAAGGGACACGGTGGCGAAGCGACGCGCCTACATAACGTCCCGCTCCCGCCCACACGTTGACTGGTGGCAAGCCGGGAATGAGGACGTGGCGGGAAAAAGAGGTGGTTGACGTCAGTATATAAGACTTGATCTACCTGATGCCACAGCATAAGCAGATTGGGGTGCGATACAGCCTACCTTCCCGCAGCAATGCAATAGACCATTTTGATCGAGGACTTGTAATCGCTTGCCTTGCTATTGGTGTAACATGCCTACTGGGTCTTGGCTATGAACTGCAGTCAGTAGCTTTTGGAATACTAGGTAGTGATAAAGCAACTATTTACGATTCAGTGTATGACAACGGGATCGTCCGATTTCCGAGCCTTCCTAAGTGGGTTTTTGGCTGTTTTCAGTGGCAGTTCATGGCTGCTTCTATGGCGATTGCTGTGGCTGCCTTGTTGCAATCCAATATCAGACGCTCGCTCGCCTACATCAGTTTAACTACAGTTATTGTGTTACTTGTCTTGGATGGAGCAGCGTTTTTTTCTGGCGCGATTTTCTCGCCACAGGCGGCCATACAAAGTATACTCGCCGATATTGGAGGCGGAATTGCCCTTGCGTTCTTTATCATCAGCATTTTAGTTCTTGCAGACTTGTCTGCTTCCGCCTGCTCTACGCCACTGCGCTCGACGGTGATTGCGTCGATATTACTTATCGGCGGCCTCTCATGTAACGTCGCATTGTTCTATGGCGCACTCACGATGTTCCAGCCGAAAAGCGTGGATATGCGCATGTCTCTAGGCCAAGTCTCGTCCGGAACGATGGTGGCCGATTCAAATTTCAAGAAACCAGTGCTCGTGAGTGAGACGAGTAGCACGGAGGCACCTTTCTCGATCCTTCCCAAAGATCTAAAGGGCATAAAATTGGATTGGAACAATCCTGAAGGGGACCTTTCCTTCAGTTGGAGAAAAATCGCGAAATCTTCTGGATTTGACCTGTCGATGACCTTGTACCTCGATTGTAATCCCGCAGAGGTCGTGAACGATCATGGCTCACCGCACTATATGATGAAGGACGCCTCGAACGTTGAGGCATCATTCAATGCTGGGCCAAATTTTTTTCATGTTCTCACGTCCAATTTAGAAGGGAAGATGAGCGTCGAATTCGCTTCCCCTGCAGCATTTTGGGTAAATCAGAGCAGTCCCGATGAAACAAAAGTTGTCCAGCTTTCTAACAAGCAATCAAAACTTATTTTGAATAATTATTCCGATGAACTGGACACTTACCTATACGGATATCTTCTAGCGCCTGAAAAGGAAGGCGTTAAATCATCAGGGCGAACCATCCGGGTTCTGCATGGCTCTCAGTCCTTCATAAATATCGATATCAAGGAACCCGCTAATGATGCGGACACAAAGCTAAAATGCCGTCGCCTTCCACAAGGCGAAAGCGCGTTTTCTGGTACGCCTGTAACGCCACAGAGAGCTTCGCTTATCGGATTGCGTCTCGTTATAAGTCGTCGACCTTCATCAACCTATGGCGTAAGCGATAATGAGGCAACAATCTCTGGCGATCAAGGATAGATTAGCGCTGCCTCGCCGGAACTAGATCGTACCGGCAGGCACGGTCGAATCAATGGCATTTTCGTTGATCGGAACGTATCTGAACTTCGGACTGACGATAGCGCAGTAGAGCTGTCATCGGCTGACATGGTAATCGCTTTGGGCTCGTTTACGGCAAACTACAATAGTTCGCGTCAATTGACTGTAGCTGGCAAAGCCTCGGCGGTCTGGAAAAATGGTCGGCGTCTAAACCCTACGCGTTGGGAGGCGATAGGAGCAAGCGATAGAACTGCCTTACTTGCTCTTATTGGTCCGGTATTCGCATTCATATTTTGGCAAGTAGTAGATAAATTGAAGAGTGATTATTCGTTCTCATCGATTCCTAGTCTAAAAAATAAATAGAATTATTTTCTAATAAATTACTCGTATCCACTGGCGCGCCACTTGCGACACCAAGGTTACCGCCTTCCTCGCGGTCCTGCAGTTCGATCTCCGCATCACACTTCGCGCAGCGGTCGTTGCAGGCGCAGGACCATTCATCCATCCAGCTGACATCGCGGGCCTCGTTAGTATAGTAGTTCCGAGACCACGCCATTCCGCTATTCTCCCCCGGTGAAACTCGGTTTTGAAGAAGCGCCGCAGAGCGCCTACACCTCCGGCTCGCAGACGGCTCGGCACCTGACCGAAGCCTGGGCGAGCACTTATGCTTCTGCCCCAATTGCGGGCACGAGCGTCTCACGAAATTCGCCAACAATCGACCGGTGGCGGACCTGTTCTGCACAGGCTGCAACGAGGAATTCGAACTGAAGAGCCAGAAGGCGCGGTTCGGCGCGAGGGTCGCCGATGGCGCGTTCCGCACGATGACCGAGCGGCTTGCGTCCGCCAATAACCCGAACCTTATGCTGATGAACTATTCCGTCGCGGCCGGCGTGCGAAACCTGATGATCGTGCCGAAACATTTCTTCGTGCAGGAGATCATCCAGGAGCGGAAGCCGCTGGCGGTGACGGCGCGCGGCGCGCCGGATGGGTTGGGTGCAACATCCTGCTGTCGCGTGTGCCGGACGCCGGCAAGATTTTCATCGTGCGCGACGCCGTTATTCAGGAACGCCACGGCGTTCTCGAACAATGGCGCAAGACGGCGTTCCTGCGCGAAGAATCCAGCGGGTCGCGAAGCTGGCTGCTCAACGTGCTGAAATGTGTCGAAGACATCGGTGCAAAGGAGTTCAACCTAGCGCAGGTCTACGAATTCGAATCGCGCCTGAGCGGCCTCTATCCGATGAACCAGCACGTCCGGCAGAAAATCAGGCAGCAGTTGCAGGTGCTGCGCGATCAGGGCGTGCTCGAGTTTCTGGGACGCGGGAATTATCGGAAGCTCGTCTGATCCCCGTTGCGCTAAGTCATTGCGAGGCGGTCTCTTGGAAATTAAGCTAGGAGACCATATTCCTATTCATGACCGTCGATGGAAGGTAGCGCCCCATCGTTCGCTGCCGCTTCGCGCGGGAAGGCAGCGTCGTCGTGTCGGGCACGAACGGCATCGTGATCAGTCTGGCCTGGTTATTCGACCGCCGCCGAGCGCCTCTCGGGCGCACCGTCCCGTTCCGCCTGCCGCACCACCTCTTGGCCGATCTCGACGATGGCGCGGCGGAGCATGTCGAAATCCTTGGCGTCCGCTGTGGCGCCGGCCGCGCCGTGCGCAGCCTTGCGCTCGTAGTCCTCGATCCTGAGCCGCAGGTCGGCTTCCGTCGCCGCCGCCGTCCGGCCCGCCTGTTCGTGGTTGTCGATCTGCGCGGCCAACGTCTCGGCGCGGGCGTGCAGGATCGACAGATCGAGTTTCGCCTGCATGAGATCGCGCTCGCGGGCGTCGCGCTCCGTCGCCGTCTCGTCGCGCTCGGCCTCGAGGGCCGTGATCCTCCGCGCCTTGAGCATGTCGTCGCCGACCAAGTCGGCGTGGGCGCGCGTGAGAGCCGTCAGTTTCTCGCGATGCGCGGTTTCAAACCCCTCGGAATCGTACAGCGCCTTCTGGAGCGCCGCGTTTTCCGCCACCGTCTCGTGCGCGAGCCGCGTCGCCGCCGCCCGTTCGATTTCGGACGAGGCATGGGCCGTCGTCATCCGTTCGAGGTCCGCGCGGAGCTGCGCGGCTTCCACGGACCGCCGGCCGGCCTCGATCATGTCATGGGCGTGGATGTGCCGGGCATGCTCGACGGCCTGTTCGAGGCGGCGGCGCTCGGTCGCGAAGTCGGCCCGCAGGAGATCGCGCTGAGCGACGATCTCGTCGACGGAGATCGGCATCTGCCGCTCGACCGCGACCTGCGCCATCCGCAGCGCGCGCCGCGAGATCGCGGGCAGACACAGAAGCGCCAGAAGCCCGGCGATGCAGGCGCCGAGCGCGAAGATCATGACTTGCTCGATCACGCCAGTTCGCTCACCCCGAGGCGCTCCGGATCGGACCGGCTATGTCGCATGCGCGGCCGGTTTAGGCAAAAGAAGGATGCAATGCGCAAAGGTTCATTTGATTGCAGCCTGCTTTGGCATGTCGTGCAAGGTCAGAACGGGTTCCAGGTGGAGCGTGGCGTGAACTTGAGATAGCCGAGACTCGCGCCCAGCCGCAGGCCGACGCCGGACCGGATCGGCACGACCACGACATCATTGGCGTTGAGCGCCGTAAAACCAAATCCACCAATAAGATAGGCCGCGCCGTCGACGCCGCCAAACCGCTGGTAGATGGCCTCCACCGAGGGCAGATTGTAGACCAGCATCATCGTGCGGTCACCGTCCGCGCCGGCATCGAAGCCGAGGCTCGGCCCCTGCCAGTAGACCGTGCGGTCGCCGGCGTTGCGGGTGTACATCCGCCCCTCGCCGTACCGCAGCCCCCCGATAAACGCCCCGCTGCCCTCCTGGCCGAGGATATAGGCGTTGGGCTTGCCCCAGCGCCGCGTGGCGCTCTCGATGCCGGTGGCGAGACCGCGCGAGATCGAGCCGAAGAACCGATGGCCGTTTGAGACCAGCTCGTTGTTGGAAAACGCGTCGGGCGCCTCACGCGCCCATGTGGGCGTGGCGAGGCCGGCCGCAAGAGGGGCGATCCCGGCGCGGACAAGAAAAGTGCGTCGATTGAACTGGGTCATTCCGCTCCTCCGGTCTGGCGCAGGTTCAAGCCTTGGCGGCGCATACGGCGCCGCCGCGCTCCGGCTGTGACCGGAAAGCGGCAGATTTTAACGATGTGAGCGGGAGGTTAACGGAGCGTTGCCTGGAGCGATCTGCCGGCCGAGGCATCGCCCCACGCGACGAACGGGCCGTTGCGGAAACCATCCGCGCCCGGACCGTAGCGGAACGGCTCGCCGGCGGCATCGAGAACCACGCCGCCTGCAGCCCGCAGGACGGCGTCGCCAGCCGCGACATCCCATTGCATCGTCGGCCCGCAGCGCGGATAGACATCGCCTTCGCCCTCCGCGATCAGGCAGAATTTCAGCGACGACCCCGCGCATTTGCGGTCCTTGATCCCGATGCGCGCCAGAAAATCCTCGCTCGCCGCGTCCGGATGTGAGCGGCTGACAAGGGCCGTCGGCGGTTGGGCCGTCTTGCGGACACGGATCGCCCGGCGCGCCGATAGGGTCGGCGACGGCTCGCCGGGTGGAACCTTGCAGCAGGTCGCGGTAGGCCCACCGGTCCAAAGCCGCCCCAGCGCCGGGGCATAAACCACGCCGGCGATCGGCGCGCCGTCGCGGATCAGAGCGAGATTGACCGTGAACTCGTTGCTGTCCGCCAGAAATTCTTTTGTTCCGTCAAGCGGATCGACGAGGATGAACAGGGAGCCGACGGCAGGGATTTCGCCCCTCGAAACCGCCTCTTCCGAGACCACCGGAATATGCGGGAGCCGTTCCGCCAGTCCGCGCAGGATGATCGCCTCGGCCGCTTCGTCGGCGGCGCAGACCGGCGAACGATCCGGTTTCATTTTCGCGCGCGGTTTATCCGCCCAGACGCGCATGATCTTCGCGCCGGCGACAACCGCAAGGTCGACGAAAATCTCGACAATTCCTGCGATATCAGGTACATCGCTTCGAAGCGGGGCGGCTTGTGTCGCGGACATGGACGAGACATGCGCCTGCGTTGCAAGAGTTGCAAGCTGCAGCGCAACGAAACTCGACAAGCGCGCCAGGGTCCTGTATAGCCGCGGCCAATTCACAACAGCGTTTCCGAAAACGCTCGCCCCTGTGGCGAAACGGATGGAGTTTGACATGAACCTGATCGCGACCCTCGAGGCCGAGCAGATCGAGCGCCTCGGCAAGACGATCCCGGAGTTCCAGCCCGGCGACACGCTGGTCGTCAACGTCAAGGTCAAGGAAGGCGAGCGAACCCGCGTGCAAGCCTATGAAGGCGTTTGCATTTCCCGTCAGGGCGGCGGCCTCAACGAGAGCTTCACGGTCCGCAAGATCTCCTATGGCGAGGGCGTCGAGCGCGTCTTCCCGATCTATTCGCCGAACATCGATTCCATCAAGGTTTCGCGGCGCGGCAAGGTCCGGCGCGCGAAGCTCTATTACCTGCGCGACCGCCGCGGCAAGTCGGCCCGCATCACCGAGCGGACGGACCGCACGGACAAGGCCGACGCCAAGAAGTGAGCCTGCGCGGCCCTTCAAAGAAGGCCCGATTCAGTGAAACTTTCACCGCATTGCATTGCGAGGCGCAGATGTCGCAGGACGCCCGCCGCATCACGCGCGCGCTGCTGTCGGTTTCGGACAAGACCGGCCTCATCGACTTCGCGACGGCGCTCGCCAGCCACGGGGTCGAGCTGGTCTCGACCGGCGGCACCAGCGCGGCGCTGAAAGGCGCCGGCCTCACGGTTCTGGACGTCAGCGATCTCACCGGCTTCCCGGAGATGATGGACGGCCGCGTCAAGACGTTGCATCCAAAAGTCCACGGCGGCCTGCTCGCGATACGCGAAAACCCGGAACATGAGGCGGCGATGCTGGCCCATGCCATCGCACCGATCGACCTCCTCGTCGTCAATCTCTACCCGTTCGAGCAGACCGTCGCGGCCGGCGCGGATTACGATACCAGCGTCGAGAACATCGACATCGGCGGCCCGGCGATGATCCGCGCAGCCGCCAAAAACCACGGCGACGTCGCGGTGGTGGTAGATGTCTCGGATTATGCTGCCCTGCTGGCCGAACTTGCCGCCAACAAGGCCGCGACCACGCTCGCTTTCCGCAAGCGGCTGGCGCAGAAGGCCTATGCCCGTACCGCCGCCTATGATGCCGCGATCTCCAACTGGTTCGCGACGGAATTGGGCGAGACCGCGCCCGCCTGGCGCGCGAGCTGGATGCGCTGCTGCCCGGCGTCCTGCGGCAGCACCTGCGTCTCGATGGTGTAGTCATCGGTGCTGCAGTTCTCCGCGACCGTGGCCTGGCCGCCGGAGTCCGGGTTGATGTACCAGGTGAGCACGGGCTTGTCGGAGTCCGAGGAGCAGGCGGCGAGCAGGCCCA
>ERZ500994.495-NODE-495-length-11871-cov-5.974272_pt1 | contig 11871 bp, 11 predicted proteins | sample MGYA00248878_ERZ500994 | MGnify/ENA primary metagenome ERZ500994 (study PRJEB25958, sample SAMN03398533) | human skin metagenome | study: EMG produced TPA metagenomics assembly of the Human Skin Microbiome Metagenome (human skin metagenome) data set. | reverse complement strand
GCTTCATGCGCGCGGCGACCTGATAGATCAGATCGTTCTGGCCCGCCACGACAGAGCGCAGGCCCGTTGCGATTTCGGGAATGATCTGAAACTCGATCCCGTCCACGAAGGGCTGGCCCGGACGCCAGTATTTCTCGTTACGCTTGACGACGACATTCTGGTTGTCCGCCCAGCTCACGAAGACCCAGCGCCCCGCACCGACCGGCTTGCGGTCGAAGTCCGCGCCGGCCGCCTGGGCGGCTTTCGGCGAGACCATCATGCCGGCGCGGTCCGAGAAGATCGCCGGCAGCGCGGTGTCGGGATTCTTCAGCTTCAGCGTCACCTGCAGGGGCCCGGTAACGTCGACCGAGGCGATGCTGACAACATCCGACTTGATGTTGGATCGCTGGTCCGCGCGATTGCGTTCGAGATTGAATTTCACGGCCTCGGCGTCGAACGGCGCGCCATCGTGGAACGTCACGTTCGGCTGCAGGTCGAGCACCATGGTCTTCGGATCGGGATAGGACCATTTGGCGAGGCCGGGTTTCGGCTTCAGCGACTCGTAATCCCATTCGACGAGCGTGTCGTACATCGTCCACAGGTAGGAGTGGTCGAGGCCCGAGCCGCCGGTCATCGGATCGAGGCTCGACGGGTTGGCGGCGGCGGAAATCTTCAGTACCCCGCCCTGCTTCGGCTTCTCTTGCGCGAGGCCGAGGCCCGGAAGGGCGATCGAACCCGCAGTCCCGCCCAGCAGGGCAAGCATGTCGCGACGCCGGAGCGCCAGAAATTGCGCGCGAGCCTGCGCGGCGTGATCGGTCATTCGTTCTCTCCCTGATCCGGAATGTCGTTCGGCGGAGGCGGCCCCTCGCTCGTTGCGAAGTGGCATGCCACGAAGTGGCCCTTTGTCAACTCGCGCCAGTCCGGCTCGTCCTCGACGCAGCGCGGCTGCACGGACGGGCAGCGCGTGCGGAAACGGCAGCCGGACGGCGGCGCGATCGGGCTCGGGATCTCGCCGCGCAGAAGAATGCGGCGCGGCGGGCGCAGATGCGCGGGCAGCGGTCGCGGCTCGGCCGACAGCAGGGCCTGCGTATAGGGATGCAGCGGGCGGTCGATCACGCTGTCGGTCGGACCGAGTTCCATGAAGCGGCCGAGATACATGACCGCGACGCGGCTCGAAATATGCGAGACGACGCCGATGTCATGCGTGATGAAGACATAGGTGAGATTAAAGTCGCGCTGCAGGTCGGCGAACAGGTTGAGGATGTCGCCCCGGATCGACACGTCGAGCGCAGCCACGACCTCGTCGCAGACGATCAGTTTTGGCCGCAGCGTCAGCGCGCGCGCGATATTCACGCGCTGCTTCTGGCCGCCGGACAGCTGGTGCGGGAACCGCGCGCCGACCTCGGGCGCGAGGCCGACACGCTCCAGCATCTCCCGCGCGACGCGCTGGCGTTCGGGCTTCGATGCCGCCTTGGCGATGGCGAGCGGCTCCGCGACGCTGTCGAGAATCGTGCGGCGCGGATTGAGCGCCGCATGCGGGTCCTGGAAGATGATCTGGAAACCGCGCCGATGCTCGCGGAACGTGCCTGCCGACAGCGTGCGCGGATCGACGCCGTCCTGCGCGATCGTGCCGCCACTCGGTGCGATCAGCGACACGAGCGCCCGACCGATCGTCGTCTTGCCGGAACCGGATTCGCCGATCACGCCAAAGGTTTCGCCGGGCGTGACGTCGAAGCTCACGCCATCGACGGCCTTCACGGTCTCGAGGCCGTCGCGCGTCGGAAAATGAATGCGCAGGTCCTGCGCGGAGATGACGGGCGTTGCGGTCACGCGTGCACCGCGCCCGGCAGCACGAGATCGGGCGCACGCCAGCAGCGCGCCAAATGTTCGGGCGAAACTTCCTGCAGCACCTGCTCCGCCTCGCAGCCCGCGACGGCGAAGGAACAGCGCGCGCGAAACCGGCAGCCTTCAGGCATGTGCGCTGGCGACGGCACGCGGCCGGGAATCGACGGCAGACGCGACTTCCGTTCCGCGAGGCCGGGCAGCGATGACAGGAGGCCGGACGTATAGGGATGGCGCGGCCGCGTGAGCACGTCGTCCACCGCGCCGTCCTCGATCACCTCGCCCGCATACATGGTGACGACGCGCGTGCAGATTTCCGCGACGACGCCGAGATCATGCGTGATGAAAACCAGCGCCGTGCCGGTGCGCATGCTGAGATCGCGCAGGAGATCGATGATCTGCGCCTGCACGGTGACGTCGAGCGCCGTCGTCGGTTCATCGGCGATGATGAGTTTCGGTTCGCAGACAAGCGCCATCGCGATCATCACGCGCTGGCGCATGCCGCCGGAAAGCTGGTGCGGATATTCGTCGTAGCGGCGCTCCGGCGCGGGAATGCCGACATCCGCGAGCATCGCGAGCGCACGGTCCCGCGCCTCGCGCTTCGTTGCCGGGAAATGCGTGCGGTAGGTCTCGGCGATCTGCTCGCCGATCGTGAAGACCGGATCGAGCGCCGTCATCGGCTCCTGGAAGATCATCGCGATGTCGCGGCCGCGCAGCGCCCGCAGCGCCCGGTTCGACAGCGACTGGATGCTTTTCCCTTCGAGAGAAATGTCGCCACGGACATCGGCGAGGCCCGGCGGCAGGAGCCGCATGAGCGACAGCCCGGTGATCGTCTTGCCGCAGCCGCTTTCGCCGACGAGCCCGATCCGCTCGCCGCGCGCGATCGTCAGGCACACGTCGCGCGTCGCCTGCAGCAAACCCTGTCCCGTCCTGAATGCGATGCTCAGTCCGGACACGCGCAGAAGATCGAGGTCCGTCGCGGCGACGGCAGCGGCGTCTCGTTGCATGGGAATGCGGCGCGTCTCCCGGATCGTTTTTTGTCGGCGCATCGCTTCGGCGCTGCGCAGTGTTGACGCGGACCGTAAACCGACTTCATCTCGTATCCAACCCTCAAACAAGAATTTCGGGAGAAACGACAAGTGGTAGCGCTAGACGGATTGCGTGTTCTCGAAATCGGCAGCCTGCCAGCGGCCTCGTGGTGTGCGCGCCTGTTCGCGGATTTCGGCGCGGATGTGCTCAAGCTCGAACCGCAGAACGGCGATCCCGTCCGCGACGCCATGCCGCTGATCGACGCCGGCGGGCGGCGCGAGAGCGCGTGGTGGACATTCCTCAATTTCGGCAAGCGCGTCGCGCCGCAACCGGCATCGGACGGCGCCCTGCTCGCCCTGATCCGCGACAGCGATATCGTCGTCTGTGCGGACGAAATAGCCGCGACGCAAATCGGCGCGATGCGCGACGCGCCGACGTGCGTCGATGTAAGCTGGTTCGGCCGCAGCGGCCCCTATGCCCGTTTCGCGGGCACCGATGCGATCTGCCGCGCGCTCGGCGGCAATACGCAACTCATCGGTCCGGCCGAAGGACCGCCGATCGCGTCTCCCGATTTTCAGGCCGCGATCGCCGGCGGATTGTGGGCCTTCATCGGTGCATGCGCCGCGCTCGTCGCCCGCGAACGCGACGGTTCGCGCAGGCTGGAGACGAGCGTCCATGAGGCCTGCGTGACGCTCGCCGAATATCAGGTGACGGAGGCGGTCGGCAGCGGCGAGGCGCAGCGGCGGCTCGGCCTCAACCGTTTCGCGCCGACCTATCCGCTCGGCATCTATCCCGCGGCCGACGGATGGGTCGGCATCACGCTCGTCACGCCCGCGCAATGGCACGCCTTCTGCGCCATGCTCGATCTCCCCGATCTCGCGCAGGACGATGCGCTGCACACGAGCCAGGGACGCCTGCCGCGCGCCGACGAACTCGAGGCGCGCTTCATTCCGAAGCTGCGCGAACGGCCCGCCGCGCACTGGTTCGCGGAAGGATTGAAACGCAGGATTCCGCTCGTCGTCGTGCCGACGATGGATGCGCTCGCGACCTCGCCGGAATTTTCCGCACGGGGTGCGATGGTGCCTCTGGCGATCGGCGGGACGCAGGTTGCGGCGCCCGGCTGTCCGTTGCGACTGCGCGGAACGCCGCCGCATGCGGGTGGCGCGATCGAATTAGCGGCGGCAGCGGACTGGAAGCCTCGCGCGGCCGCGCCCGTATTCCCATCGCCGAAGGCTCCGGCCGGCGCATTGCCGCTGAGCGGTATCCGTATCGTCGATTTCACGATGGGCTGGGCTGGCCCGCTGTGCACGCGCACTTTTGCCGATCTCGGCGCGGATGTCGTGAAGATCGAAAGCTGCAGCTATCCGGACTGGTGGCGCGGCGTCGATCGTCGGCCGCATGTGGTGCGCGAAAAACTTTACGAGAAGCAGACGCGCTTCACGATCATGAACCGCAACAAGCGCGGCACGACCATCGATCTCACGCGCCCGGAGGGCGTGGCCCTCGTCAGGGATCTCATCATGACGGCCGATGCCGTCGCCGACAATTATTCCGTCGACGTGCTGCCGAAATTCGGCCTCGGCCCGCAGGCGATGCGCGACATGAAGCCATCGCTCGTCACATTGTCCATGTCGGCCTTCGGCAGCGAAAGCCCGTGGCGCGAATGCCGCGCCTATGGTTCGACGCTCGAGCAGGGGTCCGGCCTGCCGCAACTCGTCGGCAATCCGGACGACGTGCCCGTGATGAGCCATCCCGCGTTCGGCGATCCGGTCGGCGGACTCAATGGCGCGGCGGCCATGCTCGTCGCGCTGCTGCATGCGCGACGCACGGGCGAGGGCCAGCATATCGATCTCTCGCAGATCGAATGCATGATGCAGATGACCGCGCCGTGGATGATCGCGCGATCGGCGGGCGCGCCGCTCATGCGCTACGGCAACCAGCATCCCGATCATGCGCCACATGGCATTTTCGCCTGTGCGGGCGAGGAGGCCTGGATTGCTATCGCGGTGCGGGATGCGGGCGAATGGCGGGCTCTATGCGACGTGATCGGCCGGCCCGATCTGTTCGCCGACCCCGGGCTCGCGACGCCGGACGGACGCCGCGCGCATCGCGAGACGATCGACGATGCGATCGCCAACTGGGCGAAGGTCCGGACCGCCGACGACGCCATGCAGCGTCTGCAGGCGCGCGGCGTCGCGGCCGGCGCTATGCGCCGACCTATCGATCTCGTCACCGATCCGCATCTCGTCGCGCGCGACTTCTGGCAGCCCGTGGATCGCGCCTATACCGGCCTGCATCCACAACCCTCGCCCGCCGTCCGCGAAGGCGCAAAGCCTTATGCGGTGCGGTACGCCGCGCCGACATTGGGCGAAAGCAACGCGGCGGTCCTGCGTTCGCTCCTGCGCATGGAAGACGACGCCATCAACGCGCTGGAGAAAAAGGGCGTGATCGGCGCGGAGCTTCTGGTCGGTTGAGCCGGAACGCTTTTACTGCGCGCCGCCGCCGCCATGCTCGTCGGCGAACTCGATGCCGGCCTGCGTTTCGTCAATCGCCTGCTGGATGAGTCGCATCGCCTTCACGCGATGACCGCCCTTGTTCGAGCTTGCTTCGCGAAGCGAGGCGAGCGCGTCGAACAGCGAGGATAAAGCGCGTTCCATGTTGCCTTGATAGGCCTGCGCCGATGACGCCGTCAGTCCGGTTGCAACCGTAGCGACCGTGCCGGCGAACGCCAGCCGGGCGAGGTTGCGGCGCGTGAGATCGGTGTCGGCTGTCATTTCGCGAATGTTTCCAGTTGCTCGTGTGAAAGAGCGGGCTGACAGTAGGTTCCTGTCCTCTGCCCGCAGGACGCCTACACGAAAATCCGTCCTTCTGCGCGACCGGGATGTACTTTAGAGCGAGATGATTTTCGCACTCCGGAATCTGCCGTTGCGATGACTTCATATTGCGCGGGCGCGGACGGTTCCCTTGCCCGAACGAAAGGCATTGCGCCGAATTGCTGTGACAGCCGGTTTCATCCGGCGAACGCCCGCACCAGAAAATCGATGAACACCCGCGTCTTCGCCGCGAGATGCCGCGTCGGCGGATAGACGGCGTAGAGGGTCAACGGCGGCGCGCGCCAGTCCGTCAGCACACGGACAAGCCGGCCATCTTCCAGCGCTTGGCCGGCGATGAACATCGGCAACAATGCGAGCCCCTGCCCCGCGATCGCGGCGTCGCGCAGCAATTCGGCATTGTTGGCGCACAGAACCCAGTGCGGATCGATCCAGTGGTCGCCATCCACGCCGCTGAGTTTCCATTGATTGCCTGTCGCGAGATAGCCATAGGCCAGCGCGCGATGGTCGCGCAGGTCGCCGGGCTTTTGCGGCACGCCGTGCGTCGCGAGATAGGCGGGGCTCGCACAGAGCGCGCGTTCGACCGGTGCGATCTTGCGCGCCACCATGCTCGACGACGGCAGGTCGGCGATGCGCAGCGTGACGTCGAGACCGTCCTGCACGGTCTCGACCTGCTCGTCGCTGAGAGCCACATGAACGCGCAGTTCCGGATGCGCGCGCAAAAAATCGGCGAGAACCGGCCCGAGCATGATCGTGCCGAAGGACATCGGCGCATTGATGCGCAGCAGCCCGCTGGGCGCTGCCTGCCGCTCCTGCGCGATGCGGTCGGCGTCGTCGAGATCGGCCAGGATGGCGGACACGCGCTCGAAATAGAGCTGGCCGAGTTCGGTCGGCGTCACGCGCCGGGTCGTGCGGCTGAGCAGTTGCACGCCGAGATCGCGCTCGAGATCGCCGACATGCTTGCTGACGGCCGAGCGCGACAGACGCAGCGCGCGCCCCGCTTCGGCGAAGGAACGATGTTCGACGGTGCCGACGAAGGCGCGCATTGCGGCCAGCCTGTCCATGGTTTTTCCCGCTTCCGGTCGATTGTCCATGATTCATAGACAGTGAGCGCAGGCAATCCCATGTTCTCCCGTCACCGGAAGACGCCACATTGCGGTCCATCGAGCGTCATACGACGCTCCGGAGGACAATCCGATGTCTGGACTGCACCATGTGACCGCGATCGCCGGCCATGCCGCGCGCAACCTCGCCTTCTATACCGACACGCTCGGCCTGCGGCTGGTGAAGAAGACCGTCAATTTCGACGATCCCGGCACCTATCATCTCTATTTCGGCGACGAGGCCGGCAGCCCCGGCACGATCTTGACCTTCTTCCCGTGGGAGCATGCCGCGCCCGGCCGCAACGGCGTCGGCGCGACCGAGCAGACCGCATTCCGCATTCCGGCCGGCTCGCTCGGCTGGTGGACGCAGCGCTTCATCGAACGCGGCGTCGCGCATGAAGCGCCGGCGAAACGGTTCGGCGAGACGGTCCTGCCCTTCACCGATCCGGACGGCATGAGCCTCGCCCTCGTCGCCCTGCCCGGCGTCGAGTCCGAGCCCGGCTGGAGCGGCGACGGCGTACCGGCCGAACATGCCATTCGCGGCTTCCACGGCGTGACCCTGATGCTGCGCGACGGGGCGCAGACCGGCGCGATCCTCGAAGGCGTCTTCGGTTTCGAGAACGCCGGACAGGAAGGATCGGTTATGCGCTACAGGGCGCCGGGCGCGGGCGTCGGCGCCGTCGTGGATCTGCACAGCGTCGGTCAGTTCCTGCCGGCGCGGTCGGGACGCGGCTCGGTCCATCACATCGCCTTCCGCGCGACGGACGATGCGGAGGAATTCGCGATGGCGCGGAAGGCGACGGAGGCGTTCGGCCTGCATGTCACCGAACAGCGCGACCGCAACTACTTCCGGTCGATCTATTTCCGCGAGCCGGGCGGCGTGCTGTTCGAGATCGCGACCGACGTTCCGGGCTTCGCGGTCGACGAGCCGGCGGATGCGCTCGGCCAGACGCTGAAACTGCCGCCGCAATACGAGGCGCATCGCGCCGAGATCGAGAAGGTTCTGCCGTCTCTCGATCCGGCCCCGAAGGCCGCCTGAACCATCACGAACGCGGCCGGATCATGCGATCCGGCTGGTGTCGCTGCACGACGGCGTCACGGTCGACGAGGTCCGCGCCGCCCGCGACCCCGATCTTTTCTGGGCGCTCAAAGGCGGCGGCGGAGGCACGTTCGGCGTCGTGACGCGCCTCACGCTCGCGACGCATCCTTTGCCGGACGCGTTCGGCGTCCTGACTTTGCGGCTTCACGCGCGCTCCGACGAGACCTATCGACGGCTGATCGCACGGTTCATGTCGCTCTATGCCGAGACGATGTTCAATCCGCACTGGGGCGAACAGGCGCGCTTCGGCCCGGACAATAGTCTTCGTCTCCAGCTTCTGTTTCAGGGCATCGACAAGGAACAGGCGCGCGCCGCGATCGAACCGCTGCTCGCGTTCGCCCGGACCGAGTCCGACCTTGATGGTGTCGAGACGCTGTCGATCTCGACCCTGCCCGCGCGATATCTCTGGAATGCATGGCTGCTGCGGCTTTTCGCGCGATCCGCCGTGCAGTTCGACGGGCGCCCCGGCGCGTCATGGACCGATTTCTGGTGGAGCGGAGACGCCGACCAGACGGGCGCGTTCTGGAACGGCTATGAATCCGCATGGTTGCCGGCGACGCTCCTCGAGAACGACAATCGCACGGCGCTCGCCGGCGCGCTGTTCGCCGCGAGCCGGCAATGGACCATCGCCCTTCACTTCAACAAAGGGCTCGCCGGCGCATCGCCGGAGGTTCTCGCCGCCGCCCGGGACACGGCGATGAATCCGGACGTCCTGTCCGCCTTCGCCTTGGCGATCACCGCGACGAGCAGTCCGACAGCGCCGCAAGGACGGGCCGACGAGGACGCCGCACGAAAGCGCGCCGCACGCGTCACGGCGGCGATGGCGGCGCTCAGGAGCGTCGCGCCGGACACCGGCGCTTATCTCAACGAATGCAATTATTTCGAGGCTGACTGGCAGCGCCGATTCTGGGGGCCTCATTACGCCCGTCTGCTCGCCATCAGGAACCAGGTCGATCCGGACGGCCTTTTCGTCGTCCACCACGGCGTCGGCAGCGAGGTCTGGAGCGCCGACGGCTTCAGCCGTTCGCCGTGAGGCGCATCAGCCGCCTTTCAGCCGCGCCACCTCTTTTTCCAGCTCCTTGATCCGCGCCTCGCGCGTCGCGAGAGCGCGCGCGACGTCCGCCGCCTCGAAGCGTTGCGGAATACGCTGCGAGCAATTCTGGTTCAGGGCTGTGACCGTGAAGAGGAGCGCCTGTTCTGGCCGGGCCCGATAGCCTTGCGGCATGAGTCGCGCGACAAGCGCGTCGTCTCCCTCGATGATCCGCGCCGTACCCCAGATTTTTATGCGTTGCTTCTGCATGAAATCGATGAGGAAGAGGATCGCGCGCGGATTCTCGGCGAGATTGCCTTGCGTGATATATTGCCTGTTGCCGGCGAAATCCGCGAAGCCGATCGTATGCGGATCGAGCACGGTCAGAAATCCCGGCGGCCCGCCGCGATGCTGGATGTAGGGAGATCCGTCTGCGCTCGCGGTGCCGAGGAACACGCTGATCTGCGTTTCGATGAAGGCGGCGATATCGGGCGTGATCTCCGTCCGCCAGTCGCCGGCGCGGCCGGCATAGGCCTGCCGCGAGCCCTTGCGGGTCTGGATCGTTTTGACCGCATCGGAAAAGGCGACGTCGCTCGACAGAACGCTCGTGTCATCCATCACGACCTCCTGGCCCGGCGCATCAACTTCAGTTCGGTATCGGTAATTTCAAGAGGACGACCCGATTGCGCCTGGACACGCAACGGCCGCACGGGTTGTCCGCCGCCGCGATCGACAAGCTGCGTCGGACAGACCTCGCGACCGAACAGATGCTTCTCGCCCCACTGACGCAGGGCGACAATCACCGGAAAGAGATCGCGTCCCTTCTGCGTCAGCGTGTATTCCATGAAGGCGCCGCCGTCCGACGCCGGCGTGAGCTGCAGGACGCCATGCTCCACCAGCGCGCGAAGCCGGTGCGTGAGTATATTGCGCGAGATGGCAAGGCTCTCCTGAAACGCGCCGAAGCGCCGCGCGCCGAGCATGGCGTCGCGGACAATCAGTAGCGACCACCAGTCACCGACTGCATCAAGCGCACGCGCGATCGGGCAGTCCGCATCGTCCAGGGGTTTTCGTTTCATCGGAACTTTGGTCCGTATTGCCTTGTGGTTGCATGATAGAACCAAACACGCTATGTCGCAATTAGTTCTATTATAGAACTTATGGAGAAACTCATGCGTCTCAAGGGGAGGACCGCCTTGATCACGGGCGGCAACAGCGGAATCGGGCTGGCGACGGCGCGTCTCTTCGTGGCCGAAGGGGCGCGCGTCGCCATCACCGGCCGCAACGAGGCGACGCTTGCCGAGGCGGCTCAGGCGCTCGGTCCGCAGGCGATCGTCGTCGCCGCCGACCTCGCGACGGAGGGCGGCGCGGAGCAGGCCGTCGCCGAAGCGGTCCGGCATTTCGGCGCTCTCGACATCGTGTTCGCCAATGCCGGCATTGCGGGACCGTCGCCCGTCGGCGCGACCGACGCGGCCGCGTTCAACGCGATCCTTCAGACCAACGTCACTGCTGTCTTCCTGACGGTGCAGGCTGCCGCGCCTTATCTGAGCGCGACCGCTTCCGTCATCCTCAACGGATCGGTCCACGCGACGCTCGGCGTGCCCGGCTGGTCAGCCTATGCGGCGAGCAAGGCCGCCGCGCACGCGATGAGCCGCGTCCTTGCCTCCGAACTCGGCGTGCGCGGTACCCGCGTCAACATCGTCGTCCCCGGAGCGACACGCACGCCAATCTGGTCCGGCCTCGCACCGGACGCCGAAGCGCTGACCGCGCTGGAGACGCGCCTGTCACGAAGCATTCCGCTCGGCCATCTCGGCGAGGCGGACGACATTGCCCACGCCGCGCTCTATCTCGCGTCGGACGAGGCGCGCCATGTGCATGGCGCGGAGATCGTCGTCGATGGTGGTCACACCGGAGCACCCGCCGGCGCGCCGGCGTACCGGTAACGAAGACCGGTCAGGCCGCCGCGCGCTCGTCCCTGGCGAAATGGGAGAGGTAGCGCGGATCGATCTGCGCCACCGGCATCACGACGAAGATGTCGGTGGTGCCGAACTGCCGGTCGACAACGATACCGTCGCCGACCAGCGCGCCGCAGCGCAGATAGCCCTTGATCAGCGGCGGCATCGCGGCGATCGCGCGGCGCGGATCGAGAACCGGCGCATTCGCGAGATCGGGCGCGGCGGCCCGACCGGGCACGGCGCGGACGCGCCATTCGTCCGACGCGGGCCGCTGCTCGGCCAGGAACTTCAGCGCCGCCGCGTGCAGCGCGAGATCCGTTCCGGGAAAGCTCGCGCAGCCGAACAGGACGTCGATGCGGTAGTGCTCGATATAGAGCGCGATGCCGCGCCACAGCAGATCGAGCGTATGGCGCGTGCGGTAGGCCGCGGCGACGCAGGACCGCCCCATTTCCAGAAACCTCTTGCCGGGATGGCGCGCGACGAGCGGCCCGACATCGAATTCCCCGGCCGAATAGAAGCCGCCATGGCGCATCGCCACGTCCTGGCGCAGCAGGCGGTAGCAGCCGACGATCTTCGGCTTCCGCTTGCCGAAGCGGCTGAGGGCCGAATGGTCGACGACGAGCAGGTGATCGGAAAACCTGTCGAACGGGCAGATGTCACGGCGGATCAGCGACGCGGTGCGATCCGGGATCGCCTGCCCTTCCTCGTAGAAGACCTTGTAGCGAAGACGCTGCGCCCGACGGATTTCCTTCTTGCGCGTCGCGAGCCGCACCTCGAACGCGCCGGACCGGAACAGCGTACCGGATAGCGACGGTTTCGGCGAGGGGAATCGATAGAGGAAGCCGGAACGCCGAATCGGCGGCTTGGGTGTCATGGCACGGGATTATCAGCGCGATCCGACCGTTTCGTGACGCTCAGGCCGCGTCGCGCACAGCCCGTCCCTTCAGCACGGCGGCGACCGCACCGGCGAGAGCCTCGAGCCCGACAGGCTTGACGAGGAACAGGT
>ERZ500994.494-NODE-494-length-11886-cov-6.003043_pt1 | contig 11886 bp, 10 predicted proteins | sample MGYA00248878_ERZ500994 | MGnify/ENA primary metagenome ERZ500994 (study PRJEB25958, sample SAMN03398533) | human skin metagenome | study: EMG produced TPA metagenomics assembly of the Human Skin Microbiome Metagenome (human skin metagenome) data set. | reverse complement strand
GGCGTGTCCGTCGGGGTCCTTGGCCTCGTACTGCACCCGGGCCGGTCCGATGCCGTACCACGTCGCCATCGAGGCCGCGCCCTCGTTTTCGAAGGCCTGCGCGATTGTTTCGCTCTCCTGGCGGAACTTCTCCTGCTTGTCCGGGTGTGCGCCGTACCCCGCCCCCGACGCAACGAGCCCGAGGACGCGGTCTGGGTGGCGCATCCCGACGTGCAGTACGGCGAAGCCGCCCATCGAGTTGCCGACGAAGTAGGCCCGGTCGGCCCCGATGGCATCGAGTACGGCGACCGCATCGTCGGCCGCTCGGTGCTGGCCGTACGCGGCGGGGTCCTCCGGCACGTCGGACGGTGGGTAGCCGCGGGCACCGTAGGTGATGCAGCGAAAACGCCGCGAGAAGTACCGCATCTGGTGCGGCCACGAGCGGTGGTCGCCGGCGAACTCGTGCACGAAGATGATCGGCGTACCGCTGCCGCGCTCTTCGTAGTAAAGGCGTACGCCGTCGTCGGTGGTCGCGTAGGGCATGGCTCCTCCTGAGTACCTCTCGTCAGGCTATCTGCGGCGCAGCATTCGGATCAGCGCGTACGTCGACCCCACGCTCGCCGCCGCCGCGCCGACAGCGGCGATCGCGACGGCGGGTCGCCGGCTGCGTCGCGGCTCGGGGCCTGGCTCTCGCGCCGGCTCCGGCGGCGCAGGGGCGGCACCGCCGGGGGGGGCTGCTGACAGCGCCTTCTCAACGTTGTCGGCAAACCGTCGCAGCGTCTGTGCGCTGACCTCGGTGAGCACGCCGGCGCCGAACTTCGCAGCCATTCCTCGGATGCTGAGATCGGCGACCACATCGAGCCGAGTGCGGTCGCCGGCCGGGCTCAGCCGCACCGAGACGAGCGCGTCGGCCTGCCCGGCGTCGTCGCGTTCCTGTCCGAACGCGCGGACCCGCAGCGCTGAGTGGTCGACCTCGCGAAAGGAGGCGGTGCCGACATACTCGGCGGTATACGGGCCGAGACGGACGGTGAGCTCACCCGCTGCGCCGTCGGCGAGCAACCGCTGCACCGAGGCGCCGGGCAAGCACGTCGCGACACGTTCGGGGTCGCGGAGCAGCCCGAAGATTTCCTCAGCACCGCAGGCGATCTCGGCGCTTTGGGTGAGCCGCATCGAGCGATCAGCGTTCCATCAGCGGCTTGCGTTGTGCGCCATCGATCGGGATGTGCGCGCCGTGCACCGCGCCCACCTTGTCCGAGCACAACATCGTCACGAGGGCGGCCACCTCTTCGGGTTGGGTGATGCGCCCGATTGGCACCGAGCGTTCCGCCGCCTTGCGGGCCTCGTCCTGGCTCACGCCCATGTCCCGCGCGAAGGCCTTCTCCAGGGTGTCCCAGCGGTCGGTGTCGACCGGGCCGGGGTTGACGGTGTTGACCCGCACGCCCTTGGGCCCGTACTGGTCGGCGATCGAGGAAGCGAAGTTCAGATCGGCGGCGTTGGCGGCGCCGGCAGTCATCTCCCAGAAGCTGGGCTTGAGGCCGTCGTTACCGACGACGAGGATGATCGTGCCCTTGCCCTGCTTCACCATCTGCGGGATGACGGCGCGGACCGAGCGCACGTAGCCCATGAACTTGAGGTTGAGCGAGGAGTGCCACTGTTCGTCGGTGAGCTCCTCCAGCAGTCCGCCGGGCGAGCTTCCCGCACAGGTCACAAGGATGTCGATCTTGCCAAACTTCTCCAGCGCCGCCTGCACACAGCGCTCGACGTCCTCACTCTTGCTCATGTCGCCGGCGAATCCGACGATCTCCTGCCCGGTAGCCTCGCTGAGCTCGGTGGCTGCCTTCTGCAGGTTGTCATCGTCGCGGCCGGTGATCACGCAGCTGACGCCTTCGTCGCCGAGGTGTTTTGCGACCTGGTAGCCGATTCCTTTGCTCGCTCCGGTGATGAAGGCGACCTGCCCGGCGAGGTTGAGGTCCATGATGGGCTCCGATTTCGACTGGTCCGGATGGTATACCAACTTGGTATACCAGATAGAAACATCCCCGACCGCAAAGCGCAAGGGCCCTAGAAGGTCGCCTTACCGTCCCAGCCCGCATTTCGCGTGCGCTCACGGGCAAGCTGGTCGATGAGCCCGGGTGCCGATGTCACCCTCTTGAAGTCCGCGACCGCCCGCGGATCGAGCGACCTCAGATGCTCGACGAGCAACGCGGCACTTGCCCACGGGTCGGGCGCCACCCCGGGGATCAGCCCGTACGCCACGAGCTGCTGCGCGCTCAGCCAGCGCGAGCTGAGTGCGAGGTCGGTGGCGATCGACCGACCGACGAGCTCGGGCAGGATCCAGCCGCCGACGACGAGGCCGTGCCCGGCTCCGACCCACCGCATCCGGGCGCCGGAGCCTGCGACGCGAAGATCGGCCGCCGCCATCAGCTGCGCGCCCCCACCGACGGCCAGGCCCTCGACCACGGCAATGACCGGTCCGGGCCGCGACACGATGAGCCCGTAGACCGCATACAGCAGATCGCTTATCTGAGCCCGGTTCTCATCGCTGGCGCGCAGGTCCGCCCCGGCACTGAAGGCATCCGGCGTCGTACTGCCCAGCACGAAGATCGAGCCTGGATCGCCCTCCAGCGCCGAATAGAGCCCGGTGACAGTGTCGAGAGCAATGGCGTTTTTGCGCCCCGGATCGGCAAATCGAAACCGCCGCGCACCCGCCCAGTCGTCGATCTCCCCCTGCGCCATCACGACCCTTTCGATCGCTACCCCTTTATGCGTATGGTGCGTATGGTATACCAAATTTTGTAGCGCACTCTTCCCGTGAGGGGATGGCATGAAGCCCGCATCGTTCGAGTATCACCGCGTCTTCACCGCCGACGAAGCGGTCACGCTGCTGGCCGAGCTCGATGACGAAGCCAAGGTGCTCGCGGGCGGCCAGAGCCTCGCTCCGATGATGAACTTCCGGCTCGCCCGGCCGAGTGCGCTCGTCGACATCAACCCCGTCGCGGAGCTGGACTACATCCGCCGCGACGGCGATGTCTTGCGCATCGGCACTCTCACTCGGCACCGGACCGTCGAGCTGCTCGACGACCCGGCACTTGTCGACGGGTACGGCGTACTTCCCCGTGCTGCCAGGCATATCGGTCACTATCCCATCCGGACGCGCGGCACAGTCGGCGGCAGCATCGCGCACTCCGACCCGTCGGCGGAGTGGTGCCTGCTGGCCCTGTTGCTGGACGCCAGCATCGTCACGCTCGGCCCCTCGGGTCGTCGCGAGACCGCGGCCCGAGACTGGTTCACCGGTTTCCTGACGACGAGCATCGAACCGGGTGAGATCGTCGTGGAGGTCTCCTTTCCACGACCGCGAAGCCGCGCGGCGCTGACCGAGTACGCCCAACGCAAGGGCGACTTTGCGATCTGCTCGGCCGCGGTCGCCTTCGACGACAGCGACGGAGTGATCACCAACCCGGCGATCGTGCTCGGCGGTGTTGCCGCCGAGCCGTTCCGCAGCACCGAGCTCGACGACCTCGCCGCGGGGCTTGCCGTCGAGGCGTCCAGCTTCACCCAGATCGCCCGCGCTGCAGCGGATCTCATCGACCCTCCGTCGGACCTGCACGGAGATGCGGCGTACCGCAGGGACCTCGCGCAGACCATGCTCGAGCGCGCTTTTGCCGAGGCAGCGCACGACTCGCCGGATCTGCGATGAGTGACCCACAGCGTCCGTTCACGTGGGTCGGTCAGCGCGTGCCTCGGCACGAAGACCCGAGGCTGCTCCGCGGTGCCGGTTCCTACACCGACGACATCGCCGTCGCCGGGGCGCTGCATGCCTCGTTCGTCCGGTCCCCCGTTGCCGCGGGTCGGATCACCTCCATCGATGTCGAGGAAGCGCGAACGATTCCCGGTGTCGTCGACATCCTCACCGCGGAGGACCTCGGCCGACCTTTCCTTCGGGCCGTGCTCGAGCGGGACGGCTTCGTCGCCACCGACATGCCGCTGCTCGCAGCCGACCGGGTGCGCTTCTGCGGTGAGCCGATCGCCGTCGTCGTCGCTGACGATGCCTACACGGCCGAGGACGGCGCCGAGGCCGTCATCGTCGAGATCGACGACGTCGAGGCGCCGACCGACATCGACTCCGCCGCGCGCAATCCGCTGCACGAGCAAGCCCCCGACGGTGTCCTCGTCGACCTTCAGATGTTCGACGACCCGTCGATCGATGACGTGCTGGGGCAGTCGCACGTCCTGTTCGACGAGTCGTTCACCTCGGCGCGGGTCAACGCAGCCCCGATGGAATGCCGCGCCGTCGTGGCCGAGCTCGATCGACGTGCCGGGCAGCTCGTCGTACACATCTCCACTCAGGTGCCCCACCAAGTCAGGTCCGGGATCGCCCAGGCCCTGGGCATCCCCGAGAGCGAGATCCGAGTGATCGCACCGGATGTCGGCGGAGGGTTCGGGCTCAAGTGCGTCGTCGGGCGCGAGGAGGTCGTCGTCGCCGCCGCGGCTCGGCGGCTCAACCAGCCGGTCAGGTGGAGCGAAGATCGGCGCGAAAGTCTGATGGCGTCCTTCACCGGCCACGAACAGCGCTACCGGGTCCGTGCCGGCTTCACCGAGGATGGCGTCCTCACCGGGATCGACGCCGACATCCGGGTCGACATCGGCGCATACTCGGCCTATCCGTTCACCTGTGGCGTCGAGCCGCTGATGGCATGCACCGAGCTGCCCGGTGTCTATCGGGTTGGCGCCTACTCCGCGCGCGGCCGCGGCTACGCCACCGCGAAGTGCCCGACCGCGCCGTACCGCGGGGTTTCCCGGCCACAGATCGTCATGGTGATGGAACGGCTGATGGACAAGGCGGCAGCGCGACTCGGCCTCGATCCCATCGAGGTACGCCGGCGCAACCTGATCACCGACTTCCCTTACACCGGGCCCAATCTCATCACCTACGAGCCTGGCTCCTACCTGCAGTCGCTGAACGACTGCGCACGCGCGGTCGAACGTGCCGGGTGGCGCCAGAAGGCGGCCGAAGCCGCATACCCGTACCGCTACGGTGTCGGGATCTGCTGCTTCTCGGAGCGGTCGGCCTACGGGACACCCACGATGGGCGCGCGACGCATGGGCATGACGCCCGGCTACGACGTCGCCCACGTGCGGATGGACCCGAGCGGCCACGTCACCGTGACGACCGGCACCTGCGGTCACGGGCAAGGTCACGAGACGACGTTTGCCCAGATCGTCGCCGACCAGCTCGGCATCGAGCCCCGACAGGTGCGGCTGCGCCAAGGAGACACCGATCTTTCCAGCTATGGTTGGGGAACATTCGCCAGCCGCAGCCTCGTTATCGGCGGCACGGCGATCCGCGCGGCATCGGTGCGACTGGCCGACACGCTGAAGCAGGTCGCGTCCGACGTACTGGAGGCCGACCCGGCAGATATCCGGCTGCGCGAAGGTGCGGCGTGGGTCGATCGGGTCAGCGTGCCGATAAGCGACCTCGCGCAGCGAGTCCACTTCCGCGCGCACGAGCACCCGGACCTGCCTGAGCATCTGCTGGAGGCGCGGGGTGAGTCAGACCCCGACGGCTGTTTCTCCAACGCGACTCACGCAGCGCTCGTGCGGATCGACACCCGCACCGGCCACGCCCACGTCGTCGACTACATCGTCGTCGAAGACTGCGGAGTCGTGGTCAACCCGATGATCGTCGACGGTCAGGTCCGCGGTGGCGTCGCGCAAGGTATCGCCGCGGGCCTGCTGGAGCGGCTGGAGTACGCCGACGACGGGCAGCCGATGTCGGCCACGTTCATGGACTACCTCGTCCCGACCGCCAGCGAGATCCCGGAGGTGACGATCCACCACCTGGAGACCCGAAACGAGCAGAACCCCCTGGGCGCCAAGGGAATGGGCGAAGGTGGCACGATCGGCGCCCCCACGGCCGTCCTCTGCGCGGTCAACGACGCCTTGCGCGACACCGGCACTCAGTTTGACCACATCCCGGTGCTGCCCTCGCAGATCCGCGCTGCGCTGCGCGACAGCTCGGCCGCCCCGCAACGTCAGGAGATCGCATGAAGGACCTGCATCTGATCACCGTCGAGGTCAACGGGAGAGCGCACGAGCTCGTCGTCGAGTCACGACGCACCCTCGCGGACCTGCTGCGCCAGGACCTCGGGCTGACCGGGACCCACCTCGGTTGCGAGCACGGCATCTGCGGCGCGTGCACGGTCCTGCTCGACGACGAGCCGGTACGCGCCTGCCTCATCTTCGGCGTCCAGGCTGACGGACGCACCGTCCGCACCGTCGAAGACCTCGCGGACGGCGAGTCGCTTTCCCCGCTACAGCAGGCATTCTCCAAGCACCACGGGCTACAGTGCGGATTCTGCACGCCAGGGTTCCTGATGCTGGCAGAGTCCTACCTCGCGAGCCGCCCAGAGCCGGACAAAGAAGAGATCCGAGACGTCGTGGCCTCCAACCTGTGCCGCTGCACCGGCTACCAAGGGATCGTCGAGGCGATCCACGAAGTCGCCGTCGCACAGCAGGGCGGCTGAGCATGACTGCGACCAGCACTGACCGGTCGACGTTGGACACCTACGTCGGGACTCGCGTGGGACGCAAGGAGGATCAGCGTCTACTGCGGGGTGCGGGACGCTTCGGTCACGACGTGCAGCGTCCCCGGATGTTGCACGCACGCGTCGTACGCTCCAACGTCGCACACGGCCGCATCCTCGATATCGACGTCACAGAGGCAAAAGCGCTGCCCGGCGTTGTTGACGTGGTCACCGGACATGACCTGCCCAAGGCGGTGCACATCCCGGTACGCCTGTCGGTCCAGAACGTCGATCTCACCGACTACCTCCAGCCGATCCTGCCCACGTCGGTGGTGCGGTACGTCGGGGAACCGGTAGCGGTCGTCGTCGCCGAAGATGCCTACGTCGCAGAGGATGCTGCCGAGCTCGTCATCGTCGAGACCGAGGAGCTCCCCGTCGTGCTCGACACGACCGCGACGGACGCGGACGTCACGATCGCCGCAGACTTCGGCATGGGCTACGGCGACCTCGACCAGGCGTTTGCCCGGGCCGACCATGTCACCGAGCTGGAGTTCGACATCGGCAGGCACAGCGCAGTCCCGATGGAGCCGCGCACCCTTGTCGTTGATCCGAGCAGCGGTGAGCTGGATATCTTCGGCACGACGAAAGTGCCGGTCTTCAACCGTTACGTCCTCGCCTCGCTACTCGACATCGACGAGCAGCGGATCCGCATGCACGCCGTCGATGCCGGCGGCGGTTTCGGCGTACGAGGTGAGTTCTATCCGGAGGACTTCCTGATCCCCTGGCTCGCCACGCGCACCAACCATCCGGTCAGCTGGGCCGAGGACCGTCAGGAACACCTGGTCGCGGTCAACCACAGTCGCCAACAGCGACACCGTCTTTCGCTGGCGTTGAAGGAAAACGGGGAGATCCTCGGGCTGCGCGCCGACGTCGTGCACGACAACGGCGCGTATGCGCGCACCCACGGCATCATCGTCCCCGAGCTGACCATCGCGATGCTCCCCGGCCCCTACCGGGTCCCGGCGTACTCCGGCCGCGTCAAGGTTGCTCTGTCAAACAAGACACCGTGCGGCACCTACCGCGCGCCCGGGCGGTTCGAGGGCACGACAAGTCGCGAGCAGCTCCTCGACAAGGCCGCCGACGAGCTCGGGATCGACCGCATCGAGCTGCGGCGCACCAACCTGCTCGTGCCGACCGAGCTCCCCCACGCGCGGGACCTCGGCACGCTGGGCACCGACATGCTGATCGACGAGGGCGACTTCCCCGGCCTGTTTGCGACCGCCCTCGATCGCGCGACAGAGCTCGGCTGGCCGGCGGCGGTCTCCGAGATGCGCGCGGCCGGCCGCATCGGCGGGCTCGGGATCGCCATGTTCATGGAGAAGAGCGGCCTAGGTCCCTACGACACCGCGGATGTGGAGATCACCAGCACCGGGCGCGTTCGGGTCTACTCCGGAGGCACTTCGCTCGGTCAGGGCATCGAGACTGCGCTCGCCCAGATCGCCGCCGACGGGCTGCCCGTCGGACTCGACCGGGTCGATGTCATCAACGGCGACACCGCCGAGCAGCCCTTCGGGACCGGGTCGTGGGCGAGCCGGTCCACCGTTGTCGCGGGCAATGCCGTGCGCGGGGCATGCGAGCAGGTCGCCGAGCGCCTGATCGAGCTCGCGTCCCGCGTGCTGGACGTGTCGCTGGACGATCTGGTGCTTGACGAGCACGGCGTGCGCCATCGCCAAGACGCCGAGAAGTCCTGCAGCTATCGCGAACTCGTGCGATACGCAGGTCCGGGCTCGCCGTTCGTGCACGCCGACGAGCCGGCGGGGCTACGGCGGCGTAGTCGCTTCACGGTCGACCACATGACGTATCCCTACGGAGCGCACGTGTGCCTGATCGAGATCGACCCGGGGACCGGCGGAGTGCGAGTGCTCGGCTACCTGGTGGCGTACGAGGTCGGGGTCGCGGTGAACCCGACGATGATCGAAGGCCAGCTCTACGGCGGGATCGCGCAGGGCATCGGCGGCGCCCTGCTCGAGGAGTTCCGGTACGACGAGTCCGGGCAGCCGCAGAGCACGACGTTCATGGACTACCTCATGCCGACGGCTGCCGAAGTCCCCCCGATGGAGCTCGCCGTGCTTGCCGAGCACCCCGCCTCCACCAACCCCCTCGGGGTGCGTGGCGCCGGCGAGGGCGGGCTGACCGCCGCGGGCGGGTGCGTGGTCAGCGCGGTTCGGGACGCGTTGGCGCACGTTGCGGGGGCCGAACGCGACATCGTGCGACTGCCGATCACGCCCGCCGAGCTGCGGGCGCGACTGAGGTCGACGTACGCGCCGGGCGTCGAATCGGTTGCTGACGTGTAGTTATGGGTATTCTCTCTCGTTGGTATATCAAACCCCTCCGAGACGGACTGCCTTCCGATGAGCTACACCTCCAAGGCGGACATGGTGACCGCCAAGCTGCGCGAGATGATCGTTGCTGGCGACCTCAAGCCCGGGGCAGCCCTCCGCCAGCGCGATCTCGCCGGCGAGTTCGGGGTGAGTCAGACGCCGGTGCGCGAGGGGCTGCGACGTCTGGAGGCCGAGGGCCTGGTCTCCAACGACACCCACAAGGGCTCGATCGTGGCCGAGGCCCGGGCCGGACGGTGGAGCGAGAACTTCGCGATTCGCGCGGCCCTCGAGTCGCTCGCCGCCGAGCTCGCGTGCGACACGATCACCGACGAGCAGGTCCGTGAGCTGCAAGACCTCGACAACCAGATGCGGGCCATCGGGTCCATCAACGACGAATACCGAGCGCTGAACCAGCGCTTCCATATGCAGATCTGCGCGATCGCTGACAGCCCGCTACTCATGTCGTTTATCAAGCTGCTGTGGCGGGCCCTCGGCGACGGCCCGCACGTCGTGCGGACCCACTCCGAGTCGGCACGCCAGCATCGACAGATCATCGCCGCGCTGCGCGCGCGGGACAAGGAGAAGGTCACCGAGGTGATCCGCCGCCACATCCTCGGCGCCACCATCGAGCAGGAGTGACCCCCCCGGCTGCTCGTGGAGCCGCGCTATCGGTGGCTCGGGTGGTGTGAGTCACGACCGGTTGACCCCTGCGCTCGGGCGATCGTAGATTATTCAAAGGTCATGAGTTCCAGCATCAAGCCCCGGCTTGCTGGACGGCAACCCTCCGACGCGGTGGGGTGCTCCGGGTGAAGACCGGGCGGTTTCGCAGCGAAGCCGCAAGCGCGCGCCCCGCGGGGCCCAACCAAGAAGGCAGCATGAGCAGCGATCTCTCGCGATATCCGCTCAGTGGCAGCGAACTGTCCCGTGCCTTGACCTGCCGCCGGCATGTCGACCTACTGCGCGTGTCCAGCGCGTTGTGTCCGGCCGCGCTCTAACCTCCGCGCGCACCGCCTTCCAGCTCACCGCCATCCGCCGCCGGCGGATCGGCCGTGACCCACTCTCTTTGTTGCTATACAAGGAAACTTCATGCCACCCGTGCCTACATCCTTGGCATCCTCAGAAACTTCCTCAGCCGAGGGTTCGCATCCGCCTCCCCCGTCCGAGGGCGCAGCATCCGTGGCCTCGTCGCCACCCGATGACGACTCCCAGCTCGCCGTCGTGCCCGTACGCCATCCGTGGCGGTGGGTCGGCGTCGCTGTCGTCGTCGTCCTGCTCGCCCAGTTCGTCCACGGTCTCATCACGAATCCCGGATGGGACTGGCCGACCTTCGGTGCGTGGTTTGCCTCCAAGTCGATCGTCACCGCCCTTGGGACGACCATTCAGCTCACCGCGCTGGGGACGGTGCTCGGGTTCGCGCTCGGGGTCGTGCTCGCCGCGATGCGCATGTCGCGAAGCCCGTTCCTCCAAGTCGTGTCGTGGGGCTACGTCTGGGCGTTCCGCTCGATCCCGCTGATCGTGCAGCTGCTGTTCTGGTTCAACATCGCCTACCTGTATCAGACCCTGCAGTTCGGCATCCCTTTCGGGCCTGGCTTCTTCAGCTTCGAGACCAACGACGTGCTCGGGCCGCTTGGAGCGGCCGTGCTCGGACTCGCACTGCATCAAGCGGCGTACGCCGCCGAGATCATCCGCGGCGGCATCCTGTCGGTCGACCATGGTCAGCTCGAGGCCGCGGCTGCGCTGGGAATCCCGCGCCTCCGGCAGTTTCGGCGCATCGTGCTCCCCCAGGCGATGCGCTCGATCCTGCCCAACGCGGCTAACGAGGTCATCTCGCTGTTCAAGGGCACCTCGATCGTGTCGGTCATGGCGATTCCCGAGCTCTTCTACCAGGCGCAGGTCATCTACGGCCGCAACGGGCGCGTCGTGCCGCTGCTGATGGTGGCGACCGTCTGGTACATCGCGCTGACGAGCGCCCTATCGGTCGTCCAGTACTACCTCGAGCGGCACTACGCCAAGGGCGCCAACCGCACCCCGCCGCCAACGCCGTGGCAACGCGCCCGCGACGGGATCGGGCGAGTACGTCGAGCCGCGGCGCCCGACGCGACCGCCCAGCTGCGTCAGGGGGCGAGCCAATGACCGCGGAGGCCACCGCGGACGCGACGACGCAGAAGTCGCTCATGGTCGATGCCCGTGGCGTCCACAAGTCCTACGGCGACCACCATGTGCTGCGCGGCATCGACCTGCAGATCGAACCCGGCTCGGTCACCGTCATCCTCGGCCCCTCGGGCTCGGGAAAGTCGACGCTGCTTCGGGTCATCAACCACCTCGAGAAGCTGGACCGCGGCACCGTCCGTGTCGACGGTGACCTGATCGGCTACCGCCGCAGGGGACAACGCCTGCACGAGCTCTCCGAGCGGGAGATCCTGCGGCAGCGCTCGAAGATCGGCTTCGTCTTCCAGAACTTCAACCTGTTTGGGCACCTGACCGTTCTGGACAACGTCATCGAGGCGCCACTGTCCGCGCAGCGTCGCCGCCGCAAGGAGGTTGAGCCACTCGCCCGCGACCTGCTCGCGCGAGTCGGTGTCGCCGACAAGGCTCACGAATATCCCAGACGGCTGTCGGGTGGTCAGCAACAGCGTGTCGCGATCGCCCGTGCGCTGGCGATCAAGCCGCAACTGATCCTCTTCGACGAGCCGACAAGTGCGCTCGACCCCGAGCTCGTCGGCGAGGTCCTCGATGTCATCGCGGAGCTCAGCACCTCCGGCGTCACGCTCGTGATCGTGACGCACGAGGTCGGATTCGCGCGCCGCATCGCCGACACGGTGATCTTCATGGACCAGGGCCAGATCGTCGAGCAGAACGAGCCGCGCGAGTTCTTCAACAACCCGCGGAACGAGCGGACGAAACTGTTCCTCAGCCAGATCCTCGGCCACTGAGTGATGGCCAAACGTGCCGATCTGCCAGTGTGGGTTTTAGAGGCACTCGGAGCCCTCGGCGGTTCCGCT
>ERZ500994.493-NODE-493-length-11889-cov-15.840882_pt1 | contig 11889 bp, 10 predicted proteins | sample MGYA00248878_ERZ500994 | MGnify/ENA primary metagenome ERZ500994 (study PRJEB25958, sample SAMN03398533) | human skin metagenome | study: EMG produced TPA metagenomics assembly of the Human Skin Microbiome Metagenome (human skin metagenome) data set. | reverse complement strand
TAGGCGAAGTTGTAACTTTCCTAAAAAGCTGGAAAATCACTTTAAAGCCTTTGATCTAGCTTTCTTTGGGGTCAGCACAGAAAACGGACCATATAGGGTGGTAAGTACATTTGTTTAGTATTTAAATTACTGTGATAGGTAAAACTCATCATTGGAACAACTGACCTCTGCTGTCAAGAACGGAGAAAAACACTTGGTAGATTATGTCAGGCAGCCTGACGGTAAAAGGGGTCAGTACGGAATTCGGTTCATATTGTACGCTAGGTACATTTATTGAATTTTATGTGTTTGTTGTTTAATAAATTTATGAAAATACTCTTAATTAAATTGCATATTATTCATCTCTATTAAAAAGGCAAAGGGTAAAAAATAAGTCTTTGATTTTAATAAACTTATTAATAAGCAAAATTCCTTAGCGTACTATTTTCTCCGAATTCTGTGCTGACCCCTTAAAAGCTTTTAAAAACATTAAAAACACCAAAACCTAAGAATATGCATCTAAATAATCCGCTACCAAACGCAAAATTTAAGACAATTTAAGAGATTTGCTAAGCTTATTTTTTTGATAAATTTAGGATCAGAAATTATCACATGCTAGGAATGGTTCAAGATTAGTGGCACCTTACAGTTAACTGTCATTTCAAATTGACTGTAAAATTTCAGTTTGTTGAAGTGTTTTGCTAAGCAGCTACTTAAACTGTCTTATAGGCTTGTTAGGCATGCTAAGACAGTTATTAGGTACTTATGGGTAATTAGAGCCTAGAAGATGCTTAAACGAGCGCTAGAGAGCGATTATGATAGCAAAGGGAGAGGGAGCGACCACAGTTATATAGAATTTTGCTAAAAAGAGGTTAAAACAGTCTGTTATAAGTGGTTCCATTATACCAGTCTGTTTTAAGTAGTCTGTTAATAGGTTTGAGGGGCTAAATAACTGGTTCCCTTGGGGTATACGTTTTTCAGACTGATATATAGATAAGGAAATAGATAAGATCAAATGCAATTTATTTTATTCACCCTGTTCAAGATCTTCTAATATGGCGCACTCTGCGTTTTCATCACCTGAGCAATGATCAGCAGAAATCTGTAATAAGCTCACCATATCTTGCAATTGAGCTATTTTTTGTTTCAAAGTTGCGATATGTTGCAGTGTCAATTGTTTAACATCAGCACTCTGCCGATCTGTATTTTTCCACAAATTAAGCAATTCTTTCATCTGTTTGGAGGAAAAACCTAAATCACGAGCCTGTCTTAAAAAGCATAAGTTTTTTATATCTTGATTAGAGTAGATTCGATAACCTGAATTCGAGCGTTTGGCGGTATCAAGCAAACCGATTTGTTCATAATAGCGAATCATTTTGGGAGAGATTCCTGATCGCTCTGACGCTTGACCGATATTCATAACTTTCCTCCTGATATAAAAAGGGTTAAAGCCAAACGGCTACTTTAACCCTATGTTAATATAATCTATGCTTTAATCGCTGGCACCTGAAAGTACTTTAAACGTAAGGCATTACCTAGCACAAAAACAGAGGATAGCGCCATTGCTCCTGCGGCAAAAATGGGTGACAGCAAAATACCAAATGCTGGATATAAAACCCCTGCGGCAATTGGAATCAGGGCAATGTTATAGAAAAATGCCCAAAATAGATTCTGTCGAATATTTTTGATAGTCGCTTTACTTAAAGCAATCGCATTAGGGACGCCTTGTAGACTACCTGACATCAACACCACGTCTGCTGCTTCAATTGCCACATCTGTTCCTGTCCCAATTGCCAGACCGACATCCGCTTGAGCAAGAGCAGGGGCATCATTAATCCCATCACCAACAAAAGCCACTCGTCCATACTGTTGTTGCAGCTGACGTAGTGCATCTACTTTTCCATCAGGCAACACTTCTGCGACCACTTGATCAATATGTAATTTTGCTGCAATTGCTTGGGCGGTATGCCGATTGTCGCCTGTAATCATTGCCACTTTTAAGCCCAGTTGATGTAAACCTGCAATAGCAGTATAAGTGGTATCTTTAATAGGGTCTGCAACGGCAATAATGGCTGCTAGCTTTTGGTCAATCGCGACATAAAGTGGGGTTTTACCTTCTTGTCCTAAGCGTGCAGCCTCATTTTCAAAAGGTGTAACATCAAGCTCTAATTGCTTCATATAACGATCAGCACCAATATGAATGGTTTGACCTGTCACTTCCGCTTTAATCCCTAGTCCGGTCACAGAGTCAAAGGCGGTAATCGGTAATAAGCTGATATTTTGCTGTTCTGCGGCTTGAACAATGGCTACGGCAATGGGATGTTCAGACTTTGCTTCAACCGATGCCACAATACGCAAGACTTGCTCATGTTGAAACCCTTGTTGGACATGAAAATCCGTTAAGGTTGGTTTACCTTCGGTCAAGGTGCCGGTTTTATCGACCGCAATGACTTTAACTTCCTGTAAAGCTTGTAACGCTTCACCTTTACGGAATAAGACGCCCATTTCTGCACCGCGACCTGTACCAACCATAATGGAGGTAGGGGTTGCCAATCCCATTGCACAGGGACAAGCAATGATTAAGACAGCAACGGCATTAACGAGACTAAACGTCAAAGCAGGCTCAGGACCAAGAATAAACCACACAGCAAAAGTCAGAGCTGCTAAGAACATGACCATGGGAACAAACCACATAGTGACTTTATCAACCAATGCCTGAATCGGTAATTTAGATCCTTGAGCCTGTTCAACCATGCGAATGATTTGCGCCAATACCGAAGAGTCGCCAATGGCCGTTGCCCGAAAATTCAAAGTTCCATTCTGATTGATCGTCCCTCCTACCACTTGATCACCCACTTGTTTTTTAACAGGAACGGGTTCACCCGTAATCATGGATTCATCAATATAGCTTTGACCTTCAACCACTTCACCATCAACAGGAACACGCTCACCGGGACGAATCTCAACGATCGTTTCTGTGGTTACTTCTGCAATCGGTACTTCATTCACTTGCCCATTATGGTGAACACGCGCTGTTTTTGCCTGCATACCCACTAGATGTTGAATGGCTTGAGAGGTACGTCCTTTGGCTTTTGCCTCAAAATAACGCCCTAATAAAATTAAGCTCACAATCACAGCGGCCGCTTCATAATACACATTCACGGTGCCCTCGGGTAGAACTTGTGGAATAAATGTTGCAATGAGAGAAAAGCTATAAGCCGCCAGTGTTCCAACCGCCACCAATGAGTTCATATCTGGGGCAAAACGCCATAATGCCGGAATACCTTTTTGATAAAAACGTCGCCCTGGAAAGATAAGAACCAGCGTCGTCAAAACAAATTGAATCAACCAGCTTTGTTGCGTGCCGATATTGTCCATGACCCACATATGAAAAGCTGGAATCATATGTGATCCCATTTCTAGAATAAAAACAGGCATGGCTAAAATTAAAGAGATCATTAAATCTCGTTTCAGCTGTTGCTGTTCCGTGGCTTTTTTATCCTGTTGAACACTCACACTTTGCTCAATCTGCTTAGCTGTGTATCCCGCTTTTTTAACGGCTTGAATCAAATCGCTGCTCTGTACTTGAGCGTTGCCTTGTACCCATGCGCGTTCAGTAGCAAGGTTGACGTTTGCTTGTTGTACGCCCTCAACTTTTTTTAATGCTTTTTCTACCCGTCCAACACAGGAAGCACAAGTCATACCTTCTATCGACAGCTCAATCGGCTGAGATGCCAAGATCTTATAACCGGCTCGTTCTACGGCTTTGGTTACTGCGATAAGGTCTAAAGGTTGAGATGAGGAAATCATGGCTTTTTCAGTCGCAAGATTCACCTCAGCATTTTCAACACCTTCAACTTTTTTTAATGCTTTTTCTACTCGTCCCACACATGAAGCACAAGTCATACCCTCAATGGGCAATGTCTCACTATAAAGATAAGACTTACTATTTTCTGAATTCATAACAGCCTCTATCATGTTCAATCTATTATCAACAGCATATAGGTTGACATCATGGTAAGGTCAAGTATATTTTTTCAAAAATGTGTTTGACCTTACCATGATGACAAGGCTTAAGCTTAGTGATGAAATAAAACTTATTTGGAGAAAGGGTATGAAACTATTGATTGCAAATATGAACTGTGGCGGTTGTGCCCGTGGTGTGACAGCAGCTATTCAGAATATCGACTCAAAGGCCAAGGTTAAGATTGATTTAGCAGCCAAAGTGGTCAGTATCGAAACCATCGCCAGTATTGAGCAGATGACAGCTGCTTTAGCAAAAGGCGGTTTCCCTGCACAAGCGCAATGAATCAGCCTTATAAACGCGCAGCCTATCTGTTTGACAGAAAGGACGATGGGCTGAATCACATCTGAAAATATTGACCAGTTGAAAAAAATCTGACATGGGCAACTGCATCTTAGTGATGCGTTTGCCCCGCGCCTTTGGTTATAGGTCTACTTTTAATGATAAAAAGTGGACAGTGTTATCAAAATGAATACTTTATCTATGACACGAGTTATCGGCAAGCGCATGCAATATTCCGCAGGATTCAGCTAGCGCTTCACTTGCGCATTTTTGCCGCAACGCTAGTAGATGTTGCTTTAATTGTATCAGCTCTTCCATACGTGTCTCTACCGCATCGATATGCTCATCCAATAGCACATTGACCTCACCGCAGTTTTCATCAGGTTTATCTCTATATTGAAGCAGGGTTCGTACTTCATCCAAAGTCATATCGAGCGTACGGCAGTGCAGGATAAATTGTAGACGCTCAAAATGCGCTTCATTATACAAACGATAGTTGCCTTGGCTACGCGCAGGTTTTGGTAATAACCTCTCTTTCTCATAATAGCGAATGGTTTCGACCGTCGCACCGGTGCGCGTGGCAAGCTCACCAATTTTGATTAGCATGTGTATCTCCTTAAATAGTATTTTCTATTATCTAAACAATAAAGTAACTATAAGGTTTGCTGATAAAAAATCAAACCTCTTTATCGTTAAAAGTCTTGACCCTAAAGTTACTATAGGGTTTATACTGCCTTTAACAAGAGGAGAAGTGATTATGCAATATCATATTGAAGGTATGGACTGTGCCAGTTGTGTTGGTAAAATCGAGCGGGCGTTAATGCGAATACCTGGTGTCTCTGAGGTTCAGTTAAACTTTGCGACTCAAAAGCTAGAGCTAACCTTGGCGCCTGATACGAATACTGGCGTTAAAGATATCGAGAAAACCATTAAAAGCCTAGGGTTTGGTGTGTCAGCGTTAACGGGTCAACAAAATGAGAGGGGCAATGATGGTAATCAATCAGCGGTGGACAATCAGCGCTGGTGGCAAACCATAAAAGGCAAACAGGTCATTGGTACGGGGCTTTTGATGGGTGCCGCATATGTATTGTCTTTAATTTTCCCTGAATATGGCGCATGGGCTTTTATTGCCGCTGTGGCTATCGGTGTCCTACCATTTGCTCGCAAAGCTTCTGCACTGGCGTTAGCAGGATCGCCTTTTTCAATTGAAATGCTCATGTCTGTTGCGGCTATTGGCGCGCTTATCATAGGTGAAGCTGAAGAAGCGGCTGCCGTGGTCTTTTTATTCTCGGTTGGGGAGCTATTAGAGAGTGTCGCAGCTAATCGTGCGCGCGCAGGAATCAGAGCATTATCGTCGCTTGTGCCAAAGACAGCTATTTTACTGGACGCGCAAGGACAACAACGTCAGGTGGCAGCGACTTCACTACAAGTGAATGATAAGGTGCTTGTGCGTCCTGGTGATAGAGTCTCTGCTGATGGCGTGATTGTTCAAGGTACGTCTAGCCTTGATGAGTCACCTGTGACGGGAGAGTCTGTTCCTGTTGCCAAAACCATAGGCGATGAGGTCTTTGCTGGATCTATCAACGTTGATGGGGTACTACAAATACGCGTAGAAAAAACAGCGGCAGATAATACAATTGCTCGTATTATTGAGCTTGTGGAGCGGGCACAAGCGTCCAAAGCACCGACTGCACGCTTTATTGAAGCCTTTAGCCGCTACTATACGCCTATCGTTATGGCGATTGCGGCTTTAGTGATTATTATCCCACCTCTACTGATGGGAGCAGAATGGGGAGTATGGCTATACCGTGGTTTAGCGCTATTACTGATCGCCTGTCCTTGTGCTCTTGTGCTGTCAACACCTGCCGCTATTGCCTCAGGTTTGGCTGTCGGCACGCGCCATGGACTGCTTATCAAAGGAGGTAATGTCATGGAGTTGGTGGGTCAGGTCAACACTGTCGCTTTTGATAAAACGGGTACTTTGACCGAGGGCAAACCTCGAGTAACCGATATCATTGATTTTAAAACAGTACATGGCGATGCTGAGGGTCGCGATAAACTACTGTCACTGTTTGCAAGTGTCGATGCTACCTCCAGTCATCCGCTTGCTATCGCTATTGTGGATCATGCCAAAGCCGCTAAGGTAGTCATACCTGGATCCTCCAACGCCTTTGCGACCGCAGGTAAAGCGGTTCATGCAACGGTTGCTGGACGCTCTTTGGCCATCGGCTCACCAGTCTACGTCGCTGAGAAAGTGATGTTGCCAGCTGAGCAGCAGATTCAAATTGAGATGCTACAAAATGATGGTAAAACGGTTTCTATTTTGTTTGATGAGCAAACGAGGGAGGCGCTCGGATTGGTCGCTCTACGTGATGAGTTACGAGAGGATGCAAAGCAGGCCATTGCCCAGCTTAACAAGATGAACGTGCGCTCCGTCATGCTCACAGGTGACAACAGTCGTACGGCAAAAGCGCTTGCCAGTCAGTTAGATATAGAGTGGAAAGCTGAGCTGTTACCTGAAGACAAGCTACGTCTACTCAGTGAGATGCAAAGCAATAGTAAAATAGCGATGATTGGTGATGGTATCAATGATGCACCCGCTTTGGCAGCGGCAGACATTGGCATTGCGATGGGCAGTGGCACGGATGTGGCTATCGAAACGGCTGATATTGCCCTATTAAAAAGCCGCGTGATAGACGTTGCTAACCTTATTGCCTTATCCCGCGCCACCATGAGAAATATCCATCAAAATGTCATATTTGCACTTGGGTTAAAGGGCATATTTCTGATAACCACTGTGCTCGGCGTGACAGGGCTTTGGATTGCTGTACTAGCGGATACTGGTGCTACAGTACTGGTGACGCTGAATGCATTGCGTTTACTGCGTTTTAAAACAAGATCTTCCGATTAATTATCATTAAAGGCTAAGGCGGTCGCAACTACATTGGGACCGTTTTATTAAACCTATCTCCTGCCTACAAGCAGTCAATGTACCTACCTTTAATCCAGAAATCGCCTAAACCTATCACTCTTCATCCAGAGTAAATCTGCGCCGATATTCGCTAGGGGTCAAACCAACAATGCGCTTAAATATTTTACGAAATGCACTAACATCACTATAACCCACCTTCCACGCTATTTGCTCAACAGGCATTAAAGAGAACTGTAGAAAGTCTTTTGCACTACCAATGCGTAATCGCTGACAGTATTCTGTTGATGTCATGCCCGTCGCCTTATGGAAACGGCGCAGAAAAGTACGCTCCTCTAACTGAGCACAGTTGGCGAGGGTGGATAAATCGATATCTTGCGCGTTGGTTCTTTGTAGCCAATGCTGTACTTTCAATATGGCTGCGTCACCATGGGTGAGTATTGGAGAAAATGCACTGTAATAACATTGTTCACGCCTTGATGGATCAATTAACAATGCACGAGCGGCCTCATTCATGACCTGTGAGCCAAGAAAGCGGTCAACCGTCCTAAGCCCCAAGTCCGTCCAAGCCATCGCGCCACCAGCGGTCACAATATCACCGTCTTCGATAATAATGCGATCGACATCCAGATCGACATCAGGGAAGCGCTGTTCAAACTCTTCTACATAACCCCAATGCGTCGTTGCTTTGCGTTTGGATAGGAGTCCCGTCTCGCCCAGTAAAAAAGCACCGGCGCAGACGGATGACAGTATCACACCTGTGGAATGCTGATCTCTTAGCCATTCCAGCCATGGTGCCGCTGCTTGCTTTGCAATTGGCGTCTCTAACGTGGGTGGAATGATGATAGCTGCTAACCTTCCTGAGCCATCAGGATTGCTCGAAAAATTGCAGGTAGGACGCAGATTAGAACCCTTAATTTCCCAGTGACTGACCTGTAAAGGCAGATCCGTTGTATCTTGATGTTTGGCAGCGATTTTACTGGCCACCATCAGTAAGTCAGTCAGCCCAAGGATGGCCGCCATTTGTGCTTTCTCATAGACAATCAAGCCTATTTCAATAGCATGTTTTTGATTCATATGTCGTTATTAACCTCTTATGTGTCGATGTAGCCACTCGTTAGTGTAGCACAGAGCTTGTAAAATAGACGCCTATACAGTCACTTTGATAAAAAAAGGAATCATCATGAGCACAAAAGCACTGATCGTTGTCGATATTCAAAATGAGTATTTTCCGCAAGGTAAATTATCACTCGTTGGTATTAATGAAGCCGCTGATAATGCAGCTTTGGTGATTGAGTCTGCTAGAGAAAAAGGCCATACCGTCATTCATGTTCGTCATGAAATGCCTTCTGCTGACGCACCAATCTTTACGCCTGGTACTGATGGTGTAGAAATCAATGAGAAAGTAAAGCCTATAGAAGGTGAAGCCGTTGTTGTGAAGCATTACCCCAATTCGTTTCGTGAGACCTCTCTTAAAGATCTGCTTGATAAAGAAGACATCAAAGACGTTACCGTGATTGGCGCCATGAGCCACATGTGTATTGATGCAACCGTTCGTGCTGCGGTTGACTTTGGCTATACAACGACCACCATCCATGATGCCTGTGCCACGCTTGATCTTGAATTTAATGGCACGACCGTACCCGCAGCTCATGCTCATGCCACCATTATGGCAGCGATTGAGTTTCTATATGGCGAAGTGATTGACACCCAAACTTGGATTGCGCGTTAGTTATAAGTTTTTAAGCAAACCATTATTAACTCATAATATAGACTCATCAATAAGGCATCAAATTATGAAAATATCGAAATCTCTGACCGGCACCACACTATTAAGTGGTGTCATGTTGTTAACCGCATGTACCACCTTTGCCAGTCCAGCGTCCAATTCTAACGCGGTAAAACAGACGGCGACCAATACCGTTCAATTTCAGCAAATCCGTAATGCCACGATTAAGCTTGATTATGACGGTACCACGTTTTTAGTGGATCCTATGCTCGCGGCTAAAAACGCTTATCCAGGGTTTGCAGATACGTTAAATAGCCAAATACGCTATCCAATGGTAGATTTGCCGGTATCTGTTGCAGAGGTGCTAAAGGCTGACGCCATTATTTTAACCCATCTACATGCGGATCATTGGGACGATGCTGCACGCAACCTGGTCCCTCGTAATATGCCAATTTTTACCCAAAATGAAGCCGATGCGGCAATCGTGCGTAAAGATGGCTTTACCGATGTCAGAGTGTTGACAGAGCAAGGGGTGGTGTTTAAAGGCACTAGAATCAATAAAACCATCGGACAGCATGGCACTGATGAGATGTACAAAGTTCCAGCGCTTGCTCAGGCACTTGGTAAAACGATGGGTATTGTGTTCCAAAAGCCAAACTACAAGACCGTCTATGTGGTAGGGGATACCATTTGGAATAAAGACGTAGAGAATGCGCTGACTCGCTACAAGCCTGATGCGGTCATCCTTAATACAGGCTATGCAAAGCTGTCTACCTTTGTCGATGACTCTATTATTATGGGTAAAGACGATGTATACCGTGCGTATCAATTCTCACCTAATGCTCAGATAATTAATGTGCACATGGATACGGTCAATCATGGCGCACTGTCGAAGGCAGAGCTGCGCCGTTTTATCGAAGAAAAACACTTAGACAAACAGCGTGCGCTTGTTCCTAATGATGGTCAAACCTATAAATTCTAGTTCTTTAGAAGTCAATTTTTAGAAGCTTCCCTGTGTGGCAATGCTCAAAGTGTGTTGCCACATATAATAAACACTGCATAACTGAGACAGTTTATGAATATGCCAAATAATTCTGGCAACGCACCTTTCGTTCTCTCGGTACTCGACAATGCCTTCACCGGCGTTGGCCACACAGTGGAGAACACCTTTCAAGAGATGATTGCGCTTGCGAAACTGGCGGATAAAAGGGGCTTTCAGCGGTTTTGGATGTCTGAACATCATGCCATGCCTGGCGCCGCGGTTCCTTCGCCGCAGATGATGGTGGCTCGGCTTACTGGTGAAACCGAGCGCATTAGGCTTGGTGCAGGCGGCATCATGCTACCGAATCATGTGCCTCTGGTGGTCGCTGAGCAATTTGGTATGCTTGATGCGCTGGCGCCAGGACGGATTGATCTGGGTTTGGGAAGGGCACCAGGTACGGATGGCGCAACAGCTTCAGCTTTGCGTCGTCACCATGCGGCAAACGATGAGTTTCCTCAGCAAGTCGCAGAGTTGTTGGGCTTTTTAGAAAATAGTTTTCCACAAGACCATCCTTATAGTGAGGTTCATGCGGTGCCAGGCCCATGGCAGGCCGAGCAAAATCGAGTGCCACCATCGAAGACCACAGCTGATGTCTGGATCTTGGGGTCATCGACTTATTCAGCGCATCTGGCAGCACAGCTTGGCAGACCTTATGCGTTCGCTTTGCAGTTTGGCAGTGCTGATGTTTTAAATGCCATGCGAATTTACCGAGAGAATTTCCGTCCATCAAAAATCCTAGCCAAGCCATACAGTTTGGTCAGCATTGGCGCTATTGCGGATAAAGATCCTGTAGAAGCACGTCGCCAGTCAACTTCGTCTGCCATGGCAATGTTGAGAATGTTCCAACGCAAGCCTTTTGCTTTACTGCCCCCTGATGAAGTAGCGGCTTTTCAAGGCAATACGCAAGAGCGCCAGATTATTGAGCAGTATACTGATCAAACCCTCCATGGTACTGCTGCCGAGGTCGCAAAAAGTTTGGAGAGCCTTCAGGAGCAGACAGGGGTCGATGAGATAATGCTGGTTGTTCAAGGCTATTCGCGACGCACCCAATTGCGCACTGTTGAACTAATCGCAGATCACTATAGTATGCCAAGTCACTAGATTTTGTTAAGATTAGCGATATTAAAAGGTTAGCAAAGAGCTTAATGCCTAACCATTAGGCTTGTTGTTAGGTATGCCAGCAGTAATCCTTATTCCTATAACAGCGCTTATGGTAAATAAAAATAATGATCCAAAAGCTCACTGGATGTACACAACGAAGTACACTGCGATTACCTAAATAACTCAATATATCGATATCATTAGCCCACAGCCAAAGATTCAAGTCCTCACTAGGGGACCGAACCAGTGAAAGCGCCTGACAATCTACCATTAGACTATACCTAAAACATAAAACTTCTAAACGATAACTTAGCTATCATTAGACTTGTTTCTAAAATTAAATGATAGTAATATCTTGCTATTATCAATGAACATTAATTATTAAGTCTAAGTAATAGAGGTCGCGTTATGACCGTTCGTATTTATGTGAGAGCCAGCACTAAGGATCAAGACGCTAAGAGAGCCTTGTCTGACTTGATTACCTTTAGCCAAAGCTATAACGTTAAACATGTTGAGTACGTTGAGCATTTCAGTGGTACAAAGCTCGATAGGCCAGTATTAGCTAAGCTATTAAAAGACGCTGATCAAGGCGATATTCTGCTGGTTGAAAGCGTGGACAGATTAAGCAGGCTATCTCAAGATGATTTTGCAATTCTAAAGCAGCGCATCAAAGACAAGGGCTTGCGATTGGTGGTGGCTGATCTACCAACTACGCATACGGTAAGTAAAGGCATGACAGGTGAGATCCTAACAGTGATTAACCATATGCTGATCGACTTATTAGCAACGATGGCAAAGCTTGA
>ERZ500994.492-NODE-492-length-11890-cov-5.675370_pt1 | contig 11890 bp, 10 predicted proteins | sample MGYA00248878_ERZ500994 | MGnify/ENA primary metagenome ERZ500994 (study PRJEB25958, sample SAMN03398533) | human skin metagenome | study: EMG produced TPA metagenomics assembly of the Human Skin Microbiome Metagenome (human skin metagenome) data set. | reverse complement strand
GGTCGTAGCTCATGCGCGGCCAGGAGCGCACCGATCCGACGTCGAGATGGACGAACGGGGTGCCGGCCGTGGGATAATAGCCGACCCCGCCGCGCTGCGCCTTCATGCCGATCTCGCGGATCTGCTCCATCGACATGCCTGGCATGGACGTATCCATCGCTTTGCCGAGCATATGCTGCGAATATTCCGCCACCGCGCGCGACCGGCGGCGCAGCATGGCGTTGGTCTCGGGCGAGCGGTAGGCCGACATGACCGTCACCGGCTCCCGTCCGGCCCCGGCGGCCCGGTAGACCTCCCAGACGACGTCGAAGAGCCGCGGGTCCATCGTGGTCGGCTCGTCGCGACGCCAGTCGCGCAGGAACCAGTTGAGCTGCTGGAGCACTGCCGGATCGTAGCGGCCGTCGACCTTGTAGGTCGCCTCGATCGTTTCCTTCGTGTGGGCGTGATAGAGCCGGATCGTCCGGGTGTCGCCATTGGCGACGGCCGTCTGCGTTCCCTGCGGCGCTATGGCGGAAAAGAGAACGGAAACGACGCCGGCCTTGGCAAGAATCGCAGCACGTGGCCGGAAACCGAACCGTTCTAGCAAGAGGCGCCTCTGTTCTTTCGTCGGCTTTGCGCCGCGCAGGGTGACCGCAATCTTGCCGAGAAGCGTTAACGCGACGTGAGCCGCAACGCCCCCTCCCGACTGGATCGGCTTACGGCGCGATCGTGGCAGAAACGTGCCGCAAGGCAAACCGATTACGGCCGGCCATCCCCAAAAAGCGGGCCCTGTGGCATTGACGCCGGACCGTCGCGCCGACTATAAGCCCGCATCCTGCGACCTGCCGGTTTCGCTGCGCTTTCGTGCGTCGCCGCGTCGCTTCATCCCCTTTCCGCCTTCGCCGGGCGTCCAAGAGGTAAATCATGTCCCGCCGCTGCGAACTCACCGGCAAGGCCGTCCAGTCCGGCAATCTTGTCAGCCACTCGAACCGCAAGACCAAGACCCGGTTCCTGCCCAACCTGTGCAACGTGACGCTGATCTCCGAGACGCTCGGCCGTTCGGTGCGCCTGCGGGTGGCTGCGGCGGCGCTGCGCTCCGTGGAACATCGCGGCGGTCTCGACGCCTTCCTGACGAAGGCGCGCGAGGAAGATCTGTCGCCGGGCGCCCGCCAGCTGAAGCGTGAAATCGCCAAGAAGGCCGCCGCCGAGGCGAAGCCGGAAGCCGCGTAAGGCTCCGGAACGGCCTGCTTCAGGCCGTATCGCGGAACATCTGCTGACCGCGCGTGTTCTTCGTTCCCCGAACGGAGAACACGGATGAAATTTCGCACCCTTTTGATGGCCGGCGCACTCGCCTGTCTCACATCTCTCTCTGCGAGCGCCCAGGGCAGTGTCGGCGGTGCGCAGCAAGGCGCGCGTGACGGCGGGCGGGCGGCCGGGCCAGTCGGCGCGGCCGTCGGCACGGTCGTGGGCGGCACTGTGGGTGGCGTCGCCGGAGGCGTGCGCGGCGTGGTCGGCGCGCCTCGATACGATCATCGCTCCAGCTATCGCCACCGCCATCATCGCCACCGGTACTATCGCTGACAGGCCCGGTGCAAAATGAACAAGGCCCATGCGATCGCTCGCATGGGCCTTTTTTCGGTATGTTGGTGGTCTCGTCAGAACGCGCGCTGCATGCGGACCTTGCTGGCGAAGACGTCGGTGGTGCCCTTGTAGGACGGCAGGCCGAAGGCGTTCAGGACGACATCCGGGGCAAGGCCGGACGGTCGTGCGATCGTCGCGCGCACCCAGGTGAACTCGCCGCCGATGTCGAAGTTCTTGATCGGCGTCCAGACCAGGTTGGTGCCGACGCGGCTCTCGTTGTAGTTCGGCAGGCCGACCGCCGGGATGGTCGTGAACAGATTGACCGGCGTATTGGCCGCCGTGCCGTACACGACGCGGTAGTAGCTGCCGAACAGGCTGGAGCTCAGGGTCGGCGTCCAGAAATGCTTGAGCGCCGCGACGATCGCGAAGGCACTCGACTTGTCGCACGACCCCGTCCACGTGAAGACGCAATCGAACTGACGATAACCGCCCGCCCAACCCCACGAATCGGGAACGTTGTTCGCGCCGATGCCGTAGTTCGTCGAGGCGCTCGGACCGTTGTTAAACGACAGGTTGCTGCCGCTCACGTAGCCGATCGCGCCCTTGGCATAGGTCGCCTGGATCCAGAACTTGTCGCCCTTCGACAGGAACCCGTCGAGGTTGAACTGCACGCCGCCCTGCACCGCGAAACCAAGGCTCGACGAGTTATTGGAAGATTGCGCATAGGCCGTCGGGTTACCGCCGGCGCCCGCGGTGGCCGCCACTGCCGGGAACAGATTGGCGCGGACCTGATGGGCCGCCGCCGAGAGCTGCGCCGCGCCCCAGGGCTGGTCGACGCGGAGCACGCCGACGATGTCGGGCATACGGGCCGCAGCGGTGAAGGCCGTCACGCCCGTCGTCGCGGCCAGGCCGGCGGGGCCGATGCTGATGATGCCCGGCACGGCGGAGAGCACCGAGCTGACGTCGCCACGGCGGGACGCGCTGTCCTCGATGGCGATGGTCGCCGTGAAGCCGCCACCCAGAATGCCGGTGTAGGCGGCGGTCCAGACCGTCGAGTTCGAGCCGCGAAGGCTCTCGAAGTTGACGGCGTCGGCATAGAAGTCGAACAGCGATTGCGCGCGGCCCGCCGTGATGCCGGCGAACTGGATGAAGGCCTTGTCGAGGAAGACGAGTTCCTTGGAGACAGTCGGGCCAGCCGTCGTATTGAAGGCGTTGAACCCGAGGCTGGTGCTCAGCGAGCCGGTCGTCGAGTTGGCGCTGGAGCCGTATTGCGCATTGAGACGCAGGAACGTGCGCACAGTCCCGTACGGCGACTGCGTGCGCGAGTCGAGTTCGATACGGGCGCCGACGTCATAACCGAAAATTTCGCGACCGTTGACCGGGACGTAACCCGTCGCAGCCGGCAGCGCGCCGGCGATACCGGGGAATGCCGGGAACGTGCCGACGGCGGACCCGATCGGCGCATTCACGCGATAGTTCACAGACGACGGCTGGATGCGCATCTGCGCCTGCACGAGACCGCCGACGCGAAGGCATGTGTCGGTGCCGGGAATGTAGAAGAAGCCCGCGCCATAGGCGTCGCAGACACGGACGTATTCGACGGGCGCCGCCTTGCGGGTCGGAAGATCCGCCGCCTGCGCGATCGAAGCGGTGGTGAGCGCGGCCGCAGAACCAAGCAACGCGCGATACAGACTGGTCATCGTTATTTCCATTCAGCTATAACGTACCAGAATATCTACGCTTCCTTCCGTGACAGTCCTACGTCATTCAGGCGTCGACGGGACAGCTTCGCTACTGCTGTGGCAAGTACGCAACACTCTTCTCGCCGAAACAGGTCAGCGGAAATGTTCGCGCATCCGCGCAGGGAAAAATAATCCTGGTCGCTATCGCAGCGCGATCTGCACGCGGCCGCCGCCGCGTTCCTTCGGGACGAATCCCGACTTCGTGTAGCGCGGAGCCGGCGCATTCTCGTCGAAGAGTTCCGCGAGTTTCTCGGTCATCGCGCCGCCGAGTTCCTCTGCATCGACGATGGTGACGGCGCGGCGATAATAGCGCGTCACGTCATGCCCGATGCCGATCGCGATGAGCTCGACCGGCGAACGCGTCTCGATCTCCTCGATGATGTGGCGCAGGTGACGTTCGAGATAATTGCCGGGGTTCACGCTGAGCGTCGAATCGTCGACCGGCGCGCCGTCGGAGATCATCATCAGGATGCGCCGCTGCTCGGGCCGCGCCAGCAGACGGCGATGCGCCCAGTCGAGCGCCTCGCCGTCGATGTTTTCCTTCAGAAGGCCCTCACGCATCATCAGGCCGAGGTTGCGTCGCGCGCGCCGCCACGGCGCATCGGCGGCCTTGTAGACGATGTGGCGCAGGTCGTTCAGGCGGCCCGGATTCGCGGGCTTGCCGGCCTGCAGCCACGCTTCGCGCGCCTGCCCGCCCTTCCAGGCGCGCGTCGTGAAGCCGAGAATCTCGACCTTCACACCGCAACGCTCGAGCGTGCGCGCGAGAATGTCCGCACAGGTCGCCGCGACCGTGATCGGCCGCCCGCGCATCGAGCCCGAATTGTCGAGCAGCAACGTGACGACCGTGTCGCGGAAATCCGTGTCTTTCTCGCGCTTGAAGGAAAGCGGCTGCTGCGGATCGATGACCACCCGCGACAGACGCGCCGGATCGAGCATGCCTTCCTCGAGATCGAATTCCCACGAGCGGTTCTGCTGGGCCATCAGGCGGCGCTGCAACCTGTTCGCAAGCCGACCGACGATCGAGGACAGATTCGAAAGCTGCTTGTCGAGATAGGCGCGCAGCCGCTCGAGTTCTTCCGGCTCGCAGAGGTCCTCGGCAGGCGTGATCTCGTCGTATTTCTGGGTGAAGGCCTTGTAGTCGGGCCCGCGATGCTCGTGGCCCGCATGGGGCGGGCGCTTGGAGTCGGACGCTTCCTCTGCGTCGCCGGCATCGGACTCGTCGGCGAATTCGCCGGCCGGCGCATCGGCGGATTCGCTCGCGCCTTCGTCGAATTCCTCGTCGCTGTCCGCCATCTGCTCCATCTGGACGGCTTCGCCATTGGCATCCTGCTCGGTGCCCTGGTCGTCGTCGGCCTCGGAATCGTCGGCGTCCTTGTCGGACTCGTCGTCGCTTTCCTCGCGGTCGGTCGCCGCGTCGTCGAGCATGTCGAGCGAATTGAGCATCTGCTGGACGAGCCGCCCGAAGGCGCGCTGGTCCTCGATCGAGGATGCGAGCCGGTCAAGATCGGCGCCGGCGCGCTCCTCGACGAACGGCCGCCAGATATCAACCACGCCCTCGGCATTCTTTGGCGGCGGCGCGCCCGTCAGCCGCTCGCGCACGATGAGCGCCAAGGCGTCCTCGAGCGGCGCATCGGTGCGCTCGGAAATATCGGCGTAGTTGCCGCGGCTGTAGCGGTCCTCGAGCATCGCGCCGAGATTGCCGGCGACACCTGCCATGCGCCGTGCGCCGATGGCTTCCACGCGCGCCTGTTCGACGGATTCGAACACCGCGCGCGCCGCCTGCGCATCCGGCGCGAGACGGCGATGGATGTCGTTGTCGTGGCACGCAAGCCGCAGCGCCAACGAATCGGCGTGCCCGCGCACGATCGCGGCTTCTCGCGCCGTGAGCTTGCGCGGCGGCTCCGGCAGGCGCGCCTTCGCGGTCGCATTGGCGCCGATCAGCGACGGCCGGTCGGCAGAATAGGTGACTTCCAGCGCCGGATTGCGCGACAGCGCGCGCATGCAGGATGCGACGGCGCGCTTGAACGGCTCCTGCGGCGCGTCCTTCGGCTGGGGAGGCTTACGATTCGTAGGCGCGGACAATGCCACTCCGCTCGGTTACAAGCTGCGCAACTCGCTTACGTCAGAACCACATTCACCGCGCTCTCCGGCAAATCCTTGCCGAAGCAGCGCTGGTAGAATTCCGCCACCAGCGGACGCTCCAGCTCGTCGCATTTGTTGAGGAACGTCAGACGGAACGCGAAGCCGATGTCGCCGAAGATCTCGGCGTTCTCGGCCCAGGTGATGACCGTGCGCGGGCTCATCACGGTCGAGAGATCGCCGCCGATGAAGGCGTTGCGGGTGAGATCGGCGACGCGCACCATGCGGTTGACGGTCTCGCGCGTCTCCTTGGTCTTGAGATAGCTCTTGACCTTCGACCGCACGATATCGGCTTCCTTGTCGTGCGGCAGATAGTTCAGCGTCGCGACGATCGACCAGCGGTCCATCTGGCCCTGGTTGATCTGCTGCGTGCCGTGATAGAGGCCGGACGTGTCGCCGAGGCCGACCGTATTGGCGGTCGAGAACAGCCGAAACGCGGGATGCGGCCGGATGACGCGGCTCTGGTCGAGCAGCGTGAGACGTCCCGACACTTCGAGCACGCGCTGGATGACGAACATAACGTCCGGCCGTCCGGCGTCATATTCGTCGAAACAGAGCGCGATATTGTTCTGCAGGGCCCACGGCAGGATGCCGTCGCGGAACTCCGTCACCTGCTTGCCGTCGCGCAGCACGATCGCATCCTTGCCGACGAGGTCCACGCGGCTGATGTGGCTGTCGAGATTGACGCGGATGCACGGCCAGTTGAGGCGGGAGGCGACCTGCTCGATATGCGTCGACTTGCCGGTGCCGTGATAGCCGGTGATCATCACGCGGCGGTTGCGGGCGAAGCCGGCGAGGATGGCGAGCGTCGTCTCACGGTCGAACAGGTAGTCCGGATCGTTGTCCGGCACATGTTCGTCGGGCTTCGAGTAGGCCGGCACTTCGAGATCGATGTCGATTCCGAAGAGTTGACGGACCGACACCATCATGTCGGGCATCATGGCCGTGGCCGTATCCGTGGCGGCTTGCATCCTTGCTCCAATCCGAGGGGCGGGTAGCTGGCATACCGGGCCGGGCGACCCGCACCGATCATGCCAGTTTGGCTGATCGCAGATATTTATAGGCCTGGATGATCTCGCGCAATTTGCCTTCGCTCGACCGGTCCCCGCCGTTCGCATCCGGATGCAGGCGCTTGACCAGTTCCTTGTAGCGCACCCGGATCGCCTCGGCATCGGCGGTCTCGTCCAGGTCGAGCGCCGCCAGGGCCTTCTGGGCCGCGAGGCCGTAGCGCGGCGCGCTGGGGGTTACGGGCGCCGTCCGCCGATGGAACCGCGCACCGACGGCGCCGGAGCGCGCCACGCCGGCTTCCGCGCCCTTGCCCATGGCCCAGGTGGGACGATGGCCGACCATCGCATCCTTCATCCAAGCGGACACGGCCTCGTCGCTCATGCCGTTGAAATAATTGTAGCGGGCGTTGTACTCGCGCACATGGTCGAGGCAGAAGCAGAAATACTGGCCCTCGCGGTCGCGCCCCATCGGCGCGCGGAAGGCGCCCGGCTGCTCGCAGTCGGGATGATCGCATGCGAAACGCTTCGTTTCCGCCGGCGCAGGTTTTGGCTGCGTCTTCGTCCGGATGCGATCGAAAAGGGGCGAGTTCAGGTCCAAGCGAATACGTCTGTGGTGATGGAAGACCTATTATGGGGGCTTGCCGCTATGCCGCAACCCGTCGCGAAAGCTGAACGGCAAAGGTGAAAGGATTTGGACCAATGTCCCGGACTGAAGGCTCCCTGACCGAAGGCGCGACCGCAGGTCGCATCCGCATGACGCTCGAAACGGCGCTCGCGCCGAGTTTTCTCGAAGTGATCGACGAGTCGGACCGCCACGCCGGACATCTGCACCATCCCGGCGGCGTCGAGGATCGGGGCGAGACGCATTTCATCGTGCGCATCGTGTCGCCGGCGTTCGCCGGATTGCCGCGCATCGCGCGCCATCGCCGCGTCAATGAACTGCTCGCGGCGGAACTCGCAGCCGGCGTACACGCGCTCGCCATCGAGGCGCGGGCGCCGGGGGAAGATATTTCGCGCTGGAGTTGATACGCTTCGGCGTTTACCCTGCCCTCATCACGCCGTTTTTGCTGCCTTGTTTCCTGCTACCTATCCTTCGTCGGCAGGAGTAGTGCTGATGTCGCGTTCATCGATCCGTCCCTTCGGCCTCGCCATCGGGCTTCTTCTCGCCGCCACGTGTGCGGCAAGCGCGCAATATGCGCAGTATCCCTACTACCCTGCTCCCTATTCCGCCGGGACGATGCGCGGCGCGCCGCAATATTATCCCGGCGACGGCGCGGACGACTACGATTTCACGCCGCGCGCGAGACCACGACCCGTTCCGCAGGCGCGGCGGCCTGCTGCCGCCTATGGCGCGACGCCCGGCGGCTATGGCGCGACGCCGGGTACGATACCTGGCGACGCCGACCCGAATTATTCGACCGAAGGCGGCACCGATTCCGACATCGACTTCCGGCAGACGACGCGCGCCATGGTGCTCGATCCGACCGGCCAGCCGGCGGGGACGCTGACCGTCAACACCGGAACGCGAAAACTTTATCTTTCGCTCGGCGGCGGACGCGCCGTCGAATATGGAATCGGCGTCGGACGGCAGGGCTTTTCCTGGAAAGGCGAGGCGGTCGTCGGCCGCAAGGCGTATTGGCCGGGCTGGACGCCGCCGAAGGAAATGCTCCAGCGCCGCCCCGACCTGCCGACGCATATGGAAGGCGGCCTCGAAAACCCGCTCGGCGCGCGCGCTCTCTACCTGTTCAAAGGCAGCAAGGATACGCTGTTCCGCATCCACGGCACCAACGAGCCCGACACGATCGGCAAGGCGGTTTCGTCCGGCTGCATCCGCATGCTCAATGCCGATGTCGTCGATCTGTACCAGCGCGTTTCCAAGGGCGCGCGCGTCGTGGTCCTCTGAACGACTTCGGCGCCGGGGCAAAGCGCCGCGCCGTCATCCAACTGCTTTGAAAGGAGGTTATTTTACGGTAAAGGAAGACGCATGCGCGCGGACAGCGAAATCGATCGACCGGGTTTGCGATGACGGACCAGGCCAATGTCTCGCCGGACGCGCCAACGCAGGATGCAGCAGGTCATCGCGTCGATCCCAGCGAGATCGCCGTCGGCGTCGTCATCGGCCGGGCATCTGAATATTTCGATTTCTTCGTCTTCGGCATCGCATCGGTTCTGGTGTTCCCGAAGGTCATCTTCCCCTTCGCGGAACCGCTGACCGCAACACTCTATTCCTTCGCGATCTTCTCGCTGGCGTTCATCGCGCGGCCGATCGGGTCGGTGATCTTCACCGCCGTCGACCGGCGTTACGGGCGCGGCGTCAAGCTGACGATCGCGCTGTTCCTGCTCGGCTCCTCGACGGCGGCAGTGAGTCTTCTCCCTGGCTATGCGGTGATCGGCAACTGGGCGATCTGGCTTCTGGCCGTGCTGCGCGTCGGGCAAGGGCTCGCGCTCGGCGGAGCCTGGGACGGACTCGCATCCCTTCTGGCGCTGAATGCGCCGCCGGAGCGCCGCGCGTTCTACGCGATGATCCCGCAACTCGGCGCGCCGGCAGGCTTCATGCTGGCCAGCGTGCTGTTCTCATTCTTCCTGCTCAACCTGTCGCATGAGGATTTCCTCGACTGGGGCTGGCGCTATCCGTTCTTCTGCGCCTTCACGATCAATGTCGTGGCGCTGTTCGCGCGGTTGCGTCTCGTTGATACGCCGGAGTTTCGCAATCTCATGGAGCGCGACCGGCTGACTCCCTCGCCGGTCGTTCCGCTGGTGCGCGAACATGCGCTCGACCTGCTGGCCGGCGCGCTCGTGCCGCTCGCAAGCTTCGCGCTGTTCCATCTCGTGACCGTGTTTCCGATCAGCTGGATCACGCTGTTCACGCAGCGCTCGGCCGGCGAGTTCCTGATGGTCCAGTTCACGGGCGCCTTCATCTGCGCCGGCGCGATGGGCGCATCGGGTCTGGTCGCCGACCAGATCGGACGACGCAACTATCTCATGATCACGTCGGGCCTGATCGGCCTGTTCGCGATCGCCAGCACGATCGCGCCGCTTCTGTTCGGCGAGAACGCGATCGGGCAGACCATCTACGTCAACACCGGCTTCGCGCTGCTCGGCCTGTCCTATGGACAGACGTCCGGCGCGGTCACGTCGCGGCTCGGCCGGCGGTTCCGCTATACGGGCGCGGAACTGACGTCGGATCTGGCGTGGCTGTTCGGCGCGGGGTTCGCGCCGCTCGTCGCGCTCAGCCTCTCGGCGCGATACGGCCTTGCCTGCGTCGGTCTCTATCTGCTCTCCGGGGCGATCGCCTCGCTGCTCGCGCTGGTCTTCACACGCTCGGAGTTCCGTCAGGCATGAGCGCCCCGGTCGAGCCTCTGGTGGGGCGGATGGTCCCGCGCTGCCTGCGCGCCGCCGCCGCGCTCACCCTGCCGATCGTGCTGGGCGGCTGCAATTTCGTCGTCCTCCAGCCGGCCGGCGACATCGCCACCCAGCAGCGCAACCTCGTCCTCACCTCGACGGCGCTGATGCTGCTCATCATCGTCCCGGTTCTGATCCTGATCGTGCTCTTCGCCTGGCATTACCGGCAGTCGAACAGGGAGGCCGCCTACGATCCCGACTGGTCTCATTCGACGCAGCTCGAAGTGGTCATCTGGACCGCGCCGCTGGTGATCATCGTCGCGCTCGGCGCGATCACCTGGATCAGCACGCACACGCTCGACCCGTTCCGCTCGCTGGGCCGGATCGGCCCCGAACGGCCGGTGCCCGCGAACACGCAGCCGCTCGACGTCGAAGTCGTCGCGCTCGACTGGAAATGGCTGTTCTTCTACCCCGGCCAGGGCATCGCGACGGTCAACGAACTCGCCGCGCCGGTCGACCAGCCGATCCGCTTCAAGATCACGTCGGCGACGGTCATGAACGCGTTCTACATCCCCGCGCTCGCCGGCATGATCTACGCGATGCCCGGCATGCAGACGCAGCTTCACGCGGTCGTCAACAAGGACGGCGTCTTCGACGGCTTTTCCTCGAACTACAGCGGGTCGGGCTTCTCCCGGATGACCTTCAAGTTCCACGGCCTTTCCCGGGAAGGGTTCGACCAGTGGGTCGCGACGGTGAAGGCGAAAGGCTCCGAACTCACCGATGCGCGCTACGTGGAACTCGAACGGCCGAGCGAAAATGCGCCGGTGACCTATTTCTCCTCCGTCTCGCCGGGCCTCTTCAATCGCATCCTCAATATGTGCGCCCTGCCCGGCAAGATGTGCGCGAGCGAGATGATGGCGATCGATGCCAGGGGCGGCGGCGGCATCGACAGCCGCGGGAATTTCGAGAAGCTGCAATACGACAACCGCCATCTGAAAATGGGCGACGAGGCGCCGGCCGCGACCACGCCCGACTCGGGCCGCCCGGCGCATAGCGGGCAACAGCCGCAGGGCATGCAGCCGCGTCCCGATGCGTCGGCGGCGCCCGCGCCCCCTTCCGCGAATCCGGCCGCTGATCCGCACAGCGGCCATTCCATGCCCGGTATGAACCAGCCGGCGGGCACGCCCGCGCCGGGCAGCCACTGACAGGGGACACCCCCGGACGAGCCGACAGATGTTCTCGAACCTCGATCTGCCAAAACTTCTGTTCGGTCGGCTGACGCTCGACGCGATCCCCTATCACGAGCCGATCCTCGTCGGGACGTTCATCGGCGTCGCAGTCCTCGGCGTCGCCGTGCTCGCCGCGATCACCTATTTCCGGTTCTGGGGCGCGCTGTGGCGCGACTGGATCACCAGCGTCGATCACAAGAAGATCGGCGTCATGTACATCATCCTCGCGCTGGTGATGCTGTTGCGCGGCTTCTCGGATGCGATCCTGATGCGGTCGCAGCAGGCCGTGTCGTTCGGCGGCAACGAAGGCTATCTCCCGCCGCATCACTACGACCAGATTTTCACCGCCCACGGCGTGATCATGATCTTCTTCATGGCCATGCCCTTCGTCACGGGCATGATGAACTATGTCGTGCCGCTGCAGATCGGCGCGCGCGACGTCGCATTCCCGTTCCTCAACAATTTCAGCTTCTGGATGACGGTGAGCGGCGCGGTCACGACGATGATCTCGCTCTTCGTCGGCGAATATGCCCGCACCGGCTGGCTCGCCTATCCTCCCCTTTCCGGCGCGGCCGCAAGTCCGGGCGTCGGCGTGGATTATTACATCTGGGGCCTGCAGATCGCCGGCATCGGAACGACCTTGTCGGGCATCAACCTCATCGCCACGATCGTGAAGATGCGCGCGCCCGGCATGACGATGATGCGGCTGCCGGTGTTCGTATGGACATCGCTGTGCACGAACATCCTGATCGTGGCGACCTTCCCGGTCCTCGCCGCGACGCTGGCGCTGCTGACGCTCGACCGCTACCTCGGGATGCATTTCTTCACGAACGATCTCGGCGGCAACCCGATGATGTACGTGAACCTCATC
>ERZ500994.491-NODE-491-length-11911-cov-5.770243_pt1 | contig 11911 bp, 11 predicted proteins | sample MGYA00248878_ERZ500994 | MGnify/ENA primary metagenome ERZ500994 (study PRJEB25958, sample SAMN03398533) | human skin metagenome | study: EMG produced TPA metagenomics assembly of the Human Skin Microbiome Metagenome (human skin metagenome) data set. | reverse complement strand
AGTTCACGCCGAGACGGGCGACATGCGCCGTGCTCTTGGTGATGTTCGACGTAAAGCCGAAGTTGTTGAAGTTGTTGTTCTGGCTGCCGAGATCGACATACAGGTATTCGGCCTTGACCGACCAGTTCGGCGAGAACATCCACTCGAAGCCACCGCCGGCGGTCCAGCCGACGTTGAATCCGTTCTGGTTGTTGTTGAAGCCGAACGGGAGGAAGCCGAAGCCGAGGAGGCCGTTTCCACGGTTCCACGGGTTGCCGTAGGCGAGACCGCCGGTGCCGTAGACCATGAAGGTCGGCGTGAAGGAATAGCCGACGCGGCCGCGAACGGTGCCGAGGTATCCGCTGCCGCTGCTGCCGCCGCCGAAACCGAAGCCGTTGTTGTTGCCGCTGATGCTCGAGTGGCCGTTGAAATCGGCCTCGAGACCGAACACGAACGCGCCGGTCTGCCAGTTGTAGCCGATCTGGCCACCGCCGATGAAGCCGATCTTGTTGTTCGACTGGCTGTTGCCAAAGCCAACGATGAAGTTGTTGTTGTTGTTGTTGTAGGCGTTGAACATCGCGCCGGCGTTGAGACCGACATACAGACCCGTCCAGGTGAAGACCGGCGGCGGGGGGATATACGGAGGGGGCGCCTTGCGCGACGGCAGATCGGCCGCGACCGCAACGGTCGACAGGATGCCGAGCGCGACGCCGCTAAGCGAAGCGAGCTTGAGCATTTTGGTCATTCCTACTCCTGATTCACAACGCAAACTCATACGCGAAATGAACGCGCGCGTTTACATCGAAAAAGGGTTTCGGCGTCATTAACGCACGCCTGTGACTCAAGCGCTACACCCGGCGTGGCGCTTTGCAACATGGCACATGATTTTGCAGGAATTGCAGGAAAAACGTGCAACTTCGAGGTTGGCCGCCGCCGAAATGACACACCCTGTCGAGAGCGCGAACCGCGCCGTTGAACAATTGTTAGCCATGCCTCCAGAGACGACGCGGCGACCATTCCACGGCGCGAAAAGGCCTGCGACGGGCGCGGCGTCCCGAGCGGTTCAGGGACGCCGCGCGACCGCTTATTCCGCCGCCGCGCGCTTCTTCGCCTCCTCGTCGTAAAGTTCTTTTTTCGAGAGCTTTCCGACTGGCGTCTTCGGCAGTTCCGCACGCACGTCGAGCGCGCCGATCATCTCGTGCTTGCCGAGCTTGTCCGACAGGAACGCCTTCAGCGCCTCGAACGTCAGCGGTTCCGCGCCAGCCTTCAGCTTCACGAAGGCCTTCGGCGACTGGCCGCGGTAGGTGTCGGGAATGCCGATCACGCTGACCTCCTCGACGGACGGGTGCTTGTAGATCGCTTCCTCGATGGTGCGCGGATAGACGTTGAAGCCGCCGCACAGCAGCATGTCCTTGGTGCGGTCGACGATATAGACGTAGCCGTCCTCGTCCATGTAGCCGACGTCGCCGGTGCGCAGGAACCCGTCGGCCGTCATCGACTCTGCGGTCGCCTCCGGCTTTTTCCAGTAGCCCTTCATGACGTTCGGACCGCCGATGCAGATCTCGCCCCGCTCGCCGCGCGCGACGTAACGGCCGGGATTGTCGACATCGGCGAACTTGATGACGATGCCGGGGATCGGCAGCCCGCACGAACCAGGGCGCGCGTAATCGTGCGGCGGCGTGAACGTGCCCGTCGGCGACGTCTCCGTCATCCCCCAGCCCTCAACGAGCCGGCACCCGGACAGTTTCTGGAACTGCTGCTGGACTTCCAGCGGCAGCGGCGCGCCGCCGGAGGCGCAATATTTCAGAGACGAAAGGTCCATCGTCTCGATGCCCGGAAAGTTGATGATCGCGACATACATCGTCGGAACGCCCGGGAACGACGTGATCTTCTTCTCGACGATGTCCTTGACGATCGCCGGCGCCTCGAAGCGCGTGTGCAGCACGAGCTCGGCGCCGAGCTTGATGCCGAGCATCATGTTCACGCTGAGCGCATAGATGTGGAACGGCGGCAGGACCGCCAGAACGCGCTCCTTGCCCTCTTCCATCGTCGGCGGCTGCGTGTGCGTGGTCTCGATATATTGCGCGCAGGCGGAGGACAGATTGGCGTGCGTCAGCATCGCACCTTTCGGCAGCCCGGTCGTGCCGCCGGTATATTGCAGGACCGCGATCGCCTCGTGCAGATCGCCGAGGGGGTATTTCTGGTAAGCGCCGTCGTTGTCGAGAAGTTTCGCCCACGAGAGGTGATGGGCTGCGTCCGCCGCGACCGACGCGATCTGGCCGGCTTTTTCGAGGCCGGCGCGGACCAGGTCGGGCGCCGGCGACATTTCCGCGATATTGCCGACGACAAGCGTCTTCAGTCGGGTCTTGCCGAGAAGCCGCGCCATCTGCGGATAGAGCGCGGCGAGATCGAGCGTCACCATCACGTCCGTCTCGCTGTCCCCGACCTTGTGTTCGAGAACCTTCTCGGCGTCGAGCGGGGAGTAGTTCACGACCGAGCCGCCGGCTTTCATCACGCCGAAGAACGCGATGATGTAGTGGGGCGTGTTTGGCAGATAGAGGCCAACATGGACGCCGGGCTTCACGCCAAGCGCCTGAAAGCCTTTCGCCGCCCGGCCCGCGAGCGCGTCGAGTTCGCGGTATGTGATGCGTTTGCCCATGAATTCGAGGGCGGGCTTGTCCGGCCATTTCCGCGCCGAGTCCTCGAGAATCGACTGCAACGGCACGACCGGCAGCGCAGCGTCCCAGCGCACGCCGGGCGGATAGGATTTGACCCAGGGATGGGTCGCGGCGTCGGTCGACGATAGGCTCATTTCGTCCTCCCTCTTGCGCTGTCCTGGCGCTTGCTTCTTGGAGCCAACCCTACAACAGGGTGGAAAGGCGCGACAATTGTCTCCGGCGCGGCGACGACGCTACTATCGGCGAAGGAGGAAACAATGCGCAGCTACCAGGTCACGGTTTTCGATACGCCGCTCGAGGCAAAGGACCAGCCGACGCCGGAACCCACAGGCAGCGAGGTGCTGGTGAAGATCACCGCCGCCGGGGTCTGTCACTCCGACATCCACATCTGCGAAGGCTTCTACGATTTCGGCGGCGGCAAGAAATTCCACATGGGCGAGCGCGGCCTCGGCCTGCCCCTCACCATGGGCCACGAGATCGCCGGCGAGATCGTCTCGGTCGGCCCCGACAGCGAGCCCGTGAAGGCCGGCGAGCCGGTCGTCGTTTATCCGTGGATCGGCTGCGGGAGCTGCCGGACCTGCGCGCGCGGCGACGAGAACCTCTGCCTGAAGGCGCGGTTCCTCGGCGTCTACCGCGCCGGCGGCTATGCCACCCATGTCATCGTGCCGCACAAGCGCTACTGCCTGCCGACGCACGGCCTGCCGGCCGATGTCGCGGCGCCTTACGCCTGTTCGGGCGTCACGACCTGGAGCGCCATCCACAAGATCGACGAGTCGATCCGCGAGTCGGAGCCGATCCTCATCATCGGCGCGGGCGGGCTTGGCCTCATGTGCCTGTCGCTCGTGAATGCGCTGGGGATGAAGGGCGCGATCGTCGCCGATCTCGACGAGGGCAAGCGCAAGGGCGCGCTGGAGGCCGGCGCGCTCGCCGCCGTCGATCCGCGCGATCCGAAGGCGGTCGAGCAGGTGAAGGCGCTCACCACCGACGGCGTCGGAACGCTGGCGACCATCGATGTCGTCGGCTCGGGATCGTCCGTCCAGTTCGCGATGGACTGCGCGGTCAAGGGATCGCATATCGTCGTCGTCGGCCTGATCGGCGGCCAGATCACGATCCCTGTGCCGACGATCCCGCAACGCGCGATGACGATCGAAGGCAGCTATGTCGGCAATCTCGAAGAACTCGCCACACTGCTGAAATTCGTCGCCGACAAGCGACCGAAGACGATCCCGATCGAACGCATGCCGCTCGCGCAGGCGAATGCGGCGCTCGACGCCTTGAAGGCGGGCAAGGTCAACGGGCGGATCGTACTGCAGCCTTGAGGAATGGCGGCGCAGGCTGATGGCGGCTTACGATTTCACCGCGACGCGGCTCTTCGTCGGGGAGCCGCTCGCGGGCGAAGCGCGGATCGCCATTTCCGGCGACCGCGCAAACTATCTTCTCAACGTGCTGCGCCTGCGCGACGGCGCGGCGATCCTCGTCTTCAACGGGCGCGACGGCGAATGGCGCGCTACGCTGACCGAGACGACGCGCCGCGCGACCGTGCTGCGGATCGACGCGTGCACACGCGCGCAGACGAGCGGCCCCGACATCGATTATTGCTTCGCGCCGCTGAAACACGCGCGGCTCGACTACATCGTGCAGAAGGCGGTCGAGATGGGCGCGCGGCGCCTGTGCCCGGTCGTCACGCAACGGACGCAGGTCTCGCGGGTGAACGGCGAGCGCATGCGCGCCAACGCCATCGAGGCCGCCGAGCAATGCGGCATTCTCGCCGTGCCCGATGTCGTGGACGCGCAGCCCCTCGACCGGTTCCTCGCGGGCCGCGACCCCGCGCGGCTGCTTGTCCTGTGCGACGAGGACGCGCCGCTCGCCGACCCCGTCGCGGCGCTGCGCACCGCCCCGCCCGCAACGGGTTTTTCCCTGCTCATCGGGCCAGAGGGCGGTTTCGATCCGCAGGAACGAAACGCCCTGCTCGCCCAGCCCGCGACGATACGGCTTTCGCTCGGCCCGAGAATCCTGCGCGCCGACACCGCCGGTGTTGCGGCGCTAACGCTTCTGCAAGCAATTCGTGGAGACTGGAAGAGCCCGGACACGTTCTCGCCACGATGACGGATTCAATTGGCGGGCAATCAAACCACGAAGCCGCGTCAGGTCCACCTTTGCAACGTCCCGCCCTCCTGTCCCTTGCTGTCGCCGCCGCGCTCTGCGCGAGCAGCGGCAGTTCCTGGGCCGTGGAAGGATGTCTGTCGCGGATCGATCCGGACAGTTCGCTCAACCGCGTGCCCGACTGCATGCGCATGGGCCGTCACGTCCGCGTCGATTCGAATGTCTCGCGGGGCACGGCCGCGCTGCGCGACGGCATGATGCCGACGACGATGCGGGACGGGTCGCCCGACATGGAGCCGCAGCGCCGGCTGCGCGTTCCCGTCGCGCCAGGCGAGTCGCTCTGGTCCGGCTTCTTCGGGCGCTGACGCGCCGGCATGTCCCGTAAGGCGCGGACGTTGCAGCGGTTCGCCGTCGTCGCCGCCAACTTTCCTTCCCGGGTATCGCCTGATAGACCTTGGAGTGCACGACCGTACGGGGGCATGGTCATGAGCATCGTTGCAAGGCGGATCGCCGCGATTGTTTTTGTTGCTGCGAGCCTTTCGGCCGGCACCGCGAGCGCGACCCTTTCCCGCGCCTGGGTGTCCGGGAAGGGAACGGATCAGGCGAGTTGCGGACCGATCGCCACGCCGTGCCGGTCCCTGCAATATGTCCATGACAATATCATCTCTCCGGCCGGCGAGATCGACGTGCTGGATCCGGCGGGATACGGTTCGTTGACGATCACGAAATCGCTCAGCGTCATCAACGACGGAGCCGGGACAGCCGGCGTGCTCGCCCCGAGCGGCGGCAACGGCATCACGATCAATGCGGGATCATCGGACAAGATCACCTTGCGCGGCCTGACCATCGAGGGGTCCGGCACGGCGGCGAACGGCGTGCTCTTCAACAGCGGAGCCAGCCTCACCATTGCCCATTGCGTCGCGCAGAGTTTCACGGGCGTCGGCATCCTGCTCGTGCCCGCCTCGGGGACGCTGACCTACACGATATCGAACACGATCGTCTCCGATAACGCCTTCATCGGCATCTATCTGCATCTGCCGGGGTCCGGCACCGCGAATTCGCGGGGCATCATCGACCGCGTTCTCGCGGTCAACAACGGTTACGGCATCGCCGCGGACCTGAGACCCGCAACCAGCGGGACGCACAACATGACGATCTCGAACGGCGTCGCCAGCAACAATGCGAACGACGGGTTGTATTTCGCGACCAACGCGACGGTTCCCGCCACGGCCACCATCGATGCGATGGAGATCACCGGCAACGTCCGATACGGCGTATGGGCCAATACCGGAAACGTCAGCATCTTTCTCGGGCGCTCTGTCATCGGCGCCAGCGGGTCCGCCGGCATCCAGAACCAGACGTCTCCGAACTCGTTTTTCACCTACAAGGACAACCGGTTCGACGCGAACACTGCGGATGTCGCAGGCGCAGCGCTGGTCGCCGCGACGCCAAAGTAGCGGCCGCCGACGATCGGTCCTCAGGCGGCGACTTCGGCCGATGAGCGCGCATCGAGCCGGCACGCTTCGAACGCATGCGTCGCGCTGTGGCCCCACGCGCCTTCGAACTGCGCCAGACGATCCTGCGCAAGCGTGCGTCCCCGTTCGACGATGCGTTCGAGCGATTCGAGATAGATGCTCTCGTCGTCGCCGCGTTCGTCGCGACGATTGCGGCGCGTGAGGCCGCCACGCGCGATCGTCAGGACGTCGCGCGCGACGGATCGGAGGCCGCGCCCCCCGATCGTCGCGTCGAGCGCCTGCGCCGGTACGGCGCGCCGCAACGCCTGCCGCTCGTCGGCGGTCCAGGGCCGCACCAGCTGGGCTGCCTGATCCAGCGCCTGCGGATCGTAGAACAGCCCGGCGCACAAGGCCGGCAGCGCCGTCACATGCGCGCCCGGCCCCATGTCGGCGCCACGCATTTCGAGGAAGCGCTTGAGGCGCACTTCCGGGAAGATCGTCGAGAGATGGTTCGCCCAGTCGGACAGGGTCGCCCGCTCGCCCGGCATCTGCGGCAGTTCCCCGCGCAGCAGCGCCTTGAAATCGGCCCCCGCGACGTCGTGATAGGTGTCGCCGCGCTTCACGAAATACATCGGCACGTCGAGCGCATAGTCGACATAGCGCTCGAACCCCATGCCGTCCTCGAAAGCGAACGGCAGCATGCCAGTGCGGTCGGGATCGGTGTGCAGCCAGATGTTCGACCGCATGGAGCGGAAGCCGTTCGGCGCGCCTTCGGTGAAGGGCGAATTGGCGAACAGCGCCGTGATGACCGGCTGGAGCGCCAGCGAAACGCGCAGCTTCGTCACCATGTCGGCCTCGCTCGCGAAATCGAGATTGGCCTGCACGGTCGCCGTGCGGAACATCATGTCGAGGCCCATCGTGCCGACGCGCGGCATGTAGTTCGCCATGATCGTATAGCGCTGCTTCGGCATGACGGGCGTCTGCCCGCGCGTCCAGAGCGGCGACATGCCGAGATCGAGGAAGCCAATGCCGAGGTCGCGGGCGACGGCCGTCACGTCGTCGAGATGGCGCACGAGTTCGTCGTGCGTCTCGTGCACCGTGGCGAGCGGCGCGCCGGACAGTTCGAATTGCCCCCCCGGTTCGAGCGAGATGGCGCCGCCGCCGACCTCGTCGAACAGGCCGATCAGATGACCCCGGTCCTCGATCGGCGCCCAGCCCGTGCGGGCCTGAAGGCCCTTCAGAAGCGCCTCGATGCCGCCACGGCCTCCAGCCCCCTCGAAGGGAACAGGGCTGGTGCTCCCGAGATGGAAGGGAATCTTCTCGTGCTCGGTGCCGATCCGGAATTCCGTCGGCTCCTTGATCCCGGCTTCGATCCACGCCACCAGTTCGTCGCGCGACCCGATCGGGGTCTCATCGCTCACATCGCGCGCCATTCAATCCTTCGATCTGGTCGCCAGCCATCTGCCGCAGACGGCGGCACCGGGGGCCTCGTAAATAGGCTTCTGTTCACTATCAGGCAATCCGGGACGCTATTCCGCCCCTATCAATCCCGAAGGAAGCCGGATTCTGCAACCGGCTTAAGGCTTTCTCCATGCGGACCGTTGAGAGTGGGCGCATGGAACAAGCGATTTCCACGGCTTTCGCCTTCTGGCGCTGTCGATCCGGGGCGACCTCGATCGAATATGCGGTGATCGCCTCGGTCATCTCGATCGCCATCGTCGCGGGCGCAAAAGCGATCGGCGCCAATCTCGGCTCCCTGTTCTACGACAAGCTCGCCGCCAACATGTAGCCGGCGCGGGCGGCGTCGCCCGTCGCCGAACCGCCGACGTCCCTCCGGTCGCCCGCCCCGATCTGCCTTCCGTATGCCGCAGTCTTGCTCCATGAGAGAAAGCCGGCCATGTAAGGTCAGCTTTCGACCGTTCGCGCCGCCCCCGGATGGCCAGAGGACCGATTTCGCCGATGACGACCAAGCCGCCCCTCCGCATCATCCTCTGCGCCCCGCGCGGCTTCTGCGCCGGCGTCGTACGGGCGATCGATGCGGTCGAGCGCGCGATCAAGGCCTATGGCCCGCCGGTCTATGTGCGGCACGAGATCGTCCACAACCGCTACGTCGTCGAGATGCTTAAGGACAAGGGCGCGATCTTCGTCGAGGAGCTCGACGAGATCCCGGACACCGGAGCCCCTGTGATCTTCTCCGCGCACGGTGTCCCGCGCTCGGTGCCGGCCGAGGCCGAGAAGCGCGGCTTCTTCGCCATCGACGCCACCTGCCCACTGGTGACCAAGGTGCACCGGGAGGCGGAAATCCACCACAAGCGCGGCCGCCTCGTGCTGCTGATCGGCCACGCCGGCCACCCGGAAGTCGTCGGCACGATGGGCCAGTTGCCGGCCGGCGCGGTTCGGCTCGTCCAGTCGGTCGAGGAAGTCGAGGCGCTCGAACTCGCCGATACCGACAATCTCGCCTTCGTGACGCAGACGACGCTGTCGCTCGACGACACTGCCGGGATCGTGGAAGCGCTTCGCAAAAAATTCCCGACCATCATCGGCCCGCACCGGCAGGACATCTGCTACGCGACCACAAACCGCCAGGAAGCGGTGAAGGAAGTCGCGCCGCGCGTCGATGCGATGATTGTCGTCGGCTCGCCGAATTCCTCGAACTCCCAGCGGCTGCGCGAAGTCGCCGAGAAGCACGGTGCGCTGTCGCGCCTCGTCGAAGGCCGCAAGGCGATCGACTGGAGCCTCTACGAGAACGTCAAGGTGATCGGCGTGACGGCCGGCGCGTCGGCCCCCGATGTGCTCGTCAACGAGGTCATCGAGGCGTTCGGCGAGCGCTTCGACATTTCGATCGAGACGGTCACGACGTCGAGCGAGAACGTCTTCTTCCCGCTGCCGCGCGAATTGCGCGAGAAGGAAGTCGCGTAGCGGATTGTTTGACGGCGGCCAGGGCCGCCGCTAACACCGCCCGACCCGGCCCGCACAGGACGGCACTCCCGCACCCGCCGCTGTCACGACCATGGCCGTCTACACGGAAATTCCCGACGAAGAGCTTGCCGCGTTCATCGCGCGGTTCGACATCGGCCCCCTCGTATCCTGCAAGGGTATCGCCGAGGGCGTCGAGAACTCGAACTATCTTCTGCGCTGCGGGAGCGGCTCCTTCATCCTCACGCTCTACGAAAAGCGCGTGAACGAGGGCGACCTGCCCTTCTTCATCGAACTCCTGCGGCATCTGGCCGCGAAGGGCATCAACTGTCCGCTGCCGGTCACGGCGCGGGACGGCGCGGCGCTGCACCGGCTCGCCGGCCGCCCGGCCGCCCTCATGACCTTCCTCGAAGGGCTGTGGCCGAAGCGGCCGACCTCAGGCCATTGCGCGCAGGTCGGCGCGGCACTCGCAAAACTGCATCTGGCCGGCCGCGATTTCGGCATGCACCGGGCGAACGCGCTCTCCATCGGCGGCTGGCCCGCGCTCGCCGCCGCCTCCGCGCCCCGCGCGGATACGGTGCGCGACGGTCTTCGCGAGACGATCGCGACGGAACTCGCCCACCTTCAATCGTGCTGGCCGAACAACCTGCCGGGCGGCGTGATCCATGCCGACATGTTCCCCGACAATGTCTTCTTCCTCGGGGACGCCTTGTCGGGAATCATCGACTTCTATTTCGCCTGCAACGACCTGCTCGCCTACGATCTGGCGATCTGCCTCAACGCCTGGTGTTTCGAGACCGACGGCCAGTTCAACCGCACGAAAGGCATGGCGCTGATCGAGACCTACCGGAAGACGCGACCGCTCGATGACGCCGAGATCGCGGCGCTGCCGATTCTCGCGCGGGGAGCCGCGCTTCGATTCCTGCTGACGCGGCTCGTGGACTGGCTGAACGTGCCGGAGGGCGCGCTCGTGAAGCCGCACGATCCGCTGCACTATCTCGGACGCCTGCGCTTCCACCAGCAGGTCCACAGCGCCGAAGACTACGGCCTCGTCGCATGAGCGAGCGCGTGAAAATCCATACCGACGGCGCGTGCTCCGGCAATCCCGGTCCCGGCGGCTGGGGCGCGATCCTGTCGCTGGGCGACAAGACGAAGGAATTGTCGGGCGGCGAGGCGCTGACTACCAACAACCGCATGGAACTCACCGCCGCGATCATGGCGCTGGAGGCGCTGACGCGGCCCTGCCCGGTCGCGCTCTACACCGACTCGCAATATCTGCGCGGCGGCGTGACCGGCTGGATCCATGGCTGGAAGCGCAACGGCTGGAAGACCGCCGACAAGAAGCCCGTGAAGAACGTCGATCTGTGGCAGCGGCTCGATGCCGCCGCCAAGATCCACGAGGTCGAGTGGCACTGGGTGAAGGGCCATGCCGGCCATGACATGAACGAGCGCGCCGACGAACTCGCCCGCGCCGGAATGGCGCCGTTCAAAAAGAGGTAGAGCCTGTCATTCCCGCGAACGCGGGAATCCAGTCCGGCGACAAACGGGCCGTACCCGTTTGCACGTGGATGCTCGCCTTCGCGAGCATGACAGTCCCCGTGTGCCTTACATCTGCTTGAGCAGCGCCTCCGCGCCCGAAAGCTCCGCCTTGCCGGGCGATTCCTCGATGTTGAGGCTGCGCACGACGCCGTCATCGACGATCATCGAATAGCGCTGCGAGCGGATGCCGAGATTGCGCTCCGAGAGATCGAGCGACAGGCCGATCGCCTTAGCGAACTTGCCGCTGCCGTCCGCGAGGAAGGTGATGCGGCCGTCGGCCGCGACGTCCTTCTCCCACGCGCCCATCACGAAGGCGTCGTTGACGGAGGTCACGCAGATTTCGTCGACGCCCTTGTTCTTGAAATCCATCGAATGGGCAAGGAAGCCGGGCAGATGGTTACGATGGCAGGTCGGCGTGAACGCGCCGGGCACGCCGAAGAGGATAACCTTGCGGCCCTTGAATATGTCGGCAGTCGTACGCGGCTGCGGCCCGTCGCTCGTCGGCACGAGAAAGGTCACGTCGGGCAGGCGGTCTCCAACCTTGATCGTCATGAAAGCTCCGGTCTTTTCGGGATGCCGGCCCACCTTAGAGCAAGTCGCGGCGGAGAAAAACGGCGACCCGACGGCCTATGGACCGCCGGCGACCGCGAATTCGACGGCCTCGCCGGGTCGCACGAGGGTCAGTCGGATCGTGTCCGGCGCCAGCCGGCCGGCCGGGTGCTCGGCGACGCTGACTCGGAATGTCTCGCCCTCTCGCTTCGTGGTGAGGAAAAAGCCCTCGGGCGCTTCCGCGAACAGCTTTACGTCGGGGCCCGATACCTTGGGCGTGACGATCCAGGAAACGGTCTCGCCGTCCTTCCGCGGCGCGACATCCACGACCCGCGTCACGGCCTCGCCGGCGATAGGGCGTGGCACCGCGGCGAGGGCGTCTGAGATCGCGGCGGCGTTCACGGCGTCCGCCTGTGACGGAAGATCGAGCGTGAGGTCAGCACGGGCCGGCAGGCAGATCCGTTCGCAGGTCGCATAATCCAACTTCAGTCGCACGATCGCCGGTTCTCCCGCCTTCGCGGGCGTGACGCGGACGGGGAACACGACGCTGTTCTCGTAGCCGATGGCGTCGATGTCGCCCTCGTGGATGTGCTTTGGCGCAGGAAAGGCGACTTCGGCGCGCGCCACGTTGGTCGAGCCCGCGAAATCGAAGCTGGGCGGAACGCCCGCCTCGCCGGGGTCGCGCCAGTAGGT
>ERZ500994.490-NODE-490-length-11914-cov-5.876549_pt1 | contig 11914 bp, 14 predicted proteins | sample MGYA00248878_ERZ500994 | MGnify/ENA primary metagenome ERZ500994 (study PRJEB25958, sample SAMN03398533) | human skin metagenome | study: EMG produced TPA metagenomics assembly of the Human Skin Microbiome Metagenome (human skin metagenome) data set. | reverse complement strand
CGCTTGCCCAGCGGGTCCACGACGCGCCCGAGGAACGCATCGCCCACCGGCACCGACAGGACGCGGCCGGTGCGGCGTACCTCCTGGCCCTGCTCGATCTGGTCGTAGTCGCCGAGGATGACCGCACCGATGTGGCGGGCCTCCAGGTTCAGCGCGACGCCGAGGATGCCGCCGGGGAACTCCAGCAGCTCGTTGGTCATCGCCGAGGGCAGGCCCTCGACCTGCGCGATGCCGTCCATCGTCTCGGCGACGACGCCGACCTCTTCGCGCGTGACGTCGGTGGTGTACGACGACACGAAGTCGTCGAGGGCGCTACGAATCTCGTCCGACGAGATCGTCAACTCCGCCATGGTTTAAGTCCCTGCTCTCGTTGTTCTTGGTAGCTATCCGGCGAACCGGCGCTGGATTGCATCTAGCTGGCCCGCAACGGAGCCATCGATCACGTCTTCGCCGACCTGGACGCGCAGCCCGCCCATGACGGCCGGGTCGACATCGACCGAAACCGACATCTCGCGACCGTAGATCCGCGACAGCGCGGTGGTCAGCCGCTGCTCCTGGGCCGCGCTCAGCGCCATCGGCGCCTTCACGATCACCACGGCGCGGCGGCGCCGAGCCGCGGCGTCGTCGACCAGCCCCTCCACCGAGTTCGCCATCGAGCGTACCCGCGGATTGGCCAGCACCGACTCCAGCAGCCGGGTGCTGATCGGGCTCAGCTTGCCGCCGATCAGCCGGTCGAGCAGCTGGCGGCGCGACTGCAGCGGTGCCGTCTGGTCTGACAGCCGCTGCTCGAGCTCGCCGTTGGCGTCGAGGATCCGGCTGAAGCGGAAGATCTCCTCTTCGACGGTGTCGAACGACCCGTCCTTCTCGGCGCTGATGAACGCCGCCTGGTGACCGGCGTCGGTGAGCGCGTCGACCAGGTCGCCGGCGCTGGACCAGTGCGACTGGACCGCGGTGGTCAGCAGCTCCAGCGTGCCGGGGCTCACCCGCGAGCCAAACAGCGTGCGGACGAGCGCGGCGCGGTTGTCCTCGCTCGCCGACGGGTCGGCGAGCGCGCGGCGTACGCCGGGCTCACCGCTGAGCACCCGAGCGACCTCGCCGAGCTCGTCGCCTTCGGTCGCGACCGTGGCCGCATCCTGACCGCGCGCAGCCTGCTCAAGCGCCTCGCGCAGCCGAGCCAACGACTCGCGGCTGGTCGCCTGCATCAACGCCGGAAGCATTAGCGCTGCCCCTTGCCGTCGGTGCCGAACAGGGTGTCCTGGGCCGGGGCGTCGTAGGAACCGGCCGTCTGGATCTGGGCCGCCTCGACCGAGTCGACCTTGTCCAGCTCGTCCAGGAACCGGTCGATCGTCGCGGAGGTCCGCGCGTCGTCTTGCAACGACTCGCCCACGATGCGGCTGGCCAGGCCGACCGACAGCGACCCGATCTGCTGACGCAGCTCGGAGACGACCTGCTGGCGCTGGGCCTGCAGCTGCTCGTTGCCACGCGCGACGATGCGGTCGAACTCAGCCTGCGCCTGCGCACGCATGTCGTCGACGATCTGCTGGCCCTCGGCGCGCGCACCCTCGAGGATCAGACCCGCCTCTTCACGTGCGCCACTGAGCTGCTCGTTGTACTTCGCGAGCGCGGCCTGGGCTTCCTTCTGCGCGGCCTCGGCGCGCGCCATGCCACCTTCGATGGCCTCGGTGCGATCGGCGTACGCCTTCTCGAACTGCGGCCAGACGAACTTCATCAGCACGAAGGCCAGGACCGCGAAGGCGATCAGGCCGATGATGATCTCGCCGACCGGCGGTATGAGCGGATTGCTCGATCCCGCTGCGATGAACGTCATGTCGTTTCCGTTCTGATCTACTGCCCCGCTGCCGAGGCAGCGAGCTGGACCTTCAGGTGGTCGCTACGACCTAGCTGAAGATGAACGGGACGACGAAGCCGATGAGCGCGAGCGCCTCGGACAGCGCGAAGCCCATGAACAGGTAGGTGCGGGTCAGACCCGCCGACTCGGGCTGGCGAGCGGTCGCCTGGATGTACGCGGCGAACACGATGCCTACGCCAATGCCCGGGCCGATGGCGGCCAGGCCGTAAGCGACGGCGCCCAGGTTGCCGGTAACTTCGGCGAGGACGTCAACCATTTCTTCTCCTTCTACGGTGCTCGGGTGGCTTTCACCCGAACGTGATCTGGTGCGGTGCGGTGGTCTTGGGGGTGCAATGGTGCGGCTGTGGGGACGCGCTGGCGCGCCTGGCGCTTAGTGCTCGCCCGAGAGGGACTCCTGCAGGTAGGTCGCCGTCAGGAGGGTGAAGACGTAGGCCTGCAGCACCTGGACGAGGATCTCGAAGAACGTCATGGCGATCGACATCACGAACGGCGCCGGGGACAGCACCTTCAGCTGCCAGTCGTCGGCGGTGAAGAGCATGTACGTCGTACCCAGCATGAACACCACCAGCAGCAGGTGGCCGGCGAACATGTTGGCGAACAGACGGACGGCGAGGGTGAACGGGCGCGAGACCAGCTTCTGGAAGATCTCCAGCGGGATCATCAGCGGCTGCAACGCCATCGGTGCGTCCGCGACGTACACCAGGTTCTTGAAGTAGGTCCCCAGCCCCTGGCGTTTGATGCCGACCGCGATGTAGGTGATGTAGACGATCGCGGCCAGGAACAGCGGGATCGCGAACTTCGACGTCGGCGGGATCTGCGCGAACGGCACGATGCCCATGATGTTGTTGGCCAGGATGAACATGAAGAACGTCGCCAGGAAGGGCGCGAACTTGATGCCGTCGGGTCCGATGACGTCGCGGGCGATGCCGCCACGGATGAAGCCGTAGATCGACTCGCCGGCGAACTGCAGCTTGCCCGGCACGATCTTCGGCCGGCGCGACGCGGCGACCAGGAAGAAGATCACCAGTGCGCAGGCGAGCCAGTTGATCAGCGTGATCCGGGTGATCGCGAAGTCGATCCCCGCGAGCGAGAACTCCGCCAGAGGAGTGGGGTTGAACTCGTGTGCCGGATCCGGAGCTTCGAACCCCGGGGCCGGACTATCTGCCAGGACGGCGGCGAGCAATTGCCGTCTCCTTCCCACATCCTCGTTGACCTGAACGGGAGTCTAACTGCTGGGCACGGCTGCCACACTGTGACGTTCACACTGTGACGTTCACGGTGGAAGCCTGGTGAATATTGGGCCCGAGGAGAAGAACTCCAAACGACGTGAAGTCTAGTTGAGGCGTTCTTCGGACGGGCAGTCGGGTTGGTGCGTTTTCGGGTTCCGGACTGTGACCTTGCTCGATCGCGTCGTGCAGATCCATAACCCCGCGGGTCATTGCGCCCGGTCTGCTCCGGAATCCAGTGGCGCGTTCCTGCGCTCGGCGGCGCGGCGCAGCGAGGCCCCGCCGTCCTGCGCCTTGCTGATGTCCATCAGCGGCGGCGGATTTCCGGCCTGCTTGGTCACCATGTAGACGCCGAGTGCCGCGCCAAGCAGCACGCAGATCGGCAGCCAGCCCACCCAGCCGGTCCAGGCCTTCAGGCCCCAGCCGATGGCGCCGTACACGATGATCCCCGACAGCAGCGTGCCGGTGGCCGTCCAGCCAGCGTCGTTGCCGGCCATGTTGCCGCGCCGGCGGTGCGAGCGCGCGTCCTCCTTGAGGCGCATGGCGTCGTACGACGCACCGGGGTCGCGGTCATCGGGGGCCGTCATGGTGCGGACCGATCGTGAGCTGAGGGGGCGGTGGGCGCGTGGTAGTCGACGTAGTAGATGCGCTTGCCGAGCACGTGCCAGATCTGCGCGCCGGACCAGGCCAGGGCGCCGACGACGACGGCGATCGCCATCGCCTTGACGTCGATCGGTCCGTCGACCGGCAGCATCATCAGCACACCACCGAGCAGGACGATCTTGATCAGGTAGCTGCCGAGCGCGGCCGGGAACGCGAGGCGGTCGTCGCGGCGGGCCAACGCCACCACCGCCCAGGAGCCGACGGCGAAGAAGGCGGCGACGATCATCAGCCCCAGCGCGACGCCGAACGCGGTCGGCCAGCCGCCGAGGAAGATCGAGAGGATCAGCCCGAGCACCAGCAGCACTGCGGTGCTGGCATACCCGGCGCGCAGGTGCTCGAGCGTCCACGGCGTCTGCGGCCGCACCGGCTCGGAAGGCATCGTGAGATCGGGAAAGAACCTAGATGACATCTTCCCTCCTGACGATGTGCGGCGCTCCCCCGTCGATCCGCCGGCGGACTCGAGGGGTGAACATCAACGCTACGGCAAGTACGGCGACCGCCGCGGCGACGGTGAACACAATCGCCGGGTCGCCGATGATCGACATCCCGACCCCGACGAAGGCCACGAGCGCGGTCCAGATGTAGAGGATGATCACCGCGCGGCGCTGGGTGTGCCCGATCTCCAGCAACCGATGGTGCAGGTGCATCTTGTCCGGCGTCGAGAACGGGTTCACGCCCTTACGCGCGCGACGTACGACCGCCAGCACCATGTCGATGATCGGGATCGCCAGGATCGCGATCGGCAGCAGCAGCGGCATGAACAGCGGGACGGCCGTCGAGAGCCCGCTGAAGCTCTGCGCATCGACCCGCGATGTCGTCGACACCGCGGCGGCGGCCAGCACGAGCCCGATCAGCATCGAGCCGGAGTCACCGAGGAAGATGCGGGCCGGGTTGAAGTTGTGCGGCAGGAAGCCCAGGCACGCCCCGGCGATCGCCACCGTCATCAGCGACGGCGAGGAGAAGACATCGCCGTACCCCTGACGGGCCAGCGAGTAGCTGTAGGCGAAGAACGCGAGCGCGGTGATGACCGCGACCCCCGACAGCAGTCCGTCGAGCCCGTCGATGAAGTTCATCGCGTTGACCGTGGCGACCGTGATCACGGTGGTCAGCAGGAACGAGGTGTTGGGGTCGAGCGAGATCGTGCCGAGATCGGTCCCCGGGATGAAGATGAACGCCAGCTGCACGCCCATCAGGACCAGGATCCCGGCGCAGGCGATCTGCCCGACCAGCTTGGTGAGCGGGTCGAGGTCATACCGGTCGTCGAGGACGCCGAGCGCGCAGATCATCGACCCCGCGGCGAGCACGGCAAGCATCTCGGAGGTGTTGCGGAACGTGCCCTGCAGTCCGGGCAGCTTGCTGGCGACCGCCACGGCGGCGCACATGCCAACGAGTACGCCGACGCCGCCTAGCCGCGGGATCGGGATGGTGTGGACGTCGCGGTCGCGCACCTCGGTCAAGGCGCCGAACCGCACGGCCACCCAGCGCACCGCCGGGGTCGTCAGGAAGGTGACGATCGCGGCGACGCACAGCACGATCAGGTACTCGCGCACGGTTCGGATGCTGCCTTTCTGGGGCTATGAGTGGCAGACGGGATTACCTCGAGGGTACGCCGTCGTTGTTACGCTCCCGCGCTGATCGCGGTCGGCAGCAGCCGCTTGATCTCGGCCAGCGTGACCCCGCCCTCGCGGACCACGACCGCCCGCTCGCCCGTACAGTCGACGATGGTCGACGGCTGGCCGCCGGAGACCTCCCCGGCCTCCAGGTAGACATCGACCGTGTCGCCGAGCTGCTCGGCCGCGAGCGCTGCAGTCCGGCCCGGGGGCCGGCCGTGCTTGTTGGCGCTGGAGACCGCGAGCGGGCCCGTCTTGCGCAGCACCTCGAGGGCGACCGGACTGTCCGGCATCCGGACCGCGACCGTCCCGGCGGTGTCGCCGAGGTCCCAGGCCAGCGACGGCGCATACCGCACGATCACGGTCAGCGCTCCCGGCCAGAAGTTGCGGGTCAGCGCCGAGGCCGACTCGGGTGCGAGCGAGACTAGGCCGTGCAGCACGCCGGGATCGCCCACGAGCACCGGGACCGGGTAGTCGCGGCCGCGGCCCTTGGCCGCCAACAGCGCGCCCACCGCGTCGTGCGAGAAGGCGTCCGCGGCGATCCCGTAGACGGTGTCGGTCGGGATGACCGCGAGCCGGCCGTCGCCGAGCGCCCGAACCGCCTCGGCGATGTGATCGGCGTACTCGTCGGACTGCGGGTCGGCGACATCGAGCAGGTGCGGTGAACTCACAGCGACCCATCGTGCCAGACCCGCCACCTGCGGCACGTTTACACCCGATAATCGGCCCAAATCGGGTGCAAACGTGCCGCAGGTCGCGGCGGCTCAGCAGCAGCGACCCTGCGGGTTGCGGTCCTGCCAGTCCTGGTGGTCGCGCCAGAACTCGCGTTCGCTCGGTAGCGGCTGGTCGGGATGGCGTCGCGCGAGGTGCTCGCAGTACCGCTCGTAGGCATCGGCGCCCATGACCGCGCGCAGGTAGCGGACCGCGCCGCGGACCATCGCGGTGATCGGCGCCGGGGAGGTCGGCGTCGTACTCATCAGTGGCTCCCGCTGCGCGCCGGGGCGCCGTAGGTCTTCCACTCCGCCTCCAGCTCGCGCTCGGGCGGCGTCGCGATCAGCCCGGCAGGTGCGTAGATGTGCGACTCGACGCGCGGGTCCTCGTTGTCCGGGCCGCGGTGCCCGCGGTAGGCCCGCACGGTCGCGATGATCGAGGTGACCAGCACGATCAGGGTGAGTACGACGAACAGGATCGACAGCGTGCCCTGCACCGTCGTGTTGCGGACGACGGCCTCCATCGCCTCGACGTTCGGCGCCGTGCCGAAGCTCGTCTCGCCGGCATCCAGCGCGTCGCGGAAGGCCGCATTCTGCGCCCAGTAGCCGACCGCCGGGACACTGGAGAAGATCTTGTATATCGAGGCCGTCACGGTCACGACAGCCGCGAAGCCGAGCGGCAGCACGATCACCCACAGGTGTTTGAAGTTGCCTCTGCGCGCCACGATCGCCATCACCACCGACAGCGCGATCACGGCGAGCAGCTGGTTGGCGATGCCGAACAGCGGGAAGAACGTGTTGATGCCGCCTAACGGGTCGGTCACCCCGAGCACCAGGATGTATCCCCATCCGCCGACCATGATGGCGGTGCAGATCCAGGCGCCGAGCGTCCATGAGGTGTCGCGGAACTTCGGCACGAAGTTGCCGATCGCGTCCTGCAGCATGAACCGCGCGACGCGGGTGCCGGCATCGACCGCCGTCAGGATGAACAGCGCCTCGAACATGATCGCGAAGTGGTACCAGAACGCCATCATCGCTGTCCCGCCGAACCACTGCTGCAGGATCGTCGCGATGCCGACCGCGAGGGTGGGTGCGCCGCCGGTGCGCGAGACGACCGACTCCTCCCCCACGTTGGTGGCGAGCTGGCTGAGCGCGTCCGGGGTGAGGTTGACCCCGGTGAGCCCGAGCGAGTTGACGAACGCGACCGCGCCTTCGACGGTGCCGCCGGTCGCTGCCGCGGAGGAGTTCATCGCGAAGTAGATGCCACGGTCGATGCTGATCGCCGCGACCAGCGCCATCACCGCCACGAACGACTCCATCAGCATGCCGCCGTACCCGAGGAAGCGCGTCTGGCGCTCCTTCTCGACCAGCTTCGGCGTCGTACCTGAGGAGATCAGGGCATGGAACCCCGACAGGGCGCCGCACGCGATGGTGACGAACAGGAACGGGAACAGTGAGCCGGGGACGACCGGCCCGTCGGAGCGGCCGGCGAACTCCGAGATCGCCGGGACGTTGATCTCCGGGCGGACGACGATGATCGCGACCGCGAGCAGGGCGATCACGCCGATCTTCATGAACGTCGAGAGGTAGTCGCGCGGCGCCAGCAGCAGCCAGACCGGCAGCACCGCGGCGATGAAGCCGTAGATGATGATCGCCCAGGCGATCGTCGTGCGGTCCAGGGTGAACAGCGACGCGCCCCACTCCGAGTCCGCGACCCAGCTGCCGGAGATGATCGCGAACATCAGCAGGACGAAGCCGATGATTGAGACCTCCAGGACCTTGCCCGGTCGCAGGAATCGGAGGTAGATCCCCATGAAGAGCGCGATCGGCAGGGTCAGCGCGACCGAGTAGACGCCCCAGGGGGACTCACCGAGCGCGTTGACCACGACCAGGGCCAGGATCGCGGTGATGATGATCATGATGGTGAGCGTGGCGATCAGCGCCGCCGTACCCCCGATGACCCCGAGCTCCTCGCGCGCCATCTGGCCCAGCGAACGTCCGCCGCGCCGCATCGAGAAGAACATCACCAGGTAGTCCTGGACGGCGCCGGCCAGGATGACGCCGACGATGATCCACAGCGTGCCGGGCAGGTAGCCCATCTGCGCGGCGAGCACCGGACCGACGAGCGGCCCGGCGCCGGCGATGGCCGCGAAGTGGTGGCCGAAGAGCACCCGCCGGTCGGTGGGCAGGTAGTCGCGGCCGTTTTCCTTGTACTCGGCCGGGGTCGCGCGGGTGTCGTCGGGCTTCGCGACCTTGCGCTCGATGTAGCGCGAGTAGAAGCGGTAGGCGATCAGATAGCTGCAGACCGCGGCGAAGACGAACCAGATCGCGTTGATGGTCTCGCCGCGCACCAGCGCGATCATCACCCACGCGACGCCGCCGAGCAGCCCGATCGCGGCCCACGCGAGGATCTTGGGCAGGGTCCACTTGCGGTCGTGCTCCTCGACGACAACCTCGTCGATGGCGACCGGCGGATGGTCATGCTGGGCAGGCGCTTGCGACATGAGCTTTCACCTCACGGAACTCGACGCGGAATCTCCGGAGCCTATCGCCCCCGTCAACAATCCGCCGATCCGAGCGTTATTCCCGCCGATCCGAGCGTTAATCCCGCCGATCCGCACAATGGTGGGATGCAGCTGATCGAGCGGGCCCGCTGGCAGGGGCTCGAGGTGAGCATCACCGACCGACCTCGCGGCGTACCGCTCGCCTCGTTGCGCGATCCGGAGGTGGTACGCCGCAGCGTCGACGTCTACGCCGAGCACCAGCGCGACATGTTCGCAGGCGCCGTACGCCGCGACATCTCGGCGCTGTGGCTGCTGCAGGACATCGCCTGGGCGCACGCGCTGCTCGCGGTCGGGTTGGTGCGCGCGACCGGGACGGCGGGGTACGCCGAGGGCGGCCTGGCGATGCACTTCCCCCGCGACCTGGTCTTCGCCGTCGAGACCACGCAGCTGCGCGAAGAACCGGTGCCCGATCTCGCGACGGCGTACCAAACCGGCAGGGCATACCTCAGCGACCTCATGGCTCCGGTGGTCACAGCGATGCTGCCCGAGCTGAAGACCGGGCCGCGAGCGGCATGGGCGTGCGTGACGGATGCTGCGACGTCGGTAGTGAGCGGCGAGTACGACGCCACCTCGCTCACCGCTGGTCTGCTGCTCTTCACCGACCACCGCCGCGCCGAAGACGACCATCTGCTCACCGGGCTGAGGATCGTCGACTCCCCCACCGGGCCGATCCGTAGACGGCACGGATGCTGCCTGCTCTATGCCATCGACGGGATGGACGTCTGCTTCAGCTGCCCCCGCGTCGCCACGCGGTGACGAAGCGCGGGCGACCGGCGAGATCAAAGATCGGCGACACGTCGCTGAACCCGCCGTCGGCAAGCAGCGCCATCACGGCCGGTTGGTGCGACTCGTCGTGCTCGACCATGACCACGCCGCCGCGTCGCAGCAGCCGCACGAACTGCGGCACCAGCGCGCGGATCACCGCGAGCCCGTCATCGCCGGCAAACACCGCGGCGGACGGGTCGTGGCGTACCTCCGCGGTGACCTCGGTCGCGGCCGGGACGTACGGCGGGTTGCAGGTGATCACATCAACCCCCGGCGCGATGTCGAGGTCCGGACTGGTCGCGTCGCCGAACACCGCGCGAATCTGCGGAGCATGGGCCGCACGGTTGCGCAGCAACCAGCAGAACGCCTCCGGGTCGGACTCGACCGCCTCAACGTGCGCGTCGGTCGACGCCGCGACCGCGAGCGCGACCGCGCCGCTGCCCGAGCACAGATCGACGACCCGCGCCCCGTAGCGTTCCTCGGCCATGTCGATGGCCCACTCCGCCATGATCTCGGTCTCCGGCCGCGGCACGAACACGCCCGGCCCGACCGCGATCGGCAGCTCATAGAACCAGGTGAACCCGGCGATGTGCTGCAACGGGATCCGCGATGCACGCAGCCGCAGCAGCTGCGTGTAGTCATCGGCCTGCCGCTCATCGAGGTCCGGGGCCAGTCCCAGCCTGGTGAGCTCAGTGTTGGTCGCGTGCGCGAGCAGCTGGGCCGCGTCCGTCTCCGGCGAGGGCACCCCGGCACGTCGAAGAACCCCGATTCCACTGGCTAGCGCAGCGCGGAGCGGCCCGGGCTCGATCACTCGCTGTCGCCAGCCAGCAGCTGCGCGGTCTCCATCTCGATCAGCGAGTCGACCACCGGGTCGAGGTCGCCGTCGAGTACGACGTCCAGGTTGTAGGCCTTGAAGCCGCTGCGGTGGTCGGAGATCCGGTTTTCGGGGAAGTTGTAGGTGCGCACCCGCTCGGAGCGGTCAACCGTGCGGACCTGGCTCTTGCGCATGTCCGAGGCCTCGGCGTTGGCCTTCTCCTGCGCGTCGGCGAGCAGCCGCGCACGCAGGATCCGCATCGCGGACTCCTTGTTCTGCAGCTGCGACTTCTCGTTCTGGCACGAGACGACGATGCCGGTCGGCTCGTGGGTGATGCGTACGGCGGAATCGGTGGTGTTGACGCTCTGCCCGCCCGGCCCCGACGAGCGGTAGACGTCGATCCGCAGGTCGTTAGGGTCGATGGTCACGTCGACGTCCTCGGCCTCGGGGTAGACGAGTACGCCGGCCGCCGACGTATGAATGCGCCCCTGCGACTCGGTGACCGGCACGCGCTGGACGCGGTGTACGCCGCCCTCGTGCTTGAGCCGCTGCCAGATGCCCACCTCGTCGCTGGCCTTGGACTTGATCGCGACCGAGACGTCCTTGTAGCCGCCGAGATCGGACAGCGTCGCGTCGATGATCTCGAACTTCCACTTGTTGCGTTCGGCGTACCGCTGGTACATCCGCAGCAGGTCGCCGGCGAAGAGCGCCGACTCCTCGCCGCCTTCGCCGGCCTTGATCTCCATGATGATGTCCTTGTCATCATTGGGATCTCGCGGCAGCAGCATGGTGCGCAGCGCCTGTTCCTGCTCGGCGATCGACGCTTCGAGCTGGTCGGCCTCGGCGACGAACGACACGTCCTCGCTGGCGAGCTCGCGCGCAGCTTGCAGGTCGTCGCGCGACTGCTCGAGCCGGCGCGCCGCGGCAACGATGGGCCCGAGCTGGGCGAAGCGCTTGCCGAGCTCGCGGGCGCGCGCCTGGTCGGCGTGTACGGCGGGGTCGGCCAGTGCCTGCTCGACTTCGGCGTACTCACTGAGCATCCCGGCTAGGGAGTCCAGACCCTCACCACTCATGGTTCGTTGTTCCTTTTCTTCGTCGGCCGATCACGAAATGACACAGCGGCGCCCGCCGGCAGATGCCGGTCGGGCGCCGCTGGTAGGTCGCTAAGCGTCGGCCTTGGCCGCCTTCTCGCGCTTGCCGAACCGCTTCTCGAAGCGGGCCACGCGGCCGCCGGAGTCGAGAATCTTCTGCTTGCCCGTGTAGAACGGGTGGCAGTTCGAGCAGACTTCAGCGGTGATGCGGCCGCTTTCGACGGTGCTGCGAGTCGTGAACGAGTTGCCGCAGGAGCAGACAACCTGCGTCTCGACGTACTCGGGGTGGATGTTCTTGCGCACGTGTGCACTTCCTTCTCTTGACGGTCGCCGGGTCGCCGCGGTGCGACGTGAACCGGTACCTGAGTGAACTGATCCAGTGTGCCAGAGGATCACAGCCTGCAGAACAGGCCACGGCTGTGATCTATTCCGGCGTCCTAGCCGTTGTCCTGACCCGGGGTGTTCTTGGCGACCTGCATGAGGAACTCAGCGTTGTTCTTGGTCTTCTTCATCTGCTTCATCAGCAGATCCAGCGCCTCGATCGGCTCCAGCGCGGCGAGGATCCGGCGCAGCTTGATCACGATCGCCAGCTCCTCACGCG
>ERZ500994.489-NODE-489-length-11935-cov-5.995960_pt1 | contig 11935 bp, 13 predicted proteins | sample MGYA00248878_ERZ500994 | MGnify/ENA primary metagenome ERZ500994 (study PRJEB25958, sample SAMN03398533) | human skin metagenome | study: EMG produced TPA metagenomics assembly of the Human Skin Microbiome Metagenome (human skin metagenome) data set. | reverse complement strand
GTGCCAGGCGGGGCGGTTCGGAAAGGTCTTGTGGTTGCCGACGCAGGTGTCGACGAGAATCGTGTGCTGCGGCGTCCGCACGACATAGGACTGAATGGCGAGGACCAGAATGTCGCCGCCCGGCAGCAGCGCGCAGACGGCGTCCCCCACCGCCCAGCGGGTCACGCCGGGACCGATGGCCGCGACATGGCCCGAACATTCGAGCCCCGGCAGGTCCGAGGCGCCGGGCGGCGGGGCATAGGCGCCCATGCGCTGCAGCACGTCGGGCCGGTTCACGCCGGCGTAAGCCACCCGGATCACGATCTGCCCCGGTCCGGGCATCGGCAGCGCGCGCCGCGCGGGCCGCAGGACCGACGGGTCGCCGGGGGCCGTGATCTCGATCGCGGTCATGTCGTCGGGCAGGTCCATCACTTCGCCCCTTCGCTGATGCCCTGACCCGCGCGCCCCCCCGGCGCGGCGAAGCGGTCGCCCGGGCGCGGCTTGCGGATCCAGCCGGTCGCAAGGCCCGCCAGCCGCGCGACGCCCGGCACCCGGCGGGCATTGGCCTTGAACGTCTCGAACCGCATCACGTCGTCGATCCGGCGGTCGATGAAGGCGCGGGTGTCGGCGCGCCCCTCGGACAGATCGCCCAGCCAGTAAAGGACCACGGCCCCCCAGACCGACGACAGGGTCGCCCGCTTGGTCCACCAGTTCACGTCGTCCGACGTGTCGCCGAGCGCCGTCCAGACCGTGTCGGCGGTTTCCCAGACAAGGCGCGCGCCGAGCCCCGCGTTCTGCGGCAGCGCCATGACCGCCGCGCCCGCGCGCACCAGTTCGGGATCGGCGAGCGACAGCCGCCGCCACAGCGCCTCGGCCACGCGGTCGCGGAAGCGGCCGGTCGCGGGGTGTTCGCCAAGCGACGACCGCAGCGCCGCGTCGCCGCGCCGGTGATAGGCCGCGGCAAGCCCCGCCCCGCCCTGCGGGATCAGCGCGCGCGCCACGTCGGGTGCGATCCCCAGGTCGCGCGCGCCCGCGACCAGCGCGCGATCGTTCATCCCCTCGAACGGCACATGCGGCAGCACCGCGTCCAGCAGCTTTTCGGTCCGGTCCGGCATCGTCATCCCTCACTGGACAATCGGGGGCGGCCGGGCTATAGGGCCGCTTCCTGCAATCTATCAACTCTAACCTAGGAAGGTGGTGACAACCACATGCAGGTGAGCGTTCGCGACAACAACGTCGAACAGGCGCTTCGTGCCCTGAAGAAAAAACTTCAGCGCGAAGGAGTCTTCCGCGAAATGAAGCTGAAGCAGCATTTCGAGAAGCCGTCGGTCAAGAAAGCCCGTGAAAAGGCCGAGGCCGTCCGCCGCGCCCGCAAGCTGGCCCGTAAAAAGGCCCAGCGCGAAGGCGCCCTTTAAGGGACTTGAGAAAGCCCCGACAAGGGTCTTGCGACGGCGCGCTGCAAGACGAGCGAGCCATGAGTTCAGGAAACCCCCGCAGCCTCGGCCGCGGGGGTTTCTTCATGTCCGGGCGGGCGCGGGATCGACGCGGCTCAGCGGACGACCGCGGTTTCCCGAAAGACCGTCCAGCCGGCGGCGTCACGCCGCAGCATCAGGGTGAAGACGATCGTCTGCACCTCGGGGCCGGTCAGCGCCATCCGCCGTTCCACGACCGCGCAGCCGATGTCGCCCGTCGCGGCCGTGTGGATGAAGCGCACGTCCTGGCTGAGCGGCGGCGCGCCGCCGTCCCGGCGATCGCGGAAGAACGCCATGTTGGCCGCGCGGTCGAACACCATCGCCTGACCGTCCGGCGCCACCATCACGATTTCCAGATCCGGCGCGTAGCAGGGGTCGAGCGCGTCCAGGTCGTATGTCGATCCAGCGCGGATCAGGTTGCGGACGGCGGCTTCGATCTCTGCCTCGGGCACGGCGGTCTCCTTCATCTGCAATCCGGACCCACTGTGGCGCAATGCCGCCGGGATGCCCAGCCTCACACCGGCAGCGCCGTCGTCTGAACGACCGTCCGCAGCGAGAATGACGACTGCATCTGCGCCACGCCGGGGAGCCGGGCGAGATGCTGGCGGTGGATGCGGGCGAAGTCGTCCGTGTCGGCGGCCAGCACCTTCACCAGATAGTCCGCCGTGCCCGCCATCAGGTGGCATTCCAGCACGTCGGGGATCGCGCGAACCGCCTTTTCGAACGCGTCCAGCACCGCGTCGCCCTGCCCCGACAGGGTGATTTCCACGAACACCGTGGTGTTGCGGTCAAGGCTGCGCTGGTCCAAAAGCGCGACATAGCCCGCGATCACGCCCGCCTGTTCCAGCCGCTGCACCCGCCTGTGGCAGGCGCTGGCCGACAGGTTCACCCGCTCGGCCAGGTCCGCGTTCGAAATCCGCCCCTCTTTCTGCAGCGTCGTGAGGATCCGGCGGTCGGTTTCGTCGATCGCGATCAAGTTGGCGTTTCCTTCGGCGAAAGCGCGGGTTGGCTGAAGAACCTGCCGCGAACGCGCGGCCCTGCGCGGCAGATAAGCAGAAAGTTGCACCCGTGTCATGACAGGATCGGCGCCACGGATGCTTTTGCAGGGGGGAGTTTGCACATGCATGTCGGTTGCCCGAAAGAGATCAAGCCGCAGGAGTTCCGCGTCGGCCTGACGCCCGACGCCGCGCGCGAGCTGGTCGAGCGCGGCCACCGCGTCACGATCCAGGCCGAGGCCGGGACGGGCGCGGGGTTCACGGACCAGGACTATGTCGCCGCGGGCGCCGAGGTCGCGCCGGACGCGCAGGCCGTGTTCGCGGCGGCCGACATGATCGTGAAGGTCAAGGAACCGCAGCAGGGCGAACGCGCGATGCTGCGGCAGGGCCAGCTTCTGTTCACCTACCTGCACCTCGCGCCCGATCCCGACCAGACCCGCGACCTTCTGGCGTCGGGCGCGACCGCCATCGCCTATGAGACGGTGACCGATCAGCGCGGCGGGCTGCCGCTGCTGGCGCCGATGTCCGAGGTCGCGGGCCGCCTTGCGCCGCAGATGGGGGCGTGGGCGCTGCAAAAGGCGAATGGCGGGCGCGGCGTCCTGTTGGGCGGGGTGCCGGGCGTGCAGCCCGCGCGGGTGGTGGTGATCGGCGGCGGCGTGGTGGGCGCATCGGCGGCGCGGGTCGCCGTGGGCATGGGCGCGGACGTGACGGTGCTGGACCGCTCGCTCGCCCGGCTCGCCTATCTCGACGACATCTACATGGGGCGGCTCAAGACCCGCTACTCCAACGCGGGTGCGATCGCCGAACTGCTGCCCACCGCCGACATGGTGATCGGGGCGGTGCTGATCCCCGGCGCCGCGGCGCCCAAGCTCGTCAGCCGCGCGCAGCTGTCGGACATGCTGCCGGGATCGGTTCTGGTGGACGTGGCGATCGATCAGGGCGGCTGCTTCGAGACCTCGCACGCGACCACGCACGAGGACCCGGTCTATACGGTGGACGATGTCCTGCATTACTGCGTGGCCAACATGCCGGGCGCGGTCGCCCGCACCTCGACCCAGGCGCTGGGGAACGCGACGCTGCCGTTCGTGGTCGCGCTGGCGGACCGTGGCTGGCGCGACGCCGTGACGGCGAACCCGCATCTGCGCGCGGGACTGGCGGTTCACGAAGGCATCCTGACATCGCCCCCGGTGGGCGAGGCGCTGGGTCTGGACGCCCGCACGCCCGAGGCGCTGCTGGGCCTGTAGGCCCCGACGCCGACCGCGCGCGAGGAAAGCGGGCCGGGGGGTCGTCCCCGGCCCGCCCTTACCTGGTCAGATCAGCGCAGCGGCGCCGGATCGTAGGAACCGGTCGGCCCCGAGGACCGGCCCACGTCGGTGCGGGCGGCCAGCAGATCGCGGATCTCGGCCAGCAGCGCCTCTTGCGAGGGGCCGGCGGCGGATGCGTCGGCTTCCTGCTTGCGCAGCGCGCGTTCCTTGATGCCGTTCACGCCCTTGACCAGCAGGAACACCACGAAGGCGATGATCAGGAAATTGATAACCGCGGTGATGAAGCTGCCAAAGGCGAACACGCCGACGCCCGCGTCGCGCGCAGCCTGGAGCGTCGGATAGTCGTTGCCGTCGAGCGGGTAGAAGTAGTTCGAAAAGTCGGTGTTGCCGGTGATCAGGCCCAGAATGGGCTCGATCAGGTCGGCGACGAGCGAGGTCACGATGGCCGTGAACGCCGCACCGATGATGATGCCGACGGCCATGTCCATGACATTGCCCTTTGCGATGAAATCGCGAAACTCCTTGATCATGACGGATCCCTTTCGTCGTTTGCCGCAGACAAGGTCCTGCACCTTGCCGCTAGCATGGCCGAAACTGGTAAACAATTGTTGAACAAACGGAGGGCCGAAAATGGCTGACCTGAGTGGATTTCCGATCACGAATCGCTGGCCCGCGCAGCGCCCCGACGCGATCCAGCTGTATTCGCTGCCGACGCCCAACGGGGTCAAGGCGTCCATCATGCTTGAGGAATGCGCGCTCGACTACGAGGTGCACCGCATCAGCATCGGCGATCCCGAAGACCAGATGACGCCCGAGTACCTGTCGCTCAACCCCAACAACAAGATCCCGGCGCTGATAGACCCGAACGGGCCGGGGGGCGAGCCGATGGGGCTGTGGGAATCCGGCGCGATCCTCGTCTATCTCGCCGACAAGACCGGGCTTTTCCTGCCGCGCGAGGGCGCGGCGCGCTATTACACCCTGCAATGGCTCATGTTCCAGATGGGCGGTGTCGGGCCGATGTTCGGGCAGATCGGCTTCTTCCACCGCTACAAGGGCCGCGAGATCGAGGACAAGCGCCCGCTCAACCGCTACGTCAACGAGGCGAAGCGGCTGCTGGGCGTCATCGACCGGCAGCTCGACGGGCGCGACTGGATCACCGGCGACTATTCCATCGCCGACATCGCGATCGCGCCGTGGGTCCGCAACCTGCGCACGGGCTACGAGGCCGCGGAGCTGGTCGGCCTGGACGACTTCGCGGATATCGGCCCGTGGGTCGACCGGTTCGCGGCCCGGCCGGCGGTCGAACGGGGGCTGAACATCCCGCCGCGGCAGTGACAAAAAGGGGCGTCGGGGGACCGACGCCCCTTTCCCGTCAGCTTCGCAGCGTGCCGCCGGTCGCCTTGGCGACCTTGTCCACGATCTTCGCCGCGACCGCCTCGATGTCCTTGTCGGTCAGCGTCCTGTCGCGGGGCTGCAGCCGCGCGGTGATCGCGACGGACTTCTTGCCCGCGCCCATCTGCGCCTCGGCCTTGTCGCCCGCGAACTGGTCGAACACGCGCACGCTTTCGATCAGCGCCTTGTCCGCGCCCTGCGCCGCGTTGACGATGGTCAGCGCCTCGACGCCCGCATCGACGACGAACGCGAAGTCGCGTTCGACCGCCTGCAGGTCGCTGGCCTGCAGCGCGGGACGGGTCGGCGACTTGGCCTTGGGCAGCGGCACGTTGGCGACGTGGACCGTGAACGCGACCGCCGGCCCTTTCACGTCCATCGCTTTCAGGACGCGCGGATGGACCTCGCCGAAGGTGGCAAGGCGGTTCGGCCCCAGCGCGATGTTGCCCGCGCGGCCGGGGTGCCACCAGCCGTCGAGCTTCCTATCCACCTGCGCGCGGGCGGGCGCGCCGATGGTGGACAGGATCGCCTCGGCATCGGCCTTGGCGTCATAGACATCGACCGGACGGCGCGAACTGAAGGCGTCGCGGGGCGCGCTGCCGCCGACCAGAAGACCGGTCAGCCGCACCGTCTGCTCGCCCGGCTCGCCGCGCGAAAACACCGGCCCCAGCTCGAACAGCGCCAGATCGGCAAAGCCGCGCGCCTGGTTCCGCGCGGCCGCAGCCAGCAGGCCCGGCAGCAGGTCGGGGCGCAGATGCGACATTTCCGACGAGATCGGATTCTCGATCCGAACCGCGTCCGAGCCGCCGCCGAACAGCGCCGCCGAGGCTTCGTCGATGAAGCTGTATGTGACGCATTCGTTGTAGCCCAAGGCGGCCGCCATCCGCCGCGCCGCCCCCTCGCGGCGCTGCAACGGCGTCAGCACCGGCAGCGGCACGCCCGCGCGCGGACGTGGCAGGGGCTTGCCCTCTAGCCGCGACAGGCTGGCGATGCGGGCGATTTCCTCGATCAGGTCGGCCTCGCCCTGCACGTCGGGGCGCCACGACGGCACCTGGGCCATGTCGCCGTCCATGACGAACCCCAGCGCCTCAAGCGTCGCGCGCTGCTGCGCCTCGGGGATGTCCATGCCCACGAGGCTTTGCGTCCGCGCGGGGTCCAGCCGATAGGCGCGGGCGGTGTCGGGCGCCACCCCCGCCTCGACCACCCGGCTCGCCTCGCCCCCGCAAAGGTCGAGGATCATGCGCGTCGCCAGTTCCAGCCCGTCGCGCGTGAACGCCGGGTCCACGCCGCGTTCGAAGCGGTAGCGCGCGTCCGAGTTGATTTTCAGCGCGCGCCCCGTCGCCGCGATCCCGATCGGCTGCCAGTAGGCGCTTTCCAGAAACACGTCCGTCGTCGCCCCGGTCACGCCCGACGCCTCGCCGCCCATGATCCCGGCGACGCTTTCGGGGCCTTGGTCGTCCGCGATCACAAGGTCGCCCGCGCGCAGGTCGTAGGTCCTGCCGTCAAGCGCGAGCAGGCTTTCGCCCGCCATGGCCCCGCGCACGGTCAGGTTGCCGTGAACGCGGGCGGCGTCAAAGACGTGCAGCGGGCGGTTCAGGTCGAAGGTGAACAGGTTCGTGATGTCCACCAGGGTGGAGATCGGCCGCAGCCCGATCGCCCGCAGGCGGCTCTGCAGCCAGTCGGGGCTGGGGCCGTTGGTCACGCCGCGGATCAGCCGGCCGGTGAAATGCGGCGCGCGATCGGCGGCGTCCGGCGCGATGGTCACGCCGATGGGGCTGTCGAAGCCGCCCTCGACCGGCGCGATCTCCAACGGCTTCAGCGTCCCCAGACCCCGCGCCGCAAGGTCGCGCGCGATGCCCCGAACGCCCAGCGCGTCGGGGCGGTTCGGGGTGATCTTGATGTGGATCATCGGGTCGATCTTCTCGGGCGCGTTCGCGGCCAGCCAGTCGGTGAACCGCTGCCCGACCTCACCCGAGGGCAGCTCGATGATGCCGTTGTGTTCGTCGGAAAGCTCAAGCTCGCGCTCGGACGCCATCATCCCTTGGGATTCGACGCCACGGATCTTGCCGACGCCGAGGGTGGTGTCGATCCCGGGGACGTAATCGCCGGGCTTGGCGAGGACGACGGTGATCCCCGCCCGCGCGTTCGGCGCCCCGCAAACGATCTGCTTCTCGCCCTCGTCGGTCATGACGCGGCAGACGCGGAGCCGGTCGGCGTCCGGGTGCTGCTCGGCATGGGTGACCTGCGCGAGGGTGAACGCGTGGAGCCGCGCGGCGGGGTCGTGGATATCCTCGACCTCGAGGCCGAGGTCGGTGAGGGCGTCGGCGATCTGGGTCAGGGTGGCCGCGGTGTCGAGGTGGTCACGGAGCCAGGAGAGGGTGAGTTTCATTGATCCGACCTCGAATTAGAACACAGATTTTGCGGCGAACACTGAACGTATGCTTGCCAATCTGGAACGATTTCTGCCACTAAAGGCGCCACCCAACGCGACACGGCGAGGATCACCACGGCAATCACGATCCAATAAAGGCCCTGAAATCGCGCCTCTTTCTTAATCATATCCATGATCAAACTTCGCTGTAATTCTCGACCGCGAATAGCGACATCGCAATTAAGAGTACGAAAATGCCTTTGTCCCAGATGGGCGGCGCCATCCAGGATTGCCAATAACGCGGCGAACATTGATCCACCAACAAGACCCCATATAAAATTTGGAACAGGGGCAGCACATTCAGGCAAGTGGCCCACCAAGAGATCAAATCCCAGAACGAACACTACAGCAGCAGCAGCTGTTTTAGTTTCGATTTTTTTAAGGGCGCCAAGAAGTATGTCGTGCTGTCTTGCGTCTAGCAGATATGCAGAGGGAACAAACTGAGGATTGCGATCGGCCGGATGATAAATGGTGGCGCAGGCGGACTTCATATTAGCATAATGACCTAAGCGGTCTCGAACCGCTCTTAATAGGTCGGCTTGTGCAAGGCGCTTTTCTCTGTTTGCAACATAAACCATCGTCCCCGCGGAGAACAGAAATCCGATCACTACCCCAACGAGTAAGGATCCGCTAGTCACTGACTCACCCCCCCACTCACACTCGGCACATCCCCCGCCGCAAACCCGTAATGCCGCAGCCACCGCAGATCGCTCTCAAAAAACGCCCGCAAATCCGGAATCCCGTATTTCAGCATCGCGATCCGGTCGATCCCCATGCCGAACGCGAACCCCTGCCATTCCGCCGGGTCCACCCCCGCAGCTGCCAGCACCTTCGGATGCACCATCCCCGAGCCCAAAATCTCCAGCCACGACTCCCCCTCGCCGATTTTCAGCTGCCCGCCCGACCAGTCGCAGCGGATATCGACCTCGGCCGACGGCTCGGTGAAGGGGAAGTGCGAGGCGCGGAAGCGCAGTTCGACCGCCGGCACCTCGAAGAAGGCGCGGCAGAACTCCTCCAGCGTCCATTTCAGGTTCGCCATCGAGATGTCGCGCCCGATCGCGAGCCCCTCGACCTGGTGGAACATCGGCGTGTGGGTCTGGTCCATGTCCATGCGGTAGACGCGGCCCGGCGCGATCACGCGGATCGGCGCGCCCTGCGCCTGCATCGCGCGGATCTGCACCGGCGAGGTGTGGGTGCGCAGGACGTGGGGCGCGCGGTCGTCCCCTTCGGCGCGGGCCATGAAGAAGGTGTCGTGTTCCTGCCGGGCGGGGTGTTCGGGCGGGATGTTCAGCGCGTCGAAGTTGAACCAGTCGCTTTCGACCTGCGGCCCCTCGGCCACCGAAAAGCCCATGTCGGCGAAGATCGCCGTGACCTCGTCCATCACCTGGGACACGGGGTGGATCGTGCCGCTGGGTCGCGGGCGGCCGGGCAGGGTCACGTCCAGCCATTCCGACTTCAGCCGCGCGTCCAGCGCCGCGTCGTCCATCGCGGTGCGGCGGGCGCGCAGCGCCGCGTCGATCTCGTCCCGCAGGCGGTTCAGGTCGGCGCCGCGGGTCTGGCGTTCCTCGGGCGTCATCCGGCCGAGTTCCTTCATCAGCCCGCTGATCTCGCCCTTCTTGCCCAGCGCGGCCAGCCGCACCTCCTCCAGCGCGGGGGCGTCGCCCGCATCGGCCACGCGGGAAAGCCAGGTGGAGCGCAGGGTGTCGGTGTCGGTCATCGGGGCCTCGCGGAAATTGCCGGGCGGGCTTAGCACGCGGCGGGTTGGCGCGGAAGTCACCGGGCAGCGGGCGCGACGTGCAGAAACGAAAGAACCCGCGCCGGGGCGCGGGTTCGGGTCGCTTGAAAAGGCCGGGCCGGTCAGGCGGCGACGGCTTCGGTGCCGGCGGCGGCTTTCGCCTGCGCGACGATGGCGCCGAACGCCTCGGGCTCGTGCACGGCGAGGTCGGCCAGGACCTTGCGATCGACCTCGATCCCCGCTTTCGACAGCGCGGCGATGAAGCGCGAATAGGTCATCTCGGCATCGACCGCACGAACGGCGGCGTTGATCCGCTGGATCCACAGCGCGCGGAAGTTGCGCTTGCGGGTCTTGCGGTCGCGGGTCGCGTACTGGTTGGCCTTGTCGACGGCCTGGGTCGCGGTGCGGAAGTTCCGCGAGCGGTTGCCGTAATAGCCCTTGGCGGCGTCAAGGACTTTCTTGTGGCGGGCGTGGGTGACCTTGCCGGATTTCACACGGGACATGTCTCGGCTCCTCGATCAGCGGTTGTAGGGCATGTATTTCTTGACGATCTTCGCGTCCGCTTCGGACAGGATCATGGTCCCGGTCACGTCGCGGATGAATTTCGTCGAGCGTTTGATCATGCCGTGGCGCTTGCCTGCGGGGCCGGCCTTGACCTTGCCCGAGGCCGTCATCGAGAACCGCTTCTTGGCGGCCGATTTGGTCTTCATCTTCGGCATTTTCGTCTCCTTGTCAGAGTGAACGCGCGACTCGGCAATGCCATTTGGCCGGCCGCACGGGATCGAAGGGCGCCCTATACAGGCCGCGGTCGCCGCGCGCAAGCGGCCGTTGCGGCGGGGCCGCGCTTTGTGGCGGTCAGGCCCGGATCTCGCCGCTGAACAGGCGCTGCCAGGCCAGGCCAAGGTCGTGGACCTGGAACGGGGTGGGGTCGATCCACGCGGCCACGACGATCGCGGCGATGCCCGCGATGGCGGCGATCGCCGCCCCGCGCGGCGGTTCGGTGCGGGCCAGCGCCGCGACCAGCAGAACGATGGACAGCGCCACGGCGGCGGTGCCGAGAAGGATCAGGATGTCGGTCATTCGGTATCCGTTGATTTGCCTGCGGGGTCGGCCGCAGTCGGGTCCGCGGTTTGGTCGGGTGGCCGTCTATTCCGGGTCGGTTCGGTAGATCAACCGCTCGTCGCAGGGCGCGACGCGAAGGATGTTGGTCGATCCCGCCGTGTTGAACGGCACGCCCGCGATCACGATGATCTGGCGCGAGGCGTCGGCGAACTCGAACTCCCTCGCCGCGACGACGGCGTTGACGACCGCCTGCCGGAACCGTTCCAGGGCGGGCGTCAGGACGCAGTGCGCGCCCCAGACCAGCGCCATCTGCCGCAGCACGTTCAGCTGCGACGACATGGCGATGATCGGCACCCGTGGCCGTTCCCGCGCGGCCAGCCGCACGGTGGTGCCGGACTGGGTATAGGCGCAGATCGCGGCGATGTCGGTCGTTTCCGCGATCTCGCGCGCGGCGACGGCGATGCTGTCGGCGACCGAGGTGCGGTTGGCGGTGCTGCGCGAACTTTCGATGACCTCGCGATAGACCGGGTCGCTTTCGACCGACCGGGCGACCGCATCCATCGTTCGGACCGCGTCCACCGGGAAATGCCCGGCCGCCGATTCGGCCGACAGCATGATCGCGTCGGCGCCTTCGTAGATGGCGGTCGCGACGTCGCTGACCTCGGCCCGGGTCGGCATCGGGCTTTCGATCATGCTTTCCAGCATCTGCGTCGCCACGATCACCGGGGTCGCGGCCTGCCGGCAGGCGCGCACCAGCCGCTTCTGGATCGGCGGCACGGCATGGACCGGCAGCTCGACGCCCAGGTCGCCCCGCGCGACCATGATCCCGTCCGAGACCTTGAGGATTTCCGAGAACGCGCGCACCGCCGCCGGCTTCTCGATCTTGGCCAGGCAGGCGGCCTGACCGTTCACGATCCGCTTCAGCTCGGCCATGTCCTCGGGCTTCTGCACGAAGCTCAGCGCCACCCAGTCCACCCCCATGCGCAGGGCGAAGGCCAGGTCCTCGCGGTCCTTGGGCGTCAGGGCCGAGACCGGGATCACCGCCTCGGGCACCGCCACGCCCTTGCGGTCCGACAGCTTGGAGCCGCTCTCGACCGTCACGTCGGCCCATTCGTCGGTGCGCTTGCCGACGCGCAGCCGCACCCGGCCGTCGTCCAGCAGCAGCAGCATCCCCTCGCGCAGGGCCTTGAAGATTTCCGGATGCGGCATCTGCACCCGCGTCTCGTCCCCCGGCGTCGGGTCCAGGTCGAAGCGCATGACGTGGCCCGGCTTGACCGCGATCTCCACGTCCTTGAACCGGCCCAGCCGCAGCTTGGGCCCCTGCAGGTCGGCCAGCACGCCCAAGGGCCTCTGCAAGGCCATCTCGGCCCCGCGCACGGCCTTCAGCGCCGCCGCGTGATCGTCGTGCGAGCCGTGGCTGAAGTTCAGGCGGAACACGTCCACTCCGGCCTGGGCCAGGGCCTTGACGGTCCCCGGCGCACGGCTGGCGGGCCCCAGGGTCGCGACGATGCGCGCGCGGCGGGCTCTGTTCATGGGGGCTCCTGGGGCTTGGCGGCTCTGGCGGCCGCTGGGGATCAGCGTTCCGGCCCTCTACTGCCAACGAAACC
>ERZ500994.488-NODE-488-length-11942-cov-5.671742_pt1 | contig 11942 bp, 29 predicted proteins | sample MGYA00248878_ERZ500994 | MGnify/ENA primary metagenome ERZ500994 (study PRJEB25958, sample SAMN03398533) | human skin metagenome | study: EMG produced TPA metagenomics assembly of the Human Skin Microbiome Metagenome (human skin metagenome) data set. | reverse complement strand
GGACGATTACCTACTCCCAGTCCGCGACGCGCACCACGTCCAGAACATGGACTGGCGACACCTGGAGGGATTCCTAGAAGGTTTCGAGGACAGACTGTCCAGAATCGGTCCTCTAGACTTCGACCCTGACTTTCAGCGCGGACACGTCTGGACCATGGAACAGAGAGTCGCGTACATCGAGTATAAGATCAGAGGCGGGTTCGGCCAGGACATCGTCTCCATCAATTGTCCGGGCTACACCGGCACGAGGATTCCACTTGACAGCGACGTTCCGGGTCCTCAGGTCGTCGACGGTGTTCAGCGTCTGACCACGGTTCGCATGTTCCTTCGCGACGAGTTCAGAGTGTTCGGTCACTTCGCGAGCGAGCTCGGACGTCCACCATCCCGTCTCGAGTTTGTTATCAAGACGAACAATCTCTGCTACCGACGCGAAGTCATCACGTGGTATCTGGCACTCAACGCTCGGGGAACTCCTCACACCAAGGAGGAGATCGCGCGAGTGGAAAGACTCCTCGGAGAGGTCAGCAGCCACCCCGGATAGCCCGGCCCTGCTAAAGTGGCCTTTCAGCAGGAGGCCATATGTCGGAACCAGAACTCACAAATCTAGAACGCGCCGAGAGCCTTTTCCAGAAGGCGAAGGAGCGTGGCTTGGTGAACATGCACTTCGACTTCGTCGCACAGGAAGGCGAGGAGGACATGACCCGCGCTGAACTGATCGAGAGTCGGGCAGCAGCCGTCATCCCTTGGCTGGAGTACAGCGAGTGGCAGAGCTCGCTCTCCCTGGAGGAGAAGCTGACCGCCAACGCTATGAAAGTCTACCTCGACCTGCGGGAGGTCGCGAATATCCTGAGGTATGACCGCCTCGGCGTTATCACCGGCGCGGTCGACGCCCCGGACTACAAGGTCATGGTCCATATGGCCGAGAGCAAGCTGGAGATGATCCTGCTTCAGGCCGGAAACTATCTCGGTCGCAAGGAACTGGCCGAGTACATCGTGGCGAAAGGATTCGCCGGTATGCTGGTTCGGGACAAGGGACAAGACGATGATTAGAAGCATGAACCCGATAGAGTTCGAGACCTTCCTAGCTTGGCTGGACAACCGCATCGATATCGTAACTGCCAAGCGCGCCCAGGAAGCCATCGGAAACGGCGAGCTTCTTGCTGAGCTTCTCCGTAAGAATACGGAGTACGGTCGCAAGATACTGGTGGGCGACTGATGCAGCACGTCGAGAGCTACGTGAGATACATCTGGGAGACCTCCGGTGTCCAGATGAGTATAGAGGACTTCGACGCCCACTGGGAGGACCTCGGCCGCATCGCTCGGTATGACATGCGTCGCGAGGGTATGGCAACCGAGGCGGATGGAATGATCACACTCACCAAGAAAGCGAAGAGGGTCACCGGATGATCGTGTGGGAGAACTGTCTCGACAACGAGTGGCCTGTCCGTGTCGTGCGGACGGATGATCCTTACGTCGGAACCCTGGAGATTCGACACAGGGACACCGGCGATAAGATTCATCACACCGAATCGGTCACATTGTCGTACGCCGCTCGGTTCGGCCCGGACGCGGCGGACGAGAACGACTGGATCATGAAAGTGGTCGACTGGGTAGACGTCGTTCGTCACGAAGAGAAGTAAGATCTAAACTGAAAATCAAATCTGTATTTCCCGTTTTGAGCAAATGCAGATCCACGCGGAAATGGAATCTGCCTTGAGAAACACAGAGGCTCCCTCCCATAGGGAGAAGGCCGAAGCGATGCATCAGCCGTGGTGGCGGAGGGCGTGGCGCGCTATGGTTAGGGCATGGTAACTGACATCTTATCACCGCGACAACTCGGAAGCGTCCTGGAGCTATACGGCTTCGACCACTCCGCATATCTGGCTCTGTATCTCGGGAGCTTCGAGCTCGTCCAGGGCCACATCACAGGCGTTCCGCAGGAGGCCATAGACGAGGGACTCGAGACCGAGGACCATGCCCTGTTCGTCCGAGCCTGTCTGAGTACGGCCAACGGTGCCGAGGTGATGGTACTGGGACACTCGCGCATGGACACGGATATCCTCGTGGTCATCCCTAGTCGCGAGGCTTCGATCGAAGGTGCGATGGTGTTCGGCACGGAGACGTTGCTGGAGTACTTCCAGGATATCATCGGCGTCTCCATCTCGAAGTCGAGCCAGCGACCCGTTCAGTGAGGTACTCGGAGCCCATCTGGAGAATAGGCGACAAACTGGCGCTGTTTCTGTGGAATCAGTTCAGCATCGAGAGAATATGGATTCTCCGTGTCTGTGCCCTCGTGTATCTGGGACATAGTCTGATGTTCAACAATCTGACTCAGTTCACCATTCATCTGATCCTGTTCTCCGCGCTGATGTTTCTTGACGAGAGAAAGAACAAGCGCCCCAAGTCCGCCCAGAACTCTCTCTCGGTGATGATGAGAAGCAGCTTCGTCGGTATATTCTTCGCGATTCTAATCGCGATAATCATGAGTCTATCTGTCATAGCGGATGCTTTCATTCGTCCTCATTTGATTATCTCCGATGTATCGTGGTCGCTCTACTTCCTCACGAGGGACTCGCTGGTGTCCGAGGAGCCGCCCAAGCGTTGGAAGCTGAAGATCAAGCTTCCCAAGTTCGAGTTCAACAACCCACTTCCGCAAGGAGCGTAACATGCCTGGGAAGAGGAAACTTGTTTCATTTATTGTCGACGATAACGGCTGCCACATATGCACTTCTCATCACATAGGAAGAAGCGGATATCCATGTGTCGAGAAGGACGGAAGAAATCAAAATCTTCATCGTGTCCTGTATGAAGAAGCGTTCGGACCTCTCGAACCGGGTTTGGTTGCTCGTCACAAGTGTGATGTCAGGGCCTGTATAAATCTCGAGCATATCATCCCTGGGACACGGGCCGACAACAGCGCGGATATGGTCGAGAGAAATAGAACAAATCCTCCCGTAGGCACACGCTCAGGAAGTTCAAAGCTGACTATAGAGGAAGTGCAAGAGATCCGCAGCTCCTCCAGCGCCCAGAGTGCGATAGCGAGTAAGTACAAGATAAATCAGTCTACCGTCAGTAGAATACAGACCGGAAAGAGGTGGAATGACCCGTCTCTTTCCTAATCAGGAGCTTAAGATGAAAGTAATTCAACCCGAGGGCGGCGGTCTTATCAAGGCCTGGATCGACGGTGTCTCGATGGAAGATGCCGCCGCCCTTCAGCTGAAAAATCTGGCTCAGATGCCGTTCGTCCGCGGCCATATCGCCGCGATGCCAGATGTTCATTTCGGGATGGGCGCTACGGTAGGATCGGTGTTCGCGTCTTCCGGGGCAGTTATCCCAGCCGCTGTCGGCGTGGACATCGGCTGCGGCACGATGGCGCTCCGAACCTCACTGAAGGCGTCGGACATGCCGGACAATCTCCTCGGCCTCCGTCTCGAACTGGAGAAGGTGATCCCGCACGGTCGAACAGACAACGGAGGAGTCAACGACCGCGGTGCATGGCACGACGTCCCGGACGAACACGCCATGATGTATCTGTCACCGAAGGGCCAGAAGGACTCACTGGAGGAGCGACTTAGGAGGATCGTCGAGAAGCACCCGAAGCTCGGCCGGAATGCCTCGCGCGCCGCCAATCACCTCGGAACGCTCGGCACCGGGAACCACTTCGTCGAGGTCTGTCTCGACACGGAGGATCGTGTATGGATCATGCTTCACTCGGGCTCGCGAGGAATCGGTCGTAGGATCGGAGACTACTTCATCGAACTTGCGAAGCAGGATATGCGAAAGTGGTTTGTGAATCTGCCAGATCAAGACCTCGCCTATCTGCCGGAAGGCACGGATCATTACAACGACTACATCGAAGCTCTTCACTGGGCTCAGGAATACGCCGCGATGAATCGCGAGCTGATGATGCAGGAGGCGATCAAAGCTCTTCGTATCGCGGTTCCGAAGCCGTTCACGGTCGACGATGAGGCGACGAACTGTCACCACAACTACGCGGCGATCGAACAGCACTTCGGGAAGAAGGTGCTTCTGACCCGCAAGGGCGCGGTCTCGCTCGCGAACGGAAAGCTGGGCATCATCCCCGGCTCCATGGGCGCGAAGTCGTTCATCGTCAAGGCAAGGGAAGGCAGGGCCTTCGCCGAGGCTTACTGCTCGTGCTCGCACGGCGCTGGTCGAGCCATGTCTCGAAAAGAGGCTGTTCGTCGCTTTACAGTCGAAGATCACATCGCCGCTACCGAGGGCGTCGAGTGCCGCAAGGACGCTGACGTAATCGACGAGACGCCAATGGCCTACAAGGACATCGACGCGGTCATGGCAGCTCAGGCTGACCACGTCGAGATCGTACATACTCTCAAGCAGATCGTCTGCGTGAAGGGATAGACATGTCAGTAATCGACGAGATGGCCGCCAACCTGAGCCAGAGAACGAACACGGAGTTTCGAGTAGGTCGATACAAGAACGAGAGCATGCAGAATCGATATATGATTCTGACGAAGACTAAGCACTCTGATATCGAGAATCGTATGCAGTTCGGACCATTCCGGATCAACGACGCGAAGAGGTGCCTAGCGATGTTCGACGATCTGCTGTTTCGGCAGGGACTCCAGGTTCTTCCGCGAGGCTTATGGCACCCGACGGAAGCTTCTGCAGACGTGGAGTGACTTGTTCTGTGCTAGATTAGGTTCTTAGTAAGGAACAGTTTATGAACGCCTCGATTATTCAAGACATCCTGTTTGCAGACATTCTGGGAGGAATGGTGAGTACAGTCGTCAACGAAGCGGGCGAGACCATACTCGGCCTTACCGACTTCGGCTCGCTCATTCTCGACGGTGACGATATCGTCTACGGTGAAGCTGCTTGAGTACGGTCACCTCCATTCTGCTGACTTGTGTCGACGTCGGATCTTGCATCATAGGTCAGAAGTCGATCGTCGAGGAGCTCAACGAGTGGCTCCTCGACAGAGAACCGGAGAGGCTCAACCTCTTCAAAAAGCTCGATGGCCGAGAGGTCGGAGGCGGCGACAAGGTTCCGCAGCAGAGCGTCATCTGGGCTGGATTCGGCAGCTTTCGCAGTCACGAAGAGCTCGTGCTGTGGTTCCGGAACTATCCGTGGGAGTACCCGGAGAACGCTGTCCTTGTGATAGATGCTGACCATAAAGAGGCCACTCGGGTCTACAGACCAGAACTTCCGTCGTATCACCAACACGATCCGGCTAAGTGGGAGGAATAATTGAAGATTGAGCACCGCAAGCTGTCAGTGTCCGAGCTGACTACTATGCACGACCTGATGGTTCGTGCGGCCGCGAACTCCCAGCTTCACCACAACCTCTACATCGGTGGGCCGACCTGGAGCAGCCAATCCTGGAAGCCTCTCCAGCCTTTGTTCGATCTCGTCTTGGAACTAGAGGAGGCGACAGACTCGGTTGACGTGATGTTCAACAGCCCAGAGACGGCGGAAGCTCCGTGAGTCGAATGAGACTGGAACAGCTCCGGGAGGTGTTGGAGTCACCCGGAGCTTACGACATCTGCGAGGAGGAGATCCAGACCGAGGAGGCCAGGCGGTATCGGAAGAACCGTGACGGAATGGACAGTATGCGCTGCGCGAACTTCGCGAAGTACGGTGTCGACGGCAAGAGACTCTGCGGACGTCACGCGCCCGCTCACGCTCTGGAGCTCATGTTGATAGAGAACCGGGCGGTCCGCCTGAACCCGCACGTAACTCCAGACGTAGCGACGCTAGTCGAGGAGGTTATGCGCCTGCGGGAAGAGAACGCTCGACTCCGCAGCGGGAGCGTTGCCGAGCGCAAGCCGGGAGAATAGGCTTCCTGTGCTGCCGAACGGGCAGTTACGACTAGCACTAGGAAGAACCAATGACCCTGATCGTCAAGATCATGTCCGACGACAACCTGCCGGACGATGACTCCCGCAAAACCTACACGATGTACGGAAACGTACAGAGCGTCTCCTGGGTCCGCCAAGGCGACGATTACTGCTTCGCTCGGATGTATATCCGGGACGACGTGAAGACCGCCGCTGTCCAGGGCTTCAGCGAGCACGAGGTCCGCGCGGACATCGGCTCGAACTGCAACGCCTACGTCATGAACGACCGCGGCAAGACCATCGGAAGCTTCTGCGCGACACCGATCGCCGCCAGAAATGACGAGTCTCTGACCGGCACAGGATCAGCCAGTGGACTCACGGGAGGAATGATGGTGAACGGAACTATCAAGTGCCGAGGCGGCGAGGTCTCGGCTGCCAACGTCAACGTCATCTTCGGTCGCGGCCCGAACGCGACGGGCATCACCCTGCTCCCTCGTCCGTACAGCGGCCATGAACTCTACAGGGAGATGGGCGTCGATGAGGATAGAATGTTGTCCGTGTTGGCCTGGGACGAGACCGACTGGAAGACCATCTACAGGAGCGGGAAGTACTTCCCGGCCTCCGGCGATAGATTCCGTGAGAGTCCAGAATAGCGATGACTACATAGCAGGCCCGCGAACCCGTGGGCCTGCTATACTACCTTCATGAAAATGTCCAACCGCCCGCGTATGGAACCCAATGACGGCCCTCGCCGTCTGAAGGAGATTGTGAGAGGGAACCCTCAGTGGTTCGAGAGCAAGCGCGCTGCTGAGCGCCACTGGAAGGATCTCTGTGACAAGATTCTTCAGTACAGCGTCGAGGACGCCAAGGCCACTATCGTCGTTGACTTTGTCGAGGAGGAGAAGGGGTGGGCGATCCGCGGCATCATTCACCCGGCCCGTATTCAGTATCGCATGGCGCTCGAGTATCGGGGTGTCATGATCGAGGTCGGCGAGAAGGGGGATCACTGGCATCGTCTCTCGGCCAAGTCTTCGGCAGAACTGCTGGAGGAGTTCCAGAAGCCCAATCGCGGGAGAACCTGGATATGAGACACAATACTCTCGCCGATACCCTGGAGTCCGTGGAGCGAGCCAACCGTCTTCTGCTGAAGCGCGAGAACAAGGAGCCCGAGAAGGGTCAGGCCGCGACGTTGATCACCGCCTGGACCCGTCAGCCCGCCACCATCGTCATGGTTCAGCCTCGTCGGATGCTGGTCCAGGAAGACCTCGTCAGCCTGAGCAGCGAGGGTCGTATCGTCTTTCACCGTAATCTTCGTGGTGTCATCCACGGATTCCGGCGCAGAATAGGAACCCAGAAGTGGAGCTATGCGAGTGACTGGCTTATCCGCGGACAACGAACACTCGGCGTTATCGTCGGTGAGCGACTCTACGAGGAGCCCGAAATCGGTGAGGATCTATAATCGCAAGATCGACAAGGGCGTCGACTGGGGCGACTACGTCTCCATCATGAGACCAGGTCCGTATGGAAACCCATTCGTCATAGGCGTCCACGGAGATCGAGAGGAGTGCCTACGACGCTTCGAGCTGGAAGCTCTCCCGCATATCGACATCGAGCCATTGCGGAACAAGAATCTCGTGTGCGCGTGTCACCCACTAGCTTGTCACGGTCACATCTATTACCGCGCCCTGTACGGAGTTGAGTATGGCAGACGGCCTAACTGAAGACCAAGAGTTCCGGTTGCTGGACCTGTGGACGGCCCCGGTGGACGCCGTTCCGAAGCGCCACTCCACGATGTGTGGATACATATATCACGAGCTGTGGGATCTCTGGGAGATGGGCCTCATCGACAGAATCGGCCTCTCCAGCATACGACTGACGCCGGAGGCTCAGGAAGTCTTAGGCTTATCCTGATGACCGGCCCCGTGGTCCATCCGCTCGATATCCTCCTCATCTTTCTTCTCGAGACCTGCGTAGCTGGAATCTGCTTCTTTAAGCGAGATAATCAACTCGTCGATCTTGGCATGGAGAGCGGCGGTGTCGCGGTTCTGCGAAGCCTGAATGAAGACCACGATCAGCAGGCTGAATATCTGGCCGAATCCGTCCCAGCCGATATTCATCTTCTCGATGAAGAACCACGCCGTGCCGTAGATCAGGATTACGCCGATGGCGCTGGGATGCCCGATGGCCTTCGATGAGGCCACCATGCCTCGCCGCACGAGCTTTACAGATTGACAGAAGCGATCGTACAGGCTGGTTGAACTCAACATTTCATTCCCCAGTGTCACCTCAGCGAGGCGCTTGTAATCTTCCAGCAGCCTAACTTCATCGTTGCTGGTGAGCAAGGGCCGCGCTAACGTGGGAACAATCCAGGAGCAACCATGAACGAAGCTGAACAAAAGGCTTTCCGATACCTCGAACTCGTTCGGGGTAAGCACATCGCGGACTGGGCATTCCAAGAGAAGAATGGAACCTGGACACAGGCGATCGAGCTGACGAGCCAGAAGGAGGCTGACGACAGCATCTACCTGGACAAGCCTCAGGAACCTGCTTAACAGTAACGGCGGGCGCTTTCCCCGCCCGCATACATTACCCACAAAACCCCGCCGCATGGCCCGTAGAGCAAGCGTAGGGGCAGGAAAACCGGCCACATTGGCCGCCTAACGCCAGCGGAGCAGCAATGGCAGTATCTCTCAATAAAGTCCAACTCATTGGAACCTTGGGACGGGATCCAGAATCCCGCTCACTCGGCGCAAGCGGTGACAGAGTTCTTAATCTGTCTGTTGCAACATCAGACTCGTGGAAAGATAAATCCACGGGAGAGTGGCGAGATAAGACCGAATGGTCTAAGGTCGCGATTTTCAACGAGCATATGATCACTCGCGCCGAGAAAGCGCGGAAGGGGGACATGGTCTACCTGGAGGGCGAGCTCCAGACCCGCAAGTGGCAGAAGGACGGCGTGGATATGTACACGACCGAGATCGTCCTGAAGAAGTTCAAGGGCGACTTCAAGATCCTGAAGTCCAGTGGTGGTTCGTCGGGTGGAGACGGCGGTTACGACGACGGATACTCGTCTGGTGGCTCGTCGTATCAGCGCCCTTCCTACGAGCCTGCCGAGCCGACTCGCACGAGCCGTGGCGGCTACGACCTGAACGATGACATTCCGTTCTAATATGGAGCGGGTCCACACCTATCGTGGTCGGATGGTCCGCGAGGTGGCGAAAGCCTTCCTCGTGGATATCGACGGTCACAACGAGGAGGTCTGGCTACCGAAGTCCCAGGTGGATTGGGACGGCGGGAGCGAGTTTGTCATCCCAGACTGGCTCGTCCGCGAGAAGGACTTGCCCAAACCGAGAGGTCCGTACTGATGGCACTATTCAACGAACCGACTTGGGTCTACTCGGAGGCCCATAGCGACTTCTACTTTCCGATAGACCCGCACCCTTCTTCCAAGGAGCAGGCCCGAGAGTTCCTTGTCCAGATGTTCGACGAGGAGCAGCTGAAGGGTATGGAGTACGGCCTCGCGGTCGGCACCACGATGCCTCAGAAGTTCCCCATCGACCTCGAGCAGATCGACGAGGCCCTAGCGGATCTCTTCTATGAGGAGTATCCCTCCGAGCAAAACGCCGACGCCTTCTCCGACCTCATGGACTCGCTTCAGGGGACCTGGGAAAAGTGGAACGAGAAGCACAAGGTCGTCGGCAACAGTCTTCAGTTTCTCGAGGGCGCTTTCCAGGTGGTTGAGAATGATACACCCGACGCAGGCTGACGTTGGAAGAAAGGTCTACTATCAAGACCGACCCGACGGCAAGATCGAGTACGGACGCATCAGCTCCATCCGTGAGGAACCGGGCATGGAGATGATGGTCTGGGTTCGCTACGGCGTCTCCTCCACTGGACAGCTGACGCCTGTCGACAGGCTGCACTGGGACGGATGAGAGTCCTGTTCTGCGGCGGCAGGAGGGACCAGCGGGCCAGATTGGCTCGCTGGTCTTTTCGCGTTCTCATGCAGAAGAATCTGCTAGGTCCAGCAGACGAGCTGATAGGTATCCAGGGATGCGCGGACTGCTGGGACACCTACGCTCGGAACTGGCTGATATCCGTTGGCTGCTCCGTCGAGAAGGGAACTCTGCTCGACTTTCCTATATCCGTGGCAGACTGGGATAGATATAAGAAGGGCGCAGGCCCCGTTCGCAATAGAAGAATGCTGCTGATCGGTAAGCCGGATCTCGTGGTTGCGGGTCCGGGCGGAACGGGTACGGCGGACATGATCCAGCAGTCCAGGGCTGCTGATGTTGAAGTAATAAATCTTCCGACTGAGGACTGGTGGCGGGCCGGGGAGGCGCGCTACGCTGCTCTTCATGGCACTGTCGGATTTTGATTACGGAATCTGCCCTGACGAGCTGATCGTCTACCAGTGGGAGCTTCCGCCGGACTGGATACGATTCGCAGACGGCAAGAAGAGACTGGTCAAACCCGGAGAGCACTTCCTCGTTCACCACAGGGAGGGCGATGAGGATGACCAAGGCCAGTTCATCATGATTATCGAGAAGATCGAGCTCCACTAGGCGCTTTATTGCTTGGCAGTAACGGCGCGCGCTTTAGCCCGCCGCTGTAATGGTATGGCCCAGCCGCGCAACCGGCCTGTAGAGGCATCCTACAGCCTATCATAAAGTCACAAATGCTTGCCACGGGCAGGCCGGGGCGGGCTTAGATGCAGACAGATAGTTTTAGGTCAAAAGAAAGGGCGCTGGCCGAAGCCAGCGCCCTCAAGCTAGGGACGTCCTGCCGTCCGGAGTGCGAACCACAGGTTCAGAGCGATGGTGTGACTGCTGAAGCACAGAGTCTCGGGTTGCCACGCCACGCGGAGCTCCGTGCATTCCGGGGTGTGGAAGCACGGACCCTCGGTGACCATAGTGCCGAGGCCCAGAGCGTGAGGGTAGTGATAGAACAGCAGAACCTGAGCCTGCGGATGATTCGCGTACTCCCAGTGGAGTCCGAAGCGATCGTAGCTGTTACGCAGATCGATTCCCGTTTCCTCCCAGAGCTCACGTGTCGCGCCACCGACGATCGTCTCGCCCGGGACGGTGTCGTTGATGAAGCCTCCCGGAAGGCCCCACTCGCCCATGCCCGGATTGTGACCTCGCTTTCCGATGAGAATCCCCGTCCGTTTCCCGTCCGACACCGGAACGAGGCAGACGCCGATGGGCGTAGGGTTCGGCCAGACACCGCGTCCGCACCCGACGCACTTCTTGGGCCACTCGTCGCCCAGCGGAAGGGCCGCGCCGCACTGATCACAGTGTTTGCTGAATCTGTTCAACTCTCTGGGTTCCTCGGAACACTGCGGACAGAGATCTGGCCGTCGTAATCGTGGGTAAAGAAGATACGTTTCTTGGTCCAGGCGATGATGCCGATGGTGATCGGTTCACCCTTCCCTCTGCCGCCGTAGCTGTCTTTTCTGATCCAGTATCTCTCGAGGATGGACATCGCCTCGGGAGGATTAAACGTGCCGACGTCAGAAGGATCGATGTCGTCGGTGGAGTCCGAACGTTCGAAAAGCTGTACAGCCTCGAGTTCGGAAAAAGGAATATTCCGGAGGTCCAGCTCTCCGAGGAGCTGAAGATTTCCAGTCTCCAGAGTCTTCAAAGCGAGACCTCTGTTCCGTCCGGTGAGGAGACGAGCTTGTTCAGAACGTCGGGAAGACCAGCGAGAGGAACGATTGCGGCGATCTCCCAGTCCGACCGAGACTCTCCGCAGTTCCGACCATAGGTGTTCAGGTCGACATAGATCACGAGCGATTTTCTGTCTGCTGATAGCTTAGCTCTGGAGTATAGAGTTCGCATTGAGCATTCCTGGTAGAGCGTTTATTGACTACGATTTTTCTAGAGGCTTCCCACAGCTGATCAGCAAAGTCCTCGCTTCCGCCGTACTGACGGACGATATCGCGACACTCGAACTTGCTGCCCTCTGCGACTTGATTCAGGAACATTATGACAGGCCACGAGGAAGCGATGTAGGCAATCGGATTGCCGTGGACGTCCCGGGTGGAATCGAAAGGATTATCGTTGTTCACTTACGAACCCAAGATGTAGCTCTCGAAGAGCTTGGCTGTCTTGAGAACATCCT
>ERZ500994.487-NODE-487-length-11947-cov-11.862344_pt1 | contig 11947 bp, 5 predicted proteins | sample MGYA00248878_ERZ500994 | MGnify/ENA primary metagenome ERZ500994 (study PRJEB25958, sample SAMN03398533) | human skin metagenome | study: EMG produced TPA metagenomics assembly of the Human Skin Microbiome Metagenome (human skin metagenome) data set. | reverse complement strand
CCGGCCGGAGCCGACCTCCCCACACCTGACGAGCACCGCCGAGGTCGACGAGGTCGTCGCCACGGCGCGCACCGCGCACGAGGGCTGGGCGGCTCGCCCCGCCGCCGAGCGGGCGGACCTGCTGCGCAAGGCCGCTCGCGAGATCGACTCCCGCCGCGAGCAGATCCTCGCGGTCATGGCCGCCGAGGCCGGCAAGACCGTCGCCGAGGCCGACCCCGAGATCTCCGAGGCGGTCGACTTCGCCCGCTACTACGCCGACCGGGCCCTCGAGCTCGAGGACGGGGCCATGGTCGACGGGGCGAGCTTCGCCCCCTTCGCCCTGACGCTCGTGACGCCGCCGTGGAACTTCCCCGTCGCCATCCCGATCGGTGGCGTCCTCGCGGCGCTTGCCGCCGGCTCCTCGGTCGTCATCAAGCCCGCGCCGCAGACGCCCGTGTGCGTCGAGGTCACCGTCGCCGCGCTGCACGACGCCGGCATCCCGCGCGAGGTGCTGCACGTCGTGCGCACCGACGAGGACGAGGTGGGTCAGCACCTCGTCGCGCACACGGACGTCGACGCCGTCGTGCTCACCGGTGCGAGCGAGACCGCACGCCTCTTCGCCGGCTGGCGTGCCGGGCGCGAGCACGGCGCCCGCGTCCTCGGCGAGACCTCCGGCAAGAATGCCCTGGTCATCACCCCCTCCGCCGACATCGACCTCGCGGTCGCCGATCTCGTCAGCTCGGCCTTCGGCCACGCCGGCCAGAAGTGCTCGGCCGCCTCCCTCGGCATCCTCGTCGGGTCGATCGGCACGTCGGAGCGCTTCCGCCGCCAGCTCGTCGACGCCGTCGAGTCGATCGCCGTCGGCTGGCCCGCCGACCTCGGCACCCGCATGGGTCCGGTCATCGAGGAGCCAACGGGCAAGCTGCGCCGTGCCCTCACGACGCTCGAGCCGGGCGAGACCTGGCTCGTCGAGCCGCGCCGGCTCGACGACACCGGCCGGCTCTGGTCGCCGGGCGTCAAGGACGGCGTGCGCCCGGGGTCCTTCTTCCACCTCACCGAGGTCTTCGGCCCGGTGCTCGGCCTGATGCGCGCCGACTCGCTCGACGAGGCGATCGAGCTGCAGAACGCCACCGACTTCGGCCTCACCGGCGGCCTGCACAGCCTCGACGAGGGCGAGATCGCCCACTGGACGGAGACGGTCGCCGTCGGCAATGCCTACGTCAACCGGCACATCACCGGCGCCATCGTGCGTCGCCAGTCCTTCGGCGGGTGGAAGGCCAGCTCGATCGGCCCCGGCGCCAAGGCCGGCGGCCCCAACTACGTCGCCCAGCTCGGCACGTGGGCGGGCACCGGCCTGCCGACGAAGGGGGCGCCCGTCACCTCCGCCGTGCGCAGCACCGTCGACGCCCAGCTCGCGACCCTCGGCTCCTCCGTCGGCGACGACGAGCGGGCCTGGCTCGAGGCGGCGCTCGCCAGCGACGCGGCCGCGTGGGCCGATGAGTTCGGCGTCGAGCACGACGAGAGCGCCCTCGTCGTGGAGTCCAATGTCTTCCGCTACCGCCCGCACCCGCGAGTGCTCGTGCGCGCCGGCGGCGGCACACGGGTCGTCGAGCTGCTGCGCCTCGTCGCCGCGGCCACCCTCACCGGCGCCCACGTCGTCGTCTCGGCGGCTCCGGGCCTCGACCTGCCGGGTAGCATCGGGCACGTGCAGGTCGTGGGCGAGGACGACGCGGCCTTCGTCGCCCGCGCCTCCCGCAGTGCCGACGTGCGCGTCCGCGCGATCGGTGCGGTCACCCCGACGCTCGTCGACGAGCTCGTCGCCGCAGGCGTCGACGTCATCACCGGCGAGGTCCTGGCCACGGGACGACGTGAGGTCCTCCCCTTCGTCCGGGAGCAGGCGGTGAGCACCACCCGTCACCGCTTCGGCCACGTGGCCGGCTGACGCGCCACCCCATGGGCCCCGCGATGTCTGGGTGACCCGAAAAACTGCCCCTTCGCAGGAGTTTGAAACTCTTGCGAAGGGGCAGTTTCCCTTGCTCAGTGACCCCGCGGTCAGCGCACCGGCACACCCGCGCGCATCAGGCCATAGGTGATGCCGTCGACGAGCGCCTCCCACGAGGCCTCGACGATGTTGGGCGCGACGCCGACCGTCGTCCACGACGTGTGCTCGTCGCTGTGCTCGATGAGCACCCTGGTCGTCGCGTCGGTGCCGTGGGCGGCGTCGAGGATGCGCACCTTGTAGTCGATGAGCTCGATCTGCTCGACCTCGGGGTAGACGGTGACGAGGGCCTGCCGCAGGCCCTGGTCAAGGGCGTTGACCGGGCCATTGCCCTCTCCCGTCGCGACGAGCCGCTGCCTGCCGGCGACCGCCTTGACCGTCGCCTCCGAGAGGGCGTCGTCACCGCCGCGGGCGTCGATCATGATCCGCCAGGACTCGACCTGCGCGTACTCGAGCGCCTCCTCCTGCAGCTCGCGCCGCAGCAGGAGCTCGAAGCTCGCGTCGGCCGCGTCGAAGGTGTAGCCGCGCTGCTCGAGCTCCTTGACCTTGGCCAGCACGCGGGTCAGGGCCGCGTCGTCGCCGGCGAGGTCGACGCCGAACTCGCGGCTCTTCAGCTCCACCGTGGCCCGCCCGGCCATGTCGGAGACGAGCATGCGCATGTCGTTGCCGACGTCCTTGGGCTCGATGTGCTGGTAGAGGTCGGGGTCGACCTTGATCGCACTCGCGTGCAGCCCGGCCTTGTGCGCGAAGGCCCCCGAGCCGACATAGGGCTGCCGGGAGAAGTGCGGGAAGTTGGTCACCTCGCTCACCGCGTGCGCGATGCGCGTGGCGTCCTGCAGCCGGTAGGGCTCGACGAGGTCCATGCCGAGCTTGAGCTGGAGGTTCGCGACGACGGTGATGAGGTCGGCATTGCCCGTGCGCTCGCCGTAGGCGTTGACCGTGCCCTGGACGTGGTCGGCGCCCGCCTCGACGGCGGCCATCGTGTTGGCGACGGCGCACCCGGTGTCGTTGTGGCAGTGGATGCCCAGCCGCGCACCGGTCGCCTCGATGACGTCGGCGACGGCGTCGCGCACCTGCCCGGGCAGCATGCCGCCGTTGGTGTCGCACAGCGCGATGACCTCGGCGCCGGCCTCGTGGGCGGCACGCACGCAGGCGAGAGCGTAGTCGCGATCGAGCTGGTAGCCGTCGAAGAAGTGCTCCCCGTCGACCATGACCGTGCGCCCCTGGGCGCGCAGGTGGGCGACGGTGTCGGTGATCATCGCGAGATTTTCCTCGCGGGTCGTGCGCAGCGCGCGCTCGACGTGGCCCGGGTGCATCTTCGCCACGAGGGTGATGACCTCGGCGCCGGAGTCGAGCAGCGCCTGCACCTGCGGGTCGGTGGCGGCGGAGCCGCCGGCCTTGCGCGTCGCGCCGAAGGCGGCGAGCGTCGCGCAGCGCAGCTCCAGCTCGGTGCGGGCCCGGCGGAAGAACTCGGTGTCGTTGGGGTTGGCCCCGGGCCAGCCCCCTTCGATGTGGGTCACGCCCAGCTCGTCGAGGTGACGGGCGATGGTCAGCTTGTCCCCGACGGAGAGGTTGATCCCCTCCTGCTGGGCGCCGTCGCGCATCGTCGTGTCGTAGACGTGGAAGCCGTGCATGTGGATCTCTCGCTTCGGACGAAGGGAGGCGAGCTCGCCTCCTCGAGGAGTGTGACACCTGCTCGTCGCGCCCGTCCGTGGCGGGGGTGATGCTCCGGACCCGTCCGCTGGTCTCGTCCCCTGCCCGAGAAAAGCGAAAGACCCCCCGGGTGTGGGAGGTCCGCGCGACGAGCAGGTGGCTCGTCGCGCCTAGATAATGAGCTCGGCTGCGGTGGCAGCGCGGGTCGTCATCTGGGGCATCACCCGACCACCATGGCACCGTCCCACGAGTCGGTCATCCCGCGTCCGCCCTGCGAGACGCTCGGCTCAGCGCAGCAGCCCCTCGAGCACCTGCGCGACCCCGTCGTCGTCGTTGGCCGGGGCGTGGTCGGTGGCGGCGGCGAGGACGTCGTCGTGGGCATTGGCCACGGCGAAGGAGCGCCCCGCCCAGGTGAGCATCGGCAGGTCGTTGGGCATGTCGCCGAAGGCCCACACCTCCCCCGCGTCGATCCCGAGCTCCGCGCACCAGCCGGCGAGCGCGGCGGCCTTGGTGACCCCCTTCGCCGAGACCTCGGCCAGGCCACCGGCGCCGCTGAAGGCGACGACCGCACGGTCGCCGACGATCTCGGTCACCGCGACGATGAACTCCTCGTCGTCGAGATGAGGGTTGCGGGCGAGGAGCTTGCCGACGCCGGCGTCGGTGAGGTGCTCGATGGCGTGCGTCGTGACGAGCTCCTCGGGATGGTCGTGGATCGCGGCGAACATGCTCTCCGCGGCCAGCCCGCAGTGCCGCTCGGCGGCGAAGCCGGTGCCCGGCAGCTGCTCCCGCAGGTCGCGCACGACCTCGGTGACGACCTCACGCGGGATCGAGCGCACCCCGAAGACCCGCCGCTCGGCGACGTCGTAGCGGAAGGCGCCGTTGCCGCACAGGGCGACCCCTCGCGTGCCGACGACGTGCGCGAGCTCGTCGAGCCAGCGGGGCGGGCGGGCCGTGACGAGGACCGTCTCGAGCCCCGCGTCGGCGACGGCGCGAAGGGCGTCGACCGAGCGGGCGGAGACGGTCCCGTCGCTACGCAGGAGGGTGCCGTCGAGATCGGTGGCGATGAGACGAGGGGTCACCTGGCTACCTCGGTGCGGTGCTGAGGTGCTCAGACGAGGCGGGTCATCCAGCCGCGGGTGTCCTCGGCGACGCCGTACTGGATGTCGAGCAGGCTCTGGCGGATGGTGCGGGTCATCTCGCCACCGCCCTCGCCACCGGTGGACGGGGCCGAGCCGCCGGCCCAGCGCAGCTCGCCGACCGGGGTGACGACGGCGGCGGTGCCGCAGGCGAAGACCTCGGTGATCTCGCCGGAGGCGACGCCCTCCTTCCACCAGTCGATCTCGATGCGCGACTCCTCGGGCGTCAGACCGAGGTCGGGCGCGAGCGCGAGGATCGAGTCGCGGGTGACGCCCTCGAGGATCGAGCCGGTGAGCGCGGGGGTGCGCAGGCGGCCGTCCTTGGTGACGAAGAAGAGGTTCATCCCGCCGAGCTCTTCGATGTAGGTGTGCGTCGAGGAGTCGAGGAAGACGGCCTGGTCGCAGCCCTGGGCCTGGCCCTCGAGCTGACCGGCGAGCGAGGAGGCGTAGTTGCCACCGCACTTGGCGTCGCCCGTGCCGCCCTCGCCGGCGCGGGCGTAGTCCTGGCTGACCCAGAGGTTGACCGGCTTGAGGCCGCCGGAGAAGTAGGCGCCGGCGGGGCTGGCGATGACCGAGAAGGTCACCTCGTTGGCCGGGCGCACCCCGAGGAATGCCTCGGAGGCGAACATGAAGGGCCGCAGGTAGAGGCTCGTCTCCCCCGTGCCGTAGGCGGGGACCCACGTCTCGTCGGCCTGGACGAGCGCGCGGATCGCCCCGACGAAGTCCTCCTCCGGCAGCACGGGCAGCGCGAGCCGCTCGCAGCTGCGGGCCATGCGGGCCGCGTTGCGGTCGGGGCGGAAGGTCCACACCGAGCCGTCTTCGTGGCGGTAGGCCTTCATCCCCTCGAAGACCTCCTGCGCGTAGTGCAGGACGGCCGCGGCGGGGCTCAGCTGCAGCGGACCGAAGGCCCGCACCTGCCCGTCGTGCCAGCCCTCCCCCTTCGTCCACGTGGCCACGGCCATGTGGTCGGTGAAGGTCGAACCGAAGCCGGGGTCGGCCAGGACGGCCTCGCGGTCGGCGTCAGGAAGGGGGGCGTCGCTGCGGGTGGTCGTGAAGGTCAGCTCGGCGGTCATCTGGGGTACGTCTCCTCGAGGGTGCGGGTCTGCTCGCAGGGTAGTCCCACCATGTGGGACACGTCATACGCGGGCAGCGATGGCATCCCCGATCTGGCTCGTGGACCGCTCCCCCGCGCGCTCGGCGAGGTCGCCGGCGACGGCGGCCTCGATCCGCTGGGCGTCGTCGGCGAGGCCGAGGTGGTCCAGCAGCATCGCCGCGGAGAGGATCGCGGCGGTCGGGTCAGCCTTGCCCTGGCCGGCGATGTCGGGGGCGGACCCGTGGACCGGCTCGAACATGCTCGGGGCCTCGCGGGTGGGGTTGATGTTGCCGCTCGCGGCGAGACCGATGCCGCCGGCGACGGCCGCGGCGATGTCGGTGATGATGTCGCCGAAGAGATTGTCGGTGACGATGACGTCGAAGCGTGCCGGGTCGGTGGCGAGGAAGATCGTCGCCGCGTCGACGTGCTGGTAGGCGGTCTCGACATCGGGGAACTCCGCGCCGACCTCCTCGACGGTGCGGCGCCACAGGTGGCCGGCGTGGGTGAGCACGTTGTGCTTGTGGACGAGGGTCAGGTGCTTGCGCGGGCGGGCCTGGGCGCGGGCGAAGGCGTCACGCACGACGCGCTCGATGCCGAAGCGGGTGTTGACGCTGACCTCGGTCGCGACCTCGTGCGGGGTGCCGACGCGCAGCGCGCCGCCGTTGCCGACATAGGGGCCCTCGGTGCCCTCGCGGACGACGACGAAGTCGAGTCCCTTGCTCGTCACGTGCTCGGCGAGCGGGCTGGTGACGCCGGGGAAGAGCTTGGCGGGGCGCAGGTTGACGTAGTGGTCGAGCGCAAAGCGAAGGGGGAGCAACACGCCCCGCTCGAGGACGCCGGAGGGCACGGTCGGGTCGCCGATGGCGCCGAGCAGGATGCCGTCGTGGCCGCGCAGCTCCTCGACGACCGAGTCCGGCAGCGTCTCGCCGGTGCGGTGCCAGCGGGCCGCGCCGAGGTCGTACTCGGTCGTCCGCAGGTCGACACCGCTGGCGCCGAGGACCTTGAGCCCCTCGGCCACCACCTCGGGGCCGATCCCATCGCCCCCGATGACGGCGATGTCGAAGCTGGTCTGCGCTGCGTCGGTGCTCATGGCCTCAGGCTAGGCGCGCGTCCCGACATGTGAAATCCGCGTCCCGACATGTGGGCGCCGCCTCTGTGGTCCCGCCCTGCCCGTGTGCCGCCTGCGGACGGAAGGGCAAGAGTGGTCAGTCGACCTTGCGGGCAGCACCCTTGTCGGCGGACTGGGCGAACTTCGCGAAGATCTTCAGGGCCGGCGAGACGTGGCGCTCACGGGGGGCGGCGGGGGCCCACCCCTTCGCGTCCTGCTCGGTGCGGCGACGCTGCAGCTCCTCGTCGTCGACGAGCAGGTTGACCCGGCGACCGGGGATGTCGAACTCGATGACGTCACCGTCGCGGACCAGGCCGATGGCGCCGCCGGAGGCGGCCTCCGGGGAGACGTGCCCGATCGACAGGCCGGACGAGCCACCGGAGAAGCGGCCGTCGGTGATCAGGGCGCACTTGGGGCCGAGGCCGGTGCCCTTGAGGTAGGAGGTGGGGTAGAGCATCTCCTGCATGCCGGGGCCGCCCTTGGGGCCCTCGTAGCGGATGACGACGACCTCGCCCTCCTGCACCTGCTTGGACAGGATCATCTCGACCGCGGCCTCCTGCGACTCGGCGACGCGGGCGGGACCGGAGAAGTTCCACTGGTGCTCGGGCACGCCGGCGGTCTTGACGATGCAACCGTCCGGCGCGAGGTTGCCGTGGAGGACCGCCAGGCCCCCTTCGCTCGTGTAGGCGTGCTCGACGGAGCGGATGCACCCGTCCTCGCTGTCGGTGTCGAGGCTCGTCCACCGGTTGGTGGAGGAGAAGGCCTCGGTCGTGCGGACCCCACCGGGGGCGGCGTGGAAGAGCTCGGTGGCCTTGCTCGTCGCGGCGCCGGAGCGGATGTCCCAGTCGGAGAGCCAGGTCTCGAGGTCGGGGCTGTGCACGGACCGCACACTGGCGTCCAGCATGCCGCCGCGGTGCAGCTCGCCGAGGATCGCGGGGATGCCTCCGGCGCGGTGCACGTCCTCCATGTAGTAGTCGCCGCTGTTGGGCGCCACCTTGACCAGGCAGGGCGTGACCCGCGAGAGGGCGTCGATGTCGCTCTGGTCGAAGTCGACCTCCGCCTCCTGCGCCGCGGCGAGCAGGTGGAGGATCGTGTTGGTCGAGCCGCCCATGGCGATGTCGAGGCGCATGGCATTGGCGAAGGCGGGCTTCGTCGCGATCGAGCGCGGCAGCACGGACGCGTCGTCGCCGTCGTAGTAGTCGCGGCACAGGTCGACGACGAGCTTGCCGGCGTCGAGGAAGAGGTCGCGGCGGGCCGAGGCGGTCGCGAGCGTCGAGCCGTTGCCGGGCAGGGAGAGCCCGAGGGCCTCGGTGAGGCAGTTCATCGAGTTGGCGGTGAACATGCCCGAGCAGGACCCGCACGTCGGGCAGGCGGACTGCTCGATCGCGGTGATCTCGTCGTCGCTGACGTTGTCGTCGACGGCCTTGACCATCGCGTCGACGAGGTCGAGCCGGGTGTAGGTCTCGCCGTCGTCGCCGATGATCGCCTTGCCGGCCTCCATCGGGCCGCCTGAGACGAAGACGGTCGGGATGTTCAGCCGCAGCGCGGCCAGGAGCATGCCGGGCGTGATCTTGTCGCAGTTGGAGATGCACACGAGGGCGTCGGCGCAGTGCGCGTTGACCATGTACTCGATGGAGTCGGCGATGACCTCGCGGCTCGGCAGCGAGTAGAGCATGCCGTCGTGGCCCATCGCGATGCCGTCGTCGACGGCGATGGTGTTGAACTCCTTGCCCACTCCCCCGGCCTCCTCGACGGCGCCGGCGACGAGCTGGCCCATGTCCTTGAGGTGCACGTGCCCGGGGACGAACTGGGTGAAGGAGTTGGCGATCGCGACGATCGGCTTGCCGAAGTCCCCTTCGCCCATGCCGGTGGCGCGCCAGAGGGCACGGGCACCGGCCATGTTGCGTCCGTGGGTCGTCGTGCGGGATCGAAGCTGCGGCATGGGATCCACGGTATGCCGCCGGTCCGGAGGTTGATACCGCGTCTCACATGCAGACCGCCCCCGCGTGCGTCGAGGCACACGCAGACCGCCCCACGTTCGTCGAGGTGCGAGCTTGCGAGCCTCGAGACGCAGGGCGGTCAGTGGTGATGGGTGGCGCGTGCGCTCACTCGCCGCTGTCGCGGCGGTCCAGGCTCTCCTGGAGGGCGCGGCGTGCCTCGTTGGCCTCGTCACTCATGACGGCTCCTGTGGTCGTGCGGTGGTGCAGGTCAGGCACGACGTGGGTGGGGGTGCCGCGGGTGCGAAGGGGGTGGAGCCGGGTGTGGCGCCGATCGTCCGACGGTACGCGGGCCGGGTGAGTGGACGGAACCCCCGGCCCAGTCGTTGGACGGCCGTCTCGCGGGGTGGGAGCCGACCCCCAGCAGGGTGCCGCCGGGCCACCAACTCTGCAAAACCCTAGGGTCTTGCAGAGTTGGTACGCCCACACCGTGGGCACCGGGGCCGAAAAATCGGAGGCGCGGTGTCGGTGGGCGGACATAGCCTTGACAGGCCATGACGCAGACCCTCGAGCGGACCGCCGCGACGCCCCAGACCACCGCCGAGCCCCAGCCCCCGGAGCGCACCGTCGACTGGCGCCGGATGCGCTCGCCCGCCGCCGCCGCGGCGCTGGTGTGCTCGGCCCTGGCCGCGATCTCGCTCACCCTCGGCACGGTCGTCGTGGGCCGGCTCGCCGAGACCCCGTCGACCTCCCTCGTCCAGCTCCTCGCGGTCCTCGTCATCGGCGGCGCCCTCGTCGACAACATCGGCAAGGTCGTGTGGGTCGGCCTGTCCGACCGGGCCGAGGGCGTGCTGCGCGACGACCTGCTCGACGCCGCGCTCGCCCAGCCCGTCGCGATCCTCTCCGAGCAGGCCGCCGGCGAGATCCTCGACCGCGTCGACGACGACACCCACGAGGTCGGCAACCTCATGCGGTGGCAGGTGTGGATGTTCGCCCGCACCGCCTTCTCCGTCCTGCCGATGTGGATCGTCGCGGGCGTGACGTGGTGGCCGGCGTGGCTGCTCTTCCCGCTGCTGGCCGCGCTCACCTGGCTCGCGGTGCGCCCGCTGCTCGGCGAGATCGCCCGGCGCAAGGTCATCGAGGAGGCCGCCTGGACCGACCACGCGAGCGCTCTCGAGGAGGGCATCGCCGGGCGTGACGACCTGCGCACGAGCCTGGGTCAGGCCCACATGGTCCAGCGCCTCGCGACGCTCACCGCCCGGGTGCACGCCCGCTTCTGCGACGTCGTCGTCCTCGAGAGCCGGCTCGCCCGTCGCGCCGGCCTGCTCCTCCACGCGCTGCTCGCGGGCATCGGCGTGGCCGGCATCGCGCTCGCCGTCACCGAGGCGATCTCCGTGGGTGAGCTCGTCACCCTCTTCATCGTCACCTCGACCTTCGTCGGCCTGATCAGCCAGCTCTCGCACCACCTGCCCGACCTGCAGGCCGGGCTCGGCGCGGTGATCCGGCTGCGGCAGATGCTCGCCGTCGAGCCGGAGCCGAAGGGGGGTGCCCCCGTCCCCGCCGGCGCCCAGCTCGCGGTCGAGGTGCGTGGCCTCGACTTCTCCTACGCCGAGGGCAGCTTCGCCCTGCGCGACGTGACCTTCGACGTGCCCGCCGGCGAGACGGTCGCCCTCGTCGGCCGCACCGGCTCCGGCAAGTCGACGCTCGCCTCCTTCATCTCGCGGGCGGTCGAGCCGCCGCGCGGCAGCGTCTTCGTCGGCGGGGTCGACGTACGCGACATCGACCTGCAGCAGCTGCGCACCGATGTCGGCGTCGTCACCCAGCGCACCGAGATCATCGCCGGCACGCTGGCCGACAACATCACCCTCTTCGACGACACCCCGCGCGCCGACGTCGAGGACGCCGTGCGCGAGCTCGGGCTCGGCGAGTGGGTCGAGGGCCTGCCCGACGGGCTCGACACCCTGCTCGGCCCCGGTGGTACGACCCTGTCCTCCGGCGAGGAGCAGCTCGTCGCCTTCGCCCGGCTGCTCGTGCGCGACGTGCGCGTCGTCGTCCTCGACGAAGCGACCGCCCGGATGGACCCGCTCACCGAGCGCCGGGTCATCTCGGCCGCCGACCGCCTGCTCGTCGGGCGCACCGGCATCCTCATCGCCCACCGGCTCAACACCATCGAGCGGGCGCCGCACGTCGTCGTCCTCGACCACGGCCGGGTCATCCAGCACGGACGCCGCACCGAGCTCGCCCAGGCGGACGGCCCCTTCCGCACCCTCCTGCTCGACAGCCGTGCCGAGGCCGACGTCGACGCGTCGGCGTCCGCGCAGGGCGAGCGACCCCCTTCGTCCGGCCCCGACGTCGACCACGCCGACCTCGACCCGGTCGGCGGGCGCCGCCGCACGACCACTCCCCCGGACCTGCCCGAGGTCGGCACCGGGCCGACGCTCGCCCGCGGCATCGCGCACGCGCTGTCGGTCAAGCCGACGTGGGGCATCGCGGGCGCGCTGTGCTTCCTGCTCATGTCGGTGCTCGGCGCGCAGGGCGCGGTCACCGGGCTCGTCTGGGGCACCGTCGTCGAGGACCTGCAGGCCGGGCGCACCCCGACCCTCCTCGGCGGTGTGCTCGTCGGCTGCCTGCTCGTCGTGCCCTTCCTCACCGCATCGGCCTTCTTCCGCTACCCGCGCTGGTGGATCGAGGTCATGCTGCGCACCCGCATGGCGGTGCTCGTCGGCCAGACCCGCACCGAGCGGCTCCCGCGCACGCCCCCGGGTGAGGTCGTCGCCCGCTCGATGGACGCCGACCGCTACGCGCGCTACGCCGACCGGTGGGTCGACTTCATCAACGGCATGGTCATCGCCGCGCTGACCGCGGTGCTCGCGGGCACGTGGGTCGCCGGCGCCGTGCTGCTGGCCGTCATGGTGACCTCGGCGGTCGCCGCGACCTTCGGTCGGCCGATCGCCGGGCGCTCCGCCGCAGCGGCGTCGGCGGCCCGCGCACGCTTCGGCCGCGCGGGCGTCTCCACCCTCGAGTCGGGGCGCACCATCAAGC
>ERZ500994.486-NODE-486-length-11959-cov-6.676747_pt1 | contig 11959 bp, 10 predicted proteins | sample MGYA00248878_ERZ500994 | MGnify/ENA primary metagenome ERZ500994 (study PRJEB25958, sample SAMN03398533) | human skin metagenome | study: EMG produced TPA metagenomics assembly of the Human Skin Microbiome Metagenome (human skin metagenome) data set. | reverse complement strand
GCCGTCGTCAGGCGCGGTTCAGCAGCGCCTTTGCCTCGACCTCGGCCGGGATCGTCAGCGTGAAGCAGGTGCGTTCCGACGCCGACGTGGCCGACAGCGTGCCCTCATGCGCCTTGGCGATTTCGGACGCGATGTGCAGGCCCAGGCCAAGCCCCGCCTGGTTGGTCCCGACCTCGCCGCGCACGAAGGGCTGGAACAGCCGCTCCATCACCGGGTCGGGGATGGTGGGGCCGGTGTTCGTCACGCAGATCGTCAACTCGCCCCCGTCGAACGCCGCGTCCAGTTCCACGGGCTTTTCGGGGTCGCCGTGGGCCAGCGCGTTGGCAAGCAGGTTCGACACAAGCTGGCCGATCCGCCCGTCATCGACCCAGATCCGCTCGGGCAGCGAAATCTCGCTGTCGATCCGGCGGCCGGGATTGCCGGCCTCGAGTTCGGCCACGACGTGGCGCAGCACCTGTTCCAGCGCCGCGGGCCGCCGGTTCAGGGCGATGCCGCTGCCCATGCGCGCGCGGGCGAAGTCCATCACGTCGTCGATCAGGCGCGACATGCGGCCGACGCTTTCCTCCATCAGCGAGATGACCTCGAGCGACTGTTCGTCCTGCGGCTGGCGGCGCAGGATGCGGGCCGCGCCGCCGACCGCCGCCACCGGGTTGCGAAGGTCGTGGCCCAGAACGGCGATGAACTGTTCGCGCAGGCGCGCTGTTTCCTGTTCCTGCGCCAGCTGCTGGCGGGTCAGCGCCTCGAACCGCTTCAGCGTCTCGGCCTGCGCTTCCAGCGCGTCGCGCTGCGCGGCGAGCTGCTGGCGCTGGCGGTAGAGATCGAGGAACACGTTGGCCTTGCTGCGCAGGATGTCGGGCTCGATCGGCTTTTGCAGGAAGTCGACCGCCCCCGCCTCGTACCCCCGGAAGCGGCGGCGCTCGTCGGTGGTGCCGGCGGTCAGGAAGATGATCGGGATATGGCGCGCGCGTTCGTTTCCGCGCATCAGCTCGGCCAGCTCGAACCCGTCCATCCCCGGCATCTGCACGTCCAGCAGCGCCAGCGCCATGTCGTGGCGCAGCAGCAGTTCCAGCGCCTGTTCGCCCGACCGCGCCTTGAGCAGCGTCAAGCCGTCCTGGCGCAACAGCGCATCGAGCGACAGCAGGTTCTCCTCGAGGTCGTCGACCAGCAGGATGTTCACGTGTTCGGTCATGACGGTCTCGCACCGCCCAAGGCGGCCAGGAATGAGGCGATCTGATCCAGCGACATGGACCTTGCCGCCGGGCAGGCGTCAAGGGCCGCGCGCGGCATCGCGGGGGAATAGGCGGTCGCCGGATGCTCGGCCAGCGCGACGCCGCCCGCGTCGGCCACGGCCTTCAGCCCCGCCGCGCCGTCGTCGTTCGCGCCGGTCAGCACGACCCCGGCAAGCGCCGGTCCATAGGCGTCGGCCGCGCTGTCGAACAGCACATCGATCGACGGGCGCGAATAATGCACGAGCGGATCGAGCGACAGCGAGATCGTGCGGTCCGGTTCCACCAGCATGTGATAGTCGGAGGGCGCGAAATAGACGGTGCCCCCGCGGATCGTTTCCTTGTCCTCGGCCTCGCGCACGGCGATCCGGCAGGTCGCGGCGAAATGGGGCACCAGCATGTTGTCGCGGTCGGCGGGCACATGGACCACGACCAGCACCGGCAGCGGATAGTCGGCGGGCAGCGCCGGCAGGATGCGCGCGAGCGCCTGCACCGCGCCCGCCGACGCGCCGATCACGACCGCCTCGGTCACGGGCGCGGAACTGGCCCCATTCGCTTGCGCGGACGCCGTCATTGCTCGTGCCTTTGATAGATCTTTTCGTCCCGCACGAACGGCGCGAAGGCGTCGGCGTGTTCGGAAAAGTGCAGGCTTTCCTTGGACCCCAGCCCCAGGAACCCCTTGCGCGCCAGCGATCCCCGGAACAGGCCGATGGCGCGGTCCTGGAACTTGCGGTCGAAATAGATCAGGACGTTGCGGCAGGAAATCAGGTGCATCTCCGCGAAAACGGCATCCGTGACGAGGCTGTGGTCGGAAAAGACCACGCGATCCCGCAGCGACTTGTCGAACACGGCGCGGCCGTAATCCGCGCGGTAATAGTCCGACAGGGACGACTTGCCCCCCGAGTGCCGGTGATTGGACGTGAAGGCGCTGATCCGGTCAAGCGGATAGATCCCGCGCGCCGCCGCGTCCAGCGCATCGGGGTTGATGTCGGTCGCGTAGAACAGGGTCCGCTTTTCCAGCCCCTCCTCGCGGAACATGATGACGAAGGAATAAAGCTCCTCCCCCTCGCTGCAGCCGGCGATCCACACCTTGAGCGAGGGGTAGGTCCGCAGATGCGGGATCACCTTTTCGCGGATCGCCCGGTAATAGGACGGATCGCGGAACATCTCGCTGACCTGCACGGTCAGGTAGTCGAGCAGCCGGGGCAGCCGCGCGGGGTCGTGCAGCAGCCCTTCCTGCAGGGCCGAGAAGCTGGCGAACCCCATCTGATCGCGCGCCTGCCGCAGCCGCCGCTTGATCGAGGCGCGGGCGTAGTTGCGGAAATCGTAGTGATAGCGCTGGAACAACGCCTCCAGCAGCAGCTGGATCTCGATGTCCTCGACCCTGTCGTCCATGCCCGCGCGCCTATCTCGGCATCCAGACGCGGACCAGCGACAGCAGCTTGTCCACGTCGAGGGGCTTTGCCATGTAGTCGTTCGCGCCCGCGCTGATGCAGCGCGCCTGATCGTCCGGCATCGCCTTGGCGGTCAGCGCGATGACCGGCAGCGACGCCCACCGCGGATCGCCGCGGATTTCCCGCGTGGCGGTCAGGCCGTCCATGACCGGCATCATCACGTCCATCAGCACAAGGTCGATCGCCTTGTCGGGATCCCTGGCCGAGGCGTCGAGCGCGGCGATCGCCTCTTGCCCGTTCCGCGCGATCTCGACCTTGGCGCCGCGCGGTTCCAGCACGTTGGACAGCGAATAGACGTTGCGGATGTCGTCCTCGACGATGAGGATCCGGCGCCCCTCCAGCACGGCGTCGCGGTTGCGGGCGCTGCGGATCATCTTCTGCTGCTCTGGCGGCAGGTCCGACACGACCTGGTGCAGGAACAGCGACACTTCCTCCAGCAGCCGCTCGGGCGACTTCGCGCCCTTGATGATGATCGAGTTCGAATACCGGCGCAGGCGCTGTTCGTCGTCGGGCGACAGGTCGTGGCCGGTATAGACGATGACCGGCGGGAACGCCTGGCCGCCGTCGCCGCTGAGCGTTTCCAGCAGCGAATAGCCCGAGGCGTCGGGCAGCGACAGGTCAAGGACCATGCAGTCGAACGTCTCGTGCCGCAGCCGTTCCAGGCACTCGGCGGCCGTGCCGACCCCCACCGTTTCCACATCGCGCGAGGCGAGAAGCGCCCCCACGGCATCGCGCTGCACCGGATCGTCCTCGACGATCAGCACCCGGCGCAGGCTGTGCGTCAGCTTGGACGCGAGCGTCTGCAGCACCTCGGCCAGTTCCTCGCGCGGGACCGGCTTCACGCGGTAGCCGACGGCGCCGAGCGACAGCGCCGTCTGGCTGTGGTCGGCGGCCGAAACCACGTGAACGGGGATGTGCCGGGTCGCGTCGTCGCGTTTCAGCTGGTCGAGGACGGTCAGCCCGGAATGGTCGGGCAAGCCCACGTCCATGACGATGGCGTTGGGCTTGTACTGGCGGGCAAGGCGCAGCGCCTCTTCCGCGGTGCCGGCGACGAGGCACTGGAAATCCATCTCGCGCGACAGGTCGCGGACGATCTCGGCGAAGGTGCCGTCATCCTCGATGATCAGCAGGACGCGGCGGCTGCCGGTGAGGTTGTCGCGGTCATCCTCGACCCGCACGGGCGCGCGGACCTGCGAAGGGGCGGTCGCCGACATGCGCGGCACGGACCGCGGCATCGCCACAGGCGGCGGCGCCTGCCGGGCATCGCGCGGCGCGACGCCTGCGGGGTCGTAGGTCACGGGCAGCGTCACGGTGAAGGTGCTGCCCTCGCCCGGCGTGCTGTCAAGCGTGATCGCCCCGCCAAGCAGTCGCGCCAGCTCGCGCGAGATCGACAGCCCGAGGCCGGTCCCCCCGTACTTGCGGCTGATCGCGCCGTCGGCCTGGTGGAAGGCGTTGAAGATGCTCTCCTGCTGGTCCTCGGAAATCCCGATCCCGGTGTCTGTCACCGCGAACGCGACGCGCTCGCCTTCCGCCGGACGAACCGCCAGCGTGACGCTGCCCGCCTCCGTGAACTTGAAGGCGTTCGACAGAAGGTTCTTCAGCACCTGTTCCAGCCGCTGCCGGTCCGAGGTGATGGACGCCGGGCAATCGGGTGCGATCTCGATCGTGAACCCTATCCCGCGGTCGTCGGCCACGGGCCGGAACATGCGTTCAAGATCGGCCGTCAGCACATGCAGCGGCAGCGGATCGGCCTGCACCTGAAGGTGGCCCGCCTCGATCTTGGACAGGTCGAGGATGTCGTTGATGAGCGTCAACAGGTCGTTGCCCGACGCCTGGATCGTGCGTGCGAACCGCACCTGCTCGTCGGTCAGGTTGGCGTCGGCGTTGTCGCCCAGCAGCTTCGACAGTATCAGCAGCGAATTGAGCGGCGTGCGCAATTCATGGGACATGTTGGCGAGGAAGTCGGTCTTGTAGCGGCTCGCCTGCTCAAGCTCGCGCGCCTTCAGTTCGGTTGCGGCCTTGGCGCGGCCAAGCCCCTCGGCCTGCGCTTCCAGCCGCTGCGCCTGTTCTTCAAGCTGGACGTTCGTCTGCTCCAGCTCGACCTGCTGCTGCTCCAGCCGCACCTGCGATTCCCTGAGCGCGCGGCCGTGTTCCTCGAGTTCCTCGTTGGAAACGCGCAGCTCCTCGCTCTGCACCTGCAGTTCCTCGGACTGGCGCTGCGTCTCCTCCAGCAGGTCCTTCAGTTCGGTGCGGAAGTTGGCGGACCGCAGCGCGACGCCGATGGCGCCCGCGCCTTCGTGCAATAGGTCCAGCGTCGCCGGACCGACGGCCTGCAGGAAGCCAAGCTCGATCACGCCGTTGACGACCTCGTCCGCGACCAGCGGCGCGATGACGAGGTGGCGCGGCCGGTCCTCGCCCAGTGCCGAGCCGATGGTCAGGTAACCGTCGGGCACGTTCTCGATCAGGACCGGCTTGCCGTCCCTGGCCACCCGTCCCAGAAGCCCATCACCCAGGGTGAAGCTGTCGGCGACCTTGCCGCCGGCGGCGACGCCCAGCGTCGCGCTGCGCTGGAAATAACCGCGCTCGCCCGCGAACAGCGCGCCCGCCTGCGCGCCGGCATAATCGGCAAGGAAGCTCAGCACGCCGTCGCCCAGCTGCGTGGTGGACTTGTCGCCCTGCAGGACGCCCGCAAGCCCGACCTGCCCCTGCTGCAACCAGTCCTGCCGCGCCCGCGCGATCGCCGCGCGCCGCGTCAGGTAACCGATCACCAGCGCCAGCCCGATCCCCAGAAGCGCCGACATGACGCCGCTGACCCAAGCCCGCCGATAGGCGTCGGCCAGTTCAAGCACCCGCTGCTCGCGCTGGCGCGTCATTTCCTGCCGCATGCTGTCCAGAAGCCCGCGGATCGCGTCCATCTCGGCCTTGCCGCGGTCGGTCGTGACCAGCGGAAGCGCGGCCGAAATCCCGCCGGCGCGGTACAGGTCGATCGTCTCCCGCAGTTCCTCCAGCTTCGCCGCGACGTGGCGGCGCAGCGGCTCGAGGTTGGCGCGCTGCACCTCGTCCCCGGCGGTCAGCACGCCGAGCGTGTCGAGGCTTTGCTCGATATCGGTCATGGCGGCGATGTAGGGCCCGAGATAGCTTTGATCGCCGGTCAGCAGGAACCCGCGCTGCCCGGTCTCGGCATCAAGCATCGACGACTGCAGGTCGCCCAAGCCCTTGATGACCTCGTGCGAGTGCATGATTTCGCGGTTGTGATCGCGCATCGTGCGGATGTTCGTGGCGACCACCGCGCCGCTGACGACGAAGAACGCGATCGCCACGACGACGCCCACAATCGCCGGAACGTCCGCGATCGCCCGCGTGGGCGAAGATTTTGATGAAAGACCCGATTTCATGCAGACTCCGACGCTGGCGAGGTGGCGCGAGGGTCGAGTATCAGCTCGCGCTCGAAAGCGGAATGGGGGCAGGCACGCGCATGGACATGCGGATCGGCTGCGCCAGGCTGAGCCCGGGACACCCTCAGCCAGACGTTGCGGATTTCAGCCGCTGCTTGGCAGCCAAGCATGCCCTCGTCTTAGCCCGAGGGCAAAATTGTCGCGGGATAGCGCGACAGGCCGGCAACGGTATTGATGCGGGATGCCTTGATCTCGCTTTTTCTCTGCCGCGCTTCACGGAAAAGAACGTCTTCTTCCTCCGTGCGCTTCTTTTTCTTCAGCGAGTCGAAAACCCTCCAGACCCTTGCGGCCTCCGCGCGACGGTCTCGCGTCTGCTGGGTCAATGCAGCGACGCCTGGATATTTCGTGAAGGTGCTGATCGCCTTGTCGATATCCGCGGCATAACGGGTGCCCTCGATATAGACGGGATCATGGTAATGAATAACTCTCCCGTCTGTGGCGTTCATTTTCAAAACGTCACGCGCCGCCAGATGCGGCTTGTCCAGATTACGGCTGAGTGAAAGGTTGAAACCGGGCTCCATGACGTGTGCGCTCATGCCCGACCGTGTTATGGCAAGGGGCAACGCAATCTGGTCGAGCCATGGACGGCGATGACGTATCTCGTCATTTCCGTCGATCGCATTGGCGGTTTCCATCCACATTTCTGCAAAAGAAGAGTTCGACGGAAAACTTACGACACCAGCGTTGAAGTACGGAATGCTCTGCAGGTTCGAGCGGCTCAGGGTCACACGTTCATCAGGCACGTCCATGTCGAACATTGCGTAGACACGCGACCAGAGGCTTTGCGGTTTTCCCCACGTGAAGATGCCTTCCGGCACCACCCCGACATGCCCCGGCTTTGCCATGTCGTTAAGGTCAAAATTACGTCCGATCGCGATGTCCGTGTCGAGGAAGATGGATTGAGCCGGCTTTCTCGACTGGCACGCGGCAAGGATCTTGTTGCCCTGCTTGTAATGCGGCGAAAAACTCGCGGGCGGAAGAAACCGAAGATCGACATTCAGCGAGGAATACAGTTCCTTCAGAAATGCGGGGACAAACTCGCGCTTGGCGTCGGGGCAGTAGGCGACGAGTTCCACGTCGGGCAGGTGATACCTGGCCGTGCTGACGAGGATCACGCTGTCCAGAAGCAGCGCAGGCGGATCAATGACGAAGAAAAGTGAAAAGTCGCTTTGTCTTAGCATGCGTTTGACCCCATCCCGCTCATGACGACGGCTTATCGCGGTTCTGACGCGGGTGACAGCCAGTTCACGTGTTCCAAGCCGCGAGGATGTCACGGCCGCCTGCGCCGTCCAGGACCGGATACCAGCAAAGTCCAGAGATTGTGGTGCCCGGAGACGGATTTGAACCGCCGACACGCGGATTTTCAATCCGCTGCTCTACCAACTGAGCTATCCGGGCCCCGTTCGGGGTCGGGCTATGCCGCCCGAAGTGGGGCGTAACTAGACAACGCCGTCGCCGCTGTCCAGCCCGAATCGACGCGCCGCCGGGGGCCCCGTCAGTCGTCGCGCGCGGACGGCGGGACCGGCTCGCCCGGGATGGCATAGTCGCCGCGCAGCCACTTCGCCAGGTCCACGTCGGCGCAGCGGCGCGAGCAGAACGTGCGGTATTTCGGGTCCGCCTCCTTGCCGCAGATCGGACAGGCCATCAGCGCCCCCTTCCAACGGCGGCCAGCGCCGCCAGCGGCACCCGGTCGCGCTTGCGGCTGAGTTCGTAAAGCCCCATCGCGGTCCAGCCGATCAGCGTCGTCTCGGTCCCCTCGGCGCGGAAAGCCGCGCGCAATGCCTGGTCCAGCGTGCCGCGGTCGCGCTTGGAAATCGGGGCGAAGTCGATCACCACCTGTCCGCCCAGGCCGCGCAGACGCAGCTGCCGCGGCAGGTCGCGGGCCAGCGCGATGTTGGCCTTCAGCGCGGCGGCGGGCGAATTGTCCGGGCCGGTGTTCACGTCCACGGCGACCAGCGCGCGGGTCGGCTCGATCACCGCGCGGCCGCCATTGGGCAGGGGCACGTCGGGGGACAGCAGCGCCTCGACCGCGTCGCTGACGCCGTGGTGGTCGAACGCGCCTTGGACGTCGTCGATCGCGTCGGGCACCGGATCGGCCCAGTCGATCCACGCCGCGCGCCACGGGGGCTCGGCGTCGAGCAGCAGTTCGGGCCCGCCTTGCGCGTCGGCCGTGACCTGCAGGGCAAGCCCGGCAAGGTCGGACAACTCCGCCGCGATCTCGTCATCGTCGGCCAGCGCGGCGGCGGTGCGGACGACAAAGCCCAGCCCCTCGGGCGCGCCCGCCTCGGCCAGCGCCGCCTCACCCAGCGCGACGAGACGCGCCCGCTCGCCCTCGTCACGGATGCGGCGCGAGACGTTGACGCCCGGCGCGCCCGGCGTCGCGATGGCGCTGCGGCCGCGGAACAGGACGCGCTGGCTCACGGGAACGGCCTTGCCGTCGTCGGCCACGCCGGTGACCTGCACGATCAGGGACTGCCCCTCGGCCATGCCCTTGGCCTCGCGCAGGAAGCCGCGCTGGCCGTCGGGCAGGCGCAGGAACACGCCGCCTTGCCCTTTGACCAGCCGGTCCACGACGGCGCGGCAGATCGCGCCCGGCGGCAGCGGCGTCAGGGCGGATGCATCCAGCGCCAGATCCTCGACCCGCCCATCCACCATCAGCGCGGCGGCCTCGCGCCCCCACAGATGCCCCAGAACGACCTGCGTGCCCTTCATGCGCGCCCCCTGATCCCGACCGAGGCCAGCAGCGCCGCGGTCTCCGCCAGCGGCAGCCCGACGACGGCCGTGAACGACCCCTGTATCCACGGCGCGAAGGCCGCGGCGGGCCCCTGGATCCCGTAGCCGCCCGCCTTGCCGCGCCAGTCGCCGCCCGCGACATAGGCCGCGATCTCGGCGGCGGTCAGCGGGCGAAAGCGCACCGTCGTCTCGACCAGCCGGTCGCGGCTGCGCCCCGCGTGGACCAGCGTCACCGATGTCATCACCTTGTGCCGCCGCCCGGACAAAAGCCGCAGGAACCCCGCCGCCTCGTCCGCATCGGCGGGCTTGCCCAGGATGCGCCGCCCGGCCGTCACCACGGTGTCGGCCGCCAGCACCGCCGCGTCGTCCGCGCACGGCACCGCCGCCGCCTTTTCAGACGACATGCGCCGCACGTAATCGCGCGGCGGCTCGCCCCTCAGGGGCGTCTCGTCGATGTCGGCGGGGGTCACGGCGTCGGGCACGATCCCGATCTGGGCGAGCAGGTCCAGCCGGCGCGGGCTGGCGGACGCCAGCACCAGACGCGGGCGGTCCGGCCCCTGCGCCACGTCACTTGAAGCGGTAATTGATCCGCCCCTTGGACAGGTCGTAGGTGTTCATCTCGACCTGCACCTTGTCGCCGGCCAGAACGCGGATGCGGTTCTTGCGCATCTTGCCTGCCATATGCGCGATGATCTCATGGCCGTTTTCGAGCTCGACCCGGAATGTCGCGTTGGGCAGGAGTTCCGTCACGACGCCGGGGAATTCGAGCATCTCTTCCTTGGCCATGATCTCTCCTGAAAGCGCCCCGCTCAGTTGCGGGCCGCTGCGATATGCGGCCGGAGCAAGGTTTTTTCAAGCTGATTCGACCGGGCACCCCCGCGCCCCCTCGGGCGGGCGGAAATATCCCGCGGGGGTCCGGGGGCGCGAAGCCCCCGGCGCAACATCTCAGCCGAACGCCTGCAGCCCGGTGATCGCCCGGCCCAGGATCAGCGCGTGGACGTCGTGCGTCCCCTCGTAGGTGTTCACCGTTTCCAGGTTCGCCGCGTGCCGCATCACCTGGAACTCCTCCGAGATCCCGTTGCCGCCGTGCATGTCGCGTGCCGTCCGCGCGATTTCCAGCGCCTTGCCGCAGTTGTTGCGCTTGACGACCGAGATCATCTCGGGCGCCGCCTGCGCCGCGTCCAGCAGCCGGCCCACCTGCAACGATGCCTGCAGGCCAAGGCTGATTTCCGTCAGCATGTTGGCGAGCTTCAGCTGGAACAGCTGGGTGTTGGCCAGCGGGCGGTTGAACTGCTTGCGGTCAAGCCCGTACTGGCGCGCGGCGTGCATGCAGAACTCGGCCGCGCCCATCACGCCCCAGCTGATCCCGTAGCGGGCGCGGTTGAGACAGCCGAACGGGCCCTTCAGCCCCTCGACATTCGGCAGCAGCGCGTCCTCGCCCACCTCGACGTCCTGCATCACGATCTCGCCAGTGATCGAGGCGCGCAGCGAAAGCTTGCCCTGGATCTTGGGCGCCGACAGGCCCTTCATGCCCTTGTCCAGCACGAAGCCAAGGATCTTGCCGCCATGCGCGTCGGACTTGGCCCAGACGACGAACACGTCGGCGATGGGCGAATTGGAAATCCACATCTTCGCGCCGTTCAGCACGTAGCCGTTCGCGGTCTTGCGCGCCGTCGTCTTCATCCCGCCGGGGTCGGAGCCCGCGTCGGGTTCGGTCAGGCCGAAGCAGCCGATGAACTCGCCGCTGGCGAGCTTCGGCAGGTACTTCATGCGTTGTTCTTCCGACCCGTAGGCGTAGATCGGGTACATCACGAGGCTCGACTGCACCGACATCATGGACCGGTAGCCCGAATCCACCCGCTCGACCTCGCGCGCGACGAGGCCGTAGGCGACGTAGGACGCGCCAAGACCGCCGTATTCCTCGGGGATGGTGACGCCCAAAAGGCCCATGTCCCCCATCTCGCGGAAGATCGCCGGATCGGTGTGTTCCTCGCGGTAGGCATGGATCACGCGGGGCTGCAGCTTTTCCTGCGCATAGGCGCGGGCCGCGTCGCGCAGCATCCGCTCGTCCTCGGCCAGCTGGTCGTTCAGGCGAAACGGATCTTCCCAGTCGAACCGGTTCAGGTCGGGCGCATCCTTGGGCTTGAGGGCCATCGTTTCCTCCTGCGTGACGCAATCGGGATAAAGCCTCCGCGTGCGGGGATCAATGGCGGGTGCCGGAGGCGGGTCCAGGATCGGGACGCGTCCGGGACCCGCATCACGCCCCCGTCACGCAGTTGTCGGCGGCTGTCACGCAGTTGTCGGGAACGCGGCGGGATCTTGGTCGTTACGGTCGCAAGCCGATGGGCGGATCCCGCCTTACACCTGCCTTTCACCCGGAGGATAACATGCGTCGGATCTTCAACAACTCGACGGCGATCGCCGTGGGCGTGGCGCTGATGCTGCCCCAGGCCGGCGTGGCCCAGGCCGCGATCACCCCGGTCCCGGACGCCAAGGCGGCAAGCGCCGCCACCGACCGCGCGACCGAGATGCCGGAACTGCACAAGGCGCTGCGGATGGAACTGGACGCGGGCCTGACCGCCGACCAGCTGTCGTGCCCCGGCAACGCGCCGGTGGCGTGCCCGACCACGCTGCGCTTCACCCCGCGCGGGGTCGCGGTCGAGGTGGCGCAGGATGGCACGATCTTCCTTGCGCCGCGGCTGATGCAGACGCACCGTGCCGATGCCGAGGGGAACCTGACGCTTGATCCGAATGCGGTGATGATGTCGCCGCCCATTCCCGAAACGGACAAGTCCGGGGCTGCGACCTACGGCGCGCTGACGACATTCGCGCCGGTCGCGCGGACCGCGCAGAATGACGCGACCCCGCCCGCAACCCAGACCGACGCCGCGCCAGCCGCCGTCCCGCCGATCCCCCCGGCGGCCGAGCCTGAGGCTGCGCCTGAGCCTGCTGCCAAAGCCGCGCCAGCGCCGGCGGCAGAGCCCGAACCGGCCCCGGAACCAGCCGCCGAACCGGCAGCGGCCGCCGAACCGGCCGCCCCCGCGCCGGAGCCTGAGGCTGCGCCAGCGCCCGAACCCACGCCCGAACCCAC
>ERZ500994.485-NODE-485-length-11963-cov-5.630081_pt1 | contig 11963 bp, 12 predicted proteins | sample MGYA00248878_ERZ500994 | MGnify/ENA primary metagenome ERZ500994 (study PRJEB25958, sample SAMN03398533) | human skin metagenome | study: EMG produced TPA metagenomics assembly of the Human Skin Microbiome Metagenome (human skin metagenome) data set. | reverse complement strand
GTTGTTCATAGGATTTTTCTACCTTTGATACAGTCTAATAATATTTTTAATTATTGGTACTTAGAGAAATTTAAGCTGACGAAATGGTCTGAATAGCTGCTGTCAGCGAAAAGTTTTAGGACCTCTGTACGTCCATGAATAATGAACCGAGCTTTGGTTTTAGTTTGAATGTTGACGATTGTTTTAATGAACATGATGATCTCGTTATAGTCGCTTAACAGCATGGCATCACAGCGCAGGGTAATAACTTTCACATCATGGAGGTTTAGATAATATTCAACTTTATCTAGCAAGCTGGGTAGGTGATGACGCACTTCCTTATCAATAAAAATATTGATTTCGTCAAGTATAGTAGTACATAGGTACTCAGCGATAATTTCCTTAGGTAGCGTAAATAGTGGTAATTCAATGGCAGGGATTACTAGATTGTTTCGGGTATTACTGTGGGCGGTAAGTTCAAAAACTCGATTAAAATCATGAATAATGTCCGACATTTCCTTACTATTATGAGAATAAATTAAGACATTAGGCACACAGCTGCGTTGGTCATTATGCTTATCCAAACAGATAAGATTAACCATAAGCTCCCATACACGCTCGCGATAGGTCAAATCGACGACATTTTTTGAATCTTGTTCGTTAAAAAAATAGATTTGAACTTCATTAAGCAAGGTTTTTGTAGATTCATCGGCATAGGCCAGCAGACTGTAATAGTGTGATTTTTGATAAATTTGCTCTCTAGAGGCCTCAGAATCCGTTTTAATCAAGCCTTTTATGCTGTAACCAGCGGCTTTGTAACGCTCACACCAGTCTGCAAGCACTTTTCTTGGTACACCGGTGGCATTGCAGACATGCTCAATGCTTTCGTCCATCGTAAGTATGGAGCGGATAACTTGGAATTTGCGTTGGGCATCTAGCCAGTTAACATCAACGCCTTCAAAGTTACTGTCAATAGTTAGTGGTATTGATAAGATCAACTCAGACAAGGTAGCAATCTTTACTGGTCCATATTGATTGCTGTGGTAAACAGGCTGGATAAAAACCAGGGATGTGTCATTAGCAAATTCTACAATTCGATAATGACATTGGGAGCCAGGTAAATAATAAATGCCGCCCAATATCATCAACGTCGAGCCAGCAGTGTAGAAACCGTAATGTTTCGATTCTAAAAATTCCCCATAGATATCTCGACTGGTTTTCTTTTTCAAAGAGCCAAAACCAAGTTTATTAATCATATATATCACCTAAAAATATAATGCTATAAAAATGTAAATTATATAACAAATTAGGCGTATATATATTATATTATACCAATTCAGATTTTAGGTTTTTCACTGAAATTTTTTTCATGAAAACATGAAAATTTGTATCTAAAATCGTTGAGTATTCTATACTAGAATACTCAACGATTTATTAAAATGCAGTAAAATAGCGGTTTTCAGCGTTTTTTTAATCGAAAATATCCATTTTTTGCACATTTAAATGTGCAAAAAAACTAAATACAGAATTTAGGAACGGTTTATAAATAAGTTAATACGGTATATGTATTATATAACATAAATTCAAACTCGTTTTATGTTTATCTATCTACGATGCTTCATTCAAGTTATTGAGGGAAAATTGTTTATGTTTACCGAAGTTACCAAGCCATATCTAGCGGCACTAAAATATTTTGTCGTGGGTATCATCATTCTGTTTGCTTACCTCATGTATGACAACAGTTTTTTATCTAGTTTGTTCATTGCCTTAGCAGCTTTAAGTTTAACACCTCTATGCGATCTGTTATTCAAAACTGATAGCGAAGGAAGATTTTTAATAATGACGGTTCTACTTTTAATTGGTATCGCATTAATGAAGCCTTTGTACCCAGCGGTACTTTAGCCTCTAAATTAATTAATCATTTGTCTGATAACATTAAAAGGCATTCTTAAACAACAGTTTAATGATATGCGATGCTTCAAAAAGGAATACACATGGTAGATTTTATTAAGCCTAACGGCATGAGTGATGATGAAGTAAATCAATTAAATACACGCATTACAATGAATGTTTTATATCGAGCATTAGCCGCGATGCCGCCTGAGTTGATAGATCGCGCCCTACATGATAGCACTGAGTATGAAATTGGTTTACATTTTGCCAGCTTACAACAACGCCATTCTAGAGATAATGTCATCAAAAAGATGATGTTTATCGCTATGGCAGAAAACGCCTATGACCAAATACAGGCAAACCTTGAACAGTCTCGTACAAAAAAGACAAAGCGTGGAAAATCCGTTCCTCTTACTTAAAAAATACGGTTAGTTTTACCCTATTTCCTAATAAATAGCTTAATTATCAAGCAAAAATTAGGGTTATCACATATCTTTTTATAGGCTTTCATTCATTTAAATATTGTCGTCATATAACAATGATGCTGCTATCAACAACAGGTGGCAGCACCCAATAGCAAGTTCACTGCATTTCCCATTTATAGTAACCCACACCGCTTAATATGAACCGTTTACGCCCCTATTTTTTCCCTATTAAACCCAATATCGCAGCGTCATCCCTACTGGCTCTAAGCCTTCAAATAGGTATTGTGGTCAAAAGTATCGGCTGGCTGGCAGGACACATACTATCCAAAGACTTACTGGCAGTTATGGTCTTAGCTATACCCTTATTGTTGCTGGCCTACAAACTACGAAAACAAAGTAAGATCGCCATTGTTATTTATGCGTTATTGGCATTTTATATGCCGTTTTATCTTACCGATGCGCCCATGCCAAATGTTTACGCAGTAATTGATTACTGGCAAAGTATGATTTTGAACGCTATTGGTGCAGTTTGGGCATTAATCATGCTGTTTAAACCCAAGCATCACGCCAGCCATTAACTTCTCACTTCCATTTTTATTATCTTAAAGGTGTTTTAATGAGCAATTTTTTGACCAACAATGATTTAAACGTGGGTTCATTGTATATTGAGAAAACAACACAGCAGGTTTATCAGATTTTATCGAGAAAAATCGGCTTTAAAAATCCCAACGCCAATTACCCTGGGGTGATCGCTAAAAACATTGAATCAGGTAATATCAAGGAGTTTAGTTTTGGCACATTTACTGCTAATTTCAAAAACCATGAAGCCGTGAAAACCGCTGTCGCCGACAATCATACCTTGCCAGCCGCCGCCAAAATAGCTGATACCGAGATAACCAAACTTGTGGCAACTGGCATCAAGACAACTACCCCCGAGTTAGCAAGCCAGCCCCCTACTTTATCAGCTGACCTAAATAACGCGCAGCCATTGGAGCCAAACGTTGAGCAAGTCAGTGCCAGTAAAAAAGACACAACGCGGTACTTCTTTGTCTCTTATGTGCATTCAGAAGGCTTTGGCCATACGACGTTCGAGATTAAAAATGGCTTTTTAAATGCGCGTGAGGTTATCTTAAATCTTGTTGAGCAAGGCAAGCGAAATGTGGGAATATTAAGTTTTGCGGAGCTGACAAAAGATATTGAGTTAGCTGCTGTGCCATTAGATAATAACCAGGAGAATGTAACGCGGTACTTCTTTGTTTCTTATGCCCATTCACAAGGGTTTGGTCACTCAACGTTTGCTATTAAAAATGGTTCTTTAAATCCCCAAGAAATTGTACTAGACCTTGTTGAAAACCAAGGCAAACACAATGTGGGACTTATTAGTTTCGTTGAAATGACAAGAGAAGATGCCATTATTTTTATCATGTAAAACACCAAATAAGGCTTGTCATGAATTTGCTAGACTTACAAAACATTCCTGTCAGAGATAAGGTTTACAACTTTGGTATTAAAGATAAGCGCATTAGCGGTCTATCGGTTCGGGTAAAGGCGAATGGTGAGAAAGAATACATTTATCGTTATCGTTTTTTCGATAAACAGCCTAGTATCAACTTAGGTGATGTATTCTCCTCAAATTACGAAGATATCGTAGCCAAGGTAGAGAGATTTAATGCGTTAGTAAAACAAGGGTTTGATCCGGCTGTAGATAATGAACAGCAGTTAAACCCCTATTACGAATACAAGGGTCAACAATTTAAAGTAATCGCCCAGCTATGGATTGACCATCAGATTAAGCATAAGAAACCAAGTAAGCAGACCCTATATAATTACCGTTACGTCACAGATATTCTTAATAAGCATATTGGGGATATCATGATTGACAATCTTAGACCGGTAACTATGTTAAATGTCTGTCAGACCATTCAACAAGATTACTCTGAGAATTATGGTCTTTTGGCGAGACGCTATGCTGGCATGATATTTCGCTTTGGTGTTACCTATGGAATATGTCAAGATGATCCGACGAAAACCGTAGCAGAACAATTAACCAAGCCAGCAGCTACCAATCATCCAGCGGTCACTGAGGAAGCTGAGTTTAAAAAGCTGTTAACAGACACCTACCATTTTAAAAAATGCCATAAGATTATTTGGCATGCGATAAATTTGCTACCGTTTGTGTTTGTGCGATCAAATGATTTATTAAACTGGCGATGGGAGGATATTAATTTTGAGAAAAACCAATGGATATTTGAGCCATCCAAAAAAGGTCGATCACAATCAACAGTAGAGAGTTTAGTTGTTCCCCTATCCAAGCCAGTCTTAAAACGCTTAGATGCCGTTAGAGAGTACACAGGGCTTTCATCAGGACTGGTATTTCCTTCCCCAAAAACCTTTGATCTTGATCCAGCCTTCCATAAACCTATAGGCAAAACTACTCTACTTCAAGTTTTTCATCGTATGGGTTATAAGGGTGAGCATTGCGTACATGGTTTTCGAGCCAGTGCTAAAACTATTTTGATGCAAAAAAAGGAGTTTCGCTATTCTGACACCGCAACGGAGTTGCAGCTTGCCCACAAATTAGTTGATAGCTATGGTCGCGCCTATAATCGTATGACAGAGATTGAGGAGCGCACACGAATGATGAATGATTGGGGTGATTACCTAGAAAGCCTAATCGTTCCTTTAGATGATATTAGCGAAAATAACGCATAATTAACAAAATATACAACAATATTAAAGAAATTGACACTATATATAAAACATTATAAAATCAGAAATATAAGTGTTTTTTTAACTTACTAAGTCTTTTATAACGGTTTATATATACTATAGCTGATATGAGTCATTGTTAAAGACTGAACAACTGTCATTATTTAAGGAATTAAAATGAGCGCATTAGTTGAAAAACTTGACGACAAGATGACGAATATTTATGTCACAGCATTATTAGCGTCATCTACTATGTTGGCATCATCAAATGCTTTAGCCGCTGGTGATTCATTTGACGATTACAAAAAATCCAATGGTGGCGACAAAAGTTTATTAAGCCAAGACGGTACAGGTGCGGTTGAGTCCTCGGTTAAAGGTTTTATTAACATCATTAAATGGATTGGTTTAATGGTGGGTATTGTTTTGGTTATTGGTGGTTTATTAACCGTGAAAAAAGCAACAGCATCAAATGGCCAACAGTCACCAATGGTAGGCTGGATGACGGTATTGATTGGTGGTTTAATGACGATTGCTGCGACGATTGCCGTTGTATTAGGTCGTTCAGCAGAAAGTCTTGCTGGCGTAAAATAAAACAAAAGCCCACAGAAAAACACCGCTTTTATAGTGGTGTTTTTTTATACTTAACGTGCAGAAAATTGTTATAATTTTCGTCATATATATTACATTAGGAATAATATAGCGTGAAAAATAGTCGTGTTTTAACGTGGGTGTTTTTACTGCCAGTGTTGCTTTATACCGCCCCCGCTTTTGCTGAACTCCAACCCATCAAGCCAGCCACAAGCGCATTTGAGTCCAAAGACGCCGCTTCACTTGAAAAGATTAATGATCGGGTTAGCAGCGGATTTGAAAACTTTTTCACAGCTGCGAAGTGGTTTGGGCTGGCATTAGGGGTTATTACCGTGATGATTTCTTTAAAAAACATTGCTGATATTACTGCTGATAAAAAAAATGGTTCGATTGGTATGAATATTCTTGGTCTAATGGTTGGTGGGGCAATGACTGCGGTATCAGCGATTTTATTTGCCGCTGGTGGGGCAACTGAGCGAATAGTCACTGGTAAGGAGTTATAAGGTCATGGAAAAAAAGGAGCTACGACTGTCAATGCAACCTGACTGGCGACGCGAAATCAAGTTACACCAGTCCAATGACTATATCGAGGCAATGAATAGTCTTGATTTAGACGAGCATAGCTCTTGTTACTTTTGTGGCGCACAAGACGGCCCCTATTTAGAGCTTCATCATTTAGATGGAGATCATACCAACTTTGATATGGATAAAAACATGGTGCTGGCCTGTTCGATGTGTCACAGATACCATCATTTAGGGTTATTGGCTTACTATAAGCAAGCGACCACGCTTTATCTACCCCATGATTTACATATCAGCAAGCTTGATTTGTCTATCATCAATCGAGCCGCCCTTTACCATACTTTTTTGAATCCCGATAAGCATATTGGTGACTTACCGATTGTTCGCCAGCTTATGACGATCAACGAAGTCTTTAAACGTTATGACAGTCTTGAAATTTGGAATGCCAAGCTTAAAAAAAGCAAAGAGCTAAAAGAGATTCGTGATAAACAGCAAAAGGAAATTCGAGACCTTGACAATATTAAGGACGAAGTGGAGCGTAGAACAGAGCTTGAACGCATTACCGAAGAACATAGACTTAAAAATCAGGAATTTGAAGAAAAGCACAATATTAAAATGCGCGATAGAAATAGGCTTATTGAAGTGGGTAAAGACCTAGAGCGCATTAAAAAAGGTGAATTGTTGTATCTAGCCAATGATATATCGCTGTTAAGTTTGGTGCATGCGTTAACCCAAATTCATCAAACCGCCCCGGAAAAATTTGACGTGGCGTTAAAACATGGCTTACATAACAGTTATGGTCAAATTTGTGTTTGGTTCACTAAAAATATCATGCAATCGCTTAACGGCGAGTACACCGCCGATCAAAAATTGCATTACTTGATTAGTCGCCAAGCTAGACAGTTAAGAAACCGACGCAATATCGCCTAGATTACTCATACTGACAACAATATATACGATAACCCAAAGCAGCATAATTGGTTCTCTAATAATCCGTATAAGCCGCTGCCCCTAATTGAGCCTCAGTAAGGCCAGCATTGACATTAACCCCTGTATTGACCCCGGCTTGTTCTAATACACGTTGTACTTTAAGGGCTTGTTCCGGGTTCTGCGGCTGCCCATTGTAAGTTTGCTGCACCTGGTCAAGGGTGGCGATACCCCCGGCAGCCGCTACAATTCGATTGTTTTCTTCAACCGCTTGCACCGATTTTTTAGCCTCTTGAACGGCTAGACCGCTACTTGATTTATCGCTAGGTTGTAATTGCACCCCATTCACCACGCCAGTCGGATTTTCGCGGATTTGCGCCACGATATCACGCCCTTGTGGGTCTCGAGGGTTGCTTAAGAGTGTGGCTGCATTATCTGCTTCCAGGGCTTGCGCTGCCTTCTCAAAATGCCACTCATAGTCATTAGGTTTATCTAAAAATGCCCACTTAATGAATAAATAAACCAATAGTATCGCAGCTAGGCTCAGTAAGATAGAAAAAATCAATTTAAACTTGGGTGGTAGATGGCGAAAGGCTGCCATTGCTTCATGGGATAGGTGTTTTGCTTGAACGACAACGGCATTAAATTTTGATGGCATTTATGACTACCTGTTTAAACAAAATACATCATTAACATTTTGCATGTAAGTGGCTTAATTCACCAACATTGGTGAACGTCACTTCAATAGTAACGATAAAACTTCTGTCTATTAAAATTTTATAAAAGTATTATAAATACGTTAAATATCATGTAATAATCTACTTATAATAACAATTTTTTATGATAAAATTATATTAATTTACAACAAAATTTTTCTAATTTTGCCAAACGTATAAACACGCTAACGACTCGGTGATGGTAAAAATGGCTTATGATTACGACGATTTGAGGGATGAAGTTGCAAACATTAAACAGCAGTTGCGCGACGGCTGGGTTGGTGACAATGACATCAATAATTTTAATCAAATTGCAGGTAATTTTGTCCGGGGGCTAGACCCTAATCAAGAGCCATTTTGGAAAGGTCAGTACGGCAATGCCCTGGCGTATTATCAAAAATTAAACTTAGGGGGCGGCTTACTAAAAGGTAAGATTAAAACGCATGACCCTACCAATAACGTTCCCACGCTAAATCGCACAGAATCAGCGGTTTTTCGTGACATGGCCAATACCAGCGCACAAATTAGCCTAAAGTCACACGAAAACAATCTACTCGCTGAATACAACATCGTTAAAAACAAGATCAATGGTCTTGCCAGCCTCTCGCCCACAGAAAATGCTAAAGTGGTCGATTTAATTGGCAAGCTTCATAGCGATCCAAACCAACATGCCAACCTATCACTTGACCCGGCGAATAAAAAATATGTTGATTATGCCCATGACTATCTGACAGCTTTTCAAAATATTGGCACAGAGCAAACATTTATCTATGGCCAATCGCGTCTATCCAGCATTAACCCGGTCGATTTTGATCAGATTAAAGCATTCATTAAAATCGACGAGCAATCGCTTGCTCATAACAGTGAGCAGATTAGTGAATTAAAAAAAATTGCCGCAACAAATAGTGCTTTTGTTAACTACTATAATCAAGCAAATGAGGCTACTCCTAATAATATTCAGACGGTTAATAAAAAGGCCGTTAATAAGCCGCCGAAAAAAGACGCCAACGGCAATCTTGTCTATGACCGGTATGACAAAACTTGGGGCGCGAGTAATTTTCTTGAATTTAAGGCATTTGAGTTAAAGCGACTGCAATACCAAGAGCAAGGATTACAATTTAACGATACATTCACGTTCAAGCCTACCGTGGATTATGTGCCGGATGAGATAAACAATAATCAAAAAATAACGGCACCTAATCAACAGCTGCTTAAGTATGACGATTACAAAGACAAAGCAGCTTTAGTTGCCAAAGAAGAAATGGCGAGTGCAAAAGCAACGCTTGCGTTGTCTGTGATTGGTCTTAAAAAGTCTGCTTCTTTTTACCAATACCTGTCACCCACGGATAAAACCTTATTTGCCGATGTATTGCAGCAAGTCGGTGATGTTGCCAACAATAAAGTTAAGCCACTAACGGAAGCCGAAATAACGCAATATGGCGCACAGCAGGAGGTGGTGAGATCAGCGATTGACGTGGCTTACAGTATTCAAGGTATCAATCAGGCCAATCAAACCATTTATGGCTATAACAAAACCAAGCGGTTAGCTTTTAACATTGACCAAATACAAGATTATGTCATGTACGATGGGCCTTTTAATATCAGCTCGCCATCAATGTCGGTGACAGATATTTTAACGCCTAAGACATCACCTACGGCACCCGGACCTGGGGGTAATACCAACACGCCTAACGCCCCAACTGGCGCACCGCAACCTAACCACCCTTTATTGCCTGGTACCGCGCCCGGTACTGCTCGCAGTCAAGCGGTGGCACAAAGACCTAGTAATAATCCGGGTGGACTGGCAAGTTTGCTGGTAAATTTTGCTGGGGGTGTGGGTTATGTTGCTGGGGCTAGTACCTCCTCACTTGTTAAAAACTTTTGGGAGGGTATCACCCACCCTATTACTTTTACGCCGCCTAAAAAGACAACACCGTTTGAAAACTCACTGGCTTTGGGTAAAGCAAACTTTGACCCTATCGAGCTTTCGGCCAATGAGCCTTTTAAAAACGTACTAGCCATTCGTCATCAGCCTAACAGCACTTTTGACGAGTTCACCCATCAGCTCGGCAATAAGCAGATTACAACGTCTTACATCCCCAACCTACCAAGTCTGATTGGTAAGGGTGATATTTTTGAGTCAAAAGCCATTAAGTCTGAGGACCCTAACAACCCATTTTTATTAACCGTCCATAACCTGTTGCAAAAAGAGCGTCAATTAGGGTTACGAGAAAAGGGTGATAATGAAAAAATGCACCCGATGTCACGTTTAGTCGATATCCACAATCAAATTGTCACCTTAACCCACATCCTGCCTTCAACGGATATGCAGCCTGAGGATAAGGCGTTGGCAATGAATGAATTGAGTATGCGGTTCCAGCAATTTGACAATCTATTGCACGATGATAAGAACGGTTTGGTTAAGAAAATAGACAAACAGCTTAAAGACTCACGCCATGAGATAAAAACAGTTGGTATTGCTAATGCCAGTCTGCTAAATAAAATCACCGAAAATATTGAAAAAACCGTTAAGTTCAGTGAGCAAAATAGCCTTTACGACCCAAAAGCATTCAAGTTTGGTAAGGACCGTGATAAAACCCCTGAAAGCGTATTGGATAATGCCAAAGCCAAGATCAGCGACATTGCTCAAAACATTGTTGATTTGTTCAACCGTGTAAGAGCGTCGTTTACCAATTTATTAGCTCCGGCCACACCAGCAGCTCAGGCGAACGCGCCAGCAGCACCAAGTTCACCATCCCCATAGTTCAAAGGCTTTATTTGTGATGCAGAATTTACAAGCGTTAAATCTTAGTATTTGTGACAATCGTAGCAAGCTGAGTGAGTCAGGGCTGTATTGGTATGATTTTGTGGTCGAGGTGCAAGCCTTGCCCAAAGTCACATCCTCAGTGTTCAATCAAAAAGTATTACGCGATTGGTATGAGGCTTGTATAAAGCCAGTGACCCTTGAGGATAGGCAGGAGTTAAATACCTTGGTTCATCAATCACAATTTATGCTACTGCAAACTGACCATTTGCTCGATATTGACTTAGATAGGCCCTTTAATGCCAGTGCTATTAATCTTAATGAAAAAACATTGGCGACGCTCGAGAGCGATGGCAATGCCGTGTTTGCGGTCATATTGCAACTGATTTTGAATTATCAAAATGATGGCGACTTTTTTAAGACCAAAGCGTTGCCCTCCACCTTAGAGATTATTAATAGATTACCAATGCTGTTGGCGTTTTACCTATTTCGGGTAATGGTGCAAGTCATCAGCAAAAACAAGCAAGGTATTTTCCAGTTAGTCGCCTTGTTGGTTTATGCCGAAAGCAACGAGCTACGAAACTCGCTGTTTGAGGCCTTACGCTCATACTATAGCTGGCTATTATCACTACAATTTAATGCCGCTAAGAATGGCATAACGCAAAGTTAAAAGGAACGTTTATGAAAAAATATGCACTCACCGCGTTAACTGTTGCCATTTCGACGGTAACAGTCTTACAAACACCAGCACTTGCTGAGTTGAATATTTTTACTGGTAGTACGGTAAGTTCATCAAATAGTGGGACATCATCATCCGGCAACGAATCGACGGCAACCAGCAACACCGCCGCAAAAAACAATACGTTTGGTAGCAACTCCAGTCAAGCGGATAACCGTAATCTTACGGTTGCCCCAAGCCAGCCTACCGATGTTAATGAACAAAAACTTGCCAATCAAGCCTTGCAACAGATTAAAGGCTCAGTCGTAGATGCAGCTAAGGCGTGTGCCACTGAGGAAGATGGCTTGGGTCAAGCGGTTGCTAAGACAGTTGCCGAACGTCAAAAAGAGCAGCTACAAATGCCCACCGTTTCAGACATGGTGAAAGCCGCCAAAGAAAATAAAAATTCGTTAAGTGTGGGCTGTTTTACCGCCTCTACAGAGGTCATCAACTTATCAACGCTTGTTCCTGATTTGCAAAATGGCCTTGGTAGTGCCATCGGGCGTGTCGTGCAAAATCAAATTAATAACATGATCCAAAAAACCAAAGATGCGTTAATGCAGCAAGTGTGTGACGTGGGTAATGAAATGATTGCCCAGGCCATGAAGCCTATCAATGACCAAATTAGTAAAGCCAATGCAAACATTGCCGGTTTATCGCTCGACTCACTGGTTGGCAGCCAAATTGCTAACAGTTTTGGGGGTAATGATAAGTTCTCACAT
>ERZ500994.484-NODE-484-length-11975-cov-5.114262_pt1 | contig 11975 bp, 13 predicted proteins | sample MGYA00248878_ERZ500994 | MGnify/ENA primary metagenome ERZ500994 (study PRJEB25958, sample SAMN03398533) | human skin metagenome | study: EMG produced TPA metagenomics assembly of the Human Skin Microbiome Metagenome (human skin metagenome) data set. | reverse complement strand
GAGGTGCGAGATCCTCCCCCGCTTCGCGGGGGAGGATCCAACCCCAACCCTGTCCCGAACGGCCGGCATGCCTTCATGCCGGTGCGAGGGTCGTCTGTCCCGTGATGGAGGATAGGATGACCAACGCCCTTCGCTCCCCCGGCGCTTGCCTCGATGTGCGCATCGATGACGAGACCAGGGCGGATGTGGTCGCGCGCGAAGCCTTGCTCGATGCAGCCTTCGGCCCCGCGCGCTTCCGCAAGACGTGTGAGCGGCTTCGCGTGGGACGTACGCCGGCGCGCGGACTGGCTCTTGCGGCGCGCGCCGGCGACCAATTGGTCGGCACTATCCGGCTCTGGCACGTCCATGCCGGCGGCGTGGAAGCGCTGATGCTCGGCCCGCTGGCGGTGGCCGCGAACCAGCGCGGACGCGGCATCGGCGACGCATTGATGCGCGAGGCCATCGCGCGGGCGAAGTCGCTGGGGCATCGCGCGATCGTCCTTGTGGGCGATGCGCCCTATTATGCGAAGTTCGACTTTTCGCGCGAGCCTGTGCGCGCGCTCGCCATGCCGGGGCCGGTCGAACTGGAGCGTTTTCTGGGCCTCGAACTCGCGGCCGGCGCGCTCGCGGATGCACGGGGCCGGGTGGTGGCGACGGGCCGAAAGGCCATGCGACGACCGGCGGAGGAAAAGGCGCTGAGGCGCGCCGCCTGACCCGGTTTGTCATTCCTGTGAAGGCAGGAATCCAGAGCACGATGACACTGGTTCGTTGGAATCTGGATACCCGCCTTCGCGGGTATGACAGGGTTCGGAACAGGCGGGTGGATCAACCCGCCTGTGCATCGATCAGTTCTTGATCGTCGACGCCTTGTAGATCGCCTCGATCGAGCGGCCGAGCGCGGCGTCGAATTCGGCGTCGCTCATCTGCTTCGTGAGCCCTTCGACAAGCGCGCGTGAAAAACTCGCGATCATGTCGTGCTGGTGGGCGAGGCGTTTGCAGGCGTCGGCCTGCGAATAGCCGCCCGACAGGGCGACGACGCGCGCCACGCGATCGTGCTGCGCGAGCGGCAGATAGAGATCGGTCTTTTCGGGGATGGTCAGCTTCAGCATGACCTTCTCGCTCGCCGGCACCTTGTCCAGCGCGCTCTTCAGTTCGTCGAACAGGATCGCCTCGCAGCCGGCCTTGTCGGCGCTCTTGATCGAGACTTCCGGTTCGATGATCGGCACGAGGCCGTGCTTCGCGATCTGCGCGCCGACCTCGAACTGCTGTTTCACGATCGCGGCGATGCCGTCCTTCGACGGATCGTTGATGACCGAGCGCATCTTGGTGCCGTAGATGCCGCGCTTGACGGCGCGCGCGAGCAGGCTGTCGAGGTCGGGAATCGGCTTCATGAGCTGGACGCCGTCCTTCGCGGCCTCGAGACCCTTGTCCACCTTGAGGAACGGCACGACGCCGCGATCGCCCCACAGATAGGTCGGCACCGGCTTGCCATGGGCTTCGTCGTCCATGGTCTTCTCGAACAGGATCGCGCCGATCACCTTTTCGCCGGTGAAGGCCGGGGCGCTCATGATGCGCACGCGCATCTCGTGGACGAGACGGTACATTTCCTCGTCGCCGCTATAGGCGCTGTCCTGGATGCCGTACTGGCGCAGCGCGCCGGGGGTCGAGCCGCCGCTCTGGTCGAGCGCGGCGATGAAACCGCCGTCCTTGCTGATACGGGTATCCATGTCGGCCTTGGCCATAACTTGTCCTTCCTCGCGGTCCGTCTTCGCTGATTTCTCTTGCCCGCTCCATGCCTGCCCGCGCGGCGCGCGTCCAGAGCGCGACGGCACTTTGGCTAAGTTCGCATCAACGGCGGCACGATTTCGCCCCGCGAGGTTGCGATCCCCATCTGCAGGCTGCTGGCGATCCGGTTCGCGCGCTCCACGAAATGGGCGGCGGCGACGGGCGGACATTCGGCCTGCGCCGTCTCCTGGAACAAGGCCAGCCAGCGCAGGAACTCGTCGCGGCCGAGCGGCATCGGCATATGCGCCTGCATCGGCGAACCGTGATAGCGCCCGGTGCCGAGCGCCACGGAAGACCAGAAATCGCAGAGCTGGGCGATATGGGCCGGCCAGTCGGCGACATGCTCCTCGAAGAACGGGCCGATGAGGTCGTCCCGCCGCGCCCGCGCATAAAAGGCGCGGACGAGCCGCTCGATCATCGCGTCGTCGATGTCGGTCTGCGCCATCGTGGCCAGAACGGCGCGCTCGCGACGCTGCGCGGCTGTGTCGATTTCGGACATCATGCTCCTCACGCCGACGGCGCGACCGCGGCAGCCCGTCGCCGCAGATCGCGCAGCTCCTCGAACCTCTTCGATACGTCGCGCAAAGTGGCGACGAGCCCGATCCGCGCGCCGCCCGCCTCCACGACGGAAATGGTGAATTCCAGCGAAATCTGCGACCCGTCCTTGCGCAATCCGGGCACCGCGAGCAGATCGCCCGCGGCGTAGCGGCTCTCGCCGGTCGCCATCATATGGCGATAGCCTTCCCAATGGCGCGCGCGCATGCGTTCAGGGATGATGATGTCGAGCGAGCGCCCGAGCGCCTCGTTGCTCGCGAAGTCGAAAATCCGCTCCGCGCCAGCGTTCCAGAACATGATGCGACCCGCCGCGTCCGTGGCGACAATAGCGTCCGAGGCGCCGCCAAGCAGCGCGTCCGCAACGGCGTCCCGCCAGTCGGTGCCGCGTTCGGGTCCCATGTCGGAAATCCTACCATACCCGCGACGAGGCCGTATCGGTCACGTTGTCGCCGCCGCGCAGGCCTTCTCGAACAAGGCCGCGATTTCCCGGGTCGCGGTGCGGATAGGCTCGGGATCGCGTCCGACCCGCGTCAGGATCAGCGCGCCCTCGAACATCATGATTGCAGCAAGGGCGAGCGCGCCGGCCCTCTCCGCAGGGACGCCCGCATCGCGCAGCGCGCCGGCGAAGACCTCCCGCCAGGATGCGAAGGCGTCGCGGCCGATCGCGGCGATCGCTGGCTTTTCCGTGGCCACTTCCAGCAGGGTCGTGGTGATCGGGCATCCGTCGGAATAGCCGGACTTGCCCATCCAGCCTTCGAGCAGCGCCCCATAGGCCCGGACGATTCCGGCCGGCCCGGTCTCGGCCCGCCGCAGCGCCTCCAGCGTGCCCCGCACAAGCTTGCCTGCGAAGAGCAGCGCCTCGGCTGCCACCTCGTCCTTTCCCCCGGGAAAGTAATGATAGAGCGAGCCTTTCGGCGCGCCGCTCTCGGCTACCAGTTGATTGAGCCCGGTCGCGGCAAAACCCTGTTTCCTGAGCAGGCGCGCCATGGTCGCGACGAAGTGCCTGCGGCCGGCGGGTTGGGAGGGAATCGTCATCGACTAATTATAACGACTGGTCTATATAAATGCCATGGTAGAGAATCTCGCGGTTCCGGGCGGCTATACGCTCCATACACGTCGCAGCGGTCTGACCGCGCCGTGGGAGCCGATCTACGTGAAGACTACCGACGAGGCCGTCCTGCTCGGCCTGCGGGCCGGGCCGGCCCATGCGAACTCGCGCGGCCTGGTGCACGGCGGGCTGCTGACGGCGCTGGCGGACAACGCCATGGGCCTGTCCTGCGGACATCGCCTCGGCGGCGGGACGCGTCTGCTCACAGTCAACCTCTCGATCGACTTCCTCGCCAGCGCGAAGCTCGGCCAGTGGGTCGAGGTCGACACGAATTTTGTGAAGACTGGCAAGCGCCTGTGTTTCGCGCAGGCCTTCGTCCGCGCGGACGGCGAGCCCTGCGCACGCGTGAACGGAACGTTTTCGGTCGTGCCGGCGGAGACGGCGGCATGAGCGACAATCTCGCCGCGCTGCGCGCCATCAACGACAAGGCTGCCTTCAACCGCTGGATGAAGCTCGAGGTCGTCGCGGCGGGCGACGGTTTTGCCGAAATCCGCATCCCGGCGCATGCCGAGGCGACGCAATATGCGGGATTCCTTCATGCCGGCGTGATCGGCGCGCTCATCGACACGGCCTGCGGCTTCGCGGCCGCGACTCTCGCCGGCCCGGTGCTCGCGTCGCATTATTCGGTCAATTGCCTGGCACCGGCACTTGGCGACGCCTTTCTCGCACGCGGCGAAGTCGTCCGCGCCGGCAAGCGCCAGATCTTTACGCGTGCCGAACTATTTGCGGAGAAGGACGGCGCGCGAAAATTGGTCGCAACAGGCGAGGCGTTGCTGCTGCGCGCCTAGGCCCGCAGCTTCGCCACGATGGCGTCGCCCATCTGCGACGTCGAGACATGCGAGGCCGCATCGCCCTTGATGTCGGCGGTGCGCCGCCCGTCCGCGAGAACGGCGGAGATCGCGCCCTCGATCCTGTCGGCCGTCGCGCCGTCGTCGAAGGAATAGCGCAAGGCCATCGCCAGCGAGCCGATCATGGCGATCGGATTGGCGAGCCCCTGCCCCGCGATATCCGGCGCCGAGCCATGCACCGGCTCGTACAGCGCCTTGCGCTTCTGCGTCTTCACATCGACCTCGCCGAGCGACGCCGACGGCAGCATGCCGAGCGAACCGGTCAGCATCGCTGCGATGTCGGACAGCATGTCGCCGAACAGGTTGTCCGTCACGATCACGTCGAACTGCTTTGGCCAGCGCACGAGCTGCATGCCGAGCGAATCCGCGAGCTGGTGCTCCAGCGTCACGTCCTTGTATTCGCGGGCGTGGAGCGCGGTCATCACTTCGTTCCACAGCACGCCGGACTTCATGACGTTGCGCTTCTCGGACGACGTGACCTTGTTGTTGCGCTTGCGGGCAAGCTCGAAGGCGACGCGGCCGATGCGCTCGATCTCGAACGTGTCGTAGACTTGCGTGTCGATGCCGCGCTTCTGGCCGTTGCCGAGATCGATGATCTGTTTTGGCTCGCCGAAATAGACGCCGCCGGTCAGTTCGCGCACGATCATGATGTCGAGCCCGTCGACGATCTCGCGCTTCAGCGACGAAGCGTCGGCCAAAGCCGGATAGCAGATCGCCGGACGCAGGTTCGCAAACAACGCGAGATCCTTGCGCAGTCGCAGGAGACCCGCCTCCGGGCGCACCTCGTAAGGCACCTTGTCCCACTTGGGTCCGCCGACCGCGCCGAAAATGACCGCGTCGGCGGCTTTCGCCAGCGCCATGTCGCTTTCGCTGATCGACTGGCCGTGCGCATCATAGGCCGCGCCGCCGACGAGGCCGCGTTCGATCTCGAATTTCGCGAGGCCGATCGCGGCGAGCGCGCCCACGACCTTTTCGACCTCGGCCATGACTTCGACGCCGATGCCGTCGCCGGGGAGGAGGAGAAGCTTGTGCGTCGTCATGGGGCAACCGGGCGGTCTGGATGAACGGGATGACCCGGCTGCTAAAAGCCGGGGCCGCCCGTGTCAATCTCGGCCGGTCATTCCGCGACCCGTTCGAAAAGCAGCAGGGAATGGGCGGTGACGCCGTAGACATCCCCGACCTTGAACGCCTGTTCCGACAACCCCGGATCGTTCGTGTCGATCAGGCGCATCCAGCCTTGCGCCTCGTAACACGGCGGCAGTATGAATTCGACGAGATTGGCTGCCCCGTTGAACACAAGCAGCAATGTCGCATCGCCGCCACGTCGCGTGATTCCGGTTTCCTGCGCGCGTCCGTCCATCAGCATGCCAAAACATTTCGTATTGCAGTCGTCCCATTGCTCGGGCTTCATTTCGCTGCCATTGGCGTCGATCCACGTGACGTCCCTGACATCGATCGCCTCGTTGACCGCGCCGGTGAAGAAGCGCGATCGCCGCAGGATCGGATATTTTCCGCGCAACCACAGAATCTTCCGGAAGAAATCCGTCAGCGGCGCGTTTTTCTCCGCCTGCGCCCAGTCGATCCAGCTGACTTCGTTGTCCTGGCAATAGGCGTTGTTGTTGCCACCCTGCGTGCGCGCGAATTCGTCGCCCGCGAGCACCATCGGCGTGCCCTGCGAGAGCAGCAGCGTGCCGAGGAAGTTGCGCATCTGGCGCGCGCGGAGCGCATTGATCGTCGGATCGTCGGTCGGTCCTTCCGCGCCGCAGTTCCAGGAGCGATTGTCCGAATGGCCATCCTTGCCATCCTCGCCGTTCGCATCATTGTGCTTGTCGTTGTAGGCGACCGTGTCGGCGAGCGTGAAACCGTCATGGGCCGTGATGAAGTTCACGCAGGCCCAGGGCTTGCGGCCGCGATGGTCGAACTTCTCCGGCGACGCGCAAAGCTTTGGCGCCAGCGCCTTCGCGCTCGCTTCCGCACGCCAGAAGTCGCGTACCGTGTCGCGATAGGTGTCGTTCCATTCGGCCCAACCCGGCGGAAAGCCGCCGACCTGATAGCCGCCCGGCCCGCAATCCCAGGGCTCCGCGATGAGCTTCACCTCGGCGAGCAACGGATCCTGCCCGACGGCCTTGAGGAATCCGCTCTGCTGGTCGAACCCGCCCGGTTCTCGCGCGAGAATCGTCCCGAGATCGAAGCGGAAGCCATCGACGCGCATCTCGTTCGCCCAGTAGCGCAGGCTGTCCGTGACCATCTGGATCACGCGCGGATGCGACAGGTTCACCGTGTTTCCGGTGCCGGTATCGTTGATGTAGAAGCGCTTCTCGTCCGGCATCAGCCGGTAGTAGGAGGCGTTGTCGATACCCTTGAACGACAATGTCGGACCGCGCTCGTTGCCTTCGGCGGTGTGATTGTAGACGACATCGAGGATGACCTCGAGACCCGCATCGTGGAACCGCGCGATCATCTCCTTGAACTCGCGCAGTGAATTGGGAACATCGGCGGCATAACGCGGATCGGGCGCGAAGAAGCCGATCGAACTGTAGCCCCAGTAGTTCCGCAAGCCTTTCTCGACGAGATAGCTGTCGTCGACGAATGTGTGGACCGGCAGGAGCTCGACGGTCGTGATGCCGAGCGACTTCACATAGTCGATCACCTCTTTCGTGCCGAGACCGGCATAGGTGCCGCGCAAATGCTCGGGAACGCGCGGATGCAGCTTCGTGAAGCCCTTCACATGGGTTTCGTAGACGATCGTGCGATCCCACGGCACGCCGCGACGGCGTATCTCGCTGTGCCAGTCGAAATTTGGATCGACGACGACGCATTTCGGCATGAACGGCGCGCTGTCGCGCTCGTCGAAACTGAGATCGTCGCCGTCCGCGCCGATCGTGTAGCCGAACACCGCAGGATCCCAGGTCAGCGCACCGGCATGCGCCTGCGCGTAAGGGTCGAGCAGAAGCTTATTGGGATTGAAGCGATGGCCGTTCTTCGGATCGTAAGGGCCATGCACGCGAAAGCCGTAGAACGCCCCGGGACCGATATCCTCGATATGCCCGTGGAACACCTCGTTCGTATATTCGGGCAGTTCGAACCGATCGGTCTCCCGCTTGCCGTCGCTGTCGAAGAGACAGACTTCGACCTTTGTCGCATTGGCGGAGAAGACCGCGAAATTGGTGCCGCGCTCGTCATGGGTCGCTCCGAGAGGATAAGGCTTGCCCTCGCGGATACGGCGTGAAGTTTCGGTCAAGGCGGATTCCGGACTTGAGAGGCGCTGCGGATGCGGCCTCTGGGAATGTCCCGTTCACGGCTCCGGTTCCGTCGGGTCTCGCCATTGTCGCGGAAAACTCCGTACTATGCGGAAAAGGAAAACGATCTGGGAGGATCGATGCTCGCCCGTTTCGCGAAACGCCTGCCGTTCTACTACGGCTGGGTCGTCGTCGGCGTCGTGTTCGTCACCATGGCGCTTGGCGTCAATGCGCGGACGGCCTTCTCGCTGGTCTTCGCGCCGATCCTCGACGAATTCGGCTGGGAACGCGGCCTGACGGCCGGAGCATTCTCTTTCGGCTTCGTGGTGTCCGCCGTGATGAGCCCGCTGATGGGCCGGTTCATGGACCGGCGCGGCCCGCGAATCGTCCTCGAGATCGGCGTGTTCTCGATGGGACTGGGGCTGATCCTCGCCACCTTCATGACGTCGCCGCTGCATCTTTATCTGACGTTCGGGCTGCTCGTCGGCGTGGGCAGCATCTGCATGGGCTATACGGGACAGTCGCTGTTCCTGCCGAACTGGTTCGTCCGCAAACGCGGCTTTGCCGTGAGTCTCGCCTTCGCGGGCGTCGGCGTCGGCTCGATCCTGCTTCTGCCATGGATGCAGTCGGTCATCGATGCGAGCGGCTGGCGCAGCGCCTGCGGCACGCTGGGCGTCATCATTCTGGTCGTGCTCGCGCCGCTCAATCTTCTCGTGCGGCGCGGCCCGCGCGACGTCGGGCTCGAACCGGACGGCGATCCGCGGCCGCTGCCGGGCGCAAAACCCCGATCGAATGTCGTCGATCCGGCCTGGGCGGCAATCGACTGGACGTTGCCGCGCGCGATGCGCACGGCGCGGTTCTGGTGGCTCGCGCTCGGCTATTTCGGCGGCCTGTACATCTGGTACGCCGTGCAGGTGCATCAGACGAAATATCTGCTCGAAGTGGGCTTCGGGAAGCAGAGCGCAGCTCTTGCGCTCGGCGTCGTCAGCCTCGCCGGTATTCCCGGCCAGATCGCGCTCGGCGCTTTGTCCGACCGGCTCGGGCGCGAGATCGTCTGGGGGCTCGCGTGCCTGGGCTTTGCGATCACCTATCTCGCGCTGCTCGCGCTGCCGTCCTCGCCAAGCCTGTTCCTGCTCTACGCGATGGTGCTGGCGCAGGGCGTGCTCGGCTACGGCCTCACCTCCGTGATGGGCGCGATGCCGCTGGAGATTTTCGAGGGCAAGCATTTCGGCTCGATCTACGGAACGATCATGCTGTCGGGTCTCGCGGGCGGCGCGTTCGCGCCGTGGATCACCGGCGTGATCCACGATGTGACCGGGTCTTACGCATCGGCCTGGTGGCTCGGCGTCGCGATCAGCGCGATATCGGCGTTCGCGGTCTGGCAGGCCTCGCCGCGCAAAGTGCGCGTCGTCGCCGGGCGCATGAAGCCGCAGCCGGCGGAGTGAGAGCTGTCAGCCGGGCTGCACGAAGGTCACGGCCTCGATGCGGTTGCCGTCGGCGTCGCGGATGAAGGCGGCGTAATACCGGTTCGGCCCGACGCCCCGGTCGCGGAAGCCGGGCGGGCCATCGTCCGAACCGCCCTGCACCAGCGCCAGTCTGTGGAAGGCATCGACGGCATCGGCGCTTGATGCGCGGAACGCGACATGCGCGCCGTCGCCATCGCGAGCGTCCTCGCGAAAATTGATCCAGAACTCCGCGTAGGCTTTGCCAAATCCGACGCGGCGCTCTTCAGCGCGCAGCCGTCCGAGGCCGAGCGGCGCAAGCACGGCGGTGTAGAAGGCATCGGCGCGTTCAAGATCGGACACCGCGATCGACACATGGTCGATCATCGATGCCGCTCAGGCCGGCACGCCGGCGAAGGGCGCGAAGAATTCCACGACCTCCTGATAAACCGGCCGCTTGAACGGAATGATCAGGCCGGGCAACCGGTCCATCTGCTCCCACCGCCAGCCATCGAATTCGGGCTTGTGACCGGCGGGCGCATCGATATCGATTTCGCTTTCGTCGCCTTCGAAGCGAAAGGCGAACCACTTCTGGCGCTGGCCGCGATAACGGCCCTTGTAGCTCTGGGTCGCGATGCGGCGCGGCAGATCGTAGCTCAGCCAATGCGGGGCCTCGCTCAGCAGGGATACAGAGGTGACGTTGGTCTCCTCGCGCAATTCCCGGATGGCGGCCTGATACGGCGTCTCGCCGGCGTCGATGCCGCCCTGGGGCATCTGCCACTCGTAACCCGGCGCGACATGCTCCTTCAGTCTCTTCTCACGGCGATGCCCGACGAAGACCAGTCCGTCCTTGTTGAGCAGCGTGATTCCGACACAGGGCCGATAGGGAAGATCCTCGAAACTCCTCATCGACTCCTGTCTGCTCCCTGCGCCATCGGTCCGGCCGCCGGCGGGCTTGCGCTCACCGGCACAAGCACGATGCCGCGAGTTTCCAGTGTCGAGATGAATTTCGCAAGCCTGTCGATCGAGCCCGGCAGGGCGCTGACCGTGCCAAAGGCAAAGCCATCCTTGCGGGCGGCCGCCTCGAGGCGGACGAGGGCTGTCTCGAAGCCCTTGAGGTCGCTGTCGCCGTCGAGCTTGATTGTCGCGCGGATCGTGGAAATCCCCGCATCCCGCGCACTGCCGTCCAGAACGGACCGCGACGGCGTGCCATCCTCGACGAGCGCGAGGCCCCGCGCCGCAATGTCCTGCAGAACCGGAGACAGGGCGTCCGCGCTCTGGAGAAAGCGTCCGCCGAGGAACGGCGACACCGCGAAATAGCCCGGAAAGCGACCGAGCAGCCAGCGAAGGTCGGCGTCGGTCTCCGACGCCGGGGCGGCCAGTTGCAGGGTGTGCGGGCCGGGATCGTTGCGGGCCGAGTCGATCGGCTCCATGGGAAGCTGAAGCACCGTCTCGTGCCCCTTCGCGCGGGCGCGGGCGGCGTCCGCCTCGAGATCGGCGCCGTAGGGCGCAAAGGCGAAGGTCACCGCCGGCGGCAGTTTTTCGAGCGCGTCCCGGGTGGTGGCGGGCGACAGGCCGAGGCCTCCGACCATCAGGGCGATCTTCGGCGCATTCGCCTTGGCGGGATCCGGACGGTAGACCTTCGCATAGACCTGCGACGGCCGGCTGCCGTCCGCCCCGATTTTCGGCAGAACGCCGGCCTTGGTGCGCTCGGCGACACGCGGATCGGGCGCGGGCGGGAGCGTCCCGAGGGCCTCCTCGACATTGATGACCAGCGCGCCGCTCGGCGCGCCGCCAGCGCCGCGCATCACCCGGACTCCCGAGGCCTTTTCGAGTTCGGCGGCCGTTGCGACCGCAGATGTTTCGCGCGGCGGGATGGAGGCGGTCACGTCGTCGCGGGAGATGGCCCGGGCTTCCGTCCGCGCCGGCTGGGTCGCATCGGCGATCCGTCCGACGCCGCGCGCGCGTCCCCCATCGGGCGAGCCGAAAAACGCGGCATAACCGACGACTGTCAACAAAAGGAAGCCGGTTCCGAACACAGCGACATGCCCGGACGACATGCGTCCGAACGCCGTCCAGATCGAGTTTCGGTTCTGGTAAGACTTGCCGCCTGCATCGTAGCCAAGCGGTCGGTCCAGTTCGTTCATGAGCCCCTGCCCGCATCCGGATCGGACGAAGCGGCGGCCGCGAATCAGCGCGCCCGGCTCATATTGCGCAGCACCGAGTCTGCGCGTCGAGACCTGACGCGCAGACTTCAAACATCAATTCGTCTTCAGTTCGTCTTCTTGGGCGGCTCGGCGCCGGTGATGCCATTGTTGGTGGCTTTCACCTGTTCCTTGTTGTCGATCATCACGGACGTCTTGTTGCCGTGAAGGATGTCGTCCGCCGCGAGGAGCTGCTTGTCCTTCGTCGGATCCTGCGGGACATAGGCCTGCGAGCCGTGGCCCTCGTCCTCGCCGTTCTTCAGGTGACCCTTGAGCGACGCCTCGCCCTTCGTGTCGTCCTTGCCCTTGAACTCGTCCGGCACGTCGTTCAGCACGACGACATCCGGCTCGATGCCCTTGGCCTGGATCGAGCGACCCGATGGCGTGTAGTAGCGCGCGGTCGTCAGACGGATCGCGCCGTTGCCGCCGAGCGGGATCACGGTTTGCACCGAGCCCTTCCCGAAGGAGCGCGTCCCCATCACGGTGGCGCGCTTGTGGTCCTGCAGGGCGCCCGCGACGATTTCCGAGGCGCTCGCCGATCCGCCGTTGACCAGAACGATCATCGGCTTGCCACCGACATCGTCGCCGGCGCGGGAGGCGAAGCGCGTCACATCCTTCGGATCGCGGCCGCGTGTCGAGACAATCTCACCGCGGTCGAGGAAGGCGTCGGAAACGCTGACCGCCTGGTCGAGCAGGCCGCCGGGATTGAGCCGCAGATCGAGCACGTAACCCTTCAGCTTGTCGTCCGGGATTTGCTTCTTGATCTCGGCGATGGCGGTTTCCAGATCGTCCTGGGTCTTCTCGGTGAAGGACGT
>ERZ500994.483-NODE-483-length-11977-cov-5.597886_pt1 | contig 11977 bp, 13 predicted proteins | sample MGYA00248878_ERZ500994 | MGnify/ENA primary metagenome ERZ500994 (study PRJEB25958, sample SAMN03398533) | human skin metagenome | study: EMG produced TPA metagenomics assembly of the Human Skin Microbiome Metagenome (human skin metagenome) data set. | reverse complement strand
AAGCGTCGACCTAGCCGGTGCGATCGTCATCTTCCCAGGTCAGATGCACCCGGATGATGACGTCATCAAGGTCAACGTCCGTAAGGCAGGTATCAACAGCGACGACGAGATGGTCATGCTCCGAGCCGCACTGAGGGAAAGCGTGGGACTCTGATGGCACAGAACGAGAAGACTTCCGCCGAGGTGGCAGCGATCGCCAGTCGCGCCATGCGTACCGGTCAGGCGACCCCGGAGGAGATCCGCATTATGGGAGCCTCTCTCATCACTCAGGTTGCCGATAAGCAGCCGGTGGACGTCGATGCCATCATCGCAGAGTCTCGGGATGAGCAACCCGAGTGACGTAAGGAACCGATGCAGGTTCCTAATCGGCAAGATGGTTCGAGGCGACATAACCTCCAAGGAGGTTCGTGAGTACAATCGTCTCGTCCTAGAGTACGCAAGAAATCTTATGATAGTTCGCCGCACCGCCTGAAGCGCGGACGTGCTATAGTGTGTTCTGCAAGGGACACACATGCTCACGTATCGACAGGTATCACGAATCGTCGGCAGCAGGTTTTTCCGCGTCGAGTTCGTAAAGCGCACGGACGGTTCGATCCGTGTCATGAACGCCAAACTGGGCGTCAAGAAGCATTTGTCCGGAGAGGGCGCGAAGTACTCCTTCGAGGAGAAGGGACTCCTCTCCGTGTGGGATGCGGTCGCCCGCTCATACAGATGCGTTCCGCTGGACGGCATCATAGAACTTCGCTGCGGAAAACACACACTCATCGGCGACGGCACACACTTCGTCTCCGAGCAGATCGTCCGGGACGAGTCAGAAGATCATTCCATCGGCCCGGTGCCTGCCGCCGTAGAGGCCCGCTAGGCTTGCGCTTTACCCGCCCCTATACGTTGCCCGCCCCACCTACGCGGAGGCCCCGTAGAGCAGCTCTACGGGGCCGTTTTATTGTCCGGGCGGCTGGCTGGCCGCCTACTAGCCCCGGCGGCGCTCTTGCTGAGCTTTGAGGGCGACGGAGATGGCCTGGAACTCGCGAAGAACCTCGGCCATCTGGTCATTCGAGCGATCATTGGAACGACACAGGTCCCGAACAGCCTGCTCCGTCGCTCGCCCAGAATCGTTCAACCGATTGATGGCGTCCAGCTGGCGGTTGTGAATCTCGTGTTCCCGGTCCGAGGTCTCCTTGCTCAGAACGTTCAGTCTCTCGACCGCTTCCGCGAGGTCCTTCATCGGCTTGGTAGACATGATGTCGCCTGCGATCAGCGCGTTAGGCGCTTCGCTGGGCTTGGGTGCGACGCCCTTACTGATCCAGCCCTTCCAGGCGGCAGCAAACGCCCCGACGATGCCGCCGAGGTAGAGCAGTGTCTGGAGCCACGGAGGCAGGGCGTCGTTGGGAGGCATCTTTACTCACAAAACTTACACGACAGCACGTCGGGCATCCGACATAGCCCGATAGATATTCCACATGTCCATGGCGAAGAGCCATGGATAGATTGCGAGACCGGTCGTCGCGACGCCTCCAGCGAACAGACCGAGAGTGATTTGGAACCAGAAGAAGCACCGAATGAAGGCGCATACGGCTCGAATGAAGGGAGTCGCTACCCAGAAGCCGTTGATGGCGAGGGCACATGAGCCGACTGTGCCGAAGAGAAGGGCCAGAATCCCCCATGTGTTCTGAGGCATGATGTGTTCCATGCCGCGGAAAGAGGGTGCAGTGCTGAAGATGCCCGGATTGGTGAGAACGATGAGGCCCCACGTAATCATCGTAAACGACATGATCCACTCAGCAGCGCGTAGGGGCAGTGTCTCTGAGAACTTGACGTGGACAGTCATAGAGGATTCCTGATCTTGGGTGGTCCGCCTCCCCGAGGCTCTAACGCAAGAAAGATAGTATTCCGAACCGGGTGCGAACCGTCTCAGAATACTATCTAACGTAACTATTTGAAAGGCTTCAGGTTTCTATGAGCATTTTAGCTCATTCGCACGGTTCCAGCTGGACCAGCTCGACTCCCGCCTCGGAGAACATCTCGAGCGCGACGTCGAACTGTTCTTGTGGCATGGAGGTCTTTCCGTTGCCGTACTCCACTCTCGCGACTCCTGAATTGATGAGCATCCGAGCGCAGGTACAGCAGCACAGGTGAGTGACCGTTACTGTACTTCCCTCGAGAATCTTGCGGGCCGCATTCGCGACTACGTTCTCTTCGGCGTGTGCTCCCCAGAGATACCGCGCAGGGCGCTCGAGTCTTTCCGGGAGATCGCGGACACCTCTCGGGAGTCCATTGTAGCCCGTGGCGAGGACGGCCCGGGACTCTGTGTCCCGGGCCACCGCTCCGACTCCCGTGCCTATCTTAGACCAGGAAGCCAGGAGCTTCGCCATTCCCAAGAATCTCTTGGACCATTCATTCAGCATGTCGCTGTCTCCTCGGTTAAGCCGCAACAGTGTTTGTTACTGACAAGACAAACACTCATCGTAGTCGGTCATCGGCATCGTGAGTACCGTGGCCTCCTTGTCGTCACCCATGTTCGGAGTCGTGATCGAGGTGATCTCAGCCTTGTCCTCGCCGCCTGCGAACGCGGCCCGCTGAACGGACTTCGAGCGCAGATAATAGAGAGACTTGACTCCACGATCCCATGCCGACCAGTGGAGCATGTGGAGATCCCACTTATTCACGTCGCCCGGGATGAAGAGATTGACCGACTGCGACTGGCAGATCGCGTTACTGCGATCGGCGGCAAGCTCGACGATCCAACGCTGATCCAGCTCGAAGGCGGTCTTGTAGACGGACTTCTCGTGGTCGTCCAGTTCCTCCAGATGTTGGACGGAGCCCTCGTTCTCCAGGATGGAGTTCCAGGTCTCTTCAGTGTTGATACCCTTCTGCTCAAGAAGTTCCTGAAGGTACGGATTCCTGACCGCGAACGAGCCCGACAGGGTCTTGTGAGTGTAGATGTTGGCCGGAATCGGTTCGATGCCCGCAGACGTGCCGCCGCAGATGATCGAAATGGAGGCGGTGGGGGCGATCGCCATCTTGTGGCTGAATCGTTCCATCACGCCCCGCTCCTCTGCGTCGGGACACGGACCACGCTCGAGAGCCAACTCGCGAGAAGCCTTCGCAGTCTCGTCCATCAGGTGGCCAAAGAACTTCATGTTCCAGGTGCGAGCCATTGCGGACTCGAACGGAACGTTCATCTTCTGCAGGAAGGAGTGGAAGCCCATCAGGCCGAGACCGACCGAGCGTTCACGCTTCGCGGAGTAGATTGCGTTCTTCATGATCGGCGGAGCTCGCTGAATGAAGTCCTCCAGGACGTTGTCCAGGAAGCGCATCAGATCAGGGATGAACTGAGGTTCGTCCTTCCACTCGAACCACTTCTCTGCATTCACCGAAGACAGGCAGCAGACCGCAGTGCGATCGATTCCGAGGTGATCCTTGCCGGTGTGAAGCATGATCTCGGCACAGAGGTTGGACTGCTTGACCTTCAGGCCGAGGTCCTTCTGGTGGCGAGGCATCATGCGGTTCACGGTGTCTGTGAAGATCAGGTAAGGCTCACCCGTCTGCATCCGAACGTCGAGGATCTTCGTCCAGAGCTCCCGTGCCTTGACCGTCTTACGGACGGACTGGTCCTTCGGCGACACCAGATCGAAGTCCAAGTCGTCGCGAACGGCGTACATGAAGGCGTCGGTGATGTTGATGCCGTGGTGGAGGTTCAGGGACTTGCGATTGAAGTCGCCCGACGGCTTACGAATCTCCAGGAACTCCTCGATCTCCGGATGGTGAATGTCCAGGTAGACGGCGGCCGAGCCGCGACGCAGAGAGCCTTGGCTGATCGCGAGCGTCAGGCTATCCATCACACGGATGAAGGGGATGATGCCCGAGGTCTTGCCCGCGCCCTTCACCTTCTCACCGATGGAGCGGACGCCGCCCCAATAGGTTCCGATACCGCCGCCCTTCGAGGCGAGGGCGATGTTCTCGTTCCAGATGTCCTGGATGCCGCCCTCTTCCGACATGGTGTCGCCGACGGAGTTCAGGAAGCACGAGATGGGCAGGCCGCGATCGGCGCCGCCGTTCGACAGGACTGGAGTGGAGGGCATGAACCAGAGCTTCGACATATAGTCGTAGATGCGCTGAGCCATCTCAGGCGAGTCGCTGTAGGTCTCCGCGACTCTCGCGAAGCCTTGTTGATAGTCTTCACCCGGAAGAAGGTAGCGGTCTTCCAGGGTCGCCTTGCCGAAGTCCGTGAGGAGATCGTTGCGTGATTGATCGAGATGCATGGATTCTTAGGCTTTCGCGGCGAGTTTTTGTTGATTGACACGGTCGAACATCTGGAAGGTCTCGGTCCAGGAGCCCTGAGTTGCACCCTTCGAGTACTCGGTCGCCCGACCCTCGAAGAAGTTCTGGTGTTCGACGCCGCTGAGAAGCGACTGAAGCCACGGCAGCGGATTGGTCTTCACACCGTAGACCTCGGGCAGACGAAGCTGGCGAAGACGCCAGTCGGCGATGAAGCGAATGTATTGCTTGATATCGTCGGGAGTCATGCCGTTCACCGGACCCATCTCGAAGGCGAGATCAATGAACTTGTCTTCCATGTTCACGACCGTCTTGCAGCAGTCGACGATATCGTCGGCGACCGCCTTGGTCACCACGCCCGTCTCGCTCGCGAAGGAGTGGTACAGCTTGATGATGCCTTCGCAGTGAAGGCTCTCGTCGCGTACCGACCAGGACACGATCTGTCCCATGCCCTTCATCTTGTTCTGACGCGGGAAGTTCATCAGCATGGCGAAGGATGCGAAGAGCTGAAGACCTTCCGAGAAACCGCCGAACATGGCGAGGGTGCGAGCGATGTCAGCGTCGGTGTCGACGCCGAATTGTCCCATGAAGTCATGCTTGTCGCGCATGGCCTCGTATTCCATGAAGGCGCCGAACTCGGAGTCGGGCATTCCGATGGTCTCGAGGAGCAGGGCATAGGCGGCGATGTGGATCGTCTCCATGTTGGCGAAGGCCGCCAGCATCATCTTCACCTCGGTGGGCTTGAAGACGCGAGCGTATCGCTCCATGTAGTTGTCCTGGACCTCGATGTCCGCCTGCGTGAAGAAGCGGAAGATCTGGGTGAGAAGGTTGCGCTCACCCTCGTTCAGGTTCGCCACCCAGTCCTTGACGTCCTCGCCGAGAGAGATCTCCTCGGGCATCCAGTGAACTTGTTGCTGTTTCTTCCACATGTCGATCGCCCAGGGATAGCGATGCGGCTTGTACGCCAGCGACGGCGTCAAGAGACCCGGAAGACCGGGTTTGAGTGGAACAACGGTCATGGGAGGAGCGCCTCGTGGATACTATATGTAGTGGGGATAAGAGCGACAATATACTCTATGGAGGGGTCTTCAGCAAGCCGTCGGGCCGTCTGAAGTGTTTTCACGCTTGTTTGTTGCTTAGCCGTAAGGGCGGGCGTTTTACCGGGGCGGGGTAAGGTATAGGGCGCGGGGCGGGTTGCCAGTGTGCGGCCATCTAGGGCCGTAAAAAAACGGGCAACCCGCCCCGCTGCGCCTTATGTGAGGCCCGTAAGGGTTCTCATGCGCCGTTTCTTGCTGCGCCGATCGGACATGTAGTTCAGAGCCTGAGAAGTGGCGTCCACTCGGTCGTCGTTCTTCGAAGCCGGGAAGGTGACCAGCTCGTTGATGTACTCGTCGACCCACTTCTTACAGTCAGCGTCAGAAGGGACGAAGAACTGTCCAGCTTCGAAGATCGGACTGCATCGGTCGAAGCGGAACTCCTTGTCGCCGAGGGTCTTCGGTTCCAGTTCGATGATGGGCCAGGAGACCTCGTGCTTCATGGCCGAGGCCAACGCGGAGCCGTTACCCTTGTTCTCGATAAGCATCGAGAACTTTCCGTACTCCTCGAGGATGCGGAACCCAAAGTCGCGCACCTTCTTCTTCATTCCGACGAACTCTTCCTTGATGCGGAGTTCTTCGAGGAGATAGATATTTCCGTTCTTGTGACGAGCGAAGGCCAGAGTTACCGTGGGGTCGTTTCTTTCCGCGCCCTTGACGGCGGTATCGTTGGACAGAAAGATCTCGCACTCGGTTCTGATCATCTCCATGTTCTTGGCACGATCGTACTTGTTGAACCAAGTACGCGAGAGCATGTTGCCGTCTTCGGGAGAGGGGTTCTGCTGATACAGGGAAGCCCAGTCCCGAGCGGACATACCCGAGTTGTCCCGGATATTGATCATCATGTCGAGAGGCTGGAAGTCGGGCCACAGGGCCTCGCCAGCGTTTCGACGCATCGGGTCTTCCTCTGGCTCCTCGCAGATAGCCTGGAGTTTCAGGAAGTCCCAGTGCTCCCCGCCGTTCGCCATCCGCTCCAGGAGGCGTCCGGTCAAGTCGTCCTCGTGCCAGCGAGTCGCGATAATGACGATCGCACCGCCCTTCACGACACGAGTGTAGGCGTCGGCCGTGAACCAGTCCCAGATCTCGTCGCGACGCTTCTTGGAGTCCGCATCAAAGCGTCCGCGGAGCAAGTCGTCACACAGAAGGATATTGCCGCGACGACCGGTCACCGAGCCGCCAACACCGACGCCGAAGTAGCCGGTGCCGCCGACCGTGGACCAACGAGATGCTGCTCGGTCATCCGCCGACACGACGCCGTTGGGGAAGATTTTCGCCTGCTTCTCACTCGAGATCAGGTTACGAACCTTCCGTCCCCATGCCTGGGAGAACTCGTCGGTGTGGGAGGCGGCGATGATATTAGAGCGGTCGGGAAGTTTTCCGGCCGCGTAGCTGGCGAATGCAAGGGAGGTGTAGGTGGAGTTATGAGTTATCGTCAGAGACCTACCTGCCAGGAAAAGATGACTCGGAGAGTCCACCTCGATGCAGACCGTGTCGCAGTTGGGAGCTCGCTCGAACTCCAAGTAGGTGAACGGGGTTCTCTGAGCGTCCTTACATTTGTCTCGCTTGCGTGGCATCCGAGCAGCACGCTCGTAGTAGAACTCCGCCGTATAGGTCCTGCGACACTCCTTACCGTAAAGCTTAGGAATGGATTCTCGCGTAAAAACTTTTCTGCCGAGTGATTGGACTAGGCGGACAACTCCATCGGTAAGATTTTTATTTGTATTCGAGAACTTACAGCCACCACTCGGACCGATGTATCCGTCACTGTCCACCAGACCCTGGAGAAGAGCTTCTCTCTGTTCGATAGATCCCCAGAAATATTCTTCCGGGATGTGTTTGTTCCTAAGAAGATTGAGTTCGCTCAGTCTCCAACGTAGATCGGATACAGTAAAGTTAGACTTCACTGAGTGGTCGCTTAGTACAGTATATCCGAGTTTCTTGAATTCCTCGAAGAGCCAGGGCTGATCTTCTTTGTGGGTTGTGCAGCGTCCACCCTCGGAGTGTCCGTCCCCCAGCCAGTATCCGAGGACGTAGGGCTCTATCAGATAATCGTCGGGCAGCATCTGAATCGGACCGGAAGGGCGAACCCGTGGGCGCTTGTGGTGATGCTTCTCACCGAGATACTTAGTCTCGTAGATGCGGGGACCACCGCAGTGATCCTGTATTTTTACTTCCCATTCGTGATCATCATCTGCGATAATCTCATCACCACAGTCTGTCTTAACTTTCCAGACTGGTCTGTCACGGAAGATCTCGCTCTTCCAGGTTACGGTACACGGTTTTCCATCATCAGCGAAGACTTGATCGCCTACCTTAAGATCACCCATCGTCGACCAGCCCGTTGGAGTGAGTATAGGCGTGTCGAGAGCCAGCGCCTTCGCACTGCCCGGAGGGGCGGCGATGATCAGACGCTTGATGGCTCTGGGGGAGTCGGGGTTGATGACGCCCTCGATGACCCTGTCGAGCCTGTCGCAGATGAGGCGATGGTGCTTCGCCGGAACATGCTCAGTCATGTACTGAGTATATCCGGCGAGGCTAGAGGAAGCTGCCTCGCGAGCGGCCATCTCGGCCATAGCTTTCGCAAGGAACTCGGGATCGAAATCGCTTCGCGAGGCAGCTCTCATAGGGTTGGGTCCGGAGTATCTTCAGAGACGACGACCGCGTGGCCTTCGATCTCATCTAACAACCCCGCGTTCGGACCCGCAAGCATCCGGGCGATATTCATTCTCTCGGAACTAGGCAGGCGAGACACCGACTCCATCAGACTACGCAGATCGTCCGTGGTCATCTCCTCGGCATTGCGCTCGGCGTTGTTCGCGATACCGACTCGGTCGTACAGTCCCAGGGCCTTACCACGGGCGATCTCGGCTGCGATGGCTGGGGCGAACTTGCCTTCGCTCCGAGCTTCGTCGCGCAGTTCTGCGAGGATGGAGGTGTGCTCGGCCAGGAGGCCGGTGACACTCCCCACGACGTTCTTCCGTGCGAGAGCCATCAGGTCCCGCACGAACTTGTCGTTCTCGATTAGATTGATCGCTGCCTGTTTCGCCCGGTTGGGGGCGATATCAGAATCGATCGTTCTCTGATATGCGGTTCCTAGTTCCCCACACGTGAAGAACTCCTCGACGAACTTTCTCTTTCGCTCGAGACTCGTCTCGTACTTAACGGCTCCGGGCGGAGTCGAGTAGTTTTCGAGGCTCTGCATCAGTCGGCAGCCGCGATGGCTGCTCCCTGCTCAGCAACGGTCTTCACCTGATGCTTCACGACACCGCCGTCGTAGCCCGGAATATGACCTTCGCGACCGAGCCACTTGTACATCTCGTAGCAGGCACGGACGTCGACCATCGCGTCATGCGCCCCGTCGAAGCCGTCCGGATCGATGAACATCGAGTAGGCCTCGATCAACTTCGGCCACTTGTAGTTGTCGTTCCGACCGCGGTTCGGGTTCTTGTGGGGCAGCTTGCACAGAGGCGTGAGTGCCTTCATCGTGCAGTATTGCTTGAAGTTCGGCATCTCGACACCCTCGCGAATGTACATGGTCTTCAACATTCCGTAGTCGAAGTCCATGTTGTGGGCGACCACGAGATCAGCTTGCATCACGAAATGGTGAAAGATCGATAGCGCGAGGCGGCGCGGAATTCCGAAGCGCTCACGCTTCTCGTCAGTAATCCCGTGGATGGCGACAGCGCCCTCGTCTCCGGGCTTACCATCCTTAATCAAAAAGCTGACGTAGTTGACTTCCTCATCTGTCTCAGAATCGACCAGGAGCAGGGCCAGCTGAAGAACGTCGGGCTGACATATGTGACCGTGACCTGCGCGCCAGGATGGGAGGCCCGTTGTTTCTGTGTCGAAGACGAGGACTTTGGACATTATTCGCTCCATAAAGGTAGGAGCGTAATCTAGCCGTTAGTCTAGTTGAGCTACAATCTATCTGTTCTCAGACGTTCTTTCTGAGAATAAATGATCCCCTTAATGTATTCGTGTCTCTCCTGTCGATGCTTTTTATCATCTGCAAGCTGCTGAAGCTTTAGGGTAACTTCTTCTTTCGATATGGCTTTCCCAGCAAAGTCGATCCTTGGTTTCGGAGGCAGGCTTCTAGTGTGGGAATGGCCCCCGCCCATCGTTATATTGAATAGAGTTCCGCCATCGATTGTCCTGCCATGCTGCCGAATGGACCTGATTTCCATGAGCTGACATTCAGCTGAGGTGCCGCTGTGCTCTATTTTGACTATTGATTTTGATGAATGCAATCTCGCAAGATGAGGTCCAGACCTCTTTCGAACGTTCATGCATCTTCTGTGAAAACCTATGCCGAAGTAGAACGGAGTACCATCAAGCTCTCGATGTGAATAGAAATGACACAGGCTGACATATCTTGGATCCCTGAGATATTCAGAGACCTCATCGTGATTTACGAATGCCTCACTCGGTGTCAATAGATCCAACGTCCCTCATAACAGGCCCTCAGGAAATGCCCGATCGCGATTATGTTTGACGGGTCATTGTAGAACCTGTTAAGTCCCGACGGATGAGGAACGACGGCGACTGCCATACCGGAATCACATATTCCGTGTATGAAAGGCGACCCAGGACTTCCGACTGGTATGAGTGGAGGAAGGAGTCCGTGGAAGCACTTGGAGACCGCCGCTCCGAGTAGTATGATCTTGTCTTCAGGACGAAATGTTTTCCAAGTTTCGCGAGCACGAGCACGGGTGAACTCGTTGACGCGGAAGGGTCCCTCGTTTCTGTGATTGAGGTTGACTCTAGCAAAGTGGTCCTCAAACTCTTTCCCAGATATACTCGCCATACGAGCCAGTCGAGCGCCCGACCATACCCCATTATCGGTAGCCAGTGGGTTATCTGGGTGATTACCCGAGGGTTGTTGTCCCACAATGATGAAGTTCGACTGTCCGGGAAGCCGGTTACGAAGGCGTTCGAGAGGGGCATTAGTCATACTCGTGTTCGTACTTCCATTTCTCTGAACGCTCGTTCATTATCTCGCAGATGCGATCCTTGAGCGATCTCTGTTCGGTAGCCTTCCAGACGTAGAAGAGTGTGCGAATCTCCTCGTCAGAAGCCAGAGTGCCCGGATAATAATCCGCCAACGCCCCTGCGAAGCCCTTCTTCTCGAGCCAATAGTCCCACATGGACGGCTTGTCGTCGCCCTCTGGATAGAGGGTTTTCAGATGCGCCTCGTGGGCCAGTATCTCTCTCAGGTTTTGCATCTCTATCTCACGAATACGCACGACTGACTCGCACGGGTCACGGCTGTGTAGAGCCAGCGGGTGTAGTCCGCACCTCGCCAGTCGTCCAACACGCACACGCGAGGAGCTTCGGAACCCTGAGCCTTGTGGGCGGTCATGGCGTAGCCGTAGGTGAACAGACCCATGCCCAGAGGCGCGCGGAAGGTCTTGCTGTCGTCCTCGAAGATCTCCCTCCAAGCGCGAACATGACGGAACCTGTTGCCGAAGGCGTCGATGACGTCCATGTTGATAACGCGCGGCTGAATCGAGTTGATCTTCTCGATAGTGAAGATCTCGCCGTTCGAGATTCCGCAGTCTTGGTTGGACAGGCTTATGATCCTGTCACCGGCGACGGGATACTTCGGAAGACCTAGAGTGTTGCGGATGCCGTCGTTCATGCGGCGGCGAACCTTGTTCGTTCCGCAGATGATCATGTCGAAGTCGCGAGCGTAGTTCTCGAAGTTTAGCTTACCGCGAGGGACGATCTTGAAGTCGTCTCCGTAGGAGCGCAGTTCTCGACCCTCGCGAATATCACCGGCCGCGAAGGCGACACCGGAGCCCTCGCCGGTCCGCATGATCTGTGTGAGGAAGACGTTCGGGACGACGTCCTCGAAGCCGAACTTGGCCTTGACCGGAGGTAGCTGGAAGGGGTCGTAGACGAGAATGAGCGGAATGCCCAGGGACCTCAGGTCTGTTGCGGGTTCCTCACCGGTCATCGAGGCTTCGTCCAACAGGATAGCGCTGAGGTTCTGGGTCTTCTCGCCGACCATCGGATTCAGGACAAACTGGAGATCGTTACCCAGCGCCTGAAGCTCCTCCATCTCGGATTGCAGAGCTTCGATCGCGGTTTCGGAAGGCTCCTTGGAGTGCATCTCCTCCATGAGGGCGCGCTTCAACTCGCTGAGCGCGTCTGCCTTGGGAACATAGATCAGCGAGTGCATACTACTCGTCTCGCGACCTGTCCTGTGGCGAAGAACCCGAGCAGCTTTCCAGGTCGGCGCGATGAGCGCGGTACTCTCGGCGATGCCGATACTCGAGAGGAGTGTCTCGACAGTAGTCGTCTTACCAGAACCGGCGACACCAGTCACAGAGAAGATATTGTTGTCCGGACTCTTGCTGTGATTCCACCAGTGAATACCGTCCTCGATGGCCTGAGCCTGCTGCGGATTCGGCTCGAACTTACGGGGAGCGGGCTTGGAGGAAGCCGGAGCCTCCGAGATATCGTCGAATGAGATATCACTCATCAGTAGTCACCCTTCCGGCGCAGAGCATACGACTTGCCGGGGTCGGCAGGAACGTTGAACCGAGGCCACCAGTAGGTCTGCGCGAGGTCCGCGGACCAGTTCTGGTCGGACATCTCGGGCC